>Ga0207865_100863_pt1 | contig 27335 bp, 15 predicted proteins | sample HigsolmetaAR204D_FD_184836 | JGI IMG/M metagenome (GOLD analysis project Ga0207865, IMG submission 184836) | Ionic liquid and high solid enriched microbial communities from the Joint BioEnergy Institute, USA - AR20-4-D (SPAdes) (version 2) ...
CGCCGCTCTCGCCGCATCGGCTTCCGGCAACCGCGGGCTTCGCCGTCAGGCGGCTGCCGACAGCCTCGGCGAAGCGCTGCGCAATCAGCTGCGGGCGGGTGATGGCTCCGCCGACGACGACGAACATCGCCCCCGCCTCGATCGCCGCTTCCGCTTCTTCCGTGCGGAAGATGCGCCCTTCCGCGGCAAGCGGCACGTTCAGCCGGGCGGACAACCGCCGGACCAGCTCCAGATCCGGCTGCTTCGTCTGCGGACTATAGGGCGTATAGCCGGACAACGTCGTCGATACGATGTCGAAGCCAAGCCGCTCGGCGGCGAGCCCTTCCTCCTCCGTGGACACGTCGGCCATCGCCAGCGCTCCCGCCCGGCGAATCCGCTCAAGCAGCGGAACGATCCGCGCCAGTCGGCCTTCCCGGTTCGTCGCATCGAGCGCAACGATATCGGCTCCGGCCGCAAGCACCGCCTCGACGTCTTCCAGCTCCGGGGTAATATAAATCGCCGAGCCGGGAATTTCCCGCTTGAGCAGCCCGATCACGGGCAGCGGCACCGCCGCCTTGATGCTGCGGATATCGTCTGTGCCGTTCGCGCGGATCGCCACCGCTCCTCCGCTAGCCGCCGCCTTCGCCATGCGGGCCATAAGCCCTGCGCCGTAGAGCGGCTCTCCGGGAAACGCCTGGCACGATACGATCAATCCAGGCTTCATCGGCAGCCGCTCTAGTCCGGAAGTTGTCATGAATTTTCCCTCCTGAGGCACGAAGCATCGTCAAGCTTCATGGAAGCCAAATAACCGGCAAAAGACGCCGCTTTTCGGAACGACGTGCTGACAGGCGTCCGCTCCGGATCGGGCTGCAAGCCTTTCGGCGCGAACACCGACCAGCCTTCGCGCGCAAGCCGATCGTTCATGTCCCTGATGCGCTCTTCGACGTAATCGCGTGCTCCGGGGAGATGGGCATAACGGGAGAACGCCATATCGATCTCCCATACGCTGCTCCAATCCCGGCACCACCACGGCGCTTCGTTGCCGTCATGAGGCCCCTCCTTCATGGCCGCCAGCATCCGGCGCACCGCCGCTTCCGCCGTCTCCTGCCACTGCTGCTGCAGCTCTTGCGGAAGCAGAGGCAGCGCCGCGGCGGCAAAGGCGACGATCGTCCCCTGATAGCTGACGCTGTTGCCCATCCCTACGCTGCCGTCCCAGTGCTCGATATAAGGCCACCAATCGGGCTCGTGCTTGCCGAACCGCGCGATCAAATGGCGGAAGATGCAGACGGTCCGCTCCAGCAGGCGGGCGTCCCCGCTCAGCCCGTAGGCCCGGGCGAACGTATGCGCCGCGTACATATTTCCGTTCAACACGTCGTGATGCCGCGCGTTCGGATTTTTGTAGACCGCCCCCGGATTCTCCGCAGCGACTTGCGTAAGCAAATAACGGGCCGAGCGGAGCAGGCATTCCTTCGCTTCTTCCGAGCCGGCATGGCGGTGCAGCAGGTACAGGCTATTCGCTGCCGCGCCGATTTCCGCAATATCGACCGTTTCCGGCTCTCCGTGTCTGACATAAAAAGGTTGGCCAAACGCGCCGTCCGGCCGTTGCCGGCAGAGCACATTCGACGCCAGGCGCGAGGCGATAGCAAGCCCTTCTCCCCCGTGCATACGATAATCCAGTACGAAAAAAGCGGCCGCCTGCCCCGTCGTGCAGCAGCTCGCCCATGCGCCCAGCTCCTCATCCCGGAGGCCGAGGCTGCCGTCCGCCTGCGGCTCCAGCAAATCCGCAAAATAGCCCCTTAAGGTTCGCACTAATGACGAAACGATGGAATCCATCATTCAACCTCCTCTGACAGCGTTCTCCTTTACTATATCATAAATAGGAGGATTCCTCCTCTAATTATTTTATTTTTGGCAGAAAAATTCCCGTGTCTTTTTCTTGACAGTCCGCGCTCAGACCGACTACTCTTATTGTACAAACGACCGATTGCGATGGATTCGCCGGTTATCCGCACCCAACTGCAGATTTAGAGAGAGCAACATCTCGCCCATCCGGGGGTGTACGTCCATGTGGAGAATGGTCCCATGGTTTCGCAATGCATCTTTCAAAAGAAAGCTGTTCGTCTACTCCCTCCTGATCAGCCTGCTGCCTGTCATATTGACCGGAACCGTCCTCGCACGCCTCGCGGCCGCGGAAATTCAGGACGAGGTGAACCGGCACCAGCAGATCATTTTGCAGGAAATGCAGCGCCAGGTCGATGCGTTCCGCGACGAGCTCGACAAGGCTTCCATTCAGCTCGCCAACCACCGGGCATTGGAGCAAGCGGTGCAGCTTGGGCCTTCCGGCAAATATTTGGACGAAATGCTGGAGTTGTCCGATACGATCCAAAAGCAGCGAAGTATAGCCGAGTTTCAATATGACGTTTCCGTCATCTTCTTGCATTTCGGCAAAGTGTTTTCCAGCAAGCACGGCTTCATCGAGCTGAATGAATTCGCTTACCGCGAGATGCTGGGCCGGCTTCCGCCTCATTTCCGCTCGGAGATCGTACCGCCCGATACGTATCCGGGCCAGGACGAGCTGCTTTATTTAAGGCCGGTGCCGATGTTCTCCGACACGCAGGGAAGCGGAATTTTGGTGCTCCACATTCCGAAGGACATACTGGCTGACTTCGCCGCGCATGTCCCCTTGGGAGACAGCCGCAAGTTGTACGTTATCGACGAGAAGGGCATCGTGCTCATCAGCCGGACAGCGGAGGAAATCGGCACCCGTCCGGCACTGCTTGCAGGCGGGCTGCACCGGTACGGCAGCGATGAACCAGCCGAGACGAAGATCGGCGGAGACACGTACCAGCTTACCGTCCGGCAGTCGGATTATACGCGCTGGACGTATGTGGCCATGACGCCCAAGAAGGAGCTGACCCGGCAAGCGGACCGGATTCAAGCCGCGACCTTCGGAATCGTGCTGCTGCTCGCCGCTTTTTGGGCGCTGATTGCCCGCTTCGGCTCTACCCGGATGTACGGCCCGTTGCAGCATCTGCTGCAGCGGCTCCTGCCTCCGCCCCGCGCCGATTCCCCTGCCGGGATCGGCAACGAGTGGCAGGCGCTCGATGCCTACGTGACCGGCATGCTGCAGACGAACGAGCAGCTGCGCCGGCAGCTGAACGAGCAATCGCCTTATCTGAAAGAAACGATCGTGCATCAGCTGCTGCGCGGCGAAATCGGCAGCCATGAGGCGGAGCGGCTTCGGCAGACGTTCGGCTTTCATCTCCGGGGGAGCCGGTATGCGGTATGCCTGCTCGAAATTGACGACTATGCCCGCTTTCAGCAGCTGTATCAGGACATGGACCGATCCCTCATGATGTTCGCGCTGCGCAAAATGGCGGAAGAAATGTTCGAGGAGCGGTTTTCCTGCGCATCCGGCATTTCCATGCCAGGCCAGGCGGCTCTGATCATCGGGCTCGAAAAAGGCGACGCCGCGCTGGACAACCTTCTGGTTACCGCGCACAAATTTCTCGATATATCCGCAAAATATTTCCAGTTCTCCGTCACCATCGCCTGCTCTCATCCCGTCCTGACGTATCGCAACATCAGCGATGCCTACCGGGAGGCGCGGGATTTGCTTGGCTACCGGCTGCTGCACGGACCGGGCAAGGTGCTGACGCCCCAGCAGACCATGCCGATGGAAAACCCGCTGGCCAGCGATCTCCTCAGGCGGGAGAAGCAGATCGTGACCGCGGTCATGCAGGGAAAAGCGGACGAAGGCGCAGAGCTGCTGCGCCAATGGGTACGGGACATGCCGCAATTGGTCCGCCATTTCAATGCGGCGCTCGGCTTGTTCGCCCATCTGATCGGCGAGCTGGTTCTGTATATGCAGGAGCTGGAGCTGGCTCCGGACGAAGTTTTCGGAGAAAACCCTTACAAGCGGCTCTACGAAATGTCGACGATGCGCGAAGCGGCGGATTGGCTGGCGGAGGCGGTATTTCCTTCGGTCGCGGCACGGCTGGAGCTGGCGCATAGCGGCCAACAGCAGCGTATGGCCGCCGAGGTCATCCGCTTCATCCACGACCATTTCGACACGGATTTATCGCTCCAGCAGCTGGCCGACCGGTTCCGCGTCTCCCCTTCCCGGCTCAGCCGGCTGTTCAAGGAAGAGACGGGAATGAATTTTATCGATTACCTCATTCGGTTCCGGATGAATAAGGCCAAGGAATGGCTGGCGCATACGGAGATGCCGATCAAGCAGATTGCGGAGAGGCTCAGCTATACGTCCGTGCAAAATTTTACCCGCGTGTTCAAGCAGTACGAGCAGCTTCCGCCGGGCGAGTACCGCAAGCGGCAGCGGGGCGGTTGAAGGACGCGCTTTCGCGGCCTTTTTCCTTTTTTGCGGAGCTTTATCCTTTTTTCTTCGCCGCTGGAAAAATGGAGCATTGCCATGCGCCGCCCTCTCCCCCGATAATCGGATCAACAGCTTCGGCTCGCAGCCGCCGAAATTTAAGCGCTTTCGGCCTGCTGCGCCCCTACTCTTAAGGAGGAATGCGCCTTGAGCATGTTGGACCCCCGATCCCGCTCCTCGCCCGCCATCCGCAAGACCGCTTCCGCGAGCCGTCTTGGACGCTTTCGGGCCCGGCTGTGGCAAGACCGGCACCTGCTGCTGCTCGGCTTGCCCGGCATCGCCTATTTCCTTATATACCGTTATGTCCCCATGGCGGGGCTGTACATGGCCTTTATCGATTACAGCCCGTTTCAAGGCATAGCGGGCAGCGAATGGGCAGGCTGGAAACATTTTGCCCGAATCTTCGAAGATCCGGAGATCGTGCAGGTGTTGTGGAATACTTTATCGATCTCGTTTCTGCAAATCGCATTCGCCTTTCCGGTGCCGATCGTGCTGGCCCTGATGCTGAACGAACTGCGCAGCCAGATCTATAAGCGCATCGTCCAGTCGGTCATCTACCTCCCCCACTTCCTGTCCTGGGTCGTCGTCATCGGGATATGCATCATCTTTTTGAAAGGAAACGGCGTCGTCAACGAACTGCTCAAGCAATGGTTCGGTCTTGCGCAGCCGATTCCGTTCTTGACCGATCCAGGCTACTTTAAGCCGCTCGTCATCCTGCAAGTGATCTGGAAGGAAGCGGGCTGGGGAACGATTCTGTTCCTTGCGGCGCTGGCCGGCGTCAATCCGCAGCTATACGAAGCGGCAATTATGGACGGCGCGGGACGGTTCCGTCAAATCTGGCACATCACGCTCCCGGCGATCCGCAGCACGATCGTGGTTCTGCTCATCCTGCGGCTTGGGCATGTCATGGATGCCGGATACGAACAAATTTTCCTGCTGCTGAATCCGTTCAATATGGAAATCGGCAACATTTTGGACACGTACGTCTTTTTCAAGGGAATCGGTCAATCGGACTACAGCTTCGCGACGGCGGTCGGCCTGTTTAAGGGAGCCGTCGGTCTCGTGCTCGTGCTGTCGGCCAATGCTCTGGCCAAAAAGCTGGGAGGAGACGGCGTATTCTAGACCCGTTCGCCCGTTCGCATAAGGGAAAGGAGGATCTATCGTGCGCCATCGAACCTGGGGAGAGCGGTGCATCGATATCGCCAACGTCCTGCTGCTCGGCTTCATCGCTCTCGCGATGCTGGCTCCGTTCTGGTACGTGGCAGCCGTTTCTTTCGCCTCGTACAAAGAATTTTTGCAGCGGGACATCGTCTGGTTTCCGAAAGAGTGGGTACTGAGCGCCTACGAATACATTTTCGCTTCCGAATCGTTCGTCCGCTCGGTAGGCGTGACGGTGCTGGTGACCGTGATCGGCACGGCAGTCAATCTGGCGTGTACATCCACCTTCGCTTATACGCTGTCCCGCCCGGTCATCGGCCAACGGGTCATGCTGGTGCTGGTCCTCTTCACGCTGCTGTTCAGCGCAGGCATGATTCCGACGTATCTGATCGTCAAGGAAACCGGCCTCTTGAACTCGATCTGGGCGCTCATTCTGCCGATCGCCATCAATCCGTTCAACCTGATCGTCATGCGGCAGTTTTTCGTCGGCATGCCGGGCGAGCTGCACGAAGCGGCGGTGATGGACGGCGCCAACGAGCTGAAAGTGTTCTGGAACATCATGCTGCCTTTATCCAAGCCGTCGCTGGCCGCCTTCGCCCTTTTCTATGCAGTGATGCACTGGAACAATTACTTTACAGGCATCCTGTACTTGAACGAGCCGGAGAAATGGCCGATACAAGTCATTTTGCGCCAGATGATCGTCGTCGGGGAAGCGCAGACCGCGCTGGGCAGCGGGCACATTTTGCTCGAGCACGCCCCGCCGGCGGAAACCGTCCAGATGGCGGCGATCATCGTGGCGACCGTTCCGATTCTTGTCGTCTATCCGTTTCTGCAGAAGCATTTTGCCAAGGGGGTGATGCTCGGGTCGGTCAAAGGCTGACTCCGGGACATCCTGTCAGACGTTACGACTTATATACGCTGAGGCATCGGCGTATGATTTTTAGCATGGGAGGGGACTGTCAATGCATTGCAGAGGAAAAGCATGGGCGGCTGCCGCGCTCGCCGGAGCCATTATCGTGACGTCCGCCTGCGGCGGCGAGGACGAAGGCGCCGGACGAACGAACGAAGGCGGGGCGCCGGATGGGCAGAAGAAGCACACGATTACGATGATCGACTTCCGTTACGGAGCGTTTCCGCCAACCGGAGGCAAAGGGCTGCAAATGATTAACGAGAAATTCAACGTCGATTTCAAGCCGCAGTACGTCGTCCGCTCCGATTACGACCAGAAGCTGAGCGCCATCGTCGCCTCCGGCGATATTCCCGACATCATCGTCATGGAAGGCCCGGACTCCAACTTCTATAAATGGGCGAAGCAGGGAGCTTTTTTGCCGCTCAACGAGCTGCTCGACAAATACCCGACGATGAAGCTGATTCCGGACAATATCCGCAAAGCGGTTACCGTCAACGGCAAAATATACGCCATCCAAAAATATTTGACCGAGAACTACCAGCTGACCCCGGTCATCCGCAAAGACTGGCTGGACCGCTTGGGGCTTGCGGTTCCGAAAAATTACGACGAACTGAAGCAGGTAGCGATCGCCTTCACCAAAAACGACCCCGACGGCAACGGCAAGCACGATACGTACGGGCTCGCCATGTCCGCGAACATTAACCCGAGCTACGCCATGGGCGCTTACTGGGACTTGGAAGCCTGGTATCATCAGAACGCCGACGGACAGCTGATCCCCGGCATGATCTCCGAAGCCCGGAAGCAGCATATCGCCTGGCTGGCCGATCTGTATAAGGAAGGCGCGATCACGAAGGATTTTGCCCTGCTCAACTGGGCGCAGACGAACAAGGAGTTTTACTCCGGCAAGGCGGGCATCTTCATCGGCACGCCGCGCGGCATGAACCCGACCTATATGCAAGGGCTGGTCGATCTAAGCCCGAATGCCCAGATCGTGCCGATCCCTCCGTTCCAGGCGCCGGACGGCTCGCAAGGCTTCGTCTCCTCCCCCGGCTTCTACGGGATCGTGATGCTGAACGCGAAGCTGGCGAAGGAGCCGGACAAGGTGGCGAAAATTATGGAGATGATCGATTACGGCCGAAAGTTTGTGCCGCTGGAGCAGCGCAACGCGGGTAATGCCGATTTTGACTGGCTGAACGGCAAAGAAGGCCAAGGCTACACCATCGAAAACGGCAACGTGCGCCGCGAAGTGGAGGAAAAAGGCCTTGCGCCGATCAACTATTTGCCGGACAAAACGATGTGGGCCCCTAACGATGCGGCCAACGGATATTCGAAGGAATACACCGTTCCGCTGCTGCGCGACTTGGCGGCCAGCCTGGAGAAGATGCACGGCGAGACGAAGCATCTGGTCAATCCGATTAACGAGGTGTTCTCCGAGACCAGGGCCGCGAAGGACACAGAGCTGTCCCGGTTCCTGTACACGGAGCAGACGAAAATGATTTTCGGCGAAAAGCCGCTGTCCGATTGGGACGCGATGGTCAAGGAGTGGTCCGATAAGGGGGGCGCCCAGATCATTAAGGAAGTGAACGAGAGCCTCAAGGCAAACGGCTACGCCGGCCCGCAGTGGAAATAATCGAAGGTCAAGAGCGCTGCCGCTCCTTTCCCGACAAGGAAACGGAGCGGCAGCGCTCATTGACCTTGGCTACGGCTTGGTCCTGGCTGCAGCGTGACCCTCGCTACAGCTTGACCCCGGCCACGGCTTGGTCCTGGCTACAGCTTGATTCGCCGCCCTGTCGTCCGGCTTTCGTTGGCCGCTTCAAGGAAGCGGATCACCTCCATCGTCTCCGTTAGCAGAAGGCCCGGTTGTCCTGTCCTGAACATTTTCATAACCTCGATAAGCAAGCAGGCGTAGAACGGCCTTCCGTCCTTGGACACATCGACCAGACGCGGCCCTGCCCCGGTATGCAGCGTGACGCCGAAGCCCTGGCCCGGCCGTCGGCTGCCCCGCACCGTGCCGATCCGCCCGTCCTGCCAGACGCCAACGATGACGTCGAAATCGTCGTTCGCCGTCACGGTCACTTCCCGGCATCCGGCGCCCATGACGCGGTACAGCAACTCGGCCGTATGAATCCCGTACCAGAAGTATCCCGGCTGCGTCGCCTCGAGATACATCGGTCCGAAGGCATCGGCTCCCGCAATGCCCTCGTCGGCTTCCGCCAGCGCGCGGGCGAGCCCTTCGGCATACCGCAGTGCGGAAGCGCTCATCAGCGGTATGCCGTATTGCTGCGCTATCTCGGCCATTTCGTACGCCTCCTGCGAGCTCAGCGCGAGCGGCTTGTCGATAAACACCGGCTTGCCGTAAGGCGCGATCGCGCGAAGCTGCTGCAAATGCACCCGGCCGTCGGCCGATTCGATCAGCAGCGCATCGACCGCCTCCGCTACGGCTTCCGGCGTTTCCAGGATCGAAACGCCGTAGTGCTCGCGCAGCTCCTGCGTAAAGCCGCCGACCCGCTCTATGCTAAGCGGGAAATCGGCAGAGCCGCCCGGATAAGCGGCAACAACCCGGCCCCCCGGCACATGGTGGGCATCCGCCGGATCGTTCAGCAGCTTCGTAAATGCCGTTGCGTGCGAAGTATCTAGACCGATCATGCCTAAGCGCAGCGTCGTCTCCATCGCTTACATCCTCCCGGTTCCATTAGGTCGATAAACAAGCAAGCTTTTTAACGGCGAAGCAGGTCTGCCAGGAAAGTAAACCGGTATATCTGCTTCGGCCTGCCCTTCGCTCTGCCCCGCTCCTCTCCGGCCACCTCGACCAGCCCTGCGTCCATCCACTGCGTCAGCAGCCGGTGGGTGCTGCGGACGGTAACGCCGAGAACCGACGACAGCTCGTGAACGTTGTAGTCCGTCTTGCCGGTACGAGTAAGCTTCGCGACGAGCCGGCTCATATACGTCGGGGTCAAGCCGGCATCTTCCGCCTTGCCGATTAAAGCGGCATCCAGCAGCGACAGCCCGGCGCTGAGCGGCTCGGCCATTTCCAGCGGGCCGATGATGCTCTCGTCCTCGCGGACGATGAAGCTGCTGCCGCCGCCTGCGTCTTTGGCCCGGCGCAGCGCCATGCGGGCGTGCGAGCCCGCTTCGTGGGCGGACCGGCCGAAGCCGATGCCGATGCTCAAGGACAGCGCGAACTGCTCCTGCGCCGTCTTGGCCAGCGGAATATATTTATACCCGCCTGTATGACGCTCGAATGTCCCCCGCGTCGTGACGAACAAATATTCGCTGCCGCCCAGCGGAGTCAAATGCCCTTCGAGCGTTTCGGCATATTCCAGCATCATCCGGTGAATGTCCAGCTTCAACCGCTGCACGTCATGCTCCGACTTATGGAGCTCGGCCGCTTTGCGGAACCCGTCCACGTCGATGAGCCCAACCACGATTTGCGATTCCTTGCTGCGGCGGGATTCCGTCGACAACAGCGCCCGCTCGAGCGCGACGATAATATCCTGCTCGGTTGGCAGCACCCATTCGTTCGGCACGCCGATCTCGCTCAGCTCAAGCGATACCGAGCGGACCGCAGTGAGGGCAATCGCCGTCTTCCCCTGGGCATACTGCTCCGCATGGAAACGAACGATCGCCTTCATATCCGCAGGATCGCCGCCTGCATAGAAGATCAGCTCGGGCAGCGGCTGACCCAGCTCGCGGAACGTCTTGACGAACGGCTGGCGGGTCAGCGTATCGACCGACATGGCGCCAAGCCGACCCATCCGCTCCGCCCGAAACAACGACCGGTACAATCCGGAGCCGTTCAGCGGAACGAAATGAGCGGGTACGCGCAGCTGCACGCGTTCGTGGCAGACGCGGTACGGAAGCGGCCCCGAATATAGGATCACCTCGACGCGGTCCATCAGCTCCCGGGTCCGTTGAACCGCCTCCTCCAGATTCGCGTACGCCCCGGTAACGGGAACGAAGGACGGAAACGATTTTATCGCCTGCAGCATGACGGAAATCATCGGCTCCGGACCGATCAGCGCGATCGGTATTCCTTTGTCCGCAGCGTGCGGACGAGAAGTCCCCAACATGGCAACACCGCCTAACCCATGCTTGTTCGTCTATCTTGAAAAATTGGACGGAACCCTCCGGCGAATTTTCGGGCACCGAAGGTGACGACCGATGACGACAGGAATCGCTCGTCATAGGCGTCTATCTTAAAAAATTCGGAAAAGTCCTTCGGCGAAATTTTCAGACACCGAAGGTGATGACCGATGACGATGGAATTGTCTCGTCATAGGCGTCTTCACCCCCATAGATTCGCAGGCCGTGTCTTTTCGACAGTTGCTCCTGCTGCTCCTGCTGCTCCTTCCTGAGCTGTTCTTTCCCGCGCCGCCCTTTCTGTGCTTCCTTCCTGCGCTCCCGCCGAAGTTTCCGCCGAAGCTTCCGAATCTAACGCTAGTGACAAACGCTATTTCGCTGAATCGTGACTCTTTTTAAATGTAACGAAACGTAATAACGCTATTTGGTCAGAAACGCTGAATCTGGCGGTCCAAAATGCCAAATAAGGCTGCTCACTTGCGTTACAATTTCAAATCGATGGTTCTGAGTGAAATAAGCTCTCTGGCTAGCGTTAGACCGGCCAAACAGTACTCCAGGCTAGCAAGCATTACTAAACGAGCATGAAGAGAAGCTTCGATCGAAGCACCTTCGCCAGATGAGCGGGGCTGCGCTTGAGCGGCAGTTTCGCCTGATGCAGACAGACCACTTCGATTTAACACTTTTATGCTTTATCGAAAATCTTTCTGGCAGCTTTTCTGTCAGCGCTGAGAAAACCTTGCCTCTTGATTGGCCCTTTATTGTGCAAAGCTGCACTTTACTGCGACGGAGATGCTCAGCCAGCGGCCCCCGAAGCCCGCACCAGTGTGCGAACTCCGCATTAGCGTGCCAACTCCGCGTTCCCTCCCCGGGCACACACGAGCACATGAGGCGACAAATCCTGCAAAAAATGCAACATTTTCCGCCCTCTGCGCATCAGAGAAAGAGGAAAGTTGCATTTTGTACAACAATTTGGGCGCAATCGGCTTCAAACCCGGGAATATCGCCCAAAATGTTGCACTTTTTACAACATTGAGCCGCTCATGCGGGTTATCCCCCCGTTTTTGTTGTACAAAATACAACATTTGCTATCTTGAAAATAGCCCCCAGGGGTGCGCGGCACATTTTCATCTTCTGATGGTGCCGCGCCAGCAGCATGGGGGTCTATCTTGAAAATAGCGCAGGGGTGCGCCGCTGCCCATTTTCATCATCTGATGGTGCCGCGCAAGGCAGCATAGGCCTCTCTCTTGAAAATGGGGCGCTAATCCACAGGCCAAAATTTTCAGACACCGCAGGTGACGACCGATGACGAAAGGAATCGCTCGTCATCGGCGCCTAAATCCATTGTACCCGATAGGAGGGATGATCTGCCAATGGGAAAAAGCGGCGCATCACTCGCTTACCCCTTTCCCGCCTCCGAAGACGGAGACGGGGACGGAGACTCCTCGAAATCCGGATAATCCGGGCAAAGCTCTTTCATCATGCGCTGGCCGGTCGGCGTGGCGGCCAGACCGCCCCGGGCGGTTTCCCGATACTTCTCGGGCATGCCGCTTCCCACTTCAAGCATGGCGCCGATCACTTCGTCCGACGGAATGGCGCTCTTCACGCCGGCCAGGGCCATATCCGACGCCGCGAGCGCTGCGACCGCCCCGAAGCCGTTGCGCACGATGCACGGCACTTCGACGAGCCCTCCGACCGGATCGCATACGAGGCCGAGCGAATTGGCGAGCGCCAGCCCGACCGCATGCACCGCCTGCTCCGGCGTGCCGCCCCGCAGCTCCGTCAAGGCGCCGGCCGCCATCGCTACGGCGGAGCCGATCTCGGCTTGACAGCCTCCCTCGGCGCCAGACACAAACGAGCGGTTGGCGATCACGTAGCCGAGCGCGCCGGCGGTAAAAAGGCCGTGCGTCATCCATTCGTCGGTCCATCCGTAATGCTCCTGAACGCTGACGAATACGCCGGGGATGACGCCGCACGAGCCTGCCGTCGGCGTGGCGACGATACGTCCCATGCTCGCGTTCACCTCCGATACCGCCAGCGAGCTCGCCAGAGCCTTCCCGGCTACCGGCCCAAGCAGGCCGAGACCGGCGTCGTGCCGCGCCTGAACCCGCTTGGCATCGTTTCCCGTAAGGCCGCTGCGCGAGGTCGTATCGCGGGTTAATCCCTGGGCGGCCGCTTCCTTCATGATGCGGTAATAACCGAGCATCTTCTTCATTTCGCGCTCGGCCGGCCGGCCCGATTCCCGCGACTGCTCCTCCAGCATCAGCCGGTATATCGGCTTATCTTCCTCCCGGCACAGCTTCGCCAGCTGCTCCAGCGTATCGAATCTCATAAGCGCACCTCCGTCCGATCAGGCATCGCAATGCTCATCTGGCCCGCTTCTTCCCGATACATCGAAGGCGACGGCCCGCGCAACCCCGCTCACCCGGCGAACGGCCGCCGCAAGCCCCGCAGGAACCTCCGCGTCCGTCTCGATCACAGTCAGCGCGTCCCCGCTCCGCCGGCTGCGGTCCACGTCCATGAAGCCGATATTGAGCCGGTACCGGCTGAACAAGCGGGTCAGATCGGCCAACAAGCCGACCCGGTCGCGATGCCAGACCGCCATCGTCGGATACGCGGCGCCGAACCGGACGTCGAAGCCGTCCACGTTCACGATTTCGACGTTCCCTCCTCCGACGGAGGTGCCGATGAGCGACAGGCTGCGCCCGCCCGCCGACAGATGGAGCTGCGCCGTGTTCGGATGAGGCGCCATGCCCCGTCCGGTGCGGAAGCGAAGGCTCAGGCCCAGCTCTTCGGCATAAACCCGCGCCTGCGGAATCCGCAGGTCGTCCGTCTGCCAGCCGAGCAGCCCGGCAGCGATCGCCGCATCCGTGCCATGTCCGCGGCCGGTGTCTGCGAACGACTGAAACAGCGCGATCTCCGCCCGCTCGGGCTGCTCTCCGAACAGGTGGCGCGCGATGCGGCCGATGCGAAGCGCGCCGGCCGTATGCGAGCTGGAGGGGCCGACCATATCCGGGCCGATAATCGAAAATACGTCTTTGAAGCGCATCCTGAGCACTCCTTCCAAGCTTTGCCCGCATTGCCTCTATGCCCCGGACCCGGGAAATCAATCCATCCAGGCTGCCAAATGCTCGCGGATAAACGCGTCGTCGTTCAATTCCGGGTAGTCCCGGTACACCCGATCGATCTCCTCCGCCTGTCCCGGGGAGAGCGTTTCGTGAGGATTCAGGCACCAGACGCCTTTCATCAGCCCTTGGCGGCGAAGCACCTCGTGAATGCCGGGGATGCAGCCGGCAAACCCGTGCGCCGGATCGAACAATGCCGCGTTCGCGTCCGTCACCTTCACGTTCCGGGTCAGCCACTCGCTATCGATCGTCCCCGATTGCCGCACCCGTTTGATCTCCTCCAGCAGCTCGACCGCTTTGCGCGTCCAAAACGCCCAATGGCCGAGCAGCCCGCCGACGATCCGTTTTTCCACGGGCTTGCCGTCCACCATAAAACGATAAACAGTCAGCAGATCATTCACGATGTTATCGTCGTTGCCGGTGTACAGCGCAATCTCGTCGCGCCGCGGCGAATAGCATACGGCCCGCGCCACATCGATCGTTTGGTACCGGTTGAACGGCGCCATTTTGATCGCCACGATGCCGGGGATGGTGGCGAATTCCTTCCAAAAGTCGAAGCTGAACACCTTCCCGCCGACCGACGGCTGCAAATAAAAGCCGATCACCGGCAGCTTTTCGGCCACCCGCGCCGTTCGTTCGAGGAGCTGCGCTTCGCTTAGGTCTTGCAGCCCTCCCATGCTCAGCAGCCCTGCATCGTATCCGAGTCCGACCGCCGTATCCGCTTCGTCCAGCGCCTGTTCGACAGGGCCGCAAATGCCGGCAATTTTCAGGAACGGACGCGCGACGCCTGCCCGGCCGACCTCTTCGGACGCCATCCGCAGCACCTTCTCGAACAGATTGAACTGCGGCTCGCGGATTTCAAACTGCGTGGAGTGTACGCCTACCGCGACGCCTCCGGCGCCGGAAGCGATATAATAGCGGGTTAAAGCGCGTTGACTGCGCTCGTCGAGCTGGCGCCGTTCATTCAGCGCCAGCGGGTGGGCCGGAATGACAAGTCCTTCGTGCAGCGCCCCGAATTGCTCTGGCGTCAATGATTTTTTGCCGCTCATATGCTAAAATTTCCCCTCCCTTTCCTGAAAATGCGTCGGCTTGTTGATCGTTTTCCCTCCATGCCGCACCCAATCGGCCACCCAATCGATCATTTGCAGAAGCGATACCCTCGGATAGCCGAACAGTTGCATGCATTTGGATGCGTTGCTAAGCAGCGCCGTGTCCGCTTCCTGGCCGGTGAACACCGCTTCCGTCCCGAGCCGCTTGGCCAGCTCTGCGGCCGCATACCGGATCGATACCGTCTCCGGTCCGGTCACGTTCAGCACTTCCGCCCCCTGCTTGCAGCGCAGCAGCGAACGAAGCGCGATTTCGTTGGCGTCGCCCTGCCAGATGCAGTTGAAATGGCCCATGGACACATCGATCGGCCGGCCTTCCTTCACCGATTTGGCAATTTCCAGCAGCACCCCGTACCGCAGATCGATCGCATAATTCAAACGGTAGATCAAAACCGGCGTTCCGTATTGATGGGAAAAATGCTGGAACACCCGCTCCCGTCCGAGGCACGACTGCCCGTACTCGCCGACCGGCGACGGGGCTGTCGATTCGCTCGCTCCGCCTTGAAGGACAGGAGTGAGCGGGTAGACGTTGCCGGTGGAGAATACGACGATCCGGGAATGGCGGAACTTCTCCGCCACGCGGCCCGGCAAATAAGCGTTCATCGCCCACGTAAAATATTCCCTGCCCGTAGTGCCGAATTTCGTGCCGGCCATATAAACGACGTTGTTCACGTCGGGCAGCTTTTGCAGTTGCTCGTCGTCCAGCAGATCGCATGCGATCGTTTCGACGCCGAAGCTCTCCAGCTCTTCCTTTAACCCTTGCTCGGAAAATCTCGATACGCCGTATACTTTGCGGTCAACTCCCGATTCCCGGATCGCGTTGATCGCCAGCTTGGCGAGACTCGGTCCCATTTTGCCCCCTACCCCGAGCAGCATAATGTCCCCTTCCAGCGATTTCATCTCCTGCACCAGCACAGGCGACGGCTCCGCCAGCTTGCTCTCCAGTTCCTCCACGGTTCGCATCGTTCCAGACAGCTCCCTTCTTCATGGCTGATACGCTTTCACAACCATCATAGCGCTGCCGGGGATTTAGAGACAAATCTTTAAATTGTCTTTAAATCGAACGGGTAAAGTTGCTTGCTGCTTCTCCATTAGATAAAGCTTTCGATAGGCCATGTTCCAATGTTAGATGGCGGGATGCGTCGACCAAAACGCAGCAGGAGGGGTAATTTATTCATCTATGATTTACAAACGGACGACGGTTTTATGAACCAGATCAATTGTTGGGTGAAGTAAACGTTAAGGGGCAAATGTGGCTCATTTCGATTCGGGATTGAGTGGACTATGCTCCTCTTCAAATGTTCTATGCATATTGATTTAACTTCTCCGAAAAGAAAATCCAATGCTCCCTAAAAAACATAAAAGTACCAAACGACCCCAATGGGCAGCCTGGTACTTCCAGTTCGATATTATTTAATTATTGCTAGTATTAGGGACAATAGACGAAGTCACAAGTATAAAAGTACTTTGTCTGCGTACAAAAAATTGTTCTTGATGTCTGAGCGCTCGAAGAAATAAAGTACCTGCGATTTACCTTCGAATGGCTGCAGGAAGGAGGATTTTCTTCTTGCTCTGTTCAAATACTTTAAGGCTGTAGTAACATTAGTCCACTGTCCAGTCCCAATATTTCGATCCGTTGGTCGAAACAAATCGATACAGCCAGGTGTCAAAATTACAATGCAAATTCCCGCCCGGCATATGCAAGGAAGCAAATGGCTTGACGAAAAGATAGTCCGGGTCGCCTTGCGAGGCTTTCTCTGTCTGCAAACCGTCCCTAAACGGGACCGACCTTCGGCCAGGCCAGCTCTATGCCTTCGCGCGTCAGCAGCTGCTGCAGCTCCTCAAGCTTGCCGGGGTTCGCCCTGACATCCCTTGGTCTGCAGCCGTGGTCCAGGCAGTAGGCCGCCGTGTAACCGGCCGACTCGCCGATGTTCCATTCCACCGGATGGAGGCGGTAGCAGCCGTTCGTAATATGAGTCGTGCCGATGTTTTTGCAGGCGGCCAGAAGGTTGTCCACGCGCTGCGGAATGAGGCTGCCGAGCGGAATCTGGAACGGGAGGGACGAAATGTCGAGAAAATTCCGCCCGGTCATGCTCGGATGCAGGTCGATCCGGTAGCAGCCGATCCCGACGCTGTCCGGGAACGCTTCCGCCCCGCACTCTCCACGGACGGCGGTGCTTACGTGCTGCTCCAGCACGGTAAATTCCGCTTTGATCCGCCGCGATTCGCGAATGTACGGAGCCTGGGCCAGCCCGTCTTCCGTTCCCGTTACGTCCGGTCTCAGGCGCAGCCCGGGGTAGCCCTGCTTGCCGTCGGGACGGGGAGCCTCGGTCTGCAGCCAATACAGAAGCGACAAGCTGAGCTGCCTGGCCTGCTCGCGATGCTTGCGCACTTCCCCTTCCGGGACGTCGTACACATTGCCGAGCATATAGTCGTTCTGCACCCAATTCACCAGCGTTATATCGGAAAGATACGCTCCGGGAACGAAATTGGCTCGATCGATGATCCGGCGGTAGATGAACAGAGGGTATTTGTTCGTGTCCGGAAACAGTGCCTCCTCCGTCGGCTCCAGCGTTCTCGGATCGGGAGATACCCAGTTCAGCAGAGGATTCGGCCATCCGGGCGGCTGAAAGCAGCGCCAAAAGTCGTAATCCCTCGGCTTGTCGATCACGTGGTTTTCGCCTTCGACATAATCCATCGCGAACACATGCGTAAATGCCTGAATATCGCACGGATTGGCCGGGCCGTCCAGCGCGTGAGGCTCGTTCGTATCCCGTTTGGATTCAGCCCCTGTGACATATTCAACCCCCGCCAGCGGCAGCACGTCGCCGCATTCCGTCGCGTCCAGCACGAAGGGCGCGTGAATCGTAAGCTTGCGGCCGTCCGCTTCTTTTACGGTTACGGAACGGATCCGGTCGCCGTCCGTTTCGGCTCCGATCGGGCGGCAGCGGGTGACAATCTGCAGCAGCCCGCTGTTCACGTAAGGAGCCAGCATCGTCTGCAGCACCGCCAGCATCACCCTCGGTTCGGCGCAAAGCCGGCTCACGCCCCCGTTGCCGGGGTTCAGGTTCACGGCATACCGTCCTGCGTCGGACAGCGGAAAATAAAGCCGGTAATACTCGCGCACCCGGTTCCGGAAAGTACGGTAGCTGCGGGTGCAGCCGAACTGCTCGATCCACTTGTGCTCGTCCGGAGGCACGGCCTGGCTGGTCAGCTGACCGCCGATCCATTCGTTTTCCTCCGTCATCACTACGCGCTTCCCCATCCGGCAAGCCGCCAGCGCCGCCGCACAGCCGCCCACGCCGCCGCCGATAATGGCAATATCCGCTCTTGCTTCCCGATGCATCTCCATTCCTCCCTCTCTTATTCCATATATTGCCTCTTACATCTACATTGACGGTTCCCAGGCGGATAAGGTTGCAGCCGCATTGAACACATGACCCAGCCTGGGACGCAGGGGCCCCCGCCTATCTGGCCACCAATATCCTCTCTAACGCAAATGGCAAACGCTATTTCGCTGAATCGCACCCTGTTTAAAATGTAACGCAACTAGGTGGCGCTATTTTGCCAAAAACGCTGAATCAGGCGGCCCTAAATGCGAAATAAGGCTGCTTCACTTGCGTTACAATTTCAAATCGGTCGTTTCGAGCGAAATAAGCTCTGTGGCAAGCGTTAGCTTAAGGTCTGCCCAGCACAACGCGAGCCCACAGCCTGCGGAACGTTAATCGAAGAGCTGACAAAGCGAGCAATCCATTCCCGGCAGCCCGGGTCCGCCGATTGCGAACGCCGGCAATGATTATTTGCAGAGAACGCAGGGCAAGCATCCGCCTTGGCGCCGATCCGGAAGCGAGCCGCAGGTCGCGGTCATCTTCCATGGCCTCCTTCCAACGAACTTTCCGGAACCTTCCACGGCCCTTTGACCGCCCCCTGACCGCCCTTTGACGGCTCTCTGTGCAGACCAGCAGCTTAAGGCCATTTTTCCGTCTTCCCCATCCCCCAAAACGCAGCGACTTCCTTGATCCCACTCATCCTCAGCCGCTTTTCGCACCTTGGCCGCAAACCGCTTCCCATGTTCATGAGGCTTCAGGACAGATATGTTTCGCCAAGCCCGGAATTCTTGTATGTCAAAAAACCCCGGTTCAGACGTTGAACCGAGGCCGGAAAAGCCCAATAAATATATACCGAAACGAGAAAACGAGAATACGTCCCGCTTGGGAAAAGCGCCTGCTTCTGCCATCAACCCCGGCGGCCACAATCCAGCCCCGTCCGCAACCCGATCCGGCGCGCTTGATTCGCCCGTCACGCCTTGGCCGATTGCTCGCCATCCGCCTTCACCGGAACCCGTTTCGCCATAGTGGCGGCAGCGTCGCTATCGCGAAGCCGCAGCGCAAAGCCAAGGCCGATGAGCAGAAAGCCGGCGGCCCCGAGCAAAGCGGCGCGGTACGCCATGATATCAGGCTCCGCGTCTCCGGCGGCATGCATCGCGTCCGTTCCCGCAATGGCAAGAATGCCCGACAGCACCGCCAGGCCGATAGCCGGTCCCAGCCTGTTCTGCACCGTGAACCAGGTCGAGGCCCGGCCCATCGATGCAGGCGGAATGTTGGCAAATGCCGCAATCTGGACAGCCCCGACCGTATGGCCCAAAAAGACGCCGACCCCGAACATCAGACTCCGAATCAGCCACGGATCGGTATGAGAGCCGACCGCGCTCAGCATGACGAAAAAAATCGCCGTGCCCAATAGCCCTATAGCGATGACGCGCTTCGGCCCGAGCCTCGGGTAAGTCCAGGGCACAAGCTGGGAGGCAAGCATCAGGCCGAGCGCCTCCGGGAAGGTCGTAAGGCCCGTATCGAGCGCCGAAGCGTGCAGCGCATTCTGGTACATTAACGGGAACACGTACAGCATGCCCAGCAGCCCCGCAGCGGAGAACATGGCGACGAAGCCTGCCGTGCGGAACAGGCGGTCGCCCAGCAGCCGCAGATCGAGAAGCGGCTGCTTCGCCTTCAGCTCGACGGCGACAAGGGCGGCGAGCAGAATAAGGCCGCTCCCTCCCGTTGTCCAAATCGCGGGCGAAGCCCAGCCCTGCAGAGGGCCTTGGCTGAGCGCATACATGAGCAGAGCCAGGCCGGGCGCCGCAAGCAGAAGCCCCCGAACGTCGAGGCTTCCCGCCCCCTGCTCCCGGTGCTCCTTCAAAAAGATGATGCCAAACAGCAGCGCCGGAAGCCCGATCGGCAAATGGGCATAAAAGATCCAGCGCCACGAGAGATGCTCGATCAGCAGTCCGCTCGCAATCGGTCCTACCGCAGGGGCCACCGCGATCGGGAGCACGAGCGACCGGGAGACTTTGGCCCGCTCCTGCGGGGGAAACATGCGGAACAGCATCGCCATGCCGACTGGCGTAAGCAGGCCGCCGCCGATGCCCTGGGCGACCCGAAACACGGTGAGCGACGTCAGGCTGCCGGCGAAGCCGCACAGCGTCGACGCTCCCGTGAACAAGGCGAGCGCGAGCAAAAAGGTGCGCTTGGTCCCCCACTTGTCCCCGAGCCAGCCCGCTGCCGGCAGGACGACAGCGAGGCTGACCAGGTAGCCGACATTGAGCACTCCCGATGCAGCCGGAGGCACCTGCAGCTCCTGGCTGATCGTCTTCAGCGCGACGTTCAGCACGGTAGCGTCCATGGCCACCGTGAACATGGCTGCGACATAGACGATGCACAGGGCCGTTTTCGGGCTCAGCCCTTCCTTCATCGCCGCGCTCCGTGAACAGCATCCGCAGAAGCTTGGCGCAGGCTGCGGGGTCTTAAATCCGTCCAGTGCCGATGAATATAGTCCAGGCACGTTTGGCGCGTCTCCGGACCGAGGACCGCGCTCCATCCGCCCGGCACCGCAGCAAAGGCAGGCCACAGCGAATATTGCTCCTCCTCGTTCATCAGCACCAGATAAGCGCCGTCCGCTTGCTCAAAAGGATTATTCATGGATTAGCTCCCTCCTGTCCTGGGTGGCGGCCGCGCCGCTTGCCAGTTTCAGCCTGGCCAGCAGCGTCGCGCCGATCTCGGCAAGCGGACCCGGCTGGCACAGGTCCTTGTGCCGGCAGGCGATATCATGGCGGTCGATGCGTCCGCCTATATAAGGAATCCACATCTCCGGTTCGATCGGATCGAACCAATCCGGGATCATCGTCGAGCGGAAGAACAGCAGATCCCCCTCGAACCGCCGCGGAGTATAGGCTCCGAGCAGGCGGACCGAATTTTCGTAAGTTGTTTTCAAATTCAGAATCGTCTCTTCGTCAAGCGTAGCCAGAGCGCTGTTGTCGCTGCGCAAAATCTTGATCGCGTTCTCGACCGTGAGCGGAACGCCGATGCTGTCCTTGTCGTAGCCGCCCAAGGCAAGCAGCGCGGTCAATGCCTCCTCCTCATCCGGTTCTCCGCGAATCGGGAGATAGTGGCTCGGATAAGCGTCAAGCATCGCCAGGAACGAGACTTCCTCCCCTTCTTCCTGGAGCTGCACCGCCATCGCATGCGCCACATTTCCTCCCAGCGACCAGCCCAGCAGGCGGTAAGGGCCGTGCGGCTGAACCGAGCGAATGGCGGCTATGTAGTCCAGGGTCATCTCCTCCAGCGTCTTCGGCAGCTCTTCCGCTTGCGCGATGCCGCGGGCCTGCAGTCCGTAGATCGGATAATCCATGCCGAGATGCTTCAGAAGCCCGGCGTAGCACCAGCTCAGCCCGCCCGCGGGATGCACGCAAAACAGCGGCAATTGCGATCCATGGGCTCGCAGCGGCAGCAGAACCTGCAGGGCGCTGTCCCCCCGGTCCATATCGAGCCGTTCCGCCAGACTGGCCACCGTCGGCGCTTCGAAGAGACTGCCGATGCCAACCTCCCGGCCAAGCGCCTCGCGGATGCGGCTGATCAGGCGAACCGCCAGCAGCGAATGGCCGCCCAATTCGAAGAAGCTGTCGTCAATCCCTACGCGCCGCACCCCGAGCACCTCGGCGAACAGATCGCACAGCACCTCCTCCTGCGGCGTTCGCGGATTGCGGCCATCCGGATCCAGGGAGAGCTCAGGCGCCGGCAGCGCCTTCCGGTCCAGCTTGCCGTTCGGGGTGAGCGGCAGCTCGTCCATGCCGACAATCGCCGCCGGAACCATGTACTCGGGCAGGCTGGAAGCGACATAACGGCGCAATTCCGCCGGCTCCAGGCTTGCGCCCGCGCTGAACACCACGTACGCGACGAGCCGCTTGTCTCCCGGCCGATCCTCGCGCGCCACAACGGCCGCCTGGGCAACTTCGGGGTGACGGGCAAGCACGGCTTCGATCTCGCCCGGTTCGATGCGGAAGCCCCGTATTTTCACCTGATGATCGGCCCGGCCCAAATAATCGAGCGTGCCGTCCTCGAGCCGCCTGGCCACATCCCCGGTGCGGTACATTCTGCTGCCCGGCGGGCCGAACGGATCGGCGACGAACCGCTCTGCCGTCAGCTCCGGCCGGCCCCAGTAGCCGCGGGCCAGACCCGCTCCGGCCACATACATTTCCCCCGGCGTTCCAGGCGGAGCCGGCTGCAGCGCCTCGTCCAGCACATATACGCGCAGATCCGGTATCGGCCCGCCGATCAAGCTGCCGGCCCCCGAGGCGGCACTTTGCCGATCCAGCTCATTGTAGCTGACATGTACGATCGTTTCCGTAATGCCGTACATGTTGATCAGCCTCGGAGCATGATCCGGATGGCGGCTGTACCAGTCCTCCAGACGGCCCAGCTCCAACGCTTCGCCGCCGAAAATGACATAGCGCAGCGAAAGCGTCTGCCCCAGCTCGGGCTGCTCCCGATCGGCCTGCATCAATTGATAGAAGGCGGATGGCGTCTGGTTCAGGACAGTCACGCCCTCTTGCGCGAGCAGACGCAGGAACTCGCCCGGCGAACGGCTTACCGCATGAGGCACGACGACGAGACGCCCCCCGTGCAGCAGCGCGCCCCAAATCTCCCATACGGAAAAATCGAACGCGTACGAATGAAACAACGTCCATACATCCTCCGCTCCGAAGCGGAACCAGTGCTGGGTTGACGCGAACAGACGAACGACGTTGTGGTGCGGGATAACGACTCCCTTGGGCTTGCCGGTCGATCCTGACGTATAAATGATATAGGCCGGACTGAGCGGAGACAGGCGCCCCTTGCGTTCCTGGGCGGTCGGACTCGCAGAGGATTGTCCCTCCAGACGCTCCTGCACAGCGGCATCGTCCAGCACGACTTGCGGGAGCGAGCCGGTCTCCGGCAGTCTGGAGGCCGCTTCAGCGACCGTCACCAGGCAGGCCGGCGCCCCGTCCTCCAGCATATAAGCGATCCGATCGGCGGGATAATCCGGATCGAGCGGCAAGTAGGCGGCGCCCGCCTTCAGCACGGCCAGCACGCCGACCACCAGCTCGATAGAGCGCGGCATAGCCAGCGCTACGAGCTGCTCGGGGCCGACTCCCTCGGCTATGAGCAAATGCGCAAGCCGGTTTGCCCGCGCGTTCAATTCCCCGTAGCTCAAAGCCCTGCCTTCATGCACGACAGCGATCGCCTCGGGCGTGCGCAGCACCTGCGCCTCGAACAGCTCCGGAATGGTGGCCTGCGGCTGCCTGGCCGCCGCCTCAGAAGCGCTCCACTCCGCCAAAATCCGGCGTCGCTCTTCCGGCAGCAGGATGTCAAGCTGCCCAATCGGCGCGTCCGCTGCGGCGACAGCCGACTCCAGCACGCGCACATAGCGGGCCGCCAGCGCTTCGGCGGTATCCCGCTTGAACAAGTCCGCGCTGTATTCGATAAGCCCGTCCAAGCCGCCCGGCCCGCCGCTCGCATCGCGGCATTCCTCGAGCTCCACGGTCAAGTCGAACTTCGCCGCGCCCGCGCTTTCCAGTTGAACGCGGGCTTCCACGCCCGGCAGCTCGAACGCGGGAGCCGGCGTATTTTGCAGCACCAGCATGATCTGAAAGAGCGGATGCCGGGAACGGGAGCGAACGGGGTTCAACGCTTCGACGAGGCGCTCGAACGGCAAATCCTGGTTCGCATACGCGTCCAGATTCACCTGGCGGACTCTGGCCAGCAATTCGCGGAAGCTGGGGTTGCCCGACGTGTCGGTTCGCAGCACCAGCGTGTTGATGAACAGGCCGACAAGGCCGTCGAGCGCGTCGTCGTTCCGTCCGGTGATCGGGCTGCCGAGCGGAATGTCGGTGCCCGCGCCGAGCCGCGTCAGCAATGCGGCCAGCGCCGCCTGCAGCACCATGAACAGGCTCGCCCTGCCGTCGCGGGCAAGCTCCAGAAGCCGGCCGTGGAGCTCCTTGCCGATATGGAAACGGACCGTGCCGCCTTGATAGCTGGCCGCCGCCGGACGCGGATAATCGGTCGGCAGCTCGAGCTGCTCCGGCAGCCCTGCGAGCGTCCGCGTCCAGAACTCGAGCTGGCGGGCCATCAGGCTGCCGGAATCGCCGCTGCTGCCCAGCATGCGCTCCTGCCAGATAGCGTAGTCCGCATACTGAACCGGCAGCGGCGTCCATGCGGGACGCTCGCCCCGGCAGCGCGCCGCATAGGCTGCGGACAGGTCGCGCGTCAGCGGATGCAGCGACCAGCCGTCCCCGGCGATATGATGCAGGAGCAGCAGCAGCACATACTCATTCGGCCCAAGCTCGAACAATTCCGCGCGAAGGGAAGGCTCCCCGGACAGCTCGAAGCGGTAGCGAACGGCTTCCCGAAGCCGCTCGGGCAGTTCCGCTTCGCTCGTCCTGGTCAAGACTAGCCGGGGGCGAGCCTCGCAGGCTTCCAGAATTCGCTGGCGCGAGGAGCCGGACGCCTCGTCAGGGAACACGGTGCGCAGCGTCTCATGCCGCTCCGCCACATCGGCCAGCGCGGTCTCCAGCGCCCGGACATCCAGCTCGCCGGACAGGCGGGCGACCAGCGGAATATTATAGGTCGGGGACGGACCTTCCAGACGATACAGGAACCATAGCCGCCGCTGGGCGAAGGAAAGCGGAATTTCGTCCGGCCGCTCGGCCGGCCGTATCGCCGGACGGGCTTCCCGCGAATCGTCCAGCCGCCGGACAAGCCCTGCCACTGTAGGCTCCTCGAAGAGACTGCCGATGCCAAGCTCGACGCCCAGCGACTCGCGAATGCGGAGGACGACTCGCCCGGCCAGCAAGGAATGCCCGCCCAGCGCGAAAAAGTCATCGTCGATGCCGACGCGGGGCAGTCCGAGAGCCTCGGCGAACAGGGCGCAGAGCATCTCCTCCTGCGGAGTCCGGGGGCCGCGCCCTGCGGACAGTTGTCCGGTATCGGGCACAGGCAGCGCCTTGCGGTCAATCTTCTTGTTCGGGGTTAGCGGCATGGCATCCAGCGTGACGATCGCCGCAGGCACCATATAATCAGGCAGCGCACCGGCGGCATAGCGGCGAAGCGCTTCCGCATCGACGCCGGAGGGCGAAGCCGGGACGACATAAGCGACCAGCCGCTTCTCTCCCGGCCGATCCTCCCGGACGATCACTGCGGCTTGCGCGACGTCGGCGTGCCGGGCGAGCAGCGCTTCGATCTCCCCCGTCTCGATACGGAAGCCGCGCAGCTTAATCTGGTGGTCGGCGCGTCCCAAATAATCGATGGAGCCGTCAGCCAGCCATCTGGCAAGGTCGCCCGTGCGGTACATCCGGGTTCCCGGAGGACCGAACGGATCGGCGACGAACCGCTCCGCCGTCAGATCCGGCCGCCCCAAATAGCCGCGCGCCAGCCCGGCGCCGGCAATGTACAGCTCCCCGGCCACTCCGGGAGGTACCGGCTGCAGCGCCGCATCGAGCACGTAGAGCTTCGTATTCCAGATCGGTCCCCCGATCGACGGCTTCCCTGTGCGCTCCGGCCCCATCAAGGCGGCGGTCGAATAAATCGTCGTCTCCGTCGGACCGTATTGGTTGTTCACCTGGCAACCCAGATCCTGCAGGGCGAGCTTGAGCCCGATCGGCAAGGCCTCGCCTCCGGTGATCACCGTAAGCCCGCCGAAGCTGCCGGGGCGGCTCGCGGCAAGCGCCTGCCATAGCGTCGGGGTCGCCTGCATGATGGTTGCCCCGCTGTCCTTGATTTTTCGGGCCAGCGCTTGCGGGTCCAGAATCGTCTCCTTCGGTGCGATATCGATGCTCGCTCCCGCCGTGAGCGGCAGCAGCACCTCCATGACGGAAATATCGAAGGAGATTGTCGTCACGGACAATAGCCGATCCCGGCCGTCCGGCGCGAATCGCTCGCGCATGCACAGCAACAGGTTGGCCAGCCCGCCAAAAGTAAGCAGGACGCCCTTCGGCTTGCCTGTCGATCCGGAGGTGTATATGACGTAAGAAGGGTGAAGCGGCGACAAACGGCATATCCGGTCGGCGTCGCCCGGATTGTGCTCCGGCTGCCGCGCAAGGCGCTCTATCGTCGCAGGCTCATCCAGCAACAGTCTCGGCACCGCTCCCGAACCGTGCAGCCTGGAATCGACCTCCCTGACCGTGAGCAGGCACATCGGCGCGGCATCCTCCAGCATATAGGCGATCCGGGCCGCCGGATAATCAGGGTCGATCGGCAAATAAGCCGCTCCCGCCTTATGCGCCGCCAGGATGGCGACGACCATCTCCAGCGAGCGCGGGAGCGCCAGCGCCACGATCCGCTCCGGGCCGGCGCCATGCGCAATAAGCAGATGCGCCAGCCGGTTGGCGCGCGCGTTCAAATCCGCATAACGAAGCGCCGTATTTTCAAAAACTGCGGCCACGGCGTCGGGCGTGCTCGCCGCCTGCTGCTCGAACAGCTCCGGCACGTTCCACTGCGCCAGCGCGCGGTCCGTGTTATTCCATGCCTCCAACACCTGAAGGCGTTCTTCCGGCAGCAGCAGCTCCAGACGGCCGAGCGCTTGCTCAGGCTCGGATGCAGCGAGCGCGTCCAGCGCATGCAAGAAGCGACGCCGGTGAGCGCTCAGCTCGCCGCTATCGTAGACCGCAGGGTTGGCATCGAAGTCGATGCGCAGCCCGCTGCCGCCGGAGCCGCACGATACGTGAATCGTCAGATCGTCGACGGGCCCGGCCGCCAGATTGCGCACCCGGCCGCGATTTCCGGCAAAGTCCAGGTCTTGGACAAACGGCATCATATTGATCAGCGGACCGAACAGCCTCCGGTTATCCCCCGCCCATTTCAGCTCGCGCCTGAGCTCCTGGTGCCGATAGTCCTGATGCCTTCTGATTTCGCGCAGCTCTGCGGCAACATGCCGCACAAGCTCGCTCACGCTCATGTCCGGCCGGACGGCGACGCGCAGCGGCAGCAAATTCATTGCCATGCCGGGAACGCGTATTGCGGCGGAGCCGAGGCGGCACATCATCGGCACGCCGAGGATGACGTCATCGGCTCCGGTTAGCCGATGCACATAGAGGGCGGCAGCGGCCATCACAATGTCAGGCCAGCTTGCTCCGTTTTTGCCCGCGGCCGCCTGCCAGGCGTCCATGACGCTTGAGGGCAGCTCCGCCGACTCGCGCAGGAAGGTTCGCGATGTGCGCTGAGCCCGGCTTCCGAGGCTGACCGCTTCCGGATGATCGGCAAAACGGCCCAGCCAAAACTGCCGAT
>Ga0207865_100866_pt1 | contig 27268 bp, 32 predicted proteins | sample HigsolmetaAR204D_FD_184836 | JGI IMG/M metagenome (GOLD analysis project Ga0207865, IMG submission 184836) | Ionic liquid and high solid enriched microbial communities from the Joint BioEnergy Institute, USA - AR20-4-D (SPAdes) (version 2) ...
TGGTGGCAGCAAGTATTTGATGATTTCCCATTGGTCGTCGCGTATCTCGTATCGTCTTCTCATAGGATAAGTTTACCAAATATTTGCCTCAGTTGATAGTTTGAAAACACGCCCTACATCTATGAGCAAATATTCAAAGTTCAACAATTCCGAATCGAACATCTCTTCGTTGGATAACAGCTTGCGAAACTGTCGCTCAGCCGTCCATTTCTCCTTCCCATTATACAGCACAATCGGAATAATAGGAGGTAATTGAAAGGATTTCCGGTTGGATAATGCCTCTTCCTCATTCTGTAACCAATACCGCCAAATCTCCACTTGGTAAAGCAACAGCCGATATGGCATTCGAAAATCAACACTGGATTGCATCTCCAGAAGTAAGTAAAAGACAACATCCTGCCCGTTCAATTTCACCCGATAAACCAAGTCTGCTTCCTGACGCTTGAAGTCCTGAAGGACAAAAGAATGCGGAATTTCCTGCACATGCTCTTCATCTACCGCTTGCACCCACCCCTTATCGATAAAGGAACGGAGCAATTCCACAAATAATTTTTTACTGGAAAGCAGGAAACGATACGACGTGTCATGACGCTGATGTACCGTTTCGGAATTCGTACTTGAGTCCACTGGCGGCAACTCCTGTCGTACCTGTCTTAATTATACTTGGTTTCCACGGCTGGAACAATGAATGAAACCCTTGTGTCAATTCTCCTCTCCCCTCCCCCAGCCAAAAGAAAAAACGCGGTTTCCCGCGGATTTTCGATACGATAGAGATAGCGCCGCAATGCCAACGCTCCGGCTAGACGGAGCTGCGCTGCCGGTCCGCGCGGCCCGCGGCGAATACGTTCTCCGGCTGCGGCAGCCCGTAATGCTCCCGCAGCGTCGTGCCGGAATACTCCGTCCGGAACAAGCCTCTGCGCTTTAGCTCGGGCACGACGAGCTCCAGGAAGTCGTCGAGGCCGCCGGCCGTAAGCTGCGGCATAATGTTGAAGCCGTCGGCTGCGCCGCTTCGGAACCAATGCTCCATCATGTCGGCGATGTGCTCCGGCGTTCCCGTAACTGTCCGATGCCCCCGGCCCCCGGCCAGCCTGTGGAGCAGCTGCCTTACCGTGAGCCGCTCCCTCCGGGCAAGCTCCACGATCAGCTCGGTGCGGCTTCGATGCCCCCTGACCTCGCCGACCGGCAGCGGAGGCAGCGGTTCGTCCAGCTTGCAGCCGGTCAGGTCGAAGCCGACGCGCTGGGACAGCATGATCAGGCTGTATTCCGGATTGAGCAACTCGGCCAGCTCTTCTTCCTTCTGTCTGGCCTCTTCCTCCGTACGGCCGATAATCGGGCAGAGTCCCGGCAAGATGAGAATATGCTCCGGACGGCGGCCCCTTGCCGCAGCTCTTCTCTTCAGGTCGGCGTAAAAGGAGCGCGCTTCCTCGAACGTCTGTTGGGCGGTGAAGATAGCTTCCGCGAATTCGGCGGCAAACTCCTTCCCGTTCTCCGAGGAGCCCGCCTGTACGAGCAGAGGCCGGCCTTGCGGGGAACGCGATACGTTGAGCGGCCCTTTGATGGCAAAATGCGGCCCCCGGTGATTGCATTCGTGAACCTTGTCGCTGTCTGCGTAAATGCCCTTCCCTTTATCGCGGACGAGCGCCCCGTCCTCCCAGCTGTCCCAAAGCTTGATCGCCGCATCCACAAATTCGCGGGCCCGTTCGTACCTTGCCGCATGCTCGGGAATATGCTCCAGGTTAAAGTTCCTCGCTTCCGCGTCCGTCCCCGACGTAATGATATTCCAGCCGGCGCGCCCTCCGCTCAGATGATCCAGAGAAGCGAAGCGTCTGGCCAGATTGAACGGCTCGTTAAAGCTCGTCGAGACCGTCCCGATCAGCCCGATCCGCTTCGTGACGACAGCGAGCGCCGTCAGCAGCGTCAGCGGCTCGTAGCCGCCGCTTGCGCCGTAACGAACGGCGTCGCGCGAGGTGGAGAGCCTGTCGGCAAAAAACAGCGAATCCAGCTTGGCGGCCTCCGCTTTGTGCGCCAGCCGCCGGAAGAACGAAAAATCCAGCAGCCCGTTCACGTCTGTATCCGGATGGCGCCAGGCGGCTTCATGGTGGCCGAACGGCTGGACGAATAAATTCAAATGCATCTGGCGAAGAGCGTTCATGATCATTTTCCCTCCTGACTCCGCGTTATCCGCTGTATGTGTCGCGCCATTTCAACAGCGTTTTTTCCAAATAGCGAACGAAAGAGTCGGCCGCCTTCCCTACGATGGCGAAAATGATAATGCCGACAAAGACGATCGACGTCTGCGTAAATTGTCTGGCATCCATGATGAGGTAGCCGATGCCTTCGCTGGAGCCCATCAGCTCGGCGACGACAAGCCCAAGCCAGGCGACGCCGAGCGAAAGCCGAAGTCCAAGCAGCACATTGGGCAGTGCGGCCGGAATGACCAGCAGCGTAATCTGCTTCCAGCGGCTGAGCTCCAGAATGCGGGCGACGTCGAACAGCTTCGAGTCGGCATTGCGTATGCCGAGAAACGTATTGACATATAGCGGAAAAAACGCCCCTTTGGCAATAAGCAAAAATTTCGACAGCTCCCCGAAGCCGAACCATAATATGAACAGCGGCGTAATCGCCAGATGCGGCACCATGCGGAACATTTGGACCGTCGGATCGACCGATTGCTCGAAGCTTCGGAACAAGCCCGACAAGACTCCGAACACTAGCCCCAATCCCCCGCCCAGCGCAAAGCCGACGACGGCCCGATAGACGCTGATATGCATATGTTCGAACAGCTCGCCGGAAACCGCCAGCTCCCATGCGGCGGAGGCGATGGCGCTGGGGGCGGGCAGCAGCGTCGGGGAGATCAGCCCCAGCATGGCGGCCAGCTGCCACGCCGCAAGCACCGTAACCGGAAGCGCCGCCCCCCTCCACAGGACCGCCCAGCGTTCCTTCCGGGGCTGCTTCGCTGTCGCTTGAGCTGCCGCCCGGCTCTCTTCTCCCGGCGCGGGAGAGAGCAGCGGCTTAGTTGTGCTAACGCTCATTGCGCGTCACCTCTTTCTTCTCCAATGATTCAGATGCCGGAGCTGTCCATCAGCTCCAGCTCTTCGACCCGCTCGAATTCCGACAAAACAATCCTGCGCAGCTCCTGGAACGAGCTGCTCGATTTTTTGCGCGGATACGGCAGATCGACCGGCACCATGTTGCGAATCGTGCCCGGCCTGGCGTCCATAATGACGACCCGGTTAGCCAGGAACACGGCCTCGTCGATATCGTGCGTAACGAGGATCATCGTCGTCTGATTTTGCTGCCAAATGTCAAGCAACACCTCCTGCATATGGCTGCGGGTGAAAGCGTCGAGCGCGCCGAACGGCTCGTCGAGCAGCATCACCTTCGGCTTGCGCAGCAGCGCGCGGGCGATCGCCACCCGCTGCGACATGCCGCCTGACAGCTCCCGCGGATACGCCTTCTCGAAGCCCTTCAGCCGGACGATGGCGATCATCTCGTCCACCTTGCGGCGAACGTCCGGGTCCCGCAAGGGCCAATCGACGGCGATGTTCCTCTCCACGGTAAGCCACGGAAACAGCCGATGCTCCTGGAAGACGAAGCCTTTGTCGATGCTCGGCTTCGTGACCTGTTCGTTATCCAGCAGCACCTGGCCGTCATGGTCCGTGTCCAGCCCGGCGATAATTTTGAGCAAGGTGCTCTTGCCGCAGCCGCTCGGCCCGATGATCGTCACGAACTCGCCGCGCCGCACATTCAGCTTAATGCTGCGCAGCGCCTGCATCCTGCCCTGCGGCGTGTCGAACGTTTTGTTCAGATGATCGATCTGCAAAATGGCGTTCATGGTACTTCATCTCCTTTCATGGACTGTAAAAGAAAAGAGACTTTTCGTCGCCGACGCGTAAGGTCGGTCAAGAAAAGTCTCCGGTTATCCGGTGGACAAATGCCACTTATAATTCCTATTGGTTTTATCGGATATATTGCTGAAAGTATATGTCAACTCCGGTGAAGGTGTCAACCGGTTTTTCCGTTTTGCCCAAAATGATTTTAAGTGCCGTAAGCCTCGCAGCCGGCTGCTCGGCCCAGGCCATGCATCGCAACAGCGAAGACGGGTCTGCCGCTCTTTCGCAGCAAACCCGCCGTCCTGCTCACGCCGTCTATTCTCTCCCGTACAGCTGGCCGCAGGCCGCCTGGATGTCCGACCCGAACTGGGTGCGGACGGTGACGCGGATTCCTCGGCGGTCAAATTCCGCTTCAGGCCAATCGTGCCCGTCGCGCAGAAGCGGCAGCCGAAGCCGCAGCCGCACTGGGTGGAGACGCAGTACGACGCCCACCCGCCGCGGTAGCTCAAGCGAACGGCTTCCACGCGCTCGCCGTCCGCAGCGGCAAACAGCACCTTGCTGACCTGCCGCGACGCTTTTTCCAATACCGGCGTTACGCTGCAGACGCGGCGGCCAAGCGTCTCGATCAAGGCTTCGCGCACGGCCATGGGCAGCATCGTCATGCGCTCGAACTCGGAGATGCGATGCTTGAAGATCGCCTCCGCGATTTGTCGGTAACGGTATGCAGGCTGATTCATGTCCGCCAGCAGGCGGCGGATCGTTATATATTTCGATGTTGGTTTCATGGATTCTCCTTTAAGCCGGAGAACCGCGCTGCAAGCGCCGGCGCCCGAAGCGCGTGCATTCACCAACTATGTCCGATAGCACGTAAGTCGCTTGCCGGGCGAATCCTCCGCTGATGCCCGGATTCGCCCGGATCGCTACGTGCATCGATCGATAGATGGGTAAAGCTCCGGCAGTCTTTTCGTATGGGATTGAACCGTATCTGTGACGATGGACCGGTTCACTTGATCATCTACAGCAATCGCATTCGTGTCTAGCAGCATCGTTTTTCATCCTCCTGGAATGGTATGATTTAAGCTTGAACCGCCGTATGCGGCGATTCCGAACAAGCGTCAAAGCTGAACGGCCCTAGGCCGCGATCTTCCTGCAAAATTCGCGGTCATGCTCCGCATTAGGCATCGCCTGCGCATGCTCCGGCAGCAGCTCCTCGATCTGCATGCGGGATATGACATCAATGAAATGAAGCGGTTCGACCCGTCGTCCCATCGCCGTGTTCCAGGCCCGCAGGCAATTGAACCGCGCCCTAATGCATAGGCGTACAGCAAGCTGGCCCCTTGAACCATGAATGAGCGACAAGGCAGATCCTCCTTCCGGGTACAAAAAAAGAGCCGCAAGAAAGTTACCTTTCCCGCAGCTCAAAGAAATACAAGCAGACCCGCCCCTGCAGGGCGATGCAAGGACGAATCACGATATATTCATTGAGTGAAAAGAATAAGTAACTTTCTTGCTCATCACGAATAAAACAGTCTGTTTCATTCATTGCATTCCTTAAGCAAGAAAGTTGTTCATTATCCTTTTCAGCTCCTGTCATTGTAAATTCATTAATATTTTACCATACCCGCTTCACTTCTTGCAATCCCATCTTTAAAGGTCGCGTCGAAAACGCGGCAAAACCGCCTGCCGTCATCTTCGCGCAAAGCGTTCCATTCGCAGATCAGCGCTTGGGAACCCGGCTTGCCGATCTTGAGCACCGCGCTGCCAAAACACGCAGACTCGCACGTCAGCACCAGGTTCGCCGAGAAGGAAGGAATGAGCCGACAGGAGGCCAGATGCCAGCGATCGGCATAATGGGCGATATTTTTCTCAGCCCCGGATCAGCTTCATGCGCAGCTTGCTCGAAACAATCTCGATGAGCAGAATAAGGATCACCATGCCGATCAGAATAGCTCCGACCTGCTCCCATTTGTAGCTTCGCATGGCGAAAATCAGCGGCGCTCCGATCCCCCCGGCCGCTACCAGACCGAGAATCGAAGCCTCGCGCATGTTCATGTCGAAACGATAAATGATGATCGACAAAAACACGGCCGACAGCTGGGGAACGATGCCGTAGCGGATGTTCTCCAGCGTGCTGCAGCCGATGGACGTCATCGACTCCAGCACGCGGGTGTCCAGCTCCTCGATCGCATCGACGTACAGCTTCGCCAGCATCCCGATCGACGTCAGGCCGATCGTCAGCACGCCGGCGAACGGCCCCGGCCCCGTGACGCGGATCAGCATCAGACCGTACACGAGGGCAGGCACGGTGCGGATGACGATCAACGCGAGCCGGGTCAGCCAGGCCACAGGCTTCGGCACGATGTTCGATGCCGCCAGGAAGGCTAGCGGCACGGCCAATACAGCCCCGACGAGCGTGCCCAGAAAGGCGATGGCCAGCGTCTCCAGCAGCAAATACCCGACGTTTTGCTCGGAGAAGCCCAGCAGCAGCCCGGTATCCGGACGAATAATGCCCTGGAAGATCGTCCACGCAATCGTCAGTCCGCTGGGGTCGATGTCCTTCAAGTCGAAGGCGGTGAACGACCATATCGCAAGAAGAAGAACGATCGCCGCAACCGTCAGGATGTAGCGATGGCGGCGAGGCGCAGCGAGAAGCTGCTTTTCGAGCGGTGTCATAGGTCGCGCTTCTCCTTTAAATGAGCTTTTTTCGGAAATGCTCGCTGACCGTTTCAATGAGATAGACGGTGACGATGAGGGCCACGATGATCATGCCGACGCGGGGGTAATCGCGCCATGCCAGATTTTCGTTGATCAGCAGGCCGATGCCCCCTGCTCCCACATAACCGAGAATGGCCGCATAACGGACATTTCCTTCAAAACAAAACAGCGATGTCGATATGTAGCCGGGCAGCACCTGCGGCAGCACCGCAAAGCGAAACGCCTGCATGCGGGTCATGCCGAGCGATTCCATCGCTTCGAAGGGCCCCATGTCGGCGTTCTCGATCTGCTCGCAGAGCAGTTTCCCGACATACGACAACGTAAACAGCATGATCGCGGCCGTGCCCGCCAGCGGGCCGAGTCCGAAGACGAACGTCGCGATCAAGGCCGTGACGAGCGTAGGCAGCGTTCTCAGCAGGCTGAGCGCCGCTTTGCCGGCCGCCGCAACCGGCTTGCTGCGGACGATATTGGAGGCGGCCATGACCGCAGCCGGGAGAGCAAGCAGCGCTCCGGCAATCGAGCCGAGCAAGGACATCTTGACCGTGTCGAGCAGCGGCGGCCACAGCTGTCCCAGGCTGCTCCAATCCGGCGGCAGCATATCGGAAACGATGACCCAGAACTGATCGATTCGGCCGATCAACGTTTGCAGCCGGAAATCCGTAAAATAGACGGATGCGCTCGTACAAAGCGCGAGTCCCGCACCAATGAGCGGTATCCGGCTTCTTTTCTCCATAACGGCCTTGCCGTTCGGCAGCGCGATTCGCTTTGGCGGAAACAGCCTGTCAAGCATAGGCCGCACTCGCTTCCCAGGAGCTCTCCGCTTCCCACTCGCCGCCGTAAATATGCCGAAGCATCTCGGCTGTCACCTGCGAGGACGGGCCGTCAAAGACAATCTCTCCTTTGCGAACTCCGAGAATGCGGTCCGCATATTCCAATGCAATGTCCACATGGTGAATGTTCATGATGACCGAAATGTTCATCTGCTTGTTGATGTTCCTGAAATCGTCCATCACGGCTCGCGCCGTTACGGGATCGAGGGAGGCGATCGGCTCGTCGGCCAAAATAATGTCGGGCTGCTGGGCCAGCGTCCTCGCCAAGGCGACGCGCTGCTGCTGGCCCCCGGACAGCTGGTCCACCCGGGTATACGCCTTGTCGAGAATGCCGACCTTGTCGAGCGCCTCGAGCGCTTTTATTTTCTGTTCTCGCGTAAACATGCCGGTCAGCTTGCGCCACATCGGAAGCTCGGGCACGAACGACACCAGCACATTGTTGATGACGGTCGTCCGGGTAACCAGGTTGAACGATTGGAAGATCATGCCGATTCTTCTGCGGAATTGGCGAATCTGCTTTCCTTTCAGCTTGGCGATGTCGATGTTATCGACGAGCAGCTTGCCCTCCGTCAGCTCGTGCATGCGGTTAATGCAGCGAATCAGCGTCGATTTGCCGGCCCCCGACAGACCGATGACCGCCACGAATTCGCCCTGCTTGATCGTCAGATTGACGTTGCGCAGGGCGGTCGTGCCGCCCGCGTACGTTTTGGACGCCTGAATAAACTGGATCATATCCGCTCACTCATCTCTTTTCGCCTTGGCATCGTCGGTTATTTTTTCAAGCTGCGAAGCAGCTCCTGCGCTTTGCGCTCGCCGTCGTAATCGGAGGCTTGGGCGACCTGGTACCCTTCGTGGGAATAAATCGCGATCACGCCCTTGCCCTCTTCGGTCTTGGCTATCGCGATGAACGCTTCCTGCAGCGCCTTCTTCAGCTCGTCCGTCATGACGGCACTGTTCTTGCTGACGCTGACCGTATCGTTGTAGATCGGCTGCGTCACGCCGATGACGTTCGTTTCGTCCCAGATGGATGCCTTCCGGCCGTATTTGGCCGTCCAGTTCGCTTCGTTGTCTCTTCTCGCATCGGCGAAAGCGACGACGATGTCGACCTGCCCTGCCGCCAGCCGGGCGAACGAGCTGCCGTAGGAGTCGGACTGGGAGACGTGAGCCAGATCGGTCAAGCCTTTGCCGTACTTATCCTGCAGCCACAACGACGGATAAATGTAGCCGGCAGGCGAAGAGGACGACATGACCGCCCAGTTGGCACTGTTCAAATCTTCCCAGGTCAGCTCCTGGCCTTCGTTGACTTTCCTGGCGAGCTCCTGGCCTTTGGCCGAAGGGCCTGCGATGAGCAAGGCACGGTAGTAGGTCGCCTGCTTGTCGTCCACGCCTTGGGTCGGCTTGTTGTCGTTCCAGTCCTTCGGATGATCCGAATCGATGGACAGCGCTTTGCGGGTGGCGGTCAGAATGACGTCCGCTTCGTTGCTGTAGAGCGCATAGGTGCCGCCGGGAATGAGGCCGATATCCGCCGTGCCTGCGCCCAGCGCTTCGCCGACCGCCTCGTACGTCGTGCCGACGCTGATCTCGACATTGCCGACCTGGTAGCCCTGCGAGCCCAGCTGCTTGATGAGCAGCTCTTTGAGCGGCGCCGTCTTCGTAATAATTTCGTCCGGGTCCTTCGAGGGCACGAAGCTGACGCGCAAGGTTTGGATTTCCTTCTTCTCCGGAGCCGCCTGCGTCTGAGGCGCGTTGCCCGCTTCCGACGTCCCGGACGGCGAGCCGCCGCTCGAAGCGGCATTGCCGCCGGTTCCGCAGCCTGCAACGAACGCGATAACAAGCGCGAAAGCGATCATGAACAGCGATTGGATCTTCTTCACTTGCACATCCCCCACTCCCATTTGATAAAATGGCGACGAATCATTCCTTCGTCATCGGTCGCCACCTGTCGCAATTGGCAGTCAGATGCCGAATTACCTCCTCATCATAAATCTCCTATATTATCTCAAAGTTAATAGATTGTTTTCGGGATGTAAAAAAATTGCATAGGAAAAACGTTTATCGATGCCTATGCAAGGATGAGCGACCGCGGCTTAGCGGTTGTTTTTCTTGGTACAGAAAGTCGCACTCCGCCTTAACCCTTTCGCGAAGTTTAACTTTCTGTAGCGATAAAAAAACAGCCGGGAGCGACTGCTCGCCCGGCTGAAAAGATCGCTTGGTATGATGATTCGCCGCAACGGATATCCACTTTTCTCCAATCCCCTGCCCCTGGCGCCTCGACATACCGCCCTTCGCAGCTTCGTAAGCGGAATGCCCATTCCCATCGATCACGGCACGCGCGAAGAATCTGCTTGTCATCGGGGCTATCCGACAAATTGCCTTAACAGCTCGTTAAACTTTCCGCGCTCTTCCAAGAACAGGCCGTGGCCGCTGTAATGAAACGGAACGAGCATGGAATTTCTGATTTGCCGATTCAGCTCCTGCGCTTGGGAGAACGGAATCACTTGATCGTGAATGCCGTGAACGATTAATGTAGGCACGGCGATTTTGGGCAGATCCGCATCCAGCTTCTCATCCCTTAACATCGCGGCAATGGCCGCAGTTGACCAGCCAGCCGCCTGCAGCCCCATTTGGAAAAACCAATCCGAGAACGGAGGGCTGATATATTGAAAGAAAAAGCTCTCCGTCACTTCCCTCATCATTTTAGGACGGTCGTTAAGCGCTTCATGAATAAAATGATTCGCCGTTTCCGCTGTAAAACCGACAGGAGCGGCGGCGGCGATCAGCACGAGCTTCGTAACGCCGTAACCGCTGTGACGGGAAACATAGCGAATAGCGATCGATCCGCCCGTAGAGTGGCCGACGAGCGTAAAATCGCGCAGCTGCAGCGCAGCGACGACGGCGCGCATATCGTCCGCCAACCGGTCATAACGATAGCCGTCGATCGGCTTATCCGATTGGCCAAACCCCCTCCAATCGATGCCAATGCAGCGGTATCCCTTGGCCGCAAGAACATCGAACTGGTACTCAAACTGTGTATGGCTGAGCGGCCAGCCGTGCAAAAAAACGATCGTTTTGCTGCCCCTCGGATTGACATCCTCCACATACAAATGAACGCCCTGCTCCACTTGCACACGGTATCCCACACCGATCACCCGCCTTGCGAAGTATCTTACAGACAGCATACTCACTTAGGCCGGCATGGGTGAATACCTAGCCTTGTCTCTTTGTTCATTCGCTTTTCCTGATTCCAGTCGTCAAGGCAGAAATACGTAAGGCAGAGGCGAACGATTCGCTTCTCTTGCCGCATGCTGCGCCCGCCAAGCCGGGCTGATGATACGGCTGCCCGATGCCATGCGGCTTATCCGGCGATTTGCGCCGATTTGAACGTGCCGTTCGTATGTCCGCTCACGATAATCGCGTGTCCCCCGAATAGATCGCCGTCGTCGAAATACACTTCAAAATCTCCCTCGGGATTTACGCTGATGCTGCTAAATGCCATCAGTTTAACGAACATTTCCTCGGTGATCTCGTCGATCCCGGCTTCATCATCGTCCGGCAGCCACTCGTTGGCCAGCTCGACCAGCTTCTCCGCAGCGTACGCCCGCATTCGCGCATCCCACTCCGTCTGATTCCGAATAAGCTCGTATGCCGTCTCCAGAGAAGCCTTCATTTTCCCTTCGTCTTCATCCCAGTCAAAATAGAGCGTGCCTTCCTGATCGCCCCAGACGATATCCTTCTCGAACGTTTTGACCGTCTTGTTCAGCTCAAAGGTTCCCAATAGCTCGTCCTCGTAATACACCGGCTGCAGCGCTTCCTGCAAAATCCTTTCCATTTCGTCGTCCCGATAGGCCGCGTCCACTACCTTGACCAGCATCATTTCCTTGTGCTGCACTCCTCTGCGCACCTCAAGACGTACAACCGTATCCGCTGCCAAAATATTCCTCGTCTTCTGCCATTCTTTATCGTCGGCGACCCATTGCAGCCGCAGCGCTTCCTGAACGGCAGAACCGCCGCCGCCCAGCTCTTTCCACGCGATTAGCGGGATGAAAACCGTCCACAGGGCGCTGCTGCCCGCTCTTCCCGCGCCGATCCCGGCTGGTCCGGTAACCGCCGCAATTTCTACCACTTCATCCGCGAAGCGGCTTTCAAATGCCTGGATTTCATCGGCTCTTCCCATGCTGCTTACCCCCAGGATAATATCGTTCGGAATTGATAACCGGTCCGATGGTCAATATGAACCTCGCCATAATGCACGGTTACGCCTAAGCGCTCCGCCAGCCAAGAGCCGACCGCTTCTATGTCCATCTCCGGATGGCGTACGATCAGAATGACCGGGCAGTCGTAACAGCCTTGTTCCCAGTCATGCTCCCGCGACAAATTGGCATAACAGCCGCTGTCCACCGTATCGGCAGCACCCGTTTCGTACCATTCCCACGTATCCTCGTAATCGCGATCCGATTCATCGAATGGCAGGATCGGTTGCAGCTTCGCGACGACGTCGCTTAATTCCTTTTCGATATAAAACCAAAACTTCCTTTCCACTCCGACTCTCTCCTCCTTCCCGGCCAAAGGTCAAAGCAAAAAAACCTCTGCTTTGCCTTCAGCAGAGGCTGCAACGAGCATTGCCTATCGCTCAGCCCGTTTCCATTATATCCTGTACAAGACCTTGGATAAAGCATTTTAGCCTGGAATAGCCGACATCATCTCTTGATCGACTGCATGACTTCATCCTGTTTATAAGGGTCAATCGTTTGAATCGTCCCGTCGCTGTTATAGGTCAGCTCGGTATATTTGATGCAGCGCTTGTGGTTAACGCCTCCCGATAAGGAGCTGTCATGATAAAACAAATACCATTTATCCTCCACCTGAACGATCGAATGATGCGTAGTCCAGCCGATGACGGGGGTCAGGATCGTGCCTTTGAACACAAACGGGCCTTTGGGATGCTCGCTGATCGCATAAACCAGGCAGTGCGTCGTGCCGGTCGAGTAGGAAAGATAGTAATAGCCGTTATATTTATGAAGCCACGGGCCTTCAAAAAAGCGCTTATCCTCTTCGGAAGCAAGGATCGGTCTGCCATCTTCGCCCACAATCGAAACTTCCTGAGGCGTTTCTTTGAAAGTGAGCATATCATCGGATAATTCAGCCACTCTCGGTCCGAGCGCCGGCTCATGCGGCGCAGGCCCTTCCGCATTCGGGTCGTACGTCCCCGTCTGCCATTTCTCCAGCTGCCCTCCCCACAGACCGCCAAAATAAATGTACGCCTTGTTATCGTCGTCGATGAATACGGCAGGGTCGATGCTGAAGCTTCCGGGAATATAATGCTCCTGAGCCGCAAAAGGGCCGTAAGGCCTGGAGCTGGTCGCTACGCCCAGTCTGAAAATCCCTTCCTTATCCTTCGCCGGGAAATACAAATAGTAAGTATCGTTTTTATAAGCGGCATCCGGAGCCCACAACTGCTTGCTCGCCCACGGAATATCTCTCAGATGCAGCGCTTCGCCGTGATCGATGCAGGGAGCATGAATATGGTCCATGGACAGAACATGATAATCTTCCATGATATATTGATCGCCGTTATCGTTGGAAGGTCCGTCATGATCCAGGTCGTGCGAAGGATAGATGTAAATTTTCCCGTCAAATACATGGGCGGACGGGTCTGCCGTATACATATGTGTGACTAAAGGCTCGTTAGGCTTGGCGATTTTCGTCATATCCGATTTCTCCTTTTTATTCCGAATTTCATGAGCCCGCTCGGCCCGGCCCGCTTCAGGCTTTCGCCCAACCGTGATGTCAATCAAGCCGATGAACACACATTTATTATAGAATTAATGCGCTTTCAGTCTCTATAGAGGAACTCAATATTATTTGTAATTATTGAATATGTATAGATGACACATCCCCCGGCAACAGGCGGATGTGTCCTTTATGAAAGGCGTCAGCAGATTGGCTTGAGCGCTATAACGACGGCAACGGTCTAACAGGTACGCATATTTCGCACAAATGATTTTTTACCAACTCGCCAACGTATCTTTCCATCACAGGCCTCTTGTCCATCTGATATCCCTTGCGTTGCAAAGCCGGAAAACAATCTGCCCATGCTTTCTGCACGTCTTCCGCCGTATGCTTCACTTTGAAAACAGCATATTCTCCCCCTGACATCATCCCTTCGCTGATTGCATCGTCAAGCACAACATCTTGCGAAATGACGATGCACGCATCGTACCTGCATGTTTCAGGCGGCGTAGTTTCCGGGTTATCCTGTGGAATTCCGAATAGGATGGCCGATTCAGTGAGCAAATTTTTGCTTCTGGCCCATCCTTTTAGCTTCTCCATGGCCTGAATATTCGCGGGACCGTATGGACCGACTTGCCGCACATAAGCTATGCGGTATTGGGGCAGCGTTTCGATTGTCATTTCCATCGTTTCATGTTCCTTTCTCTAGTAATCGTTGATCCATTCCGAATGTAACATGTTATAAAATAATAATCATTAACTTTTTTTCATTCATCATCAGGCATAGCCTTAAAGCACAAAATATTGCATTTTTTTGCAGGATTTGTCGCTTCATGTGCATGGGGGTGCCTGGGGAGGGGCAGCGTTAACGCGGAGTTCGGGGGGCAATGCGAAGTTCGAACGCTAACGTGAAGTCGACTGCTAATTCTGTTTCAATGCTCTCAGCACAATCGGCTTCACGATATGCTTTTCCAGCTTTCGCTTCGTTCTGGCGATATAGGCGAGGTCCAGGACAGCGTTGGCACGTACTCTGGGATCAGGGTGCTCCGACAATTTCGCGCATAGATCTTGCGCCGTTTACCAATGAGGATGGAACTGCCCGACCGATAAAGATAACAGGCCCATTCGTTCGGAGCTTCTCTCTGCAGGAACGCATCGGTTTCCTCATTCGGGCACTCTGGCAGCGGCGAATATTTTCTATTCATCGTCCCTCCACTATCCGATAAAGATGACAACCCCTTCTTCGGCGAAGGCTTCCGTCAGCCTGGCGATCAGTCCATCGATTCGCGAGCATATATGGGCGTGCTCTTCCTCGGTAAGTTGTTTGTCGGCCCAAGTCTTTATTCGGTCCAGCTCCTCGCAGAGCAGGGGAAAATCGTCCTTGCGCAAATCGACGCCAGGGTCAAACAATGAAACGATGGCCAAGTTCAGCTGGCGGATAGCTGGAATCCAGCATTTCCGAAAGAACGCCTCCGTTGCGACAGGCACATAAAACGAGCGGTTTTCAGGTTCAAGAATTATCGCGGCGACGGACAAGCGCCTCTCCTCCTCTACCGTCGGCATACATTCTCCTATTATAACAAGCGAGTCATGAGTCACCCTATCTCTCTCTAACGCCAGTGACAAACGCCCTTTTGAAAATTTTGAGGTAAGCGCCGAGATGGCGGGGGCGAGCGCGCCGCCGAGGGCCAGCCTGGGCGATTTCCTTCGTCGTCGTGCCGTCGCAGCCCTTTTCCGCCATCAGGTCGACGGCAACCAGCCATATTTTGTCGCCCGTCGCCGTACGCACGCTCATCATTCACCTCGCATCTATGTGGTTGACCGCCGCCAGGCGCAAACTGCGCCAGGAGCCCGCGCGCAGCGAACAATGCAAGCGACTACTTGCATTCATCATTCGCCATGCAGCGTCCCTTGACTAAACGGGCCATTTATTTTTTTCTGTATAAAATCGTCATGCCGTCGCCGGAAGCTTCCATGCCTATCTCCCCGTCCGCAGCATCCGCCAGCCGGAATGGAACATGCAGCCTGTCCGCGCCGTATTTTTCGTTAACCAGCCTATAAAAGGCCATCAGGACCGCTTTCACGGCATTGTCCTGCACCGGCTCGCGCGCCAGCAACTCGCATACGGCAAGCTCGTGCTTCGGATTCCCGTAGTTTACTGCAATATGGTAGTCGAAGAAAGGAACGCGGCTTTTGCTGCCGGCAAAGCAAACGATAGGGAAATTCGATTGCACAAAGCGATTGACGATCGCTTGAGCCTCGCTTGCGGAGAAAAGCCTGCTTTCGTTCGAAAGCAGGCTTCTCCCCTCGCAAACGACATGAGCATACGGCACCTGCTGCAAATGCTCCTGAAATTTCGCGACAAGGGCTCCGCGCAGCCATAAGGGTCCGATCATATCAAGCACCTGCCGTTTCGGTTAATGTTGATCATGAATTACGGCACGATCGTATTCCCGATGTCCGTATCCGAAGCGTTCAGCCGAATGCTTCCTTTGATCGCCAAATTGTGGATCACCTGCGATTCGGTCGCCGCTTCCGTGCTGATCGCAGCGCTCAAGGAGTAGTTGGAATTGGAGTAAATCGTATTTTGCGCCACCAGGGAGTTCTTCGCTCTCTGGAGCAGAATGCCGTAACCTCCGCCGGACGTCCGGTTGAAGGTGATGCGGTTGCCTACGACCTCGAAGCGATGCTCGCCGACAAGCTGGATCGAAGCTGTCGCGCCGGTAGCGTCCGGAATGTCGTTGTTTATGATTTTCACCTTGTGGCCGAGACGGTTTTCCCCATAAATAGCGACATTTTTCACGCCGCGGATCGTGTTCGATTGAATCGTCGCCTCGCATTTGCTGCCAATGTTGATGGCGTACGACTGCTGGCCCTCGAAGCCGCTCAAATCGATCATATTCCCTTCCGCCGTGACCTCACAGTCGCCTCCCTCGGCCGCCATGTTCGTGATGCGGATGCCTGCGCTGGATTGCGTGACTGTATTGCCGCGCAGCACGACGCCGGTCGATTTGTTCACCTGCATTCCATACGAGCCCGCCTTGTAGGCCTTGTTGTTCATCAGCAGAACGTCCTTGCTGCTGTCCACATTGTACGCCGCCGCTGCAGCGCGCTGAACGGCATTATCCGACACCAGCACATTTTCCGCTTCCCAAACGCCAATGCCGACGTTCCCGAGGTGGGAGAGCGTATTGCCCGTAACGACGACGTCCTTCCCGCGGGCGTCGATGCCGCTGCTGAAGCCCTTGATCACATTGCCGGCAATGGTCACGTTGTTTCCGTCCTTGCCGTTCGATACTTTCTGCCCGGCAATGGCAATATTGCTGCTGTCCGAACGAACGAGCACGTTGCCGATAATGGCGGTATCCATTCCGTTGCCGTAAGACAATGTATTGTCGGAATGGTTGCCTTCGATGATGACTCCGTAGCCGTTAAAATTGAGCACCGATGTCAAATAATTGCCGCGGAACACATTGTTCCTGACCGTAATTTCTTTCGGCACCTCGTAGTCGATACTGCCTTCGCCATATCCTTCGATGTCAATCCCCGATTGCGGGCGGGTACCTTTGACCGTCCCCGCATTCGTAATCTCATTATACTCCACGAACACGCCTTCTCCAGCCGTAATCGAGATATTGTTCCGCCGCGCCCCGTCAAGGAAACAGCGCCGGATATACACCATCTCCGGAGGCGCGTATTTGTCCCCGACGCCGATCATGCCGACAGAGCCGACATAGATGCAGTCGCCGGTGCACTTGCTGATTTTTACATTTTCGATCGTCACGTTCTTGCCGCCATGCACATAAATGCCGAATCCCCACTCCTGCGTAGAGCCGGGATGCGCCGAGAAATCGTGCTGATCGAGGTCCCCGGTAATGATGCCGCCCGAGATGGTGACGTCCTGCACTTCGCGCAAATAAATGCAGGAATAGCCGATCGCATTGTTCGGCTGTACCTTCAGTTCCGCCTCCGCGTCCAGCGTCAGCCTGAAACGGGAAGGAACCGTAATGCCCCCGCCTTTCTCCGGGTTGCGTGAGCTTGTCCCGACGGCACGGATCAAATAGAGGCCTTTGGGAATAAACGCTTCGGCATATCCAGCGCTTTTGGCGTAGGCGATCGCGGCATTAAGGCCGTCCGTCGTCTGCGCCGCATGGGTGCCGTCGGTCGAAATGCCCCATTCCGCCGGATCGATCACGTAGCAGGTCGATGCCCCGGCCGTTCCCGCGGCAGCCGGATTGGCTTCTAACCCGTAGACGTTCCCCGTAACCGACGGCTCGCGCAGCGGGCTGCCCAGAACCGCCCCTGCCGACAGCGTTGTGCCCGCGGCAGCGCTCATGCCGACTGCCCCCAAATACGAGATGAACTTTCTCCGGGACATGGATGACGGCATTGGCGTATCTTCCAGCTGATGCTTGTCTTTCACCTTTCTAATCATCTCCTTGAAATCCAACATATAGCATATATCGGAAACTTGCGCTGATCGCTGAAGCTTTTCTGCAAATTTTCATCAGGGCGATCCGCGAAAAAGCGGCGAAGCAGCCCCTCGTATCTGCCTGAAATATCGACGTCTTCCTTATATATACGATGATATACGATTCGATGGGGTCAGGCCGGTTGTGTTATTATATATTTATCAAGCTTTAACCATTTGAGGGAGCGGACAAGATGAATCAAAATATTCAGCAGTTTAAGGCCGATTTTTTTAAGGCGCTGGCGCATCCGATGCGGATTCGCATTTTGGAGGTGCTGTGCGAGGGCGATAAGAACGTGAACGAAATCCAGAGCATCCTGGGCTCGGAAGGCTCGGCCGTGTCTCAGCAGCTGGCGGTGCTGCGCAGCAAAAATGTGGTCACGGGCGTCAAGGACGGCACCTCGGTCATTTATTCGCTGCGCGATCCGCTCATTAAGGATCTGCTGGCCATCGCCAGGCAAATCTTCGACAATCATCTTGTCGACGCCATTTCCTTGCTGGAAGTGATTCGCAACGAACCTTAACCGAAAAAACAAGGGTATCCGCGAGCAAAATCAAGGATGACCTTGTTTTTTTCTGTTCACGCCGGCTGCAGGCAGGTTATTCGCGTTTGACATTGCCAAGCGGCGGGAGTACCATCTCCTATATATTCAAATAATCAAATATATGAAGAAAAGAAGGTATGTCCGATGAAATGGACGGGAAGATTCGCGGGATACCGCGCTTCCGATATTCGCAAAGATCTCGTATCCGGCCTCATTGTAGGCATTATCGCCATTCCCCTGGGAATGGCGTTTGCTATTGCGTCCGGCGTCCGGCCCGAATACGGCCTTTATACGACGATCATTGCCGGCATTCTGATTTCCTTGCTCGGCGGCTCGAAATATCAGATCGGCGGGCCGACAGGAGCGTTTATTCCGATCCTGTTCGCGATCGTCCTTCAATACGGCTACGAAAATTTGCTGATCGCCGGACTCATGGCCGGCATTCTGCTCGTGCTGATGGGGCTCCTTAAGCTCGGCTCGCTGATCAAGTATATCCCCCGCCCCGTCACCATCGGCTTTACCGCAGGCATCGCCGTCATTATTTTTACCGGGCAGATTCCTAACTTTCTGGGCCTTGCGGACGTGGAGAAGCATGAGCGGTTTTGGCCGAATATGAAGGAAATCGCGTCGCATCTGCCTTCGACGAATATATACAGCGTCATCACGGCGGCGATCTGCTGGGCGGTGATCGTCCTGACTCCCAAAATGATGAAGAAGGTGCCGGGGGCCCTGATCGGGCTGATCGTATCGAGCATCGTGGCGGCCGTCTTCTTCAAGGGGCAGGTGGCGACGATCGGCTCGGCGTTCGGGGCGATTCCGAGCGCGCTGCCGCAGCTGCATTTTCCCGAGATCACCTGGGAACGCATTCAGCACCTGATCCGCCCGGCTCTGGTGATTGCCATGCTTGGCGGCATCGAATCGCTGCTGTCGGCGGTCGTTGCCGACGGCATGACGGGCAGCCGTCACCGAAGCAACCGCGAGCTGATCGGCCAAGGCATCGCCAATATCGTGACCCCGCTATTCGGCGGTATACCGGCGACGGGCGCGATCGCCCGGACGGCGACCAATATTAAGAGCGGGGCGGTCTCGCCGCTGTCCGGCGTCATTCACGGGCTCGTCGTGCTGGCGGTGCTGCTGCTGTTCGCGCCGTTCGCCTCGGAAATTCCGCTGGCCAGCATGGCTCCCATCCTGATGATGGTCGCCTGGAATATGAGCGAAAGAAAGCAGTTCCTCCATGTCTTGCGGACGAAAACGGGCGATTCGCTCGTCCTGCTGATCACCTTCCTGCTCACCGTATTTACCGACTTGACGATTGCCGTCGAAGCCGGGTTATTATTGGCCGTCGTCCTGTTCGTCAAACGGATGAGCGATGGCTTGAAGGTCGCGAAGGTGCTGCCCGATCCGGCGGCCAAGCATGCCAAGGTGAAGGAGCATATGGTCGCCCGGGGCCACGATTGTCCGCAAATCGGGATTTATACGATCGAAGGCCCGCTCTTCTTCGGGGCGGCGACCTTGTTCGAGCAGTCGATCCTGGACGCGATTCATCAGCGGCCCAAGGTGCTGCTTCTGCGCATGGGCAAAGTGCCGTTCATCGACACGACGGGCGAGGCCAATCTGACCAGCCTCGTGAACGATTTTCAGAAGCACGGCGGAACGGTGCTTATCTCGGGCATTCAGCCGCAGCCCCTGGAGGTATTGAAGCGGACAGGGCTGTACGAGCGAATCGGAGCCGACCGGTTCTATGAGCATACCGGCGATGCGATCGAATGCGCTTTGGCCCGATTGGACCGCAAGCAATGCCTGGGCTGCCGCCATGCGGCTTTTCGAGAATGCGCGGCATTCAAGCTATCGGCGGGCGATACGGCTGCTCCCGTAAAGCGAGAGCCGTCAAGAATCTATATAAGTTGAACAAATGTTTCAGCCAGGGCCGCCGTGTGACATTGTTCTTCCCTCTGCCGACTTTGCAGTCCCCATATACGCAAAAGGCCGAGATGCTCTTTCGCATCTCGGCCTTTTCGCGCGGGAACATCCCCGGCCTTAACCGCAAAGTTTGCCCCTTGCTGCGGGTTTCCGTCCAGCCCGCCCGAGCAAGCTGCTCAGCCCGCGGCAGGATACGCGGCTTTGACTTTGTCGGGAAGATCGCTGTGCTGCACCTCCTGCCAAAACGTCACGCCGCGCAGCGGAGCCTCGTACAGCATCAGATAAGCGCCGTCCTTCAACCGTTTGCCGGCGCTGAACGTGACGGTTTTCTTTTTCCCCTTGCCATCCACGCATTCCAACGTATAAGTATACCGGTTGTTCTCGCCGCTTTGGGCTTTATCGTCGTCGACCACGGTATAATAGATCGTCTTGCCTTTAGGGTTTTCCGGCGTCAGCCGTTCCGGACTGAATAATACAAAAATGCATCCGATGGCGACCGCGGCCAGCAGGCCGGCAATCAGCATTATTTTTGTCGCTTTTCGCATGAGTGTTGACTCCCTTCTGTTAATAGACATTTCACTAACGGTTATGTTAAGCCGCCGCATCGGCCGTTCGCAGCCGCCGGATGGCGAGCGCCGAGACGAGGATAATGTACGCGCTGGTCATCGCATAAAATAGGCCGAGCTTGGCGGCCGGCAATGCCTGCTGGTCGAGAACGCCCATCCCGAGCGTCAGCAGCGAATGCGGAAAAAGCAGGCCGAGCTTCGCCACATACAAGCCGAATCCGACAAATACGGCGCACAAGCCGATGCCGATCGGCGCCGCGAAGCTTTGCATCCGCATGGAGAGCAAGAGCTGGACGGCCCCGATGGCGACGGCCGCGAACCAGCCGCGAACGATCCAGCCGGCAAGCTCGGCAGGCGGCTCGTACCCGAATCCGAAGGCAACACCCGCGCCAATGAAGAGCAGCGCGAACATCCCTTGCACGAAGCCGAGCAGCACAGCCGTTATCGTTAGCTTGGCAATGAACGTATAAGCGACCGGCACAGGGGCGGTCAGCAGCAGATGCCAGTTTTTGTTCAAATGCTCGAGTCTGCATAAATACGCGCAGCAAATCGCGATCAGGATCGGCAGGAAAAATTCCCCGTAAAACAGGCTGACCTGCGTCCATAGACTGTACCATTCGTTCTGCAAAACGCCGAGGTTGTTCGCGAAGTTCGCGCAGCCGATCATCATGCTGAAGGCCGGCAGCGAAACGAGGATGAGCCATAGGCGGGAGCGGCGCAGCTTGAGCCATTCCGCCCCGATGCATCTTATGAGCATAGGAAACCTCCTGTTTGGAAAAATAAAGCGGCAGCGTGCATCGCCGACATGGCCTTACGCGCCGCTTGCCGTCATATCTCCTGCCTGGAGACGTGAACGCATCCGGCAATATAGGCCGCCGCCCCCATCGCGAGCGCCAAAAGCGGAAGCTGGAAGCCGAATTCGTTATGCGCATAGCTGAGCGCTCCGCTTGCGTAGCCGTAAGTCACGGGACTTAAGTCCATATAATAAGACCAGATGAACCATAGACGCACCGGAGCCGGGAACAACATCGCCGTCAAGCCGACGAAGCTGCCGAGCATGCCGAGCGCCAGACTGAACGCCTGGTTTTTGACGGCAAGCGACACCCATTGCTGCAGCGCGACGACCGCTGCCGTAGTGAGCAGCGTCCCGGCGGCGAGCCGGATCAGCAGCATGAGCGGCACCGCCTCGCGGAATCCGCTCGCCAGACCGATTGCCGCAATGCCTGCCGTCTGCAGCGCGACAGCCGATGCCAGGAGCAGACACGCGGCGGCGTATTTGGCGGCGTAAATGCGGCTCCGTCTGACAGAGGCGGCCATCAGCAGCTTCCAGGTTTGGCCCTTGTGCTCCATATCGCAGATGCGCGAGACGATCACGGCCGACAAAATCGGCAAAAACAGTCTGTTCATCGAAGCGACCAGCAGCAGCGCGGCAGGCCACCCGGCGTTATCCGGATTGCGGGCTATGGACATGCTCAGCGACATATATGCCCAAGCGAGCTCGACAGCCAGAAACAGCGCGATCATCAGCGCCAGACGTTTGCGGCGCAGTTTGTATAATTCAAGCCACAGCGCATTCATTACAGACTGCTCTCCTTCCCCGTCAGCTCCAGGAAGATGCTCTCCAGACTGCGCCTGCGCTCCTCGATGCGAAGGACATCGATCCCAGCGGCGACGAGCGTCCGATTGCAGCGCGCGACCTGCGCGTCGTCCCCGTCCCGGAGCGTCAAATAACCGTCGCCGCCGACCTGCGGCGTCATGCCGTTCGCGCCGAGCAGCCGCGCGGCCGCTTCGTTGTCCTGCGTGCGCAGGGCAATATGGGATCGGCTCCGGCCTTTCAGCTCATCCAGACTCCCCTGAAAAACAAGCTGCCCGTCGCTGATAATGCCGACCGATGTCGCCACCTGCTCGATCTCCGACAGCAAATGGCTCGACAGCAGCACGGTCATGCCGTACCGCTGCGGCAAGGAACGGATCAGCTCGCGAATTTCGCCGATGCCCGCCGGATCGAGACCGTTCGTCGGCTCGTCGAGCACGAGCAATGGCGGGAACGACATCAGCGCCATGGCGATGCCGAGCCGCTGCTTCATGCCAAGCGAATATTGAGCGACTTTTTTGTCCTTTTGATTTTCAAGGCGGACAATCCGCAGCGCCTCCATCACATTGGCTTCCGGCACGCCGCGCAGCCGCTGCATGACCCGCATATTTTCAAGGCCGGTCAAATGCTGGTAAGCGGAAGGCGATTCGATGAGCGAGCCCGTCCGAGCCAGAATAGAACGGCGGTGTTTGCGCAAATCTTGGCCGAAGACGACGATCCGGCCGGACGTCGGCTGCGCGAGGCCGAGCAGCATTTTCAGCGTAGTGGACTTGCCCGCCCCGTTCGGCCCGAGAAAACCGTAAATTTCGCCTTCGTACACGGTCAGATTGACCTGATTGACCCGGTAAACGTCGCCGTATCGTTTGGATAAGCTGTGTGTGGAAATAATGGCATTCAAGCTTGTTCACTCCCGTCTGCATGGACGCATCATGTTTCGAACCAAGTATGACAGCCCAATCCAACGCCAGGCTGAAGCGAACCTTACGCCAATCTTAAATCCGTCTTGAAGCGTGGCCCACAGCAAATTCGTCCTAGTATAATAGAAGAAAGAAAGGGTGGCCGCGAAATGAACGATTGGAAATGGAAAAAAATTTTGCTCGTGGACGACGAGCCGGAAATTCGGCAAATGATCGACGATTTTTTGCGCAAGGACGGGTTCACCCGCATCTATCATGCGGCGAACTGTCAGGAAGCGCTCGCTCTGTGCCGGTCGCAGAAGCCGGACATCGCCATACTGGACGTCATGCTGCCGGATGGAGACGGGTTTGCTCTCTTATCGTCGATTCGGCGTATATCGCCGATGCCGGTTCTGTTCCTGTCGGCGAGAGGCGAGGATGAAGACCGGCTGCTCGGGCTCGGGCTGGGCGCGGACGATTATATCGTCAAGCCGTTTCTGCCGCGGGAGCTGGTCCTTCGGCTGTCTGCCGTTTTGCGCCGGGTGTACGCGCCGCAGACGGAAGAACGGCTCCCGGTTTTTCGAATCGGCGACTATACGGTCGATCTGGGCAGCGCCGCCGTGCGCGGCCCGGGCGGCGAGCAGCCGCTGACGGCCAAAGAGCTGGCGCTCCTGCTCAAGCTATATGAGAATCGGGGACGCATCGTCACAAGCGACGCGCTGTGCCAGGCGGTATGGGGAGACGATTATGACGGCTATGAAAATACGCTCATGGTGCATATTCGCCGCATCCGGGAGAAGATCGAGGCGGAGCCCTCGACTCCCCGCTATTTGCTGACGGTCAGAGGGCTTGGCTACAAGCTGGCGAAGGAGGAATGACCATGGACGGAGCGATGCCGATATTAAGACGGTTCGTCGGCACTACCATCATGATCTCCGTCTCGCTGCTCGTCATCAATTTCGTACTGCTCGGCGCATGGGTATTCAAGGGGATGGGCAGCGATCAAGCCCCGATCGATACAGTCCGGCAGACGGCGGAAGGACTGGCCGCGGGGGACGGCGGGTACGCGCTCGGCGAGGAGGCGGAGCGGCGGCTGGCGCAAAGCGGCGCCTGGGCGATGCTTCTTGACGCAAGCGGGACGGCGGTCTGGAGCTATGCGCTGCCGGACGAGCTGCCCCGCGCCTACTCGCTGACCGACGTCGCGAAGCTGTCGCGCCATTATTTCATGGATTATCCCGTATTCATCTGGGAGCACCGGAACGGGCTGGTCGTCGTCGGTTATCCCAAGACCAGCTTCGCCAAATACACTTTGAGTTTTTCGACTGAATGGGTAAGAGGCCTGCCCTCTCGCTTGGCCGGACTCGCGATCGGCAATCTTGCGCTGGCGCTTCTGCTGTCGATCGCGATCGGCGCCCTGCTCATTCGCTCGCTACGCCCGCTGATCCGCGGCATTCATGCGCTGCCGAACGATCGGCATGTGGAGGTCGAACCGCGGGGCGTGCTCGCTCCGCTCGCACAAAGCATCAACGCCATCTCCTCACTGCTGCAGAAGAAGAACGAAGCGCTCAAGAAGCGGGACGAGGCGCGCTCCAACTGGATCGCCGGCATCTCCCACGACATTCGCACTCCGCTCTCGATGGTGCTCGGCTATGCCAGCGAGCTGGAGGACAGCGAAGAGCTGTCCCCCGAGCAGAGGCGCAAGGCCGGCATTATCCGGCAGCAGGGGGAGAAGCTCCGCTCGCTCGTAAGCGATCTGAATCTCGTATCGATGCTGGAGTACGAGATGCAGCCGCTCGACGTCAAGCCGATCCGGCTCGCGGCGCTGGCGCGCAGGGTGGCGTCGGATGTGCTGAACAACGGGCTGGACGATCGGTTCGCGGTGGAACTGGAGATTCCAAGCGAGAAGCTCGCCGTGACCGGAGACGAGAAGCTGCTGCTGCGCGCCGTGCTCAATCTGCTGCACAACAGCATCGACCACAATCCGCAAGGATGCCGGATTTGGCTTAAGACGAGCGAGTCGCCGGAGCGCGGCACGTGCTCCCTCATTGTGGCCGACGACGGCAAAGGCATCGCCAGCGGCGAGCTGCCCGACCTGCTGGAGCTGCCGTACGCCGGGAAGCGGCGGCGTCCCGCGGCGAGCGGCCGCGGCCTCGGGCTGCCGATGGTAGCCCGCATCGCCAAGGCGCATGGCGGCGCGCTGCGGCTGACCAGCGGCATCGCCCAAGGAATGCAGGCGGAGCTCGAGCTCCCTACCGCCGGGGCGGCGATATCTCCCCCTGCCAAAAAAACATAAACTCCGAGCCGGCCCCCGTGAAGCGGGGGCGGCTCGCTGCTTCCAGCGTTTAGCTTGAGCTTAAAGCTTCCCGGTTACGTCGACGAAACTGGATGGAATCCGAAGCAGCTGATTTCTTTTCTTCTAGGCCCCCTATTGTTTCATTTGGAAGCATTGCGTCGCGAATGATGTATTTTGTACAACAAAATCGGGGACTCCAGCCGTTTTCTTGAGAGAATGTTGTACAATGTGCATAATTTTAGGCGGATTTCACACTAGCTTTGCAAAGAAGTTGACATCATTTGGATTTAAATGGGTAAATTACTTTTTGGACAAACAGAAACTTATTTTCCCAGTTTAATTTTCCGGCGAATAGGCTAAAAAGTGGCGGCTCCATAGAGCGAGGGGGGTTACCATTTATTTACAATATCCTTTTTATTGGTTGAATTCGTTTGCCAAAACCAATTTCTGCGCCACGTACTTCTTAGGGTGTTTCCTTGGGCGTCCTCGCTTCGGCTTCTTCTGACGGCCTTTTGAAGTTTTCGTCGGTTTCCGGAACAAAGAGCCAAGCAGCTTTTCCCAACTCTTGTCCATATACTGACGCATCCTTTTCAACACTTTGCACAGCCCATGCTCCGTCCCCGTTTGGAGCTTTACGAGAACACACAATGCGTGAGCGATCAGTGTCATGTAAATCTGATTCCATACGGCACAAGGCTTGTTGCTGTACAGTTTAGCCAAACGCAAATATTGCTTCATCCATTTGAAGAACAATTCGATGTTCCAGCGGGCACGATAGATATCCGCGATCTCCCGTGCCGTCACATCCCAGCGGCTTGTGATCAGGCGGTACGTACGCTCTTTGTCGTCCTTGAACTCAATCAAACGCAGCCTCATGGTCTCCTGAGGCTGGTCCGGGATCGCCATGAGAACATCCGCATCCAGCAGCAAGTTAGGGTCCTCCGCGGGGAGTGCACGTGTCTCCAGGATCCGTGTTTTGCTACGCTTCTGAATGCGAGCGACAAAGAGAATGCCCGCTTCGAGCCACTTCTTGAAATGGGCGTAGTTGATGTACCCGCGGTCCATTACGTAAGTCGTTCCTTGCTCCGTGACCAGATCGACCGCAACTTCTGTATCCGCTACGGCTCCAGTTGACAACACGACTTTACTCGGAATGGCCAGATCTGGCCATTCTGTGCTTAAACGCAGATGCAGCTTGACCTGATTCTTATCTTTGTTCACATACGCCCACTTGCCATGAACATCCGGGAGTGTGATCGAAGATGAATCGATAATGGATAAGGGGAAGAGTTCCTTTTTTAGCCCTCTGCTCTCACCCGATTGTTGCAGCATAGCGTAGATGCGGCGAGTAATGTCTTCGAACAGGTACTGGAGCAACCACGTGGGCAGTTCAGATAGTTTGCGAGAAAACCGGGAAGCGCTAAGTGACGTAAGTCCTGTGAGTGCTTGTAGTTCCGTGCTATCGATAAGATTTTCAACAATGCTGTCGGGGTCTTTTCGGTTGGACAATTGAGCCTCGACGAACAAATAGATGGAAGCAGCAAGCTTGAGCTTTTGTTTGCGATAATCGAGGAAATCGCAAACAAATTCGGGAATATTCAACCATTCAAGGCATTGACTGATAACGGTTTTTGAGATATTGTTACCCATGTGTTGTCTCCTTTGTAAACGGATTGGGTAACACGCCCTCTACGTTTACAATAGGAGATTTTTTTGCGATTTTCCAGAAAAAATAATCAACAAAATACAGGCTCAACATCAAAGTTAGTGCTTGACTTTATGTACCAAATCGTTCACGGTTACATTCGACCAGAAGTCCTTGTACGTAACGTTCCCGGTTCCGGGTGAAGTAATGTCGGCGTTGAAAGGCTTTCA
>Ga0207865_100872_pt1 | contig 27176 bp, 28 predicted proteins | sample HigsolmetaAR204D_FD_184836 | JGI IMG/M metagenome (GOLD analysis project Ga0207865, IMG submission 184836) | Ionic liquid and high solid enriched microbial communities from the Joint BioEnergy Institute, USA - AR20-4-D (SPAdes) (version 2) ...
GCCATTATGTGATGCACCATCTGGAGTGGAGCGCGGCGGGGGCGGTCGTCTCCTCGTTCTTCATGCTGTGGATCGGCAGCAGCGTCCTGCTGTGGACGATTCGCCGCAAGGGAGGCGCCTGGGGCATTCGCGGGCCGTCGGACCTGACGGCGCTGCCGCTCATTTTGCTGCTGGCGTCTGTCGTATCCTTCGCCACGCTGCCCGTCTCGAACTACGTCTCGCGCCAGGCGGAGCGGGCCGCGGACAATTACGCCTTCGAGCTGCTCGGGCAAACCGACGGCGCGGCCGGCATGTATCAGAAGCTGGCCGCTTCCTCGCTCAGCGAAGTCAATCCGCCGCTGCTCGTCAAGCTGTTCCGCTCGACCCATCCGAGCATCGTGGAGAGGATCGTCAATGCCGAAAAGCATGAACTTACCGTCCCGTAAGCTCGATATTTATTTGCTGGCCGGCGTCGCCACCGCGCCGAACTTCATGGAGGAGCTGCGGCAGGCGCTTGTCCGGCGGCTCCGCTCGGCAGGGGCGGATGTGCGGGCGGACCTGCTGTTCCCGTACGGCGACTGGAGCCGCAAGCTGCTGCCGCAGCTATACGAGATTCGCCGGGACCTTGTCTGCCGCGAAGGGCGCCGCCATTCCACAGGCTGCGCAGCGGCGGCGGAAGTGATCCGCGCCACGTATCGGGGCGGCGGTCTGGCCATCATCGGGCACAGCGGCGGCGGCGTCGCCGGCGTGCATGCGGCGCGGCTGCTGCGCTCCCGGCAGCAGCAGGAGCGGCTGCGCCCGGACCGCGGCAATGAGGGCGCCGAAGCGCCGAGCTGGCGGGTCATTCAGATCGGCTCGCCCAAATGCGCCGTGCCGGACGATATGCGCGATTCGGTGATGTATGTATATGCCGCGAGGCCCGGCGGGCGGCCGGCCGATCCGGTGACGCGGCTCGGCACCTGGGGCGGCTGGGAGCGGGGCGGCGGCCTTCCCCGCTGGAATCCGCGGCGCTACGCCCCGGGCGTCATCGTGCCGGTCCGTATTCGGGGCGGGCATCCCGATTATTTTCGCAGCCGGGAGCCTTACATCGACGAGGAAGGCGTGTCCAATCTGGAGAAAATGCTGCAGCTGACCGTTCCGTGGATCGAACGGCGTTAAAGCTATTCCCGCTGCTTGTCGATCGCTTCGGCCATCGTCCGGTCCGTCAAATGCGCATAGATTTGCGTCGTCTCGGGGGACGCGTGGCCAAGCTGCTCCTGCGTCTTGTACAGGTCGTTGCGCAGGTAGTAATCGGTGGCGAAGGAATGGCGCAGCTTGTGCACGGAAAGATACGGCTTGCCGAACCGTTTGGCGTATTTGACGACCATCTCCTGGATCGCCCGCTTCGTCATGCGCTCTCCCTCCTGTTTGCCGTTGGCGATGGCGAGGAAGAGCGCTTTTTCCCGTTTGGACGGCTTGTATTGCCCGCTTCGCAGCTCCAGGTACATGGTCAAATCAGCGACCGCCTCCTGCCGGAAATAGACCGGCGTCTTGAACGACTCGTCGTTATTCCCTTTGCGGAATACATGAACCAGCTTCTTCTTGAGATCGACATCGTCCACGTTCAGGTTAACGACCTCGGATACCCGCAGCCCGGAATGAAGGATCAGGCTGACGATGCATACGTCGCGAATCCGGTTCAAGCGGTACGAATAGAGTGCCTGCTTGTTGCTTGCCACGTCCTGCGGATAAATATTCCTGATATAGTCGATGAATTCGAGAATCTCCTCTTCCTGCAGCAGCTTGCCCTCGAGCTTGGCCGCCGTATCCTTCGGCTTGTGGGTCCGCTTGATCTCGACCTTGGCCATGACGTTGCGCTTCAGCAGCGGATAAAAGTTCTCGTCCTCCGCGATTTGGCTCAAATAATGAAACAGCGAGCGAAGGGACGACAGCTTGCGGGAAATCGTCGTTTTGCTGTTGGCACCCTTTTTTTTGCTGGAGAGAAACATTTTGTAGTGGTCGATGCTTTCCATATGCAGCTTCTCGAGATCCTCGAGCGGAATGTCGCGCACCGAGCCTGCCGTGCTCAGTCCTTCAGCCAGCAGCCAGGAAAAGAACGTCTCGTAATCCCGAACGTACTCCAGCAGGGAGGAAGGGGACAAGTCCGGCAGCTTGTAATTGATAAATTTCTCCACATACCAGGGCATGGAGGTTACTTTTTTGTCCAGCTCTTCCCGGTCTTTCATTTTAATGACATTCACCGTTCGTTCACCTCGCTTTTCTGATTATACCTTGGCCCGCAGCGGTTGTAAAAGCAGGGGCGAGCAGGCGGAAGCAGGCGGCGCAGTGCCGAATCCGCATGTCCTGGCTAACAGCCCGGCGCAATTGCCCGAAATGGAGCCGCGTCCCCAATTCCCGCGATCAGCAAAAAAAGATTGCATAAATAGGTTAACTAGAGTATGATTTTACAAGCGTTAAACAATTGCATACGCTGGGAACAGGTGCGCCGATTGCCGTTTTGAAATGACGGAATCGGGGCTTAAAAGGGAAGCACGGTGCAAATCCGACGCGGTCCCGCCACTGTAACAGAGGAGTCGACGCGAGTGAAACCCACTGGTTCTTCGAACCGGGAAGGGCGCGTAACGACGATGACGCTGAAGCCAGGAGACCTGCCTGTTCTGACAACACTGCTGTACCTACGGGAGATAGGGAGGTGTTAGAGATGGCAGCCGCCGTTTGGACGAACGCGAGGCATCTTTACCCTATTCTTTAATATGGTAAAGATGTCTTTTTTTGTATGGAGATATTAAAAAACAGACGGAGTGATGGGAACATGAGTTCGATATTGACCGGCAATTTGGGATACCCGAGAATCGGGGAGAGCAGGGAGTGGAAAAAAGCGCTGGAGGCGTTCTGGTCCTCCGCGATCGACGAACCGGAACTGCAGCGGCGGATGAAGGAGCTGCGGCTGCGCCATCTCAAGGTGCAGCAGGACAAAGGCATCGACCTGATTCCGGTAGGCGACTTCACATTGTACGACCAGGTGCTGGATACGGCCGCCATGTTCGGAATCGTGCCGAAGCGGTTCGCGTATGCCGGCGGGCCTGTGCCGCTGTCCGTTTATTTTGCGATGGCGCGGGGCAGCGAGGGCGCGCCGGCCTGCGAAATGACGAAATGGTTCAATACCAATTACCATTACATTGTGCCGGAGCTGGGCGAGGCGACTCCCGCGCTGACGGAAAACAAGCCGCTCATCGCATACCGCGAGGCGAAGGCGGAGCTCGGCATCGAAGGGAGGCCGGTGCTGATCGGGCTGTACACGTTCTTGACGTTGGCCAAATGCCCTGCCGGTCAGTTGGACGATTACATCGCCCGGCTGCTGCCTCTGTATGCGCAGATCGTTACCGAGCTGGAGCGGGAAGGTGTGCAGTGGCTGCAAATCGACGAGCCGGCCTTGGTCTGCTCGATCGGCAAGGACGACATGAGGCGAATCGCATTCATTTACGATAAGCTGCACGAAGCCGCCCCGGGCCTGCGCATCATGCTGCAGACGTACTTCGACGCGCTGGAGCATTACGAGGAGACGGTTTCGCTGCCGGTGCAGGGCATCGGGCTCGATCTGGTGCGCGGCTGGGAGCGGACGATGCGACAGCTTGCCGAGCACGGTTTTCCGGAGGATAAGGCGCTCGGCGCCGGGCTGATCGACGGGCGGAATATTTGGGCCGCCGATCTGAAGGCGAAGCTTGTCCAGCTGGAAGGCGTAGCTCGGTATGTCGCTCCGCAGCGCTTGATCGTTCAGCCGTCGTGCAGCCTGCTGCATGTGCCGGTGACAGTGCGGCGCGAGACGAAGCTGGATGCCGGGATGAGGGAGGCGCTGGCCTTCGCCGACGAGAAGCTCGACGAGCTCGTGCTGCTGGCGAAGGCGGCGTCCGGGGAGCGCAGCGAGCGCGTCGACAGCCGGCTGGAAGCAAGTGCGCAGGCGGTCCGCCGCCTGCAGACGTCGCCGTGGCGGGTCAAAAGCGGCGTCCGGGAAGCGGCGCTGCACATCGGACAGCAGCCGGCGGAACGATCGGCGCCATTCGCCAAGCGGCGACAGGTCCAGCAGCGCAAGTGGCAGCTTCCATTCCTGCCGACGACGACGATCGGCAGCTTCCCGCAAACGGCCGAGGTGCGGCAGGCGCGCAGCCGCTGGAGAAGCGGCGATTGGACGGACGCGCAGTACGAGGCGTTCGTTCAGGAGCGCATCCGGGAATGGATCGGCATTCAGGAGCAGCTCGGGCTGGACGTGCTCGTTCACGGTGAATTCGAGCGCACGGATATGGTCGAGTATTTCGGCGAGAAGCTGGGCGGCTTCCTTTTCACCCAGAACGGGTGGGTGCAATCGTACGGCTCGCGCTGCGTCAGACCGCCGATCATTGTGGGCGACGTCGAATTCATTAGCCCGATGACGGTCAAGGAATCGGTATACGCCCAATCGTTGACCGAGAAGCCGGTGAAGGGCATGCTGACCGGACCGGTAACGATCCTGAACTGGTCGTTCGTCAGGGACGATCTGCCGCGCGAGCAGGTCGCTTATCAGATTGCGCTGGCGCTGCGCCAGGAAGTGAAGGCGCTGGAAGAGGCCGGCATCGGCATGATTCAGGTCGACGAGCCGGCGCTGCGCGAAGGGCTGCCGCTCAAGCGGCAGGATTGGGCGCGCGAGCTCGAGTGGGCGGTTCGCGCTTTCCGGCTGACGACGTCGACGGTCGCTCCGGAGACGCAAATTCATACGCATATGTGCTACTGCGAATTCCACGATATTATCGACGCCATCCGCGCCCTGGACGCCGACGTCATCTCGATCGAAACGTCGCGGAGCCACGGCGAGCTGCTGCACAGCTTCGAGGAGCACACCTACGATCAGGGGATCGGTCTCGGCGTATACGACATTCACAGCCCGCGCGTTCCTCCTGTGGAGGAGATGGTCCGCATCATCGAGCGTTCGCTAGCGGTGCTCGATCCCGAGCTGTTCTGGGTCAATCCGGATTGCGGGCTGAAGACGAGGGGAACCCGGGAAACGATCGCCTCGCTGCGCCATATGGTCGAAGCGGCGAAGCTCGTTCGGGAGAAGCAGTCGGGGCCGGCGAAGCCTTGAAGCGCGCTTGCAGCGCCGGCGCCGAGCATCTCTGCCGCTTATCCGGCACAGGCGTCCATTCAGCCGAAGACGCTGAACGCCAAGAGCAATGGCAACAAAGTTACGGCAAGCGTGAAGCTCCCCGAAGGCTACGATGCATCCATGATCGAGCCGAACAGCCTCGCTGTCTTCGTCGCGGGAAGCAGCCGCACCGTTCCCGGTGTCATAAAGCAGACCGGAAGCGGCCGCAAAGCGATGCTCGAGTTCGACAGGCAGCAGCTTATTGCGGCGCTGCAGGATCGCTCAGGACCGGTCGCGCTGACCATTACCGGAGCGTTCGGCGACGGCCAACGGTTTGCCGGCAGCGATACGATTACCGTCAAACATTAAATGTTCGTCGGAAGGACGGCCTGCGGGCCGTTCTTTTGCGTTGTATCAGCACATCATTGGCAGCCAAGATGATGTCTTTAACGGTATTGGCCGACGTTTTTTCCCGGGAAAAGGACGGATGCGGAAGCAAAACGCGCCCCAATGAAGTATCGTATAGTAATCGATCGCCGAGGAGGAAGGCCCTGTGAAGTGGAGCACGCTGTGGAAGGAAGGGTATAAAATATTGACGGATGACAAGCAGATTCAACAAATGTTTAAGGACTTCGCCGTAATGGAAAAGGAGCTGAAGCAAGCGGTTAAACAGACGGATGCATTGAAAGAGCGCTGGAAGGATGCGTAAAAGCAAAAGCCCGTAACAAGACGGGCAAAACAAGAGCCCTGCCCATGCCGACGACGCCGAGAAAAGCGGGCCAGGAGGGGGCGAGTGACAGCGGAGAGGAGGATCGCGGACGGCGGCGGGAGACGGGACGGCTGGATGCTTGCCGAAAAAGGGGTTTCCCCTATACTTTGCAGGGGTTGCCCCCATTGCAAAATCACAGCGTCCGGTATAATGGGAATAGGGCCAAAAAAGTAGGGGGGGAATGACGATGAACGCATCATCAACGGCCTGGTCGTCGCGGTTCGCCGACAGCTTCGTAAGCGGTTATCCGCTGCTTGGAGACCATCCGCATCTTTCGCCGAGATGGCAATATGAAAACGGATGCATGTTGAAGGCGATGGAGCGGATGTACGAATATACGAAGGACGAGCGGTATTTTCAGTACATACAGACGAATATGGACCGGTTTATTCGGGAAGACGGCTCGATCGACAGTTACACGCTCGAGGACTACAATCTGGATCAAATATGCCAGGGGAAGACGCTGTTTCTGCTTCATGCTGCAACCGGCCAGGCCAAGTACGCCGAGGCGGCCGAGCGGCTAATCGTCCAGCTTAATGGACATCCCCGTACGGAAGAAGGCGGCTTCTGGCATAAGAAGGTATATCCGTATCAAATGTGGCTGGACGGGCTGTACATGGCTGCGCCGTTCATGGCCCAGTATGCCAAGGCAAGCGGCGATGCGCGCTGGTACGATGAGGCGGTGGAGCAGCTTGTTATCATGGAGAAGCGGGCCCGCGATCCGCACACGGGCTTGCTGTACCACGCCTACGACGAAAGCCGCGAGCAGCGGTGGGCCGATCCGGTGACGGGGCGATCGCCGCATTTTTGGGGCCGGGCGCTGGGCTGGTACATGATGGCGCTGGCGGATGTGCTCGACAGTTTGCCCGTCGATCACCCGCGCCGCGGCCTGCTGTGCGGCATCTTCGAGCGGCTGGCGCATGCGGTCGCCGCGGTTCAGGAGCCGGAGAGCGGTTTATGGCACCAGGTGCTCGATCAGGGCGGCCGCGAGGGCAACTATTTGGAGGCAAGCGGCTCGTGCATGTTCGTATATGCGCTGGCGCGCGGCGTGCGGCAGCGATACATCACCCGCGGCCACTGGAAGACGGCGGAGAAGGGCTGGGCCGGGCTCGTCGGCCGCCTGATCAAGACCGATGCCGAAGGCAATCCGCGCCTGACGCAATGTGTGGCGGTATCGGGGCTCGGCGGCAACCCGTACCGCGACGGCTCCTACGAATATTATGTCGGCGAGCCGGTCCGCGATGACGATGCCAAAGGGCTGGCGCCGCTCATCATGGCTGCGCTGGAGATCGAAGCCGGCTTGAATGCGATGCGATCGGTATAACGGCAAAGACGCTGCGATAAAGACGAACCCTTGGCGAGATGCCAAGGGTTTCCTGCGTATTTCGTCAAGAAGTTGCAAATTGCAATCGACTGGAAAATATGAAACAATAAAAATATGAGAGATTAGCGAGCGGAAGAGGGAGCGGCGTGGAGTATCATTTTGCGAGAGAGAAAGAAAATTATGAAGATTTTGCGAGCGGCCGGGTGCTCTACAGCGCGCCGGGGCTGACCTCGTTCCCGGTGCGGCTGGCCGCGGAATTGTACGGGCGGTGCCGCCGCGCCCTGGAGCGCCAGGGAGTCCAGGGGCCGTATACGCTGTACGATCCTTGCTGCGGCGGAGGATATTTGCTGACGGTCATCGGCTTTATGTACGGGGAGTCGATCGCGCGCCTCTGCGCCTCCGATCTGGACGCGCGGGCGGTCGAGGTCGCCAGCCGCAATTTGGCTTTGCTGAGCGCGGCGGGACTGGAGCGGCGAATCGGGGAGCTTCGGGCGATGCTGGAGGCGTACGGCAAGCCGTCGCACCGGGAAGCGCTGGACAGCGCGCAGCGGCTGCGGAACAGGCTGGAGGCAGGCGGCCGCACGATGGATACCGTTTGCTTTCAGGCGGATATCGCAGCGGATACGGAGCGGATTCGACAGCATGCCGGCAGCGCTCATATCGTCATCACCGATGTGCCGTACGGCGGGCTGGTGCAGTGGCAAAGCGGCGGCGGGATGGAACTCTTGCTGAGCCGGCTGCATGCCGTTCTGCAAGGCCCGGCTGTCGTTGCCGTCGTCGCAGACAAAAGCCAAAAAATCAGGCACGACCGGTTTCGCCGAATCGAATACTTAAAGATCGGGAAACGGCATGCCGCGATTTTGGAGCCGCTGTAAGCGGCAGATTTTGGAGTCACTGTAAGCGGCATTTGATTAATGATACATATAATTAACGTCGTTAACTACATAGAGGATAGCGATATGGTTAATTCCGTTAAATATTAATGAAACTAATGATCTGTGCGAGGCCAAAAAGGAGGAACGATCGATGGTATCATCTTTCAACGCTTTTCTGGTTCGCCAGGAGGAAAACGGCGTAACTGCCGGCATGACGACGCTCGCGCTGGACGATTTGCCCGCGGGCGACGTGCTCGTCGAGGTGCATTATTCCAGCGTGAATTACAAGGATGCGCTGGCCTGCAGCCCGGACGGCCGTGTCGCCCGCCGCTATCCGCTCGTCCCGGGAATCGACCTGGCCGGCGTCGTGCGGTCCTCGGAGCACCCGCGCTTCCGCGCAGGCGACGAGGTTATCGCCACAGGCTACGAGCTCGGCGTCTCGCATGCCGGAGGATACAGCGCGTATGCGCGCCTGCCCGGCGATTGGCTCGTTCCGCTGCCTGACGGGATGACGCTGAAGGAGGCGATGATCTACGGGACGGCGGGATTCACTGCCGCCTTGTCGGTTCATCGGCTGGAGCAGTGCGGCATCCGTCCGGACGGCGGCAAGCTGCTTGTGACGGGGGCCACGGGAGGTGTCGGCAGCATGGCGGTATCGATGCTCATCAGACGCGGCTACGAGGTGACCGCCAGCACGGGCAAGGCGGCAGAGCATGGCTTTTTGGCCAAGCTGGGGGCGCAGGAGATCATCTCCCGGGACGAGGTCAGCGGAGGGGAGCACAAAGCGCTTGGCCAAACGCGCTGGCAGGGCGCCGTCGATCCGGTCGGCGGCGGAACGCTTGCCGCGCTGCTCAGCCAAATCAGCTACGGCGGCTGCGTGGCTGTGAGCGGGCTGACCGGCGGATCGGCGGTGGAGACGACCGTCTTCCCGTTCATTCTCCGCGGCGTCAGCCTGCTGGGCATCGATTCGGTGTACTGCCCGAAGGCCGTCAGGGAAGAGATATGGCGCAGACTGGCAACCGATTTGCGCCCGCGCGATCCGGCCCTTCTGCTTGAGCGCGAAATTGCGCTTGAGGAATTGCCGGATGCCTTGGCCGCCATTCGCGGCGGGCAGGCGCGCGGCCGGACGGTCGTCAAGTGCCGCTAGCGCGATTCGTCAGTCCCCGATCCGAAGGCTGCGGCTTGCGGCTTGGTGAGCATCGCCGTCACAGGTGTACAGACTCGGCATTCCCGCTTGGCATATGCGGTTATCGCCGGGCTATACAGGCAGAGGCTAGCGGCTCGGCGGGCATCGTTGTCGCAGGGCTAACCGGACTTGGCAAGCATGGTTCCCGCCCGGCTGTGTGGGGTTCGCTAGGTCGCGCCGAAAAAACATCGTCCGGATCAAGCAAAATCGCTGCGCGGGCCGGCAAGCCGGCCGAATGCCGCGCGCTTCCAGAAGACATGCCGCTCTTCGATTTGTGCGCAGCGCGAGCGATTAGCGGCCCCGCTTGGGCCGTCTGCCGATTTCCTCGGTCACGACGTAGGCGAGATCGTCGTTGCCGAACAGCGACAAGACGCCGAGCACGGTATCGTCCGGCACTTCGCCGGCCTCCTCTTTCGGGACGGTCTGCTCGATTGCCTGCTGCAGCGCCGGATTGGCGCCTTGTCCGGGATATGCGCGGGCGTACACTTCCGCCGGGTCGAGCCCGTTGTTGACGCACCACTGGGCGAACACGAGGATCATCATCTGCTCGTCGCGCTCATAGTTGCGTATGATTCGTTCTTCCAACTCTTTGGAATTCATGGCGCATGCAATCTCCTTTTTTTGCAAAGTCAGATTTATTTATTATAGCGGAAGCAGCTTCGGCCGCTCAATAACGCAATACCGCATACTTGCGGAAGAACGCCTTGTCAACGCGATGCGCGTCGGGGTTATTTGGGCACTGAGAAGTGGTTAAGGATGATCATCATGAAGCTGGAGGAGGTCGCCCGCCTTCCCGGCCGCGGGTGCGTGTTCATTGCCAGCCCTGTTGACCGGGATTCGATAGACCATCGTCAACTGAAAGATTGGGCTGGCTCGCCTATTGCGGTTCGTCAGGCGAACGGAACCGAACGGGACTGGGAGGCGACCGGGGTCAGCTTGTCCTTCTCCATCGCCGGAAGCCCGCTCGTCGGCCTCAGCATCAGAGGCGAAGCAAGCGCGGAGCTGATCCGAAAAGGCTCCATCATCACCAAAAAGGAGCTTTCGTCACTTATAAAGCAAGCAAAAACATCAGGTCATCCGTCACTAAGCTTTAAACAATATGTATAATTTCATCAGCATTGCAGCTGGAATTGGGGTAATACACGCACCTTGTACATCCAGTAAAATATTGTATGATAAAAGGGACAGACGATTGGGGGAGATGGATAGATTGCGAGATACCCGCTGTGCCAAGTGCAGCGAGATCGCATGCGACGAATCACCCTAAGGAGGCCGCAAGAGATGGAATATCGTACGCTTGGAAGAACCGGCATTCAAGTTTCCAGGTTATGTCTCGGCACGATGTCGTTTGGCGGCACTGCCGACGAAGAAACGTCCGCAGCCATGTTCTGGCGCTGCCGCGAGCTGGGCGTCAATTTCTTCGACACGGCTAACGTGTATAACGAAGGCCGCTCCGAGGAAATATTGGGAAGGCTGATCAAGAGCTGCCGCGATGAGGTGGTGCTGACATCCAAAGTATGTCAGCCGGTCGGGACCGGCGCGAACGATCGCGGCTTATCCCGCCGGCACATCATGCTGGAAGTCGAAAAAAGCTTGAAGCGGCTGAACACCGACAGGCTGGATCTTTACTTCGTCCATCATTTCGATTCGCATACAGCGATGGAGGAAACGCTGCGGGCGCTGGATGATCTGCAGCGGCAGGGGAAAATTTTGCACCCGGCCGTCAGCAACTGGGCGGCGTGGCAGATCGCCAAGGCGCTCGGCATTTCGGCCAAGGACAGCTTGGCGCGCTTCGAATGCATCCAGCCGATGTACAATCTCGTCAAACGGCAGGCGGAGGTCGAGCTTCTTCCGCTGGCGGCGTCGGAGCAGCTCGGCGTCATCCCGTACAGCCCGCTCGGCGGAGGGCTGCTTACCGGCAAATACGGGGCGGGCCGCAGACCGGCGCAGGGCCGGCTCATCGAGCAGCAGATGTACGGCCGGCGCTACGGCGACAGCCGCTATTACGAAATCGCCGACCGGTTCTCCGCCTATGCCTGCGAGCGCGGGGTGCATCCCGCGACGCTGGCCGTCGCGTGGGTAATGTCCCACCCGGCGGTGACGGCGCCGATCATCGGAGCACGCAGCATCGAACAGCTCGAGCCCTTGCTCGCCGCGCTGCAGCTGAACATGACGCCGGAGTGGCGGGAGGAAATCTCGCAGCTGTCCGATGCGCCCCCGCCAGCCACCGACCGCAGCGAGGAGGCGTAGGCGAGGGCCGGACAGGCCGCGGCGGCTGGTCGAAGCGCGGGAGCGATTAGGCCGAGCGGGGCCGCCCGCGTATCGAAAGGAAGCAACGCTTGCACGTTCTCCCGCTCCTATGATCGCATCTTATCCATCGCAGCTCATCCAGGCGCGACGGTTATCCGATCGCGCCTGGGTAATAGGGGGAAGAACGCGATCGTCATTATGAACAAAACTGTACTTTTCTCCATTAATAGTTAATTATATTAATTATTATCTCCATTAAATTCGTGAGCGATATGAACATGAAACTCGTCGGCCAGGTTAAGCGGATTGAGCTAAATCGACCAAAAAGGCTACATAACTAAAATTATGTATCCTTGAATGAACAACAATAGACGTTTTTCTTAATTTAGAAAAATGGCGTTGAACTGAACTAACGCTCGCCTCAGCGCTTATTCCTTCCGAAACACGACCGATTTCGTATTCTAACGCTAATAAGCAGCCTTATTCCGCAAGTTTGGCCAGCAGATTCAGCGTTTCGGACAAAATAGCGTTCTTCAGTTGCGTTCCATTTTAAAAAGGGCACTTATCATCAAAATAACGTTTGTCACTAGCGTTAGAGTTGGTATTGGGTTGGTTGTGGGTTGGTTGTGGGTTGGTTGTGAGTTGATCGAAAGATGTTGCGAGATAATTTCGGGATGATACTGCAATGCAGAAGATCCAGAAAGTCCAGAAGGCTCCGGAAGGTTTCGCTTAAGCCCGCGGTTTGCGGCTCATTGCTGCGGCAGGCGAGAGCAAAGCGATTCTAAAGGCCTATTCCGGATGCATGCGATTGCAAAATGGCAGAAGGCGTTTTTTGGCATGCGATTGCAATGGCAGAAGTCGGTTAACTGCATGCGACTGAAATGCCAGGAGGCGGTTTGCTGCACGCGACTGAAATGCCAGGAGGCGGTTTGCTGCATGCGACCAAAATGGCAGAAGGCTTTTCGTTTCAGTAGTTTACATAACTAATATTATGTAAAACAATAGAGCAATTTCGTCCTATCCTATGAACCTTTCTTGTTTCGCTTACGCCTATTTAATGAGCGCGCTACAAAGCAGGAAAGGCGGCACAGGATGAAAAAATGCCTTTACATCATTGCATGGATCACAATGCTTGGCTGTCTGACGGCCTGGATCGCGAAAGACAGCATGCAGGCACCGGCACAGGAGGTGTACTACCGAGAGCAAGCGATGGTGCTGTTGTACCACGACGTGCGCAGCGAGCTGCCGCCGGGGGACAAAGCGGCGTCCACCGTCAGTACCGCGCAGCTTCGAGAGCATTTGCAGATGCTGACCGATAAGGGGTTCCATATTCTGAGCATGGATGACTTCGTGTCCTTTATGCTGTACGGAAAGCCTATTCCGCCCAATGCGTTGCTGCTCACGTTCGATGACGGTTACGAATCCTTCTATAAGGAAGCGGCGCCGGTGCTGCAGCAGTTCCGGGCGACGGCCGCCAATTTTATCGTGGGCGAATCGTCCAATCGGTTCAACCCGAAAGCGGAGCCGCATCTGAGCTGGGCGCAAATGCGCCGGCTGAAGGCTCAAGGCATGGGCTTCTACAACCATACCTACCACCTGCACTACATGGCGGCTTCCGAGCCGGACGGTTCGCCGCGGCCTGCGCTGGCCTCAAGGATATTCCTGAAAACGGTCAATCGCGCCGAAACAGAGGAGCAATATCGCCAAAGAATTTATACCGATCTTGCCTGGATGGAGAAGCGGCTGAATCAGGAATTGGGCGAGCAGCGTTTTTTGCTGGCTTTCCCTTACGGGGCTTATAATGAAACGGTATTGGAAGAAGCGCGGCGAGCGGGGATCGAGCTATTTTTCGGAACAGAAGAGGGCATGAATACTCCGGGGAACCAGATTGTAAAACGGGTAAACGCCGGCGAACCGTATATGTCGGCTGATACGCTATGGGCTCATATGCAAAGCATTATCGCGAAAGAGAAAGCGAAGCATTGAACCGAAATCCGATTTGTTACGCCTATAGTATAGATCGACACAATGGGAGGTGGAGACATGGAACGGGAAACCGCAGAATTCGCGTTAATGGACGATATTCGGCGGGGGGACAAGGAAGCTTTTCGGGCATTAGCGAATCCGCTCATACCGAAAGCGTACCGAACCGCTTACATGATGCTGCAGTCCAGGCCGCTGGCGGAAGAAGCCGTGCAGAACGCGCTGATCGAGCTGTATACGAGCATCATGAAGGGCAAAGAGATCGCCTGCCTGCAGAGCTGGTTCAACCGGCTGCTGGCGCACCGGGCGATCGATATCGCCAGGAAGGAACAGGGCTTCAAGCACGCTGTCGATATCGACAGCATGGACATCGAAGATGCCGCCACCGCTCCGCTGGAGAGCCTGCTGAGGAAGGAGCAGTCGGAATGGCTGCTCGAATCGGTGATGGCGCTGGAGCAGCATCAGCGGATCGTGCTCGCGCTGTTTTATTTTCACGAACTGAAAATCGAGGAAATCGCCGCGCTGTTGGCGATCAAGGAAGGGACGGTCAAGTCGCGGCTGCATCATGCCAGAATCAAGCTGAAGAGCTTGCTTCATCAATCGCAAGGAGCAAAGGAGCTGATTGTGTGAATCGGGATAAGGAGACGAAGGCGACTCTGGAACAAGCGCTGGAGACGATTCCGGTGCCGGAATCGCTGTTTCACTTCGCGGCTCAGGTGCCGGCGCGATGCGATCGGGACGAGCTTGAAGCCGAGCCAAAACCGAATAGGGGTTCAGCAGCCAGCAGCGGACGGAAGCGGCTTCCTGCCGTCATGAAAGGCGCGGCCGCAGCCGCAGTGCTGATCGCGGCAATCTCCGCAGGCGTAACGATGTCGCCCGCCTTGGCCTCGATGGTGAAGGGCGTGCCGGGCATCGGCGTCGCCGTCGATTGGCTGACGCAGCTGCGCGAACAAGACGGCGTGCAGGGCGCGATCAATCACGGCTATGTTCCGATCGAACCGGCGACGCTGCAGGCAGAAGGAATGACCATTACGATTAGCGACATTTATTTGACGGACGAGGAATTGCTGTTCAAAAGCTTCATTCGCTTCGACGAGGCGGCCGCAGCCGCTCGCCGCGAGGAGGAGATTATGATCGTACCGCTGAACAATCTGCTCGGCGGAGGCTCGACGACGCACTCGGATGTTGCGGAGAGCGAAGACGGAAGCGGAGAAGTGCGGCAAGATACCTACAAATATCATTTGGCGGAAGGAACTGTGCAGCAGTTTTTGAACAGCGGGGAAGACATCGAGTTCGTGGTGTCGAGGCATACGTTCCGGGATGAGCTGCAAACTGTCGAATACCAGGAAATCGGGACGATCAAGGTGCCGGTAACGCCGGATAAGCTGCTGCACAACCGGGTGCTGGAGCCGCAGCTGGCCATGCCGACGGCCGATCCCGAACTGACGGAGCTTTCATGGGAAAAGCTGACGATCCAGCCGACGACGATGAATGTCGTTCTCAAGGCGCCGGAAGGTTGGGAGTACGATTTTCCCAGAGATGAGGAAACGGCGCCTTATTTGAAGGACGACCAGGGCAACGTCTATCTGTATGACCCGTCCGGCCCCGCTCTGCTGTTCGACGAGGCAGGGAAGCAGCAGCTGCCGTTCTCTTCGTCCGTGTACTTTAATCCAGACGTCCGATCGCTGACGCTGCATATCGGCGAGATGACGATCAGCGAGGCGAAGCCGAGCCTTGAGACCAAGCTGGATTTAAGCGGCGGGTTCCCGCAGGCGATCCGTTTTAAAGGCGCAGACATCGTCGTCGAGGGCGCCGAATACTTGCCGGAGGGATACCTGCATTTGAAGATAGGGAAGCTGGAGCCGGAGCAAACGAAGCTGAGCGGTGTGTCCTTCAAGATCGCCGAGCGCGAGAAGTTTGCCGGGACCGAGCCTGAAGCGTACAATGCCTCGATCCGAAAGCAGAGCGAGGACCGGAAGGCGCTCGGCATCAGCGCCTTCGGCATCGCCGAGGGTTCCCGCGAACAGCCGCAGCTGGACGTCTATCTTCCCGCTCCCAAGCGGGACAGCTATACGCTGCTTCTGTCCCGCACCAACGACCGGATCGCTGTAAACAAGGATTACACGATTCCGTTGCATCCGAAGCCTTAGGCCGCAGCCCACATGCCGGGGTTGTTCCTCATCGCCGCTGAGCGAGGGGAACAGCCCGTTCTTTTTTTTGCAATTGTATTGGCGCGATTCGCCACGGTATACTTTGATCAGTATATACATTCATCGGAGTATTTTTTTACACGCAAAATTGGTGACATACAAGGTGTCACCATTGGAATGCTATGATCGTCTTTGAGAAGCGAGAGATTCCATGATGAAACGAATGGACAGGTTGCTGGCGATCCTGATCGCGCTGCAGCGAAGGCCGGAAACCGCGCAAAATCTGGCCGACAAACTGGAAGTGAGCAAGCGGACGATATTGCGGGATATGCAGGCACTCTCCGAGCTGGGCATTCCTCTCTATGCCGTGCCGGGCCCTTCGGGCGGCTTTCGGCTGATGGAAGGCTTCCAGCTCGCCCCTCTGCATCTCGATGTCGACGAAGCGTTGACCGTCCTCTTCGCGCTGCACAGCTTAACCAAGATGGCCGATACCCCGTTCAAACAGGCAAGATGGACGGCGGTGGACAAAATCAAATCGATTATGCCCGAGCAAATGCTGAAGCAGCTGGAACCGCTGCTGGAGTATGTGGAATTCGAGATTCCGCCGCGCAAGGTAAAAACGCCTTATTTGTCCGACTTGCTGGTCCATGCCGCGGAAGCCCACTGGCTGCGCGTGCTCTACCGGTCGGAAAACCAGCGCCGCTGGCTTGAGCTCCTGCCCAGGAAAATCTTCGCGGCACACGGCTTCTGGTACTGCGAGGCATGGTCGCCCACCCATGGAGAGCAGCGGACATTCCGCGTCGACCGGATGGAGAGCATAGAAAGAATAGACACTCCGTCCAACGGGGGCAAGCGCTCCGTTTCCGGGAAGCGGGAGAGCGGGATGGAAGCAAGGCAAGCCCCCGACGTGCGGATCGTCGCCAGGTTGACTTACCGCGGCGCTTTGTTGGCCGAACAGGATTATCATATCGGCGAATGTGTGAAGCAAGTAACCGATGAAGCCTGGGAGGTCAATTTTCGGTGTCCGGCGGCGGAATGGAGATGGGCGGTGCGCTTTTTCTTTGCGCTCGGGATGGATGCCGAGGTGATCGAGCCTGCGTCGCTGCGCCGGGAAATTGGCGAGATGGCGGCCAAGCTGTGCGAACGGTACGGCCGGCAACCGAACCAGGCCCACTCGGGCGAACAACATTAGTCAATAAGGAGGAACAACCGGATGGTAAAACAACGAATTCTTGAAAAGGCGAAAACGTTTCTGTACACGAACGGGCGTTTGCTTGACCGAAGGCGCTTCGAGTATCACTTTGAAGGAGGATCGAAGGAGGCGGTGATCGCCGCGCTTCGCGCCTACCAGAATCGGGACGGCGGCTTCGGCAACGCGCTCGAGCCGGATATCCGCTGCCCGCAGAGCCAGCCGGTACCGACTGAAATGGCGCTTGCCGTCATGGACGAGGTGGGCTGCTTCGACCCGGATCTATTGGACGGGATCATAGCGTATCTGCGGTCCATTGCGCTCCCCGGCGGCGGGTTCCCGCTGATCTTTCGTTCCGCCCGAGAATACCCACATGCGCCGTGGTGGGAAAGCGACCGGGACGACCAAGCTTCAATCAATCCGACCGGCACCATCATCGGCTTGCTGTACAAGCAGAACATCAGAACCGCGATCTATGCGGAGGAATGGTTTACGGCAACCACCGCATACATTTGGCGCTATTTCGAGCAGGAACGGCCGCAAGGTTATCATGACGGCATTCATTGGATAACATTCCTGCAGCACACGCCGGAGCAAGCGAGAGCCGCCAAATATTGGCGGACCGTCGACGAATGGCTGCAGCTACCCGAGACGATCGAGCGAAATCCGCAAGCCGACGGCTACACGCATAAAGTGCTGGACTGGGCGCCGATTCCAGGCAGCTATCCGAGCCGGCACATCTCGAGCGCCGATGTTCATAACCATTTGCAGGCGCTGATCGGGCAGCAGGGTGAGGATGGGGGATGGCCGATCAATTGGCTTCCGCCCGGCCCCGGAGCCGAAGCCGAGTGGCGCGGCTGGATAACGGTGGAGCGACTGAAGACGTTGCGAGCGTACGGGATGCTATAACCGGCCCGACGGCAGCAGCCCGACAATGACGGATAGCTGTGAAAATGTTCAATAACGAAGCACCGCCCCGATCGTTATATTGTCGCGCCGGGTTCCATTCGATACCATTGTATGCTGATTTTGCCGTAACGCCCGTCATTTCCTTCTTTCGGGGCTATTTTCGGGAACCATTCAAGCCATCCGCTGCTGTTCAAAAACGATGGCACATGCTATAATCATCGCATTCTAAACATCGCAGAGTGACGAAACAATGGGTATCTTCAGCGACGCTCCCGAAAAAGAATGATGGATGATGAGGTGATGCCGAATGAGCCAGATCGAGATCGTGTCGATCAATGTAGGGAAACCGGCGACGCTCAACTTGAGCAGCAAGGAAATCAGCACGGGCATAATGAAGACACCGGTTCATGGCGCGTTGTATTTATCGCATCTGAATTTCGAAGGCGACGGACAGGCCGATCTTAAATTTCACGGCGGCAAAGACAAGGCGGTGTGCGTATACCCTTACGAGCATTACGCGTATTGGGAGAACGAGCTGGGCATCCAGCTGGCATACGGCGCCTTCGGCGAAAATTTGACGATCCGCGGCTTGAAGGAGGCGGACGTCTGTATCGGCGATGTGTTTCAGCTGGGGGAAGCGGTCGTGCAGGTGACCCAGCCGCGGCAGCCGTGCTACAAACTGTCCGCCAGGTACGGCGATCCGGATCTGCCGCTGAAGGTGCAGAATACCGGGTATACCGGCTATTATTTTCGCGTGCTGACGGAAGGGACGGTATCCGCAGTGGGCGGTCTCGTTCCCGTCTCCCGGCATCCCAAGGCGGTGACGGTCGCTTTTGCCAACGAAATCATGCATCATCGGAAAAATGACGAGGCGGGCATCCGCACGATCCTGGAAGTGGACGAGCTGTCCGACAGCTGGAAAAAGACGCTTCGCAAGCGTCTGGAAGGGGAAGAAGGCAGCACGAAGGAGCGGCTGACCGGAAATCTCTAGGGGCGGGGCCCCCGGCATCTGCTGGTTTGACGAAAAAAGACCGTCCATGCGAATAAGCGGGCACGAACAATTCCTGCCGTCATCGGTCGTCACCTGCGGTGCCCGAAAATTCGCCGGAAGGTTCCGATCAGCTAACCGGCGGCTCCCCGAAGAAGGGTGTCTCTGCAAGCGTAATTAATCCTTCGTATCGTCCATCCTGCGAAAGTAGAGATACATCAGCAAGCCCACGACGAAGACGAAGCCAAGCGCCATGGAGTAATAGAGAAGCTCGTCGTGATGCCCTGCCAGATAGGACTCCGTCATATACTGGACGAGTATGATCTGGGCGGCGATGAAGAAGATGAACATCCACCAGGCCATGCGCATCGCTCACACCCCCTCGTGACCTTCGATCGGCTTCATGCCGACCGCGTAGATGCCGTCCTTGCGGAAATCAAGCCGCACGGCAGGGAGCGGGCGTTGAGGCGGCCCGGCCAGCACCGAGCCGTCCTCCACGTTGAAAAAGCCGTTGTGGCAGGGGCAGGTCATCTTGCCGGACGCTTGGTCCCAATATACCGGACAGCCGAGATGCGTGCATTTAATGTGATAAGACCGGTACTCCTTCTCCGAGAGGCGGATAAGGAGCGCCGGTTCGTTATCGTGAGGATACAGGAACGGCTTGCTTTCGCCGATTCCGAGTTCGTCGAGGCCCGCGATTCGCAGCGCGGGCGCCGCCGGTTCGTGTCGCCCGTTCCGCGTGGCGCGAGCGACGAAGGGAAACGAGCCCACGAAGCAAATGCCGAGAAATGCGAGAGAAGCCCCGATGAAGCCCCGCCGGTTCATGTACAGCTCCTGCTCGCGGTCGATGTTCAGCGCCTGCCTCTTCAAAAATTGATCGATACGCTTCCACATGATCGGTACCCTCCTGAATGTCCCGGATTATTCTTCGCTATAGCCGAAACGGTGCGTCTGTGTGTCAGGCACGCCGATGACCGTTCTCGTCTCGATGAGCGTCCCGCCGAAGTCCCAGACGTATTGAACAGGCTTGTTCCGATTGTGCCGCGCTTCCTCCTCGTCCAGGAACTGGATCGTATCGGTCGGACAGACGCTAACGCACATCGGAGGCCGCCCCTTGGAGGTTCTGTCGTAGCATAGATCGCATTTGTACATCAGATTGCGCTTCTCATCCACCCGCGGAATGCCGAACGGGCAGGCATATGTGCAATTTTTGCAGCCGATGCACTTCTCATGCGAAGCGGACAGCACGACGCCGTCGAGCACGGAAATCGCCTGGACCGGGCACGATTCGGCGCATGCCGGCGTGACGCAGTGCATGCAAGGGGTCGGCGACGCAGCGACCGTCTCGCCCGGATTCAGCTCGTCCACGAACATGCGGGACAGCCGGTCGTGTCCGCTGCACTCCTCGCAGCCGATCATGCAGGCGCGGCAGCCGATGCAGCGCTCGAAGTCAATGTACAGTACTTTGGCCATGCGGCATCTCCTCCTGCTTCGCCTTTTCGAGCTTCACCGCGCATACTTTGAATTCCGGAATCTTCGACTTCGGATCGAGCGCAGGGTTGGTCAGGTTGTTAATGGCTAACGTTTTGCCCCAATGGTAGGGGACGAACAAGCAATCCGGACGGATCGTCTTCGTGATCTTGGCCGGTACGACGATGCTGCCCCGCCTGCTGGAAATCTTGACGAGCTCGCCGTTGCCGATGCCGTGCCGCGCAGCCAAGTCCGGATGGATCTCGCAGTACGGATCGGGGCACAGCCTGCGCAGCGCGTCGATTCTGCGGGTCTGGTTGCCGCTCAAGTAGTGGAATACCACACGCCCGGTCGTCAGAATAAGCGGATATTCGCCGTCGATCTTCTCGTTCGGGCCGGTATGCTCGAAGGCGTGAAGCCGGGCTTTGCCGTCCGGGAAGTTGAAGCGCAAATCTTCGAACAGGCGCGGAGTTCCTTCATGCTCCTCCGATGGACACGGCCAGAAGACGCCGTTCATGCGGTCGATCTTGTCATAGGTGATGCCGGAATAGTCGGCGACGCCGCCTTTGCTGGCGATTCGCAGCTCGTTGAAGATCTCCTCGGGCGAGTTGAAGCGAAAATATTGTCCCCGGCCGAGCCGCTCCGCCAGCTCGCAGATGATCTTCCAATCCCGCTTGCTCTCGCCGGGAGTCCGGTCGATCCCTTTGATCCGGATGACGCGGCCTTCCACATTGGTCGTCGTGCCGTCGTCCTCGATCCATACCGTCGAAGGCAGCACGACATCCGCCAGTTCCGCTGATTCCGACAGGAACATGTCGATCGCCACGAAGAAGTCCAGCTTCTTCAAATATTCGGCGACGTTCCCGATACTCGGGGCGGACACCATCGGATTGCTGCAGACAAGCAGCAGCATCTTGATCTCTTCACCGAGCGACTTCAGCATCTCAAATGCTGAGATGCCGGGCCCCGGGATCTCGCTCTCCTCGACGCCCCATACTTTGGCGATATACGCGCGCGCCTTCGGGTCCGTAATCTTGCGGTAGCCAGGAAGCTGATCGGCCTTCTGGCCGTGCTCGCGTCCCCCTTGGCCGTTGCCCTGGCCGGTGAACGTGGCGAAGCCGGCGCCTTTTCGCCCGGCTTTGCCGGTGGTCAGGCATAGATTGACGTAGTTGGACACCGTGTCGGAACCGGTGGAATGCTGCTCCACTCCGCGCGCGAACAGGACAAAGCCGTTCTTTGCCCGGCCGAAGAGTCGGGCCGCTTCCACGATTTTCCCGGCAGACACCCCCGTGATGTCGGACACGGTCTGCGGGTCGAACCGCTTGACCGTCTCGGCCAGCTTCTCGAAGCCGGTCGTATGCCGGTCGATGAAATCGCGGTCGATCCAATTCTCTTCGATCATCACATGCAGGAGACCGTTCGTCAGCGCGATGTCGGTGCCCGGGCGCAGATCCAGATGCACGTCGCTGACGAGCGCCGTCTTCGTCTGCCGCGGATCAGCGACGATGAGCTTGGCGCCGCGATCGCGCGCTCCCCAGATGTACGGCATCGATAGCGGATGGCATTCGGCCGTATTCGAGCCGGCGATCAGCAGCACGTCGGCGAACTTGATGTCGGACCAAGGCCCGGTGGAACCGCGGTCAATGCCGACGGTCTGGTTGAAGCCAGCGGCCGCCGAGGACATGCAATACCGTCCGTTGTAATCGATGTATCGCGTACCGAGCCCGATTCGGGCAAACTTCCCCATGATGTAGCATTTCTCGTTCGTCATGGAGGAACCGCTGTAGATGCCGATCGAGTCTTTCCCGTATTTCGCCTGGAGCTCCTTGATCTTGGATACGATCAGGTCATACGCCTCCTCCCAGGAGGCTTCGGTCAATCTGCCGTTCTTGCGGATGAGGGGCTTGAGCAGCCGTTCCGGATGTTCGGCCTGCCGGTAGGCGGACACGCCTTTCGGGCACAATCGACCGCCGTTCATCGGAAAATCGTACCGGGGCTCGACGCCAAGCACCGTATTCGTGTCGTTCGACACGCGGATGTTCATGCCGCATTGCATGCCGCAGAACGAGCAGTGCGTCGCCACCAGCGTCTCGCCCTCGCGGGCGATCGCTTCATAAGGGCGCTGCGAGAAATCAGCGTTCTGGGAGTGCTGCTGCATACCGGTCATCTCCTCCTTCCGAAGCGATTGTCAGCCCGTTGGCGCCGTTGCCCTGCAGCGTGATACCGCGCCGCTCCAGCTTGATTGCTGCACCGGATGCAGCCAGCCGGTTCACGACTCGTCTGCACTCCGAACAGAAATCGGACATATGCAGGTCCGTGCCCCCGATCCGGACGGGAATGCCGCGCTGCTCCAGAACGGCCTGCACGTCTTGAATCTGCCTGCCGGTTGCGTACTCTCGGCCGCACCGGGAACATGCCTTCGGCCCGTGCGCGGCGTGGTACATCGGAACGACGACGCCCAGGAAACGCAGCGAAATGTGCCAGAACTTGCTGAACGGCATGTACAGCAGGAAGACGATGACGGCGACTTGATGCGATAGCGCGATTCCCGTGTAGAACCTGCCCTCCATCCACATCGCGGAGACGGTGAGCAGGGAACCGGTGATGGAGATCGCGATCAGCAATACGAGCGGAAAAATATCGAAGTCCTTCGTTTGCTCCACGAGATTTTTGCGGTCGACCTCCCGCCGCCTCATCGCCATCAGACAGCCGATGATGACGGCGATCCCCGTCCAGTTCAGTCCGTGATAGATCAGGAAGGCCAGCGTCGAATCGACGCCCATGCGGAACAACGGAATCCCGAAGAGCACCACCGAGTACGTGTGCGGATCGACCAGCTCGAAATGCAGCCAGTTGAGCACCAGGCCGTAGGTGATGCCGAAGGAGACAAGGACGCCCCAGGACAGCAGCATGTGCTGAGCCCACCGGTACCAGGAACGTCCTGATATAAAACGCTGCTTGCCGATGTTGTCGTACAGGGTTCGCAACAGAAAGCCCCAGCCCCGCACACTCCTAAACATCTGCAGCCCTTGTTTCCACAGCCGTCTCGCGGGCGGACGGGAAGTCCAGGCCGCGATGCGGATCGTGAACAGCAGGATGCTGAGCACGGTGGCCAATAAATATCCATATAACGCCAGATCGACGTAGCCGAATTGCTCCGAGCCGATGTAAACGGACAATAACAGAGCCGCGGCCATCGCGACCGACCAGATCGCGGCCTTGGAGGCGAAGCTGGCTCTGTGTAATTTTATCCTGATGTGGGAAAAGTATGCGCGGACACAAAAGTATGCAGGAAGCAGGAGGAGGGAGCGGCAGCACATGAATTCTGCAATCAGCAAGCCGGTATATCTCAGCAGCGTCAGCGGGAAAGGAGGGGTCGGCAAATCGACCGCTTCGGTGAATCCGGCAACCGCCCGTGCGGCGGCCGGCTGTCAGGCCGGGTTGAGCGTCGCGATCGAGCCGATCGACCGCGAAGCACCGGCGCCGGGCATCTATGCGGAGGGAACCGCATGCGGCTGGATGCACCGGGAGTTGGCTGCTCAAGTGCCGGCCTTGGTCGGGAAGGCTTCAGCCGCGGGCTAAGGGAGAGCGGAAGATGAAAGTGGAGCGACTGCAACTTCCTCTGCAGACGGTAAGCTTGACGCTGGGCAGCATGGTGTGGGTCATCCTGTCATCGTTGATGCCTTTCATCCAAGAAGACATCTCGTTGACTTCAGCACAGCTGGCCTGGACGACTGCGATTCCCATTCTGGTCGGCTCGGTCATGAGAATCCCGTTCGGGTATTGGACTAACCGCTACGGCGCCCGCCGGTTGTTCATAATCAGCTTCCTGTTGCTGCTCGCGCCGGTCTATTGGGTCAGCCAGGCGGATTCGTTCGGGGACCTGATCTTGGGCGGCTTCCTGCTCGGGATCGGGGGAGCCGTATTCTCGATCGGCGTGACGTCACTGCCCAAGTATTATCCGAAGGAACGCCACGGCTTCGTAAACGGGATCTACGGCATCGGCAACCTGGGGACAGCCCTGTCCGCCTTCGGCGCTCCAGTGATCGCCGCCCAAGCGGGATGGCCGCGCGCAGTCATGCTGTACAGCGTCCTTCTCATCGCGCTGGCGTGCTTGAACTTCATGCTCGGCGATCGGGCGGAGAAGCCTGTCAAGACGCCGATTCTGGAGCAGATTAAGACGGTTTCGCGCAATGAGAAGCTTTGGTTTCTTTGCTTGTTTTATTTTCTGACGTTCGGCTCGTTCGTGGCCTTCACGGTATACTTGCCGAGCTTCCTGGTAAGTCACTTCCAGCTGGACAAAGTGGACGCGGGCATACGGACGGCGGGCTTCATCGCGCTGGCTACGGCGATGAGGCCGATCGGCGGCTGGCTCGGCGACCGCTTCAATCCTTTCAAGATTTTGCTGCTCGTATTCGCCGGCTTGACGGCTGCCGCGATCTTGCTCGCGTTGACGCCGTCCATCCTGCTGTATACGGTCGGTTGTCTGTCGGTCGCGATCTGCGCGGGGGCGGGCAACGGAACGATTTTCAAGCTGGTTCCGCTGTATTTCACCAAGCAAGCGGGGATTGCGAACGGGATCATCGCGGCGATGGGAGGGTTAGGGGGATTTTTTCCTCCATTGATTCTGACGATCCTGTTCGAGCTCACGGGCCACTATGCGATCGGGTTCATGGCGCTGTCGCAGGTCGCGCTGGCCAGCCTGATTATCGTCTTCTGGATGTTCTACCAGGATCGGTTGGCGCTCGCCGCCAATATTGTCGAACAAGCGGTCGAGGGCATCATGATTACCGATACTGCCGGCGTCATCCATTCCGTCAATGCGTCATTCACACGGATTACCGGATACACCCGCGAGGAAACCGTCGGGAAGACGCCAAGCATCCTGAAATCGGGCAGACAGGATGCTGATTTCTATCATCGAATGTGGGACGCGATTCAAAATCAGGGGTATTGGCAGGGGACGATCTGGAACCGCCGGAAGAACGGGGAGATCTATCTGGAGAGGCTGACGATCAGTGCGGTCAAAAACGATGCCGGAGAGGTCGTCTATTATGCCGGGATGTTCGACGAAGCGGCGCCGCAATAAGCGATGCTATGTAGTTTACATAATTATTTTTATGTAATCTATGTGCCATTTCGGGCTTGCGGGGGCATCATGGGATGAACAGCTTCCCGACGAGTTCCCTGCGGCTCGATACGCCGGTTTTTTGGAAGATCGAATTCATATGATCCTGGACGGTGTAAGCGGAAATGTGCAGCGAGGCGGCCAGCTCCTTGGTGGAAAATCCTTTTGTGCAAAGCATGCAGCGGAAGCTGGAGCTGCTTCGCGGTATTGCGAAGCGGATGAAGCCCGGGGCGCCGCTGCTGCTGGCATCGCTTAACAGCGAGCCGCTGCCGGAAGCGTTCGCGGTCCAGATGCAAGCCTAGAAAAGCCATATGCTTAGCAACGGCATTACGCTTGACGAATGGGAACGATTCGCCGCTTCGATCGGCCGGGAATCCGATCCGGTCTCCGCACAGGAGTTAACTGCCTTGTTACATGAAGCGGGATTCACGAACACATCGCGATTTTTTGGCTCTTATCTGATCGAAGGATATATTGCTTTCAAGAAGAGATTGACGTGAAGGATTGCGCCGCAGCGTCTACAATGATGCGCTTCATCAGTTCAAGCGAATAACGTCATATTTCATTCCAAAGTACACGACAACAAACAAAATAACGAAGACGGCAGCGCCTGATAAACAAATGATCGCTAATAAGTTGTATTTATTCAAACCGCTTCACCCCTAAGACTAATAATAGGAAATAAAGATCGATTCTGTCAATTCTCTTGGGGACTCGAGTTCGCCGATTGTGAGCGCCCGATTGGCAGCGCTTTCACGAATTTTCAGCATATCAAAGCAGATGAATCCGTTTAGAAAATGACAATCCTTAAAACAGCAAAAGATTTCGAACCTCATGGCACTGCGGTTTGTGCTGCTGGAAAGGCTTGGTTTCGCTGGCGTGTGCAAAATGAAGTGTGCAAGCTGAGATGTGTAAACTGAGATGTGTAAGTTGAAATGTGTCGCTGAAATGTGCAGGCTGAAGTATGTAATCAGATGGTCTGTGACGGCATTTTCGGATTAGTTATTCGACGAGTGCTGTGACGAGTGCTGTATTGGGTCGCTTTAAAAATTTGGGCGGCCCAATTTAACTAACGAATCGTGTAACCTGTGAATACAAACGATTTAGGCGTTTAATACGCGCGAATGTTCTGAATGCGCAAATGTACGTAATTAAGCGTAACTGGACACCTGAGAGATGCTTGAAGAGCCGCTTATGCATTTTCACCATTACTTCTTCACAAAACCCGTATTTTGTACATATGTCTAAAAAACAACTGATCCACTATATCTTAACTTCATGCGCTGTCTGACTCCCTTTAAGTCTATAAGAAAAACGTCAAGTCGCACTTCTCTTAATGCTTTAGCGAAGTTAACTTTCTGTAACGATAATAAAAATGTCTATCGACGTCTATTCAAGGATCGCGGTTTCAGCGGTCGTTTTTTGCGCCATTTGTCAAGCGCATCGTTCAAGCTCTGTTCATCCAGCTTTGGCACGTATTGAACTTGAGCGTCGGCGATGGCCTTATTCAGCTCGGAGCCTTGGAGCCTGCAAGCTTCTTCTCCTTAACTGCTTTCAACCATGCAGCTGTTCCCTCAATAAAGGCATTAATGAGCGTGAGCATCTATCGGCTCGTCCCCCATTTTATCGAGGATTGAAGATGACCTGACGAAAGATTTTCAGCAACGCAATGTTGTAATGATTCAGACTTGTCTGCAGACATAAAGGATAAACCGTCACAAGTACATATATTTTAGGGCTCTATACCAAACATAGTGCTTGACAACATGTAGAGCCAAAATTGAAAAACATCTGTACATTCCATAAGATGGTTGTGCGACCAATCCAACTCGAGGAATGACAGATGCACAACCAGTATACTGA
>Ga0207865_100876_pt1 | contig 27118 bp, 31 predicted proteins | sample HigsolmetaAR204D_FD_184836 | JGI IMG/M metagenome (GOLD analysis project Ga0207865, IMG submission 184836) | Ionic liquid and high solid enriched microbial communities from the Joint BioEnergy Institute, USA - AR20-4-D (SPAdes) (version 2) ...
TTCTCTAACCGTTTTAATTCCCTTTTATTAAAATCAAATACTTTATTTAAAATATTAGCCATTAGCCAACGCTCCTTTTAAAGAATCACCTAACAATAAACTTCCGGCTTAAAAACAGGTCGATTAATTTAATAACCGACCAAACTGAAATTTTTTTATAACTATTATGCGTTATATACTATCACTATCAAATAAAAGTAACAACTTCCAAAACATGACATTTAAATAATCTATTCTGTTTGATTTGCGTCGAAAATAGCCCAAGCGTTTTCCCATATTTCTTCAAAAAATAGTCAAATTCTAAAAAGCTAGTGTAGAAAAATAATAAAGTGGTTTAATAATCGTACTGGCCACTAACAAATTAATGATATTCTATAGGTGACACAAAATAATTCGTGTCGCCTAGGAAAATCAAATGCATTTATTTTATAAATAAACGACCTTTTATCTATCCTATTACTCATTTAATCCAAAACTTCCTGAATTTAGAAATGGGAATTTCCAAATAATCAGCTAATTATTGTACAGAATCAAAATAACTATCCAATACCAGCACTTTGTCAACTCCATCTTCTAAAGATTCGACAATTTGTTCATCTGTTTTGGATAAGGATCTAAGGCGTTCCACCTGTAACTTTATCTGCTTTCTTGTTCTTTCTACTGTAATATCTTTCCTATTAATCGGATACATGGGTTAATAATCCCTTCCCTAAAATGTGCTACAAACTGAAACTCTGCACGACAAAAATCGGCAGGTTCTTATAACACATAAGGTTCGTTTCAAAACCTGTTCATTTCAATAATTAAAGTCATGAGCTTTCATGAAGTTTTATCCGTAACAATGCAGTAACATTCATTTCCTGTCCAGTCTGATTGATAACCTTCTGCTTTATGAGCTTTATCATGATATTTTCTAATTGTTATGACACCAAACTCATCCGAAATAATAATATCTTCCTCCGGAATGACTTCAAAGTCAGTGTATTCTTGGTAATGAACCCATACGTTTTCGTAAACATCAATAAGATAAACGTCAAGTTCTTCGTTATTGACATCGGAGATGTCTAAAGAATGAATGAATTGTTTAGCTTCATCTTCTGTGTCAAATAGTGTAAACTCTTCACCGTCATACATTTCTACAAATTCACCATTTGCGTAAACCTCATTTGTCTTATCGTTTTTGATGATGTATTTTACTTGTTTTGACATGCGATTTTCCTCCTTTTTTCTATCTTAAGCTAACTACATTATATCATTATATGTATTTACATGTCAATACATATATTTACATGTAAATACATTTTCTATATTTTAAAAAAAGAGGGGAACTTCCCCTCATTCAACTATATCAGACAGTATTTTTTGAATATTTATCCTCTTGGTGTAATAAATAGGTTTATCATTTTCAATTGCATAAGCCTTTGCTTCCCACATGGTTAGATGGGGGATAAATTGCGTGAGTAAAACGAGAATATCAGCCTTCTTTAATGTTTGGTAGAAATCTTGATCCAATGATTCACCCGGATGTGTTAATATCTGACAGACATATTCTTTTTGGGCTTGTTCTTGACGTCGACCACCAATAATAGCAACGGTCTTACCCTTAAGCATACTGAATTTGTCGCCAGTCACTTCTTCTTTATTTTCATTTTCATCCAGTACAGGTGCATTTTCAGTACTGGTTTCATCTGGATTCAATTTATGAATAATACGTTCTTTTTCTTTCAATTCCTGAATCAAATCATTTACAAAAGATTTTAACTCATGAATTTTCTCAATGTCAGCTATATCACGATTATAGACAAATTTCTTGTTTTCAAAACGATTAATACTTTCGTATGCTTGATGTAATTTATTTTCCAATTTGGTTTTTTCAGCTTTTAGTTTGTCAATTTGATGGACATAGTCCGTAATTTTGCTTCGTAATCTATTTAGTTCGCTCGTCAACATGGAAATGCGTCTAAACAGAAAGGCATTATCTTCACGATTTTTTTGGATGACAGAACCTATCCATTCAGTCCGTAGTTGTTCCGTTTCCTCACCTAATGGGAAATGCAAAATAATAAACCGCATACGCTTTTTTCCGTAATATTGAATATCCTTTGCTACATCCCAACCCATAGCACCAATTTCGAGCAAATGATGATAAATGAAATAATCATTTGCTTGTTTCCAGAACAACTGTTTTTCTTCAATCGTATTAATTCGATTTAAAACTTCTTTTCTCAATTTACTTATCGTGTTTGCGTGTGTTTCAATATTCATTTTTGTAAAGGCGTCTTTTATTTCAAAATCTTGCAGTTCATTAATCATATCTCGCCAATTTAAAATGGCATAATCTGTATATTGTTCCCAAAATTCGGTTTCTTTTTCTTTAAAAATCTCAAACCGTTGTTTATGTTCCTCTTTCATACTTTCGGAATGAGGATCATCGGTAAACATTAAATTTCCGTAGTCTATTTTTTGTTCTACGATTGTCATAGTTCGGTCTTCATCAAAGTAAATGATAGATTCCGGACTGTTTTCCATGCTACACTTCGGACAATTTATTTTTTCAATCGTATGTTGGGTTTCGTCCAATTTTTCTTCAAGAACTTTATAGGGCAGTGTCCCATAATCAAAAATTTTTCTTTTAATTGTGGTGTTACAATTTTTACATCTGCCTTTTAACCAGACTGTTACGTGTAATTCCATATTTAAAAATGGTCTTATATCAGTCATATCATTTCTCTCCTAATCTCATTATTCATCCTTTGCTATCAATTATAATTTAAATGATAACTATAATTTAAATGATAACCAAAACCATAATATCTTTTGAAGGTATGATCAAATAATAACAAAATGCTGTTGTTCAGTTAAGTTTTCTTGAAAAAGAAATACTGAACGATATAAAGATTTTTAAAAAATTGTTCTATACAACAAAAGTTTACGCTGTTATAATGTATGTAAAACGGAATACCGTTGTATTGTTCGTTAAAGTTTGCTGAAGGGAGTTGAAATGAATGACCCTAACAGAAGCCGAACAACCAACCAGTCATACAGTAGTAAATAAAAAAATTATTGAAAACATACAAAGAATATATAAAAAAGGTTTACAAGTTGAACTGCTAAATATTAATGATAAAAGTATTAATATACCAGTTGGAACTAAAGCAGAAGTGGTTGGTACAGACGACCAAGGCCGTATATTTGTTAAGCTACCCACCAATAGAATAATTAGTCTTCATTTTGGTCAGGATCAATTTAAACTAGGAGGTTAACAATGAGGAAAAAGTTGGAAAAAACAACCGAATTAAGAATACAGGATGTTAATATTTTTATTGGCAATGAATGTGTCTATATTGATATTCCAGAAAATTATCAGCTGATCGTAAATGGAAGAAACTACATTGAAAGTAGAAAAGCAGGGAGATCAATACAAAATAACCATTATTCGCTTAGTCAAGGGATAAGGAGAATAAAATAGAGGTGAAAAAGATGGATTTCAAACAGTATAAAGTGATTGAGCAATTTTTCCACCTTGGAGAGTTAATTCAACAAAACAAAAATACATTGGAAGCTATAAAACGAATAAAAAATGGTCTTATTTCCTTACATGACCTAAACATTTTACAAAAAGAGTTATCATCACTAGGAGTCGAGTTTTATTCTTTTTTAATCCTAAATGAATTGGTAGATTCCTTGGAAGATGAAATTTCCAAATATGAAGAAGCTAGAAGTGAGTTGGAAGAAATGGCCAAAAATTTTGGATTGGATTTTAAAAAAGTTATATATGAAAATGTAATGTTGGAGAGTGTGGTTTGAAAGTGACAAAAAAAAACAACAATAAAGACGACATTCTGGTTATTAGAATTGAAAAGGAGATTAAAAAACAATTCACTAAAATAAATAAGGAAAATAATATAAAAAATTCCCAGAAACTCCGGGGATGGATAAAAGCATATATTAATAAAGAAAACCCTATCACATAGAATGATGATAGGGTTTTTATTAGTTTTGTTTTTATAATAAATATAATACGAACAATTGGAAGTTAGATGTTAGTTATTATCCTCTTCATCAATGACATATTTAAAAATTGGATCATCAAAGAAATTAGTTAAATCCATACCAAACCCTTGTGCTACTTTACTCAAGGTTGCAATTCGTGGATTTTTTGTGATTCCACGTAATATTTCATTTATAGTGGATTGTGTAACGCCTGAACGTTTAGAAAGCTCATAAACGCTCATATCAAACTTTTCACATAATGATTTTATTCTATAGACAACAGCTTCATTCATAGTTACCTTCATTCCCTCTTTATACCCAAAAATTAATTTATTATCCTCAATCGTGTTAGTATTATGTTTTCTTTTTCTCGCCATAAATCATTGCCTCCTTAGCAAATAACTTGTCTTTAATAAATTCACATAAAACACGCTTTGTTTTTTTTGCTTTTCTTTTAGTTTTCCTAAACTATCTAAGTATAGTCTTTCTTATGATTTTTTATTTATCACAAAAAGGAAACAATCTTCTTGTTTTTTTAATTTTAATCTACCATTAGGAAGAAAAAAAGCACTTTCCAATTTAAAATCAATTTTATTTTTTAATCGTATAAAAATAATTAGTCTCCGAAAATAACATAGTATTAAAAATCAGGATAGAGAAAAATACAAAAGAATCCAATATATATCATATTATATCAATGGGGGAATAATAAATACACAGGTAAAAAAAAGGTGCTACGGTAATAGGAAAAAAGAATGAAAAAACTGTTAAACGTTATGATAAGAAAGGGTTAAAACAAAGTTGAAAACAAACATGAGTTCGGCTATAATAAAAAGGAACATATGTTTTTTATTGATTGATCAATCAATCTTTTTAAATATAACGAATTATTACAGTTATAGTACAGGAGGAAATACCTAGGAAAGAGATAATAAATTTTTTTAGGTTTTGTATTGACAAAAAGGCTGAACTTGATATAATCTTAGTATAAAATACGACGGAATACAGTTACAACGGTATACAGTTACAACGGTATACAGTTATTATAGATGTAACTTTTTTCGTTGATTTTGTGCTATGGTCTCAATTTGTGTTAATACAGATTATTAAGATAAGGGGAGAGATATAGCATTGTTTGGTGAATGGATCAGAGCAAAAAGAACAGAATTGGGATGGACCCAAAAAGAATTAGCGATCCGAGCTGGTATATCACGAACATCTCTTAGTAAATTGGAAAATAACAAAGTAACAAATTTTAATTGTTTTAGTTTGTTCAAATTGGCTAAAGCCTTTTCTATTGAGGTTAGAGAAATGCCATTGGACAAAATTTCTTAAGTTTTATGAATTCCGTAACATTTAATATGTTACAAAAATATAACCTGCAAAGGTGATTATGAATGTCCAATGCTGTAAAGGAACAGAATCACAGAGTATCGTTCTATGAAGTCGCAGTCATCGCAGATGGAGGAACGGTACGAACATTCAACAAGTCTATTTACCGAATAAGGGGGTTGATAGCCAGAAACGTGGAGACGAATGAAGTCGTTAAATTATCAAAAATATATTATGAAATAAGAACAGTTATGAATAGAAAACGACAAGTAGTTGCAAAGAGAAAGAACCCATATGACGAATTGATACGTGTAAATAGAAAATTATAAAAAAGCGATAGTGTGATGGTGTAAACAACTGAATATGAACATCTATTTCTTTAAGGGTTGCTAAAGAATAGATGGCGAAATGTCGATAAGTTAGATAGGTAAGACGCTAAAAACCTATCCGCAACCATGACAATAATTGGTTGTTCGTAAGCCAAAAACGAACGATAATGAGGAGGATTAATTGGAATGAAAAAGACCTTATTGTCAGCTGCTTTAGCATTTGGTTTCGCCTTCAGTACGTTTATACCATTCACACACACAGTCCATGCAAGATCAGGAACAGGTACTTGTAGTATCACTATTACACCTGATAATGGCGGTAGTAATTATGCTCAAGCAACGGGGCCTTGTAATGGGCATATTTTCGGTCATTATGGTGAAAATAGTTATGGAGTTTATTACTCTGTAACAGGTGCTTATACAGGACCAGTTACCAATGGCCAACAAATCAGGCTTACTTTACCACCAACAGCTGGAGATTATGTGGACTACTTGTTGACCGTTACGACGGTTGCAAAGCAACCAAAGCCACAACCAGAACCGACACCAAAGCCAGAGCCGACGCCACAACCAGAACCGACACCAAAGCCAGAGCCGACGCCACAACCAGAACCGACACCAAAGCCACAACCTAGTCCAAGTCCTAGTCCGACCCCAAATCCAAACCCTAGTACACCAAGCACAGGGAATACAGGTTCAGGTGGGAACTCTAACAACAGTACAAAACCGGGTGCTAATAACGGAGGTACTCCTTCAACCGGATCACAACAACAAAAGCCAGTTGTGATTGAAAATAAACCGGATACAGCTACACCAAAAACAAACGTTGTAGAAGGGAATGAAAAAATTCCGGAAGCAGAAGTTGTTAGCTCATGGACTATTGATGACTTGAAAGAAAAAGGAGCAAAGGTTGAAAATCGGGGTGGCAAGTTATTTGCGAATGTTGGTGGTGTGCTGAAAGAGGTTACCGAAGAACAGGCCGAAGAACTAGGCTATGATCCAGAAAATGAAAATAAGGATAACGAAGTAGATAAGGATAAAGATAAAAGCGAAACAGCTAAAAAAGACGACCAACAAGAAACAGAAAAGAAAGAGGAACCTTCCAATAAAGCTGTTCCTGTTGCAGTAGCTGTTGGAAGTGTTGCAGTTACAGGTGGGACTGTCGGTGCATTATATTATTTCCATCCGGGAACAAGAGAATTTATCGGCAAGATCATCAGTAAGATCTTAAGTTGGTTTGGTCGTTAACAATAGAATATTTTTAAATGACAAAAGGGAAGTGATCTTTTGAGTTAAATCAAATCACTTCCTTTTTGTTTTTTAAAAATTAGAAAGGTGTTAAAAACATTCTTTCTTCTAGTTACAAACAAATTAAAGGGGGTGGAAAGAAAATGATAAACCAAGTCCAAAACAGAAATATTTATTATGGATTATTTAAATCTATGGCTGTACCATAGAAAAAAATTAATTTTTTTGGATGTTGGTATGATTATTCACGAAACTTAAAAGAAATTGATTTAAAATCAAAAAAATAAAGGAAGGTTGATGTTTAAATGGGTGAAAAATCAGGTGCACTTACAAATATGATTATAGGATTGGTAATTACAGTTGCAATCATTCTAGTCGCACAAGTTGCTTTCCCAAATCTAACAAATCAAATTACTGATGGTATGTCTAATATTGTTTCTGGTACGCTCGTTGATGGCAAATGGGATGGAAAATAATTGAAGAACGACACTTATTTCGTTTAGGAATAAGTGTCGTTTATTTCATCATAACATGAGGAAGTGATGTGAATTGTTAAAAAAACTCATGCAATTACTTCCTATGTTGATTTTAATGGTGCTAATTGGATACAACAAAGAAGCCGAAGCCCACTGGAATCCGATTCCCGATGGAAATGCGGTGTGGGGAAATTACAGTCCATATGCTGTTGACCAAGATACCTATAATAAAAGGTGGAATGTAAGAGCTGATAAGTCAGCAGGTTTTGAGAGTGGAATAAAGTTAGTTTATGACATATATAGTGGAAATTCGGGGCAAAATTATAAAGCACCTTGGCGTATTCAGTGGTATGACTTCGGCCGAGGGAATCAGCCTTACCTTATTTTCGAAGGTTGGAGTGCTATTGTTGGATACCATCATCATGATCAGTACAATCAATCTACCTATATAGTTGCCTGGAACTCGGAAACAGGCGAAGAAAAAATGTATAAAGCTGAAATGAATCCAATAAGTGCATCAAAAGATATTGAATATAACCGTAAATCTGATCCTTATTCAATTTACAATCCATGTGGCTCCTACTCCTATAATCAAAATAATAGCATATGTAATATGTATTACGATTATGTAGGGTTTAAGGCATATATCCCATTTAATGAACTCTTCCCGGAAGGTACAACAAATAAAACATGGGAACTATACATTGTTAAAAATGTTGAAGGTCATGTCATTTATGACGAATTAAAAGTACCTTTTCAATTTAACGAAATAGATTTTAGAAATGGAAAAGTTTCATTAAGTAGTGGTATAAATGCCCAAGTGTTGATGATGAATTCATCAGGAGTTGCACGAAGGGATTATCCAAGACAACCAGGTTACAGTGGCGGAAGGTATTTCACTCAATGGGGGCAATATACCATGAGACAGATGGATGAGAGTTCAGGAGCAACTGTATGGTATGGTGTTGCAACACCAGAAGATGGAGGAGCAACCCGTTGGACAAGTTCTGTTTACTGGACTTTCGGTGGTGAAAAAGCACGACTAACATATAAAGTTTCGAAAAAAACTTGTCCAGATGGATCAGTCGTTAATATCGATCAAGAATGCCAAGTAAATGTCTCCATTAACCATATAGACAGTTTGACTGGTGGAACAATAAAATCCGAAACCAAAAAGGCAACGGTCGGGAAATCCTATTCGTTTTCACCTGAGCCAAAAGGAGTATTAAAGGATTCAAAAGGTAATCCATACGTTCCAACACCTGCAAACCAAACGCAAAGTGGTATTACACCTAATAACAATATGACTATCAATTTCTACTATAAAGCGTCATTGCCAAATCCGACCGCAGTATATGAGATGGAAGGTGCAACAGCAGGAAAAGCAAAAGGAGAAGTGGGCTGGCAACTAAATAAAGAAAATGAATCTTCTTTAAGCCAATTACTCGTATATAACCAAGTTGAGATTCAAGGAAAACATTATGATACACGTAATGCATTGTATCAAATCAGTGCAACAGGAGTAATGAACTTAAATGATAAAGCTAAACAATTATATGCATTAACGAATCCAAACGCTTTAAAAAATAAAACTGTACAGTATAAATTCAGTTATGAATATACCAATCATTATCGCAAGAATTATAAATGTGTAGATAGCCAAGGTGACGACTGTTTCCAATGGGAATATGTCAATGATACCCCTGCATGGGATGATGAATACAAAAAACAAGCCCTTTGGGAGAAGGAGCTAAAAGTGGATCATCAGTATGGTGAAACATTCACATTTACTGGGGCCTCATCACCGAACCTATCTGTTATGATTGGCCGAAAAGGATTGATTGATGGAGAACAAACAGCACCAATTAAAGATGAAAGTTATAAAGAAACGTTTACAGTCAATAAGAAGCCGATTAGCTTGTTGTCTCAAAATTGGAAGCCGATTTATGAACAGATTGATTATGTATCTGACTTAAAAAACAAAGTTTATGTGATACCTGATTCAGCAAATATGTATTACTATCCATATGATTTAGATAATAACTTGAAAAACAAATATAGAAACAATACACCGTATAAGTATTCAGATTATGCGATTCCGTTAAGAGTTGGAGAACAAAACGAAAACACTTTAGTTTTCCAATCCGCAGATAATTTCTATCTCACTGAAAAAGTTGGTTTCATTTTCTCTGTGCCTGCTTCTGAAAACAACATGATAGTTGTAGAAAATAAGGCAAAACAAGAATATGAAGCCTTTACCGGAAAAGCATATGATGATCGTATTGTCAACAATACTATAACCGGATCACGTTATTATCTCAATGTGGATGGAAATGGTGATCAAAAAGCAAAAACATGGTATGCAGACAACTTTGTGGTCGGAAAAATCGGTTTATCTGATGTTACTTTCAATGTAGATAGACAAATTCAATTTGAAAAATACCTACTAGGAAGTGCATTAGACAACACCTTAATTAATGAACAACAAGAATCGGTTATTGAAGGAATCACATACAATCATTCCATTACAATCAATCCAACACAAAATGAACAAATTCGTAAACTATCGAAAAATCGTGGCGAATTGTTACATTCATTCCGATCCACTGACATTCAAGAAATCTATAATCAATTGAAAGCTATTCTCCCTTCCTTTGACACATAACGAAAAGTGGAGGAGGGAGTGTATGTCTAGTTGGTTAAAGTATGTCTTTATTGCGATAATCTTTGTAGCCGTCACTCTGATGGTTACGGTGACAAGCACTAGACATTCAACAAACGTAACAGCAACCCAAGAAGTCCAATTAGCCCTTAAATCATCTAAACTAGGAACGATTAGAGAGAATGCGACTAATGCTTTAGATAAAAAAGCGTTAGTCGCTAATCTTGTATTAGAAGTGGTAAAAGCTGAAAAGGAGAAGGGGAATAATATCAAAATTGATTATGTTTTCTTAGACAGTGGCGGAAATGTAACAGAAGATGAAAATGCGATAAAAAGTGTGCAATTTAAAGTTAGCTTATTAAATAAAGATAATGAGGTACTTTCAACATCTACGCAACGAATTGCATTGAACAAGTAAATATAGAGGTGAGTTTATGGGCGAGAAAACAGGTTTTATAACCGTTTTATTACTTTTTGCCATAGGTATATTCCCCATTTTATTAAACACCTTCACCAGTCAAGTGAACAGCAGTAAGATTTTGACAGTATCAACAGAAATTCAACAGTTGGTAACAGCTGAGGGTGGAGTTACCGATAAGGTGAAAAAAGCCGTAGATAAATTAGATAGTCAAGGGTATCACATAGAATTTACAGATTCAAATGGAAATCCGGTTACAGGGAAAGTAGATGTAGGGAAAGAGGTTGTTATTAATTATGAATTTAATGGTTTTGAAACATCAAATTCAACCATCATTATGAAAAGGTAAAAAAGGGGTGAGATCATGAATTTGGTTGAAATCCTAACAGAAAGAAATAAAAACGTGTACTATGAATATTTCAAAATTAATGAACGGAAGTTCTTTCATAGAAGAATCCTAATCGCTTTGGCGTTGGCATTTTTGTATATTGCCCTATTTATTTATACCACAAAGAGTGTCATATATTTGGCTGGAATCCCAATAGCCATGTTAATTGGCTTTAAAATTCCCTACTATGAATTAATAAATAAAAAGTCGAGAAGCGATATTATCAAGCAATACATGTTTCCAACATTTCTCCGATATTTTATTTCTTTAATCAGTACAAGAGGAAATGTATATCAAACCTTACGAGCAACGGTTCCCTATGTAAATGAACCGATCAAATCGGAATTGGAAAAATTGATTCAAAAACTAGATGAAAAAAACATAAACAATCGTGACGCTTTTATGACATTTGCTGAATTTATTGGCTCTAGTGAGGCTCATATGATTATGGGAATGATTTATCAAATGAATGAAGAAGGTATAAATAAGAATGATTTACAAGAATTAGAGACAATGATAACACAATTACAGGAAAATAAGACGAACGAGTTAATTGAGTATAAAGTGATGAAAATAGATAAACATGCCAATCCAATATTGGTCTATGCGTTAGTGTATATTTTGGCATTTACTATCCTGGTTCAAATCGCTTACTTTAAAACGTTGCTATAAAAAGGAGTGAAAAAGTGGAAAAATGAGACCTGAAATAGAGGAACGCATAGAGAAACTATTAAATGACAGTTTCCTACACACCTATTTAGAAAATGACAATATTACAGACATTTCCTTTAATGGAACGACCATGTACGTGCAAGACAACATTAAAGGTAGATACAAAACAGAATATCAACCGACGCATGAAGAAGTTCTCCAACTTGGGAAAAAGATTGCAGATATTCAAGGAAAGGAATTTACCAATACCGATCCAATTTTGGACACAGAAATTTCGTATTATCGAGTGAATTTTATTCATCATTCCGTAAGTCCTTCGGGATGTACGTTTGCGATTCGGGTATCAAAACCACGATTGGCTATTACAAATATAACTGAATTGGCAAATGAAGAAGTGGCCAAATTATTAGAAGTCCTGATTAAAGGGGATATGAATATCATCATATCAGGAAAAACAGGAACAGGAAAAACAGAAGTCCAAAAATTACTTGTAGGATTTATTGATAAAAATAAAAAAATTACCCTTATGGAAGATACAATGGACAGCCATATTAAAGAGCTATATCCAGAAAAGGATATAAACAGTTGGCGTACTTTAACAGATAGTACAAGAGAAAGTAAAATTACCTATAACGACTTAATCAAAGCAGGCTTACGAAACAATCCAGACTGGATGATTATTGCGGAAACCCGAGGTTCGGAAGCATACGACATGTTAGAATCAGCACTTACAGACCATAACATTATAACAACCATTCACGCAAAAGGGGCCGAGGCAATTCCTAGCCGTTTACTTTCTATGATTGGACAAAAATATCAAGTCAATGAAGTTTTGCTAGGACAAGATATTGTTCGGACACTCCGATTCGGTATCTATATGGGAATTAACATTACAGAAAAAGGGATACAAAGGTATATTCGGGAGATTGTTGAATTTACAGGTTTCTCAGAAAAGGGTATTGATTACATTCCTTTATATCAAGTGGTAAAAGAATACAATAACCAATCAAAAACCTATGAAAATAAAACTTCTTTTAAACCATTAAGTCTAAAAACAATAGAAGAATTAAAAGATAAAAAACTTTATCACTTGATACCAAACATATTTGTACCAAAAGCATAATTAAGGAGGACATGGTTAGATGAAAAAATTGAAGATTGTTTTAAAACCTGTTTTTATACTGTTTTCAGGTTTGCAGGTTACCCTATCAATCTTAGCCATCCTTATCTTGTCATCAGCATATCTATACCTGGTAACAAAGGATTTAGCCGTAAGTATTGGATTAGGCTTTTTATCTTCCCTTTTTGCCTTCTACCATACGGTCTTTATACCAAAGAAGTTACAAAGGGAACAGTTCTATTTAAAAGAACTTCAAAAGTATGCAACAAGCATGACGTTTTATTTACAAGGAGGAAACAACGTCTTACAAGCATTACGAGCTTCAAAAGAAAGTCTTGATCGCACCATTCAAAAAGAAATTGAAATTACCATAGATAAATTAGAAAAAGAGGCAAAATTAGATACCGAACATTTTAAGAAATATAAGTTTCCAAGTATAGATATTTTCCACCAAATTTTACGAATCAAATATGAGGTAGGGGGAAATGCCAAAGAATTATTTACAAAAGTAAACCAAAGTATCAACTTCGAAATCGTCAAAAGGGATGAGTTATTTCGCAAAAAGAACTATATGAAATTACGGGTTATTTACATGATGTTGATGGTCTTATCCATCCCCTTAATTTTAAGGTTATTTGCAGAACAACTTTATGATCAATATTTGTCTATTGGCCCTATGGCGATTCTTACAAATTCAATATTATTTATCGCTCTATTGATTAGCTTATTTTTCTTACAAAAGGCTTCAGCCGATATATCTATTCAAGATTAAAAAATCATAGATGAAAGGAGGGATAATCAGTGGCAGTACCAATTATGTGGGGTGGTGACGATCCGTACACACACCTTTTATGTGCCGGTCCGACAAGGTGTGGAAAAAGTGCAACCATACTAACCCAAATTTGTTATCAGTTACTTTTACAAAAAAGGCGAGGGAAAAAAGTAGGTTTTAGTTTAATAGAACCTAAAGGAGATTTAGTTAGACAAGTAAAAGAATTCTGTGATGTAATGGAAATTCCTTATATTTATATTGACCCTCTAAGTCCAGATACACATAAGTTTAATGTAATGGAAGGGGATAAGGAAGATGTTGCGGAAGCAACCGTAGCTGTTCTACAAAGCCTTTTTGGTAAGCAAGAAGCCTTTTTCAAGACTGTGCAAGAACTCTCAACAAGAAATGTTACTAAGCTTTTGAAGGAAGTAAGAGGGGATGACTTAGATTTAGTTGATTTACTAGAAACGCTTCGAGATGAGAAACTACTTGCTAAAAGAGTAGAAGAATTAAAAAGGAAAAATCCTAATTCCGACCTTATTCCATTCTTTGAGAACGAACTACTTGGTTCTTTAAAAGATCAATATAGAAAATTGGTTATTGGATTAAGGGCGCAGTTGGAAAATATAACGTCCAATGAAAAATTAAGATACATTATTTCGGGAAAAAGCGACATTAATTTAGACAAGCATTTTGAAGAAGGAGGAGTTTTATTAGTCAATACAGCACTTGGCGATACGAAAACATCAGGGGATGCATTTGGAATGTTTATTCTCATGCATTTACAAAGTGCAACATTCCGAAGAAAAGGAACAGAAAGGACAAGAGTTCCACACTTTTTAATCGTAGATGAATTTAGTCGCTATATTAACCCTGATATAGAAATGTTTCTAAGTATTGCCGCCTCTTACCGTGTGGCTGGGATTTTCGCAGTCCAATCACTGGGGCAATTAGAAGTTGAATCTGGAAAAATATCCGGTAAAGCTATGAAACAAGCAATTTTAACATCTTGTCGAAATAAAATTGCTTTTTGTGGTTTGTCAGCCCAGGACGCCAAAGAATTTGCGGAAGAATTTGGGAAAGATATTGTCATTCAAAGACAATCAACATATAAAAACCATTTAATTCTACCGCATTTCTTTCCACAAAACTTTCGAGATACAGAAATTGAAGAATATCGGTATCATTACACTTACTTACAAGACAGTATGAAACGATTTCATTTTATTTGCCGTATGTTGAAAAACGGCACACCACAGAGGCCGTTCCAAGGTGTTGGGCAGTTTGTACCTAGAGACTGGAAAGACCGTAGGGAATGGGAAAATCCAAAACGTTCTAAGGGTGATTGGACCAAGAAAATATTTACCGGTGGCAACAAAGTAATCTATCTATTTGATTCAACTTTAAAAAAGGTTGTTCCAAGAAAAAAGGAAGAAGATGAAAAACCAAAAGAAACAATAGAACATGAAGCAAAACAACTTCGATTATTAGAGGATAACAATATGCAAATATCGTATAATTCTATGACTGAAAAAGAAGGCGAAAAAAATGAGCTTGAAACAGTTTCTCAAGAGGAAAAAACAGTGGAAATGGAAGTTCCTTTTTCCACGGTTGACTTAAAGAAAACAGATTTGAAATCAGTAGAAGAAAAAGCTGTGAATGAAATAAAAGACGTTTCAAGTGTAACACAGAGTCACTCCGTTTCCTTATCTGAACAACAAACTGTGGAAAATGATTTGTTTGAAGTACGCATGGAGCCAGTTCAAGAGAAGGAAACCCAAATGGTACTTAATGAAGCAAACCAGACAAATAGTTTTCAAGATTGGGCTAGTGGAGTGAACCTGGAATTAAACCAAGTAGGGAATCGACAAAATCGACTGGAGAATCAAGAACGTGTAACAAAAGAGGAACAAGATAACGCAATTAAGAAGTCTGATAAAACAAGTTCATTCTATAACGTAGATGATTTTTTCTAATGAAATGAAGGTTAATCTAAGTATTTATTAGCTGTATTGTTTTTGTTTTTCTACCTTTAGGGGGTGATTGTTAAAAGGAGAAAGAAATCAATTCTAAAAAACGAAGTATTTTTTAGAAAGAATTGTAAATAGAAAGGAGAAAACACAATTATCATGAAGAAACTACAAAAGAGATTAATAGGTTTTGGTTTAACAGCGGTTCTTGCTTTATCATTTGGAACCAGTTCATTTGCCGCAGATACAAATACAAATAAATCTAATGCTGTAAACGTGACAGTTAATAGTGGTGAGTTTTCAGTAGCGACATCTGATATTAATTCGTTTGGTGGGATTACGTTAAGTGATCAACCAAAAACCTATACGACTGCTTTCAAAAACAAATTTACGGTAAAAGATCTTACTGGAAAACAAGCTGGATGGAGATTAGACGTTTCAGCTACCCAATTTTCTGATGGTACAAGTCAATTGCCTAAGGGGAGTTTGAGTATTGCCCCTGTCCAAACAATTTCCAGAGTAGGAACAGGTTCAGGTAATTTGCCAGTTAGTGCCTTATCATCTAATAAAATTATTGATAATGGAGCTGTTACAGTAGTTCGGGCAACACAAGGAACCGGAATGGGGGTATTTGATTTAACATTCCCTTCTCAAGCACTATTTGCGGTTATTGACGCTACAACAGCTAAAGTCAATAACAATGAAACCAATCAATCCAATTATGTGTCAACGTTAACTTGGAATTTAGTACAAGCACCTTAATATAAAAATCATGGAAAGGGATAGGTTGTACATACTTATCTCTTTCCCAAAGATAAAATAGGGATGTAACTGGGGTATTGCTAGGAGGGGATAAGTGGATGTGAATAAAAAGAAAAGAAGCTTTAAAGGTAAATTCATTTTAATAATGTTGATCCCTGTTTATTTGTTTGCGTTAGGTTTCGGAAAAGAAACTAAGGCTAATGCTTTGAATCTCACCTTGACAGTAACGCCAGTCAGTAATGAAAACTATGTGCAATTAAAATGGAATTTAAACGATAATTCCCAACCTTACACGTATCGAGTATTTCAAAAAAAGGAAGGTAGTAATCAATACCAATCCATTTCGACAGCAGATTTAAAGAGACAAATTAAAGTATTAAATGTTTATCCAACTGCAAATGTAAATCAATGGATTACGTACACAACTTGGAATGGTACTAAACGAACAATATTAAAATCAGCTTCAGCTGAAATGTGGATGGAACAACCGAATAGTGAACATGCAAATGGTTATGGAATGGGATTAATAGATGTTGAACCAGTTTCATTAGAGGCATTTAACAGTAACCCATCTGCTTATTTAAAAAATAATGACGGATCATGGAAGTATGATGTTATTTACTTTGGTGCATGGGATCAGAATGGTTCAACAGATAATCGAGGGGATATAAGTTCAACAGCAAGAGATATTGTCGCAAACTTTATGAATTCAGGCCGAGGCATTCTGTTTGGGCATGATGTTGTCATTGGAAGTGTGACAGGACATCCAAATTTTGAATCACTTCGCAATATTATAAAGGTGAAATTACTGATTCAAGATAATTTAGGGTATGTACCTACACTTTCATCAAACAAAGTGCAAATAGTAAAAGAAGGACTGTTAACAGACTACCCTTGGAATATTGGCAGTATGGGTACGGTATTAAATATACCATTAACACATTCTACGAGCCAATTAGCCTATGGGGAAATCTGGATGAAATTTTACGATTACCAAAATTCACCTGAAGGAAATTGGAGAGGCCCGGAAGTTAGTGATTCTAGTGGGAATGGAACAAATAATTTTTATTTAACAACGATTAACAATGCGGCCATGATACAAACTGGCCATAGTAATGGAGAAGCGACTCCAGATGAACAAAAAATATTAGCAAATACCCTATTTTATCTTTCACAATTAACTAGAGATACACAAGCCATTGACCGATCGGCAACAGATGTAAAAGCACCATCAAAACCAACGATAAATACAACAAAGTTTGATAACACAACAAAAACAACAACAATTCAGTTTAATACAAACAATGACAATGGAAGTAGTTATACCTATAAAGTGGAAGCCAAAGGGGAAAATTCAGGACAAATCATTTCTTCCAATGAAGTGACAATCACACTTACAAGTGGAATAAAAGGATTTTCCTATGTGATAGATAATAGTCCGTCTACTATTCCAAATGGAATGGTAAATTCCAATGGAACCATCAACATTCCTGTAAATACTAATCAAAATGCATACTTGCATATTCAGGCGATTGATCAAGCAGGAAATGTTTCAGAAACAGCGCATTATCAAATTAAAAATATAGTAGATGAGAAATTCGAATTAAACATCCCAACACCCAACAATTTTAGTCCAATAACATTAAAAGAACAAGCGACTGAATATAAAACGTCTTTTAACTCAACGATAAATATAAAAAATCTTTACCCAGTTACAGGTCAAGGCTGGCGGCTTGATGTTTCGGCAACCAGACTTACCCTAAGTGACGGAAGCAATTATCAATTACCGAAAAGCTCTTTGTTTATTGAACCGTTATCCAATATAAGGGCTGTCGGATCTACTTATGGAAGTTTACCAACAAAAGGAATTACAACGAAAACGGCCATTGATAATGGAAAAATTACATTAGCAAGAGCAACACCTGGTAATGGCATTGGAGAATATACATTAAGTTTTCCAAACCAAGCCCTTTCGGTAATTATTGATCCAACAACTGCAAAAACAGGAAACTATCAGACTGTCATAACATGGGAATTAGTTTCCGCACCTTAAAGAAAGGAAGATAGGTGAAATGCAAAACGTATGAAAAAAATATACATTCTTTTCAGTTGTTTATTACTATTATTCGGGATTTCACCTTTGTTTAGTGTAAGTGCCGCAGAACAAGCATTGACATTTTCGGTTGAACCCATTCTTCCAGAAAATCAAGATCAGGGGATTGAACATTATATTTCGGTCACACCAAATGAACAATCCTTACAGCAAGATTTCTCATTTGTCATAAAGAACGAAACGAATCAACCACAAACAATTCATGTGGACGTATTGAACGCTTACACATCAGCGAATGGTGTCATCCAATATACCAATAAAGAAACAGAGGATAGTCAAATATTGGATTCAAACTATGAAATGAAAAAATACGTACAGGCTCCAAATAAAGTTGAATTAGGGGCTGGAGAAACAAAGGAGATTCAGGTCAAGGTTAACATTCCCGATATGGAAGGTACGATCCTCGGGGCTATATCCTTTCAAAATACCAAGGATACATCTCAATCCAAAACAAAAGGAATTTCATTGAATGTTTTGAATGAAGTAAAGGTTATTTATGGCCTAGCCTTTCACTTCCCGACGCAACAACAAAGTCAATTTGATGTAGGGAATGCTTATTTAGAACCAATGGCTAATTATTATGCAGTTAGATTACCTGTTAGTTTGAAACAACCATTATTACTGGAAAATATAACACTAGATTATGAAGTAGATTATCAAGGAAAAACGTTATTTTCATCTCAAGAAGATATTAACTTTGCTCCTATGTCAAAAACAAATTTATCTATACCGTTCGATTACAAAAATATAAAAGTAAATGAACCGTATCAGATAAAAGCACAATTAACGTATAAAGAAAATGGTAAAGTCAAAACCACAACCTATGAAAGTACATTTTTATATAAAGGGAAGGAACATCAAGTTGTAAATAACGGAATGCAAAAACGGTCAACACCGGAAGAAGTGAACCATTCGTTCAAATTACTAATCATGATGTTTATCGTAGCCATTCCGATATTCATTGCGTTGATTCTTATTTATAGACAAAGAAAAGAAGAACAAAGAAATATTAATTCATCTAATGATAGCAAAATAACTATTTAACACGCTTATAATCTAATCAAATTAAAAAATAACAAGGAGAGGATTCATTATGGCAGAATTATTAAATACAGTTTTAATTGAAGGATTTGACCCGGAAAAGGCTGAATATAAACCAATGGTCGAAGAAGATACACATTGGATGGAAATTCAATCAGCTTACCAAAATGATAAAATTATTAGTGGTTTTTTAGTGGGATTTGAGAATATCAAGCTAAATGAAAAAAAAGAACTTTGCGGAATTATATGGAAAGGGAAAATCAAAGGACTAATTCCACTAAGGGAGTCAGGTATTAATCCGGAAGATCAACAAGCCATCAATAAATATCGTGCGTTATCAGGTAGAGAAATCAATTTTAAAGTACTTCATTTTGATAAAGAAGCAAATATCTTCCTGGCTTCCCGGAAAAAAGCGAGAGAAGAAATGGCCGACATTACATTACGGAAAATAGATGTTGGTTATAATATTCATTGCGTTATTCGTGAAGTTTATCAAGGACATGTCGTAGGTGACATTGGCGGTATTGACGTAACCATTCCAGTCTTTGAATTAACGTATGGATGGATTGATGATTTACGTGATCACTATAAGCCAGGTGACCACATTCGAGTACAAGTCATGGAAATTAATAAAGAAACAAAAGAAGTGAAGGTATCCCATAAACCATTACTTCAAAATCCGTTCCCAGATTGTGCAACTCGTTATGTAAAAAACGGTGAATATGTAGGAAGGGTATCAGGCGTTCAAAATTATGGGGTGTTTGTCAACTTAGAAGAAGGCGTAGACAGTTTGGCCCCACATTTGAAATTCCAAAATGTGAAAAAAGGGGATAAAGTGTTAGTTCGAGTTATCAATGTAGATGTCCAAAAAGAGCAAATTCGGACAAAGATAGTACGTGTTTTGAGTTAAGGGTATTTTGAAGGTTTGAAGAAAGGGCAATAGAAATGTCCTTTCTTCCTCTTTTTTAATCGGGGAAAGGATTTGGTAAGGTTGGAATGGACTACACACGCACTAACAGGAATGGTTCTGGGATATGCCGTTACAAATAATTGGAAAATGGCAGTAATCAGTGGATTGACTGCAATTATTCCAGACTTAGATGAACCGAAATCTCGATTTGGTAAACCCTTTTTCTTTATTTCCATTCCGTTAAATCAGTTGTTTGGCCATAGAACATTTACCCATTCATTACTGTTTGTAGCCATAACAGGACTGATTACATTACTTTTCGGCCCGAAAGTATCTATAGCCTCAATGATTGGCATATTGGCTCATATTTTTGGAGATATGTTGACGGGTAGGGTTCAGTTGTTTTATCCAAAAAAAATGAAAGTAGGATTAAAAATATCAAGAATGGCTTTTCTGATAACGGATCGCTTCACACGATTAATGGCTTTGTTATGGCTATGGGTCATTGTCTATCAAGATGTCCTTCGAAATATTTAAAAGCAAAGAAGGGAGTTGAACGAAATGGAACAGTTGGCAGAACAAACGACATTTATCAGCCCGTTCTCATATTATCATCATAACTGGGAACTAAAATGGAAAAGAGTTCCATCCAATAAAAAATATGATGTCCCATATGAAAACAGAAATGAAAAGGAAGAAAGAGCTTTAGAAGCCATTGCAACCGTTGGTGTGATAGGAGGCTTGCAATTAAAAAACTTGTTTAGGATTGGAAACGATAAGTTAAAAAAAATGTGTAATAAACATCTAGTGGAAAGACATTCCCTCTATAAGGACGGAAAAGAAATCCCTATTTACACAGTTGGAAAATATGGAGCAAATAAGATCATGCCGGAGTATGAAGAAAATTATTGGGTTGAAATGGATACGGTAAAAGTTTTAAAATGTATTTCTTTTTTTCAGTTTTGTTATTTATTTGACCAGGTGGATATATTACCAGCACCGGAGCCATTTACAGCAGGAATTAGACTAAAAGATGTCCCATTTTATGTATACGTGGATCGAAATGGGATGAAGGATTTAACCATGTTTTTAAAGTGGAAAAAAAACTTTAACGAGCGTATATTTATTATAACAGAAAGTTTAGACTACGTTCAGGAACTAAATATGTTTATGGAAACGAAACCAATCAAATTAAGAGTTATCTTAGATGAACAGCTAAAATATAGGGAATTCGAATTGTACCACTATGAAGCTGACCATCCAAAAAAATGGGTAAAAGGTTAAAAAAGGCTTGAAAATCAATGGAAAGATCGCTAAAATGGAATTAATAATAATATATCTCCTTTGGTTTTTTTCAGCATACGTTGAAGAAAAACCAAATCCTGCCAAAAAATAGGCAGGATTATTTTTTTGCTTTTTTTTAAAAAAGTACTTGTCAATACGACGGAATTCCGTTATAATGAATACATAGAATAATTTCTATAGCCCCCTTTCTTGATTTAATAAATAATTTCTCTCTTTTGGTTTTTTTAATAATGAATAACAGCTCGGTAAATATGTTTAAATGGATCACTACTCAAGGCTCTACTGATAAAATATTTGGTAGAGCCTAAAAACTAAGAAATTGAATGAACAAAACTTGTTTCCCTTTTTTCCTTTCCAAATGAGTCACTCGATTATGTGTTCTGAACCAGACAAAAATTCTGGTGTTGGAACATAGGGTTCGGAGTTAGTCCGGACGGTCGGGTGGCTTTTTTTATTTGTGTAGATAAGAACCTGCCGATGTTGTTTAAGGTCAGTTAATGCCATAATTATATTTTTCACATAAAAATACGAATAATGACAGTTTCAGTCAAAAATATTCGTAGTCAGATAATAATTGCAAATAAAACATATGTTCTGTTATACTTTATTTTGGTGATAATCGTGAGACCAAATATTCCAGAAGAACTATACAAACAAATTGATGAAAAAATCTATTTAGACTTGGAAGTCCATATTCTTAATAAAAGATTCATCAAAGCAGAAAAAGAAGGTAACAGTGGCTTTGCTACCTATATTGAAAATCTAATAATACAGACAACCAACAAGCGGAAAGAAGTAAACGATTTACTGAAAAATGAGGGAGTTAAAATATTGGATCCGGTCGCAGATGATGATTTTGTTGAATATAAATTTTATCAAAAAAAGCTTGGTGGCATAGCAGAAGGATCAATGCGGTATTGGAAACCGGCTATGAAATTAAATTTAAAGAACAGAATGAGCGTATATTGGAAATAGAACAATTTCAGACTCCAAATTTGTTAACAATGGACCAACCCAATAAGACTGTCAAATAGGACAACTTATATCAGTCCGGGAAGATAGGAGAAAAGAAAAATCTGGGTTGTCAATAAAACGGAATTCAGTTATAATAAATATATATTTCTTATTTGTTTTTTCTCACTCTTTTAGATTTAGAGTGGTTGATGTACTCCTTCAATAAGGAAGAAGATCAACGAAAATGTTTTATTCTATGTTTCCATTACCGGAAATTTAGATTGTGAAAAAAGATTTTGTGATTATAAAAAAATAATAGTGTTTATATAAAAAGACAATTGTTTATCTATGTTTATCTTACATGGGTTGCAATTGTCTTTTTTTATATAAAAAAAATAAAGAAAAGCCAAAGGAGAGAGATTATTATGGAAGAAAAACAATCAAGAAAAGAAGCCAATACAGAAGCGTTAAAGGCTTATGTTTTGGCGGTAAATGAAATGGAAAATCCAGAAAACGTGGCGGAAAATCTGTATCATCAAAATCGCTACGCACCATTAAGCGAGGTTATCGAAAAAATCAAGCCTGTATTAAAAAAACATGGACTTGCTTTTATGCAAGTACCGTACATCCAATATGAAACATTGGATGATAACGGGAAAGCAAGACAAGTGGCAGATATATCTGTCACTACAAAAATAGTCCACGTTAGTGGGGAAATGCTTGAATTTCCGCCTATGGTAATGAGATCGGGCAATTTAAACCCACAATCCATAGGTTCAATCATTACCTATTGCAGGCGTTATAGTCTAGCTTCTATTTTCGGCTTAGCTGGAAAAGAGGAAGATGATGACGGAAATATCGCCTTTGGAGAAAGAGAAAGTCAACACAATCAACAGTTCCAAAAACCATATGAAAAACCATCTGAAAGTAAGCCTTCGTCAACGCAACAACCAAACAATAGTACAAATACAGTTGAATCTAATAAAGTACGTTCTAAGGTTGTGAGCAAAAAAGAAGGCACAAGCGGAAAAGGAACCCCGTATATCGAATTAGTTTTAGAATCGAACGGGAAACAAATTACCGCTATTGCGAAGGATCAAAAGGCATATGAACAAGTTCTACCCCTCAATGAAGGGGAAGAAGCCACATTTGGAATCCTATCAATGCAGGGTTTCTACTTTATAACAACTGTTGATGTGGAGGCTAATGCGAATGAATGACATTGTTGTCCAACCGATTACCTGTTTTGAGGGGAAAGGGGCATTCCTAGTAACCCTTTTTCCCTCAATAACAAAAGGAATTGTGACCGTTCTATGTGGACAAAAAAAGGGGGAAAACAAAATTTTAGTAGTACATGAATGCTTACTCTGCAAAGCATATGGCTACGAAAACTGCCCCTATATAAAAGAGGGAATGAAAACGTACATGCTTCATGTACAAAAAACATTTCCTTCTTATGAAGTCTTATCAAGGACGGTTAAATTCAATCCCAATTGGAAGCAAATTCCTATTCCAGTTGGTTCGGTTGAACAAATAAAGGGTGAAAAAGATGATTCAAGGAACGAACTTGCTACCCAACATCATTGATGTTGCGGTACGAAACAACCTTGAGATAAATAAAAAAACGTTAAAGAAAAGGGAAATTCGGTGCAAGTGTCCTTTCTGTAAAGAAGACGCCAACAAAAAAAACAAGTTTTATTTGTCGTTAAACGCAAGTAAAAACGTTTTTAAATGTTGGTACTGCAAAGAAAACGGTGGTGTTCTTCGATTCATTTCTTTACTGGAGGGAAAATCAGAACAAGAACTGATCGATGAACTCCGGGCGAAGAATGGGAATATGAAGAAAAAACATCCGGCAGAAAGGCTCACGAAGCACCAACTAGCTTTAATTGGCTATAACAACATTGATTGGTTTGCCAATCAACAATTTGATTCGAATTTTGCCTATGAATTTCGGCAACGGGTCTGGAGTGAATGGCAAGCTTATGTAGCCGACCGAAAACGATACTGTTACCAATTACTATTTGCAGGATTGTTTTCGGGATTTAAAAAAAGCCTTGAACAAGTTCAAGAAATAGAGAAGGATTTAAATGTCAAATTTGTTGATGAACTTCTCGATGAACTTTTCAACGAAAGGAAAGAAGAAGATACGTTTCAATTGGAGGAACTGACCAGTGAATTAGTGGGGCGTGTTCATCCATATGAAACGATTAATATTAAAACAAAGAATAAAGGAGAGGATTGTATAATGTTAAATAATTGCGTATTCGTTGGAAGATTAGCCAGTGATGTGGAGTTAAAATATACTCCAAACGGTCATCCGGTATGTCAGTTCAATATAGCTCTTACTAGAGCCATTGCTGACAAAAATGGTGAAAAGAAAGCTGATTTTATACGTTGTATCGCTTGGGGAAAGGTGGCCGAAAATATGGCCAACCAACTTACCAAAGGTGATACAATCGGGATTCAAACTCGGGTTCAAACCCGAAGTTATGAAAATCAGCAAGGAATGAAGGTATATGTGACCGAATTCGTTGTAGAAGGATTTCCAACCTTCATTAAGGTGAAGAAATGGGAATCAGGCAACGGAAACAACCAAACTCAAAAACAAAAGAAGAGTGAAGCACAAAACTTCCCTACGGCTGATCCATTTTTTGGACAAGGTCAGCCTATAGACATAAACGACGATGATTTGCCGTTTTGAAGAGTGAATCGTCATGATGAAATTAGTTTCGTACAGTCGTTTGGCGCTTTATGAACAGTGTCCCAGACAGTTTTATTACAAATATGTATTAGGTCATAAAACACCTGATACAAAACCTCTGGCACTGGGAAAGGCTGTTCATAAAGCCTTGGAAGTTTTGGCAAATAATCCAAATGTCCCTGTTGAAGAAGCGATCAAACAGGGACTGATAGAATGTGGTTTCCATTCAGAAGTCGAGCCAAATGAGGTTCGGCGATTGGTGGAAAACGCACTGTTTAAAAAGGTAGAGGGAGTTCCGGAATATCATTTCCAACTTCCTCTTTTTGATGACCTAGATTCTCCAGAAATCCAAGGGTATATTGACCGTTGGAACAATGATGTTATCTGGGATTATAAAACAAACTGGCAGCCCTATGACATTTTAAGCAATTATCAACTAGCTTTATATGCATGGGCTGTCAGTCAAATAACGGGATTGAAGAAGATAAAAGGACATCTCTTTTTTCTGAGATACAAAAAGATCTACAGTTATGTCTTTACAGAAAAAGAGATGAATTTAGCAAAAGAATGGGCCAAAAGGTTGATAACTGAAATCAACTTTAAGTTGGAGATTTTAGAAATCTATCCAGATAAAGTTGATGAATTGTTTCCATATCAACCGAACAGGTACTGTTCGAGCTGTCCTTTTATCTTAGATTGTTATAAAAAAGCATAAAGGAAAGGAAAGGGAAATAAGTAATGAGAATTAACCGCATTTTAAGTCAAAAAGAAAGTATGGAAAACATGAAAAAATTTGGGATTGAAAGAATCCTTGTTACATACAGGGATTCTGCCATTGGCAGAGGGGTTCTTTCCTATGAAAATGGAAGGTTCACCCGTATGCTGACGGTAGCAAACAATCCCAAGTTAATAGTTACAGAAGATATTGAATACCATCAAGGAATCAATATCTTACTAATGATTCTTGATGGTAAGTATAGATTGCAGGCTTTCATTATTGTAACTGCAAATAACAAAAATGTGGAAGTGGCAAGAGAGGAAGTGGTGTTAGGATGACAACAGCAACCTCTCAACAACTAACACGTGAACAAGCAGTTGAAATGGCGAATGAAATCCTTCGCCTTGAAGCCGCATTAAAAACAATGAAAGAACAGTTAAAAAAATATGTAGAAGAACATGGTGATCTTGAAATAGGGGATACCGTTTGGAAATTCCAGGAATCCATTTCTTGGGATTTTGAATCGGATAAAATTAAGGACTTCATGAAGTCCTTAATTATAGATGGATATACAACAAACCCCTATGAGATAATTAGTTTTTCCAAACCTAAATTGGACAAATTAGGTTTGGAGGAACAATATTTGATGAACTTTGCTAAAAAGAAGGTAACGGCAAGGTTCGTCAATAGAAAAAAATAAAATTGGAATGATTTCACGGACAGGCTACATTAGTAGTCTGTCTTTTACAATTGGAAAGGAGTTTTAAAAAATGACTGACATTAGAATTTGTTCAGAATGTCATGCCGAAATGAAATTCGGTTATGTTATTGAAAACGGACTGGAATATTATTGCTCGGAACATTGTCTTGAAAAGAATATGACAATGGAAGAATTTATCGAGCTTTATAACAATGGGAATGGAGATTCCTATTGGACAGAATGGTAAAAAAATGAAAGAAGGGGGGCTTCTCTGTGTGTGATAGAGGATATTCCTTTTTCATACATAGGGTATGCATATGAAGTGTAAAAATCTTGAAATATGTAAAAAGAAATATGAGAAATGGAGAAAAAACCAAGAACGATTCATTCCCCTAGGGACAAAGGAACATGAACTGTTTCTAAAGTATTTTGAAAAAGATGAAGCAACCCTAATACTAAGTCGGCATACCGACAAAAGACAATTTGAAAGGGTTGTAAGTACCCATGACATAAATGACATCATCAAACACG
>Ga0207865_100881_pt1 | contig 26910 bp, 21 predicted proteins | sample HigsolmetaAR204D_FD_184836 | JGI IMG/M metagenome (GOLD analysis project Ga0207865, IMG submission 184836) | Ionic liquid and high solid enriched microbial communities from the Joint BioEnergy Institute, USA - AR20-4-D (SPAdes) (version 2) ...
GCGGCGCGCTGCCGCTGCTCCTCGTAGGGCACGAGCTGCGCCGCCCGCACGGCCAGCGCCAGCCGGCGCTCCTGCGCGGCGATGCCGTCCTGGCGCTGGCGCAGGCTCTCGCACTGCGCTCGCTTCGCCTCGAGCTCGCGGAACCGCTCGTTCAGCGCCAGAGCGGCGCGCAGCTCCGCCTCCTTGCGCTCCTGGCGGCGGTCCGCCTCCGCCTTGCGCTGCGCGGCTTCCTCCGCTTCGCGGCGGTAATGGGCGGCCTCCTGCGCCAGCCCGTCGGCAACCTGCGGCGCGCCGCGGTATTCCTGCGCCAAGGTGCGGAACAAGGCGCTGTCCTCGCGTTCCGGCAGCGCGGACGCGGCCTGCTTGACGTAGATATCCAGCTCCGTCTGCGCGCCCTTCAGCGCCTCCTTCAGCCCGCGGCTCTGCTGCTGCAGGCGGTCCTCCAGCTTCCGGTACAGCGTCGTGCGGAAGATGCGCCTGAGAATCTCTTCCTTATTCTCGGTCTCGGACGTCAGCAGCTTGCGGAATTCCCCTTGCGGCAGCATCACAATCTGCCCGAACTGGTCCTTGGTCAGGCCGAGAATATTTTCCAGCTTGCGGTTGACATCCGATACGGTGAAGCGGTCTGTGCACGGCACTTCGTTTCCGCCGGTCGTCTCGTACAGCTCCGTGCGCGCCCCGGTTTCCGTCTTGTTGCCGCCTTTTCTGTGCCCCAATTGGCGAAAGACGCGGTATGTACGCTGCCCGACGGCAAATTCCAGCTCGACGGACGTATGGGTATCCTCATGGGCAAAATGGCTCCGCAGCATGCGGGCGTCATAGCGGTCCTCGCCGCTGGCCGTTCCGTATAACGCAAAGCAGATGGCGTCGAAAATCGACGTCTTCCCCGCGCCGGTATTGCCCGAGATGACGAACAGCCGATGATGCTCCAATTGCCGGAAATCGATGGTCTCGCGGTCCCGGTACGGGCCGAATGCGGTCATCGTCAGTCTGAGCGGTCTCATCCTTGTTCAGCCTCCCCCTCTTCGCGCAGCACCTCGCCGTACACTTCGGCGAACAGCTTCAGCTTGTCCGCAGCGAGCTCCGTTCCTTTGACTTCCTTGTAAAAGGCGGCGAACAGCTCGACCGGATCGGTTTCCCGGCGACTTAGGCCGCTTTCTCCGGCGGACAATGCGCCGCCGAGCGGGGCGATCCGGCGCTCGACATGGAGCGCATTCGGATAGACCGTCCTGACCTTCTCCATCGGGAACAGGACGGGATTATCGTCGAGCAGCGTGACAAACACGTAATCGTCGGAAGGAGCATGGCTTGTCAGCTCATCGATCGCAGCTTCGACACGGCGCATGTCGCGCAGCGGCTTCAGCGGCCGCTTCTCCACCGTCGCCGCGCCGGCCGCATCCAATTCGACGATGTAGAAGCCTTTGTCGTGCCGCTCCTCGGAGATCGAATATTTCAGCGGCGAGCCGGCATAGCGAATCCGCTCATCCAGCACGTAATGCGCCTGATGCAGATGGCCGAGCGCCGTATAATGAAACGGGCGAAAATATTCCGCGCGGACGTGCTCCGCCCCGCCGACGGCCAGCGGCCGCTCCGATTCGCTCGTATTGTCCTGCGGCTCCCCGGCCGGCGTCACGAAGGCGTGGCCGACGAACACGTGCCGCGCGGCCGGATTCATCGTCTGCACGATCCGCCCCGTCAGCGCCCGCATCGCGTCGTCGTGCGTGCGAATCTCCTCGTCCCCGAGCGCGTGCCGCACCTGCGCCGGATCGGCGTACGGCACGAGATGAAAATGCACCTCGCCATGCTCGTCCCTCAGGACGACCGGCTTCGGCTCGGGATTAAGCCTTCCGGCCAGATGCAGGCCGCGCCCCTCCATGATCCGCGTGGCGAAGTCGAGCCGGTCCGGGCTGTCGTGATTGCCCGAGATCGCCAGCACGGGCGTCTTCAGATCGACGACGAGCTTGCTCAGCAGCTCGTCCAGCAGATCGACCGCATCCGTCGGCGGGACGGCGCGGTCGTACAAATCGCCGGCGATCACGACGGCGTCCGGCCGCTCCGCTGCGACGGTGTCGATAAGCTGCTGCAGCACATAGCGCTGGTCGGCGGTCATATGGACGCCCTGCACCAGCTTGCCCAGATGCCAGTCGGCAGTATGGATGAATTTCATATGTACACGGTTCCTCCGTCTTATTGAATCGTAATGGCTCGATCGCTTTTGGCAATCGCTGCCTCGTTTGGCGGCCGATGCCCCTTTTTGGCAATTGTCGCCTCTCTTGGCAATCGCCGCCACGTTCAGCGATCGTTCGCACCGATTCATCATTTCGCCAGGCAAGCCCCGTTTCCCTGCCGGGTGCGATAATTGCTCGGCCCGGCGGCACGGCGAGCGGCGGCGAGAGACCTTGCGCCTTCGTTCATCCGATGCCTGGACACAATTGCATACGAATGAGCCACAATACGGGCATGTTTCCCGGCCGCGCCGTCCATTATGATAGAGACAAGAAGCGAGCTTCCCGCCCATAAGGGCGTCAGGAAAGGAGAACGAATAACGAGTATGGGCACAATCAACGTGGGCATTATCGGAACAGGGAACATTTTCAGACACGCGCACGGTCCCGGCTGGGCTTCCCACCCCGAGGTACGGATCGCCGCCGTGTGCGACCCGAATGCCGCTTCGGCCGAAGCGGCCGCGAAGGAGTACGGCACAGGCAAGGTGTACGCCGATTACCGGGAAATGCTGGAGCGCGAAAAGCTGGATGCCGTCGGCATCAGCACTCCGAACGTGTACCATTCCGAAATCGCGGTGGCGGCGCTGGAGCGCGGGCTGCACGTCTTCTGCGAGAAGCCGGACGCCGTGAATCCTGCGGAAGCGCAGCGAATGGCGGACGCCGCCAAGCGGGCCGGCAAGGTGCTGATGGTCATGCGCAACAACCGGTTTATGCCGGCCGCGCAATTTTTGAAAAAATATATCGAAAGCGGCGCCATGGGCGAAATCTATACCGGACGCACCGGGTGGGTCCGCAGGCGCGGCATTCCCGGCCGCGGCGGGTGGTTCACGACCAAGGCGCTGTCCGGCGGAGGACCGCTGATCGACCTCGGCGTGCATATGATCGACCTGGCCGTCTGGCTGATGGGCAATCCGAAGCCGGTCGCCGTATCGGGCGCCGCTTACCGCAAATTTGCCGCCGCCCCCTCCCCCGATCCCTTGCGCCCCGTGCCAAACGATGGCACGTTCGACGTCGAGGATCTGGCGACGGGCTTTATCCGTTTCGACAACGGCGCGACGCTGCAGATCGAGTTCAGCTGGGCCTCCAACGTGGAGGAGGAGCAGAAGTTTCTGGAGCTGCGCGGCACGAAGGCCGGCTGCAGCCTGAAGGGCGATGAGCTGAAGCTGATGACGGAGATCGAGCAGGTGCTGTGCGATATCGTACCGCGCTTCCCGAAAGCGGCCGTCAAGACGCATGAGCGAAATATCCATCACTTCGTCGATTGCGTGCAGGGCAAGGCAGAGCCGATCATCACTCCCGAGTATGGCGTCGATATGATCCGCATCTTGAGCGCTATTTACGAGTCGGCCGAAACCGGGGCGGAAGTGCGCTTGCCGTAGGCGGCGGCTTCGCCGGCCTTGTCCCTCGGGATGGATAAGCTTGTCGCCCGATCGGCAACAGCAGCCCAGGGACGACCCAGGCGCCCCAGGGACGAACTGCCAATTGACTTGCCGCATAAATTCTTGTAAACTATTAGCGTTTCTAAATTGTATCTCGCAAATTCTGCGGTATTCACCCGCTGAATTTGCAACACCGCAGGTGACGACCGATGACGAAGAAATTGCTCGTCGTAGGCGTCTATCTTGAAAATTTGAAGGGGATCTACCCGAAAATTTTTCAACACCGCAGGTGACGACCGATGACGCAAGGAATTGTGCGTCATAGGCGTCCATCATTACAACTGAATGAAACAACTTCTTATCCAGAGAGGCGGAGGGAAAGGCCCGATGAAGCCCGGCAACCGTTCCATGAGGTCAGCGCCTGCTGTGACCGTGGAAAATCAGGTGCCAATTCCTCAGAATCGGACGATTCTGGCAGATGAGAGGGACTTGCGTACAGCATAAACCGAGCCCTGGGCGTCTGTCCGGGGTTTTTTCGCGCGGCTAGCGCAAAGTACGGGAGGTGTCCACCATCATTCGTTTGAGCGGCCTATCCAAATATTATCAGGTCGGCAGTCAGCAGGTGCATGCCCTGCGGAACGTCGATCTCTCCATACAAAAAGGCGAAATTTTCGGCATTATCGGCCATTCCGGAGCCGGCAAAAGCACGCTGCTGCAGATGATCAACATGCTGGAGAAGCCGTCGTCCGGCGAGGTGATCGTCGACGGCGTGGACATGACCCGGCTCGGCAGCGGCAAGCTGCAGGAGATGCGCCGTTCGATCGGCATGATTTTCCAGCATTTCAACCTGCTGTCGTCCACCACGGTCGAAGACAATATCGCCTTTCCGCTGCGCCTGGCGAAGCAGCCGCGGGATGCGATTGCGCGGCGGGTCGAGGAGCTGCTCGGCCTGGTCGGGCTGAGCGGGCACGGGCGGAAATATCCGTCCCAGCTGTCCGGCGGCCAGAAGCAGCGGGTCGGCATCGCCCGAGCGCTGGCGACGAACCCGAAGGTACTGCTGTGTGACGAGGCGACCTCGGCGCTCGATCCGCAGACGACGAACGCCATCCTGTCGCTGCTGCTAGACATTAACCGCAAGCTCGGCATCACGATCGTGCTCATCACGCATGAAATGCACGTCATCCGCTCGATCTGCGATCGCGTCGCCGTAATCGACGGCGGCGAGATCGTCGAGATGGGGCCGGTCGCCGACGTATTTCTGAAGCCGCAGCACCGCACGACCCGCGAATTCGTCGCCCAGGTGACCGACAATCCGGACGACGGGACGGACGCGCTGCGGAGCGCGAATGCGGCCGGACGGCTGCGGATTCGCGTCACGTTCATCGGAGAGCAGACGTACGAGCCGGTGCTGTATGAAACGATGCGCGAGACGAGTGTGCCGTTCGTGATTTTGCAAGGGACGGTATCCCGGCTGAAGGATACGCCCTACGGTCAGCTGGTGCTGGAGCTGCAGGGAGAAAACGGCGGAGCGGAGCAGGCGATCGACAAGCTGCGCAGCCGCGGGCTCGATGTGGAGGTGATCCGGAATGAATAGCTTGCTTGAGATCGACTGGCAAGGTATCGGCGAAGCGACGGCGGACACGCTGACGATGCTCGGCTTGTCGACGCTGTTTACCGTCCTCATCGGTTTGCCGCTCGGCGTCGTCCTGTTCCTGACGTCGCGGGGGCAGCCGCTGGAGCAGTTCGCGGTATACGCGCTGCTGTCTTTTGTCGTCAACGTGCTGCGGTCGGTGCCGTTCATCATTTTGATGATCATGGTCATTCCGCTGACGAAGCTGCTGGTCGGCACCTCGATGGGCGTGCCGGGCTCGATTCCGCCGCTCGTCATTGCCGCCGCCCCCTTCTTCGCGCGGCTTGTGGAGACGTCGCTGCGCGAAGTGGACCGCGGCGTCATCCGCGCCGCTCAGGCGATGGGCGCCACGTATTGGCAGATCGTCTGGAGAGTGCTGCTTCCGGAATCCCGGCCGGGCCTGATCGCTGCCGTAACGATTACGGCCGTCACGCTCGTATCGTACACGGCGATGTCCGGGGTCATCGGCGGCGGCGGGCTCGGCGATCTGGCGATCCGCTACGGCTACCAACGCTTTCAGACCACCGTCATGGTCGTGACCGTCGTTATTTTGCTCGTGCTCGTTCAAATCCTGCAATCGCTGGGTGACCGGCTCGTGAGGCATTTTCAGCGAAAATAGGATTTTTGACATAGATGTTCATACAGATAAAATTGGGGAGGAATCATCACATGAAAAAAATGGCGACTGTCGCATTGTCCATCGTTCTGGCCGCGTCTCTGGCGGCCTGCGGACAAAAGCCGGCCGAGCAGCCGAGCGGGCAGCAAAGCGGAGCCGCTCCGGCGGAGAACAAGGAAGTCACGCTGAAGGTAGGCGCTACCGCCAAGCCGCATGCGGAAATTTTGAACGCCATCAAGCCGAAGCTGAAAGAAGAAGGGGTCAACCTCGAAGTGAAGGAATTTACCGAATACGTGCAGCCGAACGTACAGGTATTCGAGAAGCAGCTCGACGCGAACTTCTTCCAGCACCGCCCTTACCTCGAGCAAATGAATAAAGACAAAAGCATGGACCTCGTCGAGGTTGTCGGCGTGCACATCGAGCCGTTCGGCGCTTATTCGAAAAAGATCAAATCGGTGGACGAGCTCAAAGACGGCGCTGTCGTCGCTGTGCCGAGCGACCCGTCCAACAGCGCACGCGCGCTCTTGCTGCTGGAGAAGAACGGCCTGATCAAGCTGAAAGAAGATGTCGGCGTGAACGGCACCGTGAAGGATATCGTGGAGAACAAGAAAAACCTGGAGATCAAGGAGCTCGAAGCGGCCATGCTGCCGCGCGTTCTCGATGAGGTGGACCTGGCGCTGATCAATACGAACTATGCGCTGGAAGCCGGTCTCGTGCCGATGAAGGACGCCCTGTTCATCGAAGACAGCAATTCGCCTTATGTGAACATCCTCGTCTCCCGTCCGGACAACAAGGATTCCGAAGCAATGCAAAAGCTGGCCAAGGCGCTGACCTCGGAAGACGTGAAGACGTTCATCAAAAATACGTATAACGACGCTGTCGTGCCCGCTTTCGAATAAACTGCGGCCGCGGCAAACGGGCAAAGGGCTGGAATCCGTTCCAGCCCTTTGTTTCTTTATATTTCGGAATTAACGGGTTTCTTAGCGAGCAGGTTGCCGCTCGGCAAGCTGCTCCCACTTGGTTCGCGAAGATGGGCGCCGTCTTCGGTCTCATCAGCGATCGAACTGGCGAATGCTCCCAATGACACTCAGCGCTTTGTCCAAGTCGGACCCGCCTTCCCTCAGATGTTTGCCCATTCGCTTCTGTCCGGACAATCTGCGAGGCGCCTGCGTCCAGTTTGCCCATTCGCTTCAGTCCGGACATCCTGCGATGCGCCCGCGTCCAGACAGTCGTTCAGTCCGCCCGGTCGGCCGCTTTACGCCTGCTTGCAGTACAGCCGCGCCGTTTCCTCCCACATCTCTCCCGGAGCCAGCGATACGAGGCCGATCCGGTCGGCCGGCAAATCCACGTTGGGCGCATTCACCAGGTTCACCTGCGGCTCAGGGCAAAAAAATCCCGGTGTCGCGTTGTTGTTCCAAACCATCCATTGGCCGTAGCCAGCGCCGACATCATACACCAGCGTCACCCGCTCGCGCAGATCGGTCAGCTCCATCCGGTTCCGGCCGTTCTGCGGACGGGCGGTGTAGTGATTGTCCATCGGAGCGAAGAACGGATACACGCCTTCCCCCTGCATCGCTTCCTCCTCGGGCGTCAGCGGCTGGAAGCGGCCGGTCGGCAGCATCCGCTCGCTGAGCTCCCAGCGCTCGCCGGCAGTCAGCCTGAACCGGCAGTCCTCCGCCGAGCTTCCCGGAGCGAACGGCGCATTCACGGTTGTGTGGAACGCCAATAGGCACGGCATCCGGCTCGCTCCTTCGTTGCGCACCGTCACCTGCTGGTGCAGCCCCCAGGCGCTGAGCGTGTAGCGAAGGCGGATCGTAAAGTCGTGCGGCAAATACGCATGCACCGAATGCCCTTCCCGCACTTTAAGCTCCAGGACGACCCAGCTTTCCGTCTCGTCCGCGCCTGTCTGCGTCACTTCCCACGGAATCGTATGTACGAAGCCGTGCAGATGATTGCCCGTCGCCGGCTCGTTGACGGGGAACGTATACACTTGTCCCTCCCAGGGAAACTTGCCGTCCTCGTACCGGTTCGGCGGGAACAGCACCGGGATGCCGTAGACGGCGGGAGCGGCGCGAAACGCCTCCATTCCCTCGGCCGCCGGCTCGCGCAGAAAGCGGTAACATTTCTCCGTGTCGCGGAATGCGATCAGGTTCGCCCCGATCTGCGGCACGACGGCGGCCTCGTAAGCGCCCGCCTGCAGCCAGACGGCCTCTTCCCCGTGAAAATCCCCTCGATAAGCTTTCGCCAGAATAATCTCCTCCTTTCGCATATGCTTGGATTATACCGAAACTGCTCCAAGTGATCAACGACGGCCAAGCGCAAAGCGGAGCAAAACTTCGCGAGCGGCCGCACCCGGGCGCCGAGCCGCGGCGGACACTTACAATATTCAATCCTTGCATTACGCAGCCGCGAATAATTCCATCCCATTATTCCCTGGGAAATGACCGCTCGTCCCTCCCGCGATCCCCTCGGCGTCCGGCCAATTGTTTGAACGTTCTAAAAAAATAGGCATACATCACGCTCACATATCCCCGTCCCGGTTGAATATATTTAGTAACAAGCTCAATTTTTCCGAGTAGCCGCTCACAAGCTTGGGACTGAACATTCCGGAGGAGGTGTCCCGCATGACAGAACCGTCATTCACCGTTTCTCGCGAGGATTGGTCGCTGCACCGCAAGGGCTATCAGGATCAGACCCGCCACCAGGAGAAAGTGCGCGATGCGATCAAGCAAAATTTGCCCGATCTGGTCACGGACGAAAGCATTATTTTGTCCGACGGGAAGCAAATTGTGAAAGTTCCCATCCGCAGTCTGGACGAATATCGTTTTCGCTATAATTACAACAAAAGCAAGCATGTCGGCCAGGGAGACGGAGACAGCCAGGTCGGCGACGTGCTCGGCGTGGACCCGACGCCGCAATCGGGAGCCGGTAAGGGCGAAGGCGCAGGTGATCAGCCCGGCGACGATTACTACGAAGCCGAAGTGCAGATGGAAGAGCTGCAATCGATGCTGTTCGAAGAGCTGGAGCTGCCGAACTTGCAGCAGAAGGAGAAGCAGAACGTCACGACCAAGGAAATCGTCTTCAACGACATCCGCAAAAAAGGCATCATGTCCAATATCGATAAAAAGCGCACCATTCTCGAGAACCTGCGCCGCAACGCGCGCGAAGGACAGCCGGGCATTCACGGCATCTCGCCCGACGACTTAAGGTTCAAGACATGGGAGGAGATTGTCACCCCGCAATCGAACGCGCTGGTGATGGCGCTCATGGATACGTCGGGCTCGATGGGCTCGTTCGAGAAATATATCGCGCGCAGCTTCTTTTTCTGGATGACCCGCTTTCTGCGCACGAAATATGAGAATGTAGAGATTGTGTTTATCGCTCACCATACGGAAGCGCGCGAGGTCACCGAAGAGGAATTTTTCACCAAGGGGGAAAGCGGCGGCACGATCTGCTCCTCCGCCTATCAGCTGGCGGTCGAGCTGATCGACAAGCGGTATTCGCCGTCGCGCTATAACATCTACCCGTTCCACTTCTCGGACGGGGACAATCTGACCTCCGACAACGAGCGATGCGTCAAGCTGATCGGCGAACTGATGAAGCGCAGCAACATGTTCGGCTACGGGGAGGTCAATCAGTACAACCGCAGCAGCACGCTGATGTCCGCCTACCGCAACATCCACGATCCGAAATTCGTGCATTACATCATTCGCGAGAAAGGGGAAGTCTACAAGGCGCTGAAGACGTTCTTCCCCAAGCAGGCCGAAGGGAGGATCGCGCGATGAACGCCGACGACATCAAGCAACTGGAATACGCCATCGCCGAAATCAGCGAGATCGCCAGCGGCTTCGGGCTCGACTATTATCCGATGCGCTACGAAATTTGCCCGGCCGACATCATCTATACGTTCGGCGCCTACGGCATGCCGACGCGCTTCAGCCATTGGAGCTTCGGCAAGACGTTCCACAAGATGAAGATGCAGTACGACTTCGGCCTCAGCAAAATCTACGAGCTCGTCATCAACTCGGACCCGTGCTACGCCTTCCTGCTGGAGGGCAATTCGCTGATTCAGAACAAGCTGATCGTCGCCCATGTGCTGGCGCACTGCGATTTCTTCAAGAACAATGTCCGCTTCTCCAAGACGAACCGCAATATGGTCGAGAGCATGTCGGCGACGGCCGAACGGATCCGGCAGTACGAGATCGAATTCGGCCAGATGGAGGTCGAACGGTTCATCGATGCGGTGCTGGCGATTCAGGAGCATATCGACCCGCTCATTACGAAGCCGTATCGCGGCTCCAAGGCGCACGACCGCAGGCGCGAGGAAGCGGAGGAGCGCGCCGAGCGGGAACCCCGCGAGCGGCGGTTCGGCTATGAGGACCTGTGGGACCTCGATAAGGAAGAAGATTCCAAGCGGAAGGAATCGTCCGCGGAGTCCGGATCCGGCCGACGCAAATTCCCGCCCGAGCCGGAGAAAGATCTGATGCTCTTCATCGAGGAGCACGCGCCATACTTAACCGATTGGCAGCGGGACATCATGACGATGCTGCGTGACGAGATGCTGTACTTCTGGCCGCAGCTCGAGACGAAAATCATGAACGAAGGCTGGGCGTCGTATTGGCACCAGCGCATTCTTCGCGAGCTCGATCTGACCGAGGAAGAGACGATCGAATACGCGAAGCTGAATTCGTCCGTCGTCGTTCCGTCCCGCCACAGCCTGAATCCATACTATTTGGGCTTGAAAATTTTCGAGGACATCGAGAAGCGGTGGGATTCGCCGAGCCGCGAGGAGCGCGAGCGGTACGGCCGCCGCGGCGGCGAGGGGCGGCAAAAAATATTCGAGGTGCGCGAATTCGACTCCGACCTGTCGTTCATCCGCAATTACTTGACCAAGCAGCTGTGCGAGGAGCTCGACCTCTATGTCTTCGAGAAGAAGGGCCAGGAATGGAAAATTACCGATAAAGGCTGGGAAAACATCCGCGACCAGCTCGTCTATTCCCGCGTCAACGGCGGCTTCCCTTATATCGTGGTGGAGAACGGCAATTTTGCCGACAACGGCGAGCTGTACCTGAAGCATATGTACGAAGGCATCGAGCTTGACCTGAAGTATGTGGAACGGACGATGCCGTACATTTACCAGCTGTGGGGCCGGCCCGTCCATCTCGAGTCGGTCGTGGAGACGAAGCCGGTGCTGTTCAGTTACGACGGCAAGAAGCATCACCGCAAATTTTTGTAACCGGATCTTTGCATCAATAAGAGACGCGCCATCCAGGGAGAACGCTCAGGGCTTCTCCCTTTCCCTGCATCCTGGCCGGGCCGAATGACCGTCCCCTCATTCATCCTGGCCGGCATCGCTTCTGTCCGTCATTCCTTCACTTTGCTTTATTTTTCTCCATAATGTCGTTCGGTTAATTCCCAGTCGTCTGGCTGCCCTGGATTGATTCATCTGTTCTTCTTCCAGCACCGCCATAATAACGTCCCGTTCGATCTCTTCCAAGGTCTGATTAAGATTAATTAAAGCACGGGAACTCTTGCTTGCCAGCCTATGGGTGTCAAGATTTACTTCGTTAAGCAGTGGGAGAACCTCTTCCGTTATATATTCCCCTGTCGTATAAATAATAAATTGCTTGATCGTTTCCTGAAGTTCGATCAGGTTTTTGCTCCAATCATGATTTTGCAGCGCCGCTAATACTTCTGGCCTGATGCCAACGATTTGTTTGCCGAGTCTTTCGTTATAATAAATGATCAAGGAACGAACCATGCTCTCCAAATCATGAAAACGCGTGCGAAGGGAAGGAATGAAAATTTTGTTGCTGTTCATTCGTTCATAGAAGCTTTGTTCAAGCAGTCCGGAATTAAACAGCGCCTCCAGCGAATCGTCGAAAGCAAAGATCACTTTGGCCCGGAGCGTTGGAAGCATTTTGCAAAGCGCTTTCTGAAACGACAGGCTCCCATGGCTTGCCCCGCCAATATAAACTAACGTATCCTCTGCCGAGTTTTCCAATATATTGCCGATGGCTTCCACGGAATAATCGGAAGTTCTGGCGATAGTTAATTCAATCATTTTATCGAAATATCTTCGGCGAATCGCTTCCCCAAAATATCTTTTCCCCGATCCTTTCTCCCCATATAACGCAAGCGGAAATTCAAAATGATCCGATTCCGGATTCACCGCCTGATCATTGACATCTTTGCCTAACACTAATAAAGGATAGTAATGATTGGTCGATTCATCGTGATAAATGACGGCTACTTCATGATCCGTCGTTTGATTTTCGGAGATCTTCAGATAATAATGGTCCTTGTTATGCTTGTAGTCGATCTTTCTGCCCTCTAGGACAAACGTTTTACCGGGGTCCATCAGAGACACACGGTGATCGAATACGGTTCCATATGCCATCGTCTCAATCGCGTATTTTAAAAAAGGAAAGCTGTCGAATAATGTACGATCCTTGAGCTCGATCGGCGGCTTTAAAATTTTGCGGAACGCCTCGTTCGCGAATTGCAGGGCGCCGCTCCCATTCAGAACGCAGACGCCAATGTCCAGATCGTTGATTAAATTCTCGTAGGTTTCCTTGATCGTATTGTAAGGCTTCATGACGCGAAAAATATGCTTGGCCTGCTCGAACGCTTCAAGCACGGATTCTTTTCCGGAAGTAATCAGGACGCCCTGGATGCCATATTCGGCTGCTTTCCTGGTCGTCACCGTATCGCCTAGCACAAGCTTGACTCCGCTATCCTTGGCCCTTTCAAGTATGCCGTTCACTTCATCCTCATGAGCAATAACATTGACAGGAATATCGATGTTCATAATATTGGAAACCGAGACGAAGCCATCGATAATATTTTTAAATCCAATGACTTCCATGTTCACTTTATAATCTTTGACCAGGACAAGCATACGCAAAATATCATATCCGGATACTTGAATTTCGACCACCGGCAAAGAGGAATGATCCCGCAACAGTTGGGCCGTGCCGCCGCGGCTGATCAGCAAGTCATAATCACCTTTCTCGATCTGTTCGAGAATGGGCAGCACTTCGGATAAATCGGATTGGATGATATCGACATCGAAATCCTGAAGCTCGTCCTTTAAACTCGTGGTCAACTCCACCAGCCCCGGATAGGGAGCGATAACTAATGCTTTTATTTTCATATAACTACCTCGTAGTTTGTCCATTGATTGCCTTTATTATAGCTTACTTTGATGCAGAAAAAAATTATGGATTGCATAACAAAATGACTGTAAGACGAACATGTGTCGCAATGTCCTCTTACAGTCACCTAAGCTGACATCATTAAAGGAATACTCTCTAGACCAAGCCTTGATCGCGGTATGCTTGCATCGTCATCGCCAATTCCGCCCTGGCTTGCGCCGTTAACGGCGCTACGGGCAATCTGGAGCAACCGGCCGGCAAGCCGATCATATTCATCGCTTCTTTTAATACGGAAGGCAATGTTCCCAGGCCGAAGCGGTTTCTAAGCTCCCGAAGCACCCCCTGCGCCTTCTCTGCCGCGACAAAGTCGCCCTTCTTCCAGTTTTCGTAGATGGCAGCGACTTGCTTAGGGAACACATTTGCGGTTGCCGCGATCGCCCCTTTTCCGCCGGACATGAGCGTAGGCAGGATCAACGAATCCGTGCCGGCCAATACGGAAAATCGATCATCATGTTCTGTAACGGCAATATATTGCAAAATATTATCGAAGCTTCCGCTGCTATCTTTGATCCCGACGATATTGGGAACCTTGCTTAACTCTGCTACCGTTTTGGCTGCCAATGCATTGCCTGTGCGTGCAGGGATATTATAAAGCACGATGGGCAACGCTGTAGAATCCGCCAAACGCAAATAATGATCCCGCAGTTCTTGCTGCGTAAAGCTTAAGAAATAAGGGGTAATGACCGAAACCGCATCGACGCCGAGAGCGGCCATATCCCGGATTAACGCTTTCGTTTCGTTGGTGCCGATACCGCCTGCCCCGGCGTAAACCGGAACTCGACCATTCGCTTCCTCGACGACAATCTCCGTAATACGCAGTTTTTCCGCTGTTGTCAATGAGAAGAATTCCCCGTTCGTTCCGAGACAAAACAAACCGTGAACTCCGGATTCGACCGCTCTGCGAACTAACTGGCGAAGCGCATTCTCGTCCAACGACTCATCGTCTTTAAAAGGCGTTACCAAAGCAGGAAGAATACCTTGCGGGATGATCATATTGTTGTCCACTCTCCGATCCAACGTATTTTTTCATCTTTCGTTCGTCGCGTCCCGCTTAACCTAGCAGTTGTTGCATCCTTTATCCGCTCACAGGGAACACAAGCATAGCAGCTACGCACAGCACCAAGATGCGGATCAGGTACATCGGCACAGAGAACAGCCAAAACTGCGGAAGCTTATATTTCCCCATGCCTAAAATCATGGCAGGCATCCCATCGACCGGCATGTAGCCGCCGTTCCATCCGGATATGACAACGGCCGTTGCGGCCGCAACCGGATTCAGCCCCAGACTGAGGCTGGTTGCTATAGCGATTGGCGCAAAGATGTATACAGACCCCATATTCGAACCCGTAAACGTAGCGCAGGTACTCGTTAGCAGCGCGAAGATGAGGATAAGCAGGAATGGGCTTATATTCGTGCCCAATGCACCGGCCACCATGTCGCCGATCATCACGGTAAATCCGGAGTTAGCCAGCGCGTCGGCGACGCCGATGACGCCAGCCATCATCAGAATGACAGGGGCCCCCATATTATCCCGGACTTCCTTGAAATCAAGCACGTTAATCATTAACAAGAACGCTCCGGCAAGGCCAGGGATAACATAGGCCGCATTCCCCAGCGAGCTCATCAGCATCATGCCGATCACGCTGACGGCAAATGCCGCGATGGTGCAGTATTCTTTCCATGCAGGCAAAGCTTCGCTTGTCGCACCCTGCCCCGCCTGATCGTCAGCAGAGGCTTCCATGATCGGATGATCCGGCAAAAGACGGTACGCAACCAGACTCCATGCCAGGAAGCCAAGCGCCATGATGAAATTCACTACAGCAAATTTCGACACGGAAAGCCCGCCAGTATAACCTGCCGTCTCCAGTACGCTGACAGTAACGCCATAGAAGAGGGCTACGTTGAAAGGAATCAACGGGTGGTTCGTAGCAAACCCAAGAGGCATGACCAGCTTGGACGTAGGCATTTTTTTATTATAAGGAATTGTCGTCAGCAGCGAAAGAATCAGCACATAGTACCCCGTGGAGCCGGAACCAACCAAGCTGGCGCCAAGCATAACGACGACGATCAGAAGGGCATAGCTCTTATAACCGCCCCTGTTTACTAAAGCGAGCATAGAGGACTGAACTTTGCCGATCAAGCTGGTCTTCATTAGTCCCGCCATCACAACCATAAAGCCGGCAATCATAATTACGCTTGGGTTCACGAAGCCTGCGAAAGCTTCCTGAACGGTGGACAGACCGGTGACGACCAAGAGCAAGCAGGCCAGGAGCGGCGGCGCGCCGAAAGCAAATTTGTCCGACATGATCATTACAATCATCAGGATCAAGATAGCAAGGGCAAGAATCATGGCCGTTGTCATGTTTATTCGCTCACTTTCATGGATAGTTTGTAGATTGGCCTCATTCTCACAGATTATGATGAAAAGCAGAAATGAAAATGCTTACATGATTACCTATAGAAAACCGATGAACTTTTTCGCGATGCCAGGTTGTTGTGTCAGACCGTTCGCGCCCCGCTTGGGCAGCCCCGTCTGACGGGGCTGCCTCCTGTTTGCGGCATTGCATTCGTTATTGATCGCTTGCTTTAATCCAGCTTTCCGTTACCGCGACATATTTGATTCGCTGTCTGAAATAAGTGAAGGTGACATGAATCGTGCCGTCCGGCGTTTGTTTGACAGAAGGATAAGAATATTCTCTGTTCAGCTGATCTTTGGAATTGTTGGTCATGGCATAACCGTCGCCAATCTCCAAGTTTCTGGAATAAGACCAGGTTTTCCCTCCGTCTTCGGATAGCGCGATCGTCATCGGTGCCCGGGGAGCTCCCCAGAAAGCTTTCTTCTTGTTGGGGTCTTCCTCCAGGACGGCAGCCGTCGAGGATTCGTTATTCCCCTCTTCCTCATCTTCAATATCGTCATAAAGCGATGTTCTACGCTCGGTGCAGTTCTCCGCATTCATATGATTGTAGACAAGAGCCAGGTTTCCGTTATTCAGTTTGGTGAATTGGATCGACGAGTTATTGTTGGGCAATTCGGTTGGAACCGGCTCCGTCCATGTTCTGCCGTTGTCATAGGAATAGCTCATATAGATGAAGTCTGCCCACCGGCTGCGATACAGCGCGAGCAAGGAGCCGTCGGGCAATTTCTCCACATTCATGTGCACGCATCCGGTGCTGTTCGGAACCGCATATTCGGTCCAGCTTCGTCCTTGGTCGCTGGAAATTTTTACGGCGCTGTAATCGTTATCGCCTACCCATTTCTCGCCCGGGGATACTACACAGTAAAATACCGGGAGCAGCCATTCTCCGTTATCCAATACAACGACAGGCTGGCGGACGAACGTTCCGGGCGTGCCAAACAAGGTTTCAATCGGCCCCCAGGTGTAGCCATGGTCTTCGGAAATTCGATATCGAACGATGGCCGTATCCTGGTTCCCCGATTTTTGCGCCGTATAAATCAGCCACAGCTTGCCATCGGGGGCCGAAAACAGAATCGGATTTTGCTCGGACCGGGTGGGATCATCGGAGAGCTTCACCGGTTTCGACCATTCCGATTCCCCTTTATTCAGCCTGGACATGTAAATGGAGATATCGGGAATTCCTTCTTGCGTTCCGGCAAACCATACGCAAAGAAGATCGCCGTTGTCCAGCGGCAAAATATTGGATGCATGGTTTTGTACGCAATCGCTTGGCAGATAGGCATCCGTTCTTCCCGGTTCAACGGTTCTCAATTCATGATGAAACAATATTTTACTGGTCATTTCGATCACTCCGTTCAGGTGTTTTGGGGACAGGATTCAGCCAATCGGATGAGCTCTTCTACACCGCTTACATCGCTAGCAGCAGCGGCTTTTCGCAGCGTTGCCGAAAGCTTGACTTACAATAATTTTTGATAAATCGCCCGCATATCTTGCCTCGTCATCGCTTTAGGATTGTTATCCAGCAATCGGGTCACCTTGGAAGCCGCTTCGACCAGGCCGTCCAGATCTTCCTCGCGAATTCCTTTGTCGCGCAATGTGCATTCGATATTAATATCAGCCAGGAGGGAATACAGATTCTCGATCATTTTCTCGGCTGCTTGTCTGGTGCTGAGGCCGGCGATGTCAAGTCCCATCGCTTCGGCGATATCCCTGAATTTGTGCTCACACGCATCGAGATTATATTCCATGACCGACGGCAACAAAATCGCATTCGACAACCCATGAGGGATTCGGTATTTTCCGCCGAGCGGATAAGACAGAGCGTGAACGGCCGTCGTGCTTGAGGTGGCGATACATATGCCGCCGTACATGGACCCGAGGATCATGTCGTGGCGCGCTTCCACGTCTTGGCCGTCGCGATACGCCTTTCGCAAGCTTCTTGAGATCAGCCGAACCGCTTGCAAGGCATACATATCGCTGAACGGATTCCCTTTCTTGGAAATGTAGCATTCGATCGCATGAGCCAAAGCATCAACCCCGGTAAAGGCTGTAATCGCTTGCGGCAGGCCCAATGTCAGCAGCGGATCAAGAATGACGTAATTGGCCATCATTTTGCTGCTTACGATTCCGACCTTTAACTCCTCTTCGGGAACAAGCACGATGGCGTTCGGGGTCACCTCAGCGCCAGTGCCCGCCGTTGTTGGAATTAACAGCGTCGGGAGGCCGGGATTTTTCACTTTTTCGATCCCCAGCATATCTTTAAGCGGAACCTGATTCGTGAACATCAAGGCTACGATCTTGGCGACATCCATCGCGCTTCCTCCGCCAATCCCGATCACCATCTGGCTGTTTTTTTCTTTGGCCAGATTAAAAATTTCGTTGACATGCCCAATCTCGGGCTCTGGCGGCGTATGGTTGATGACATCGACTTGAATGCCTGCCGATTCAAGCAGGGCCACGGGCCTGGCGACCAAGCCTGCATCCCACACGCCTTTAGCGGTGATCAAGAGAACCTTCTGCACATTGCACTCTTTGACGATATCTGCTATTTTCTCGATGCTGTTTGGACCGGCAAATATTTTTCCGACGTTCAACAGCGAATAAGTTCCATCATAGGTCATCGTGCTGCTCAGCTCCCTTATAAAATATATCAGCTTGTCAATTTCCTTTAGGCGCCAATTCTACGGCCGCTCGAATGGCCTCAATCATGCTTCGTTCATCAGCTATATTTTTGCCGGCAATATCGAAGGCAGTGCCATGGTCAACGGATGTGCGGATGATCCCTCCTTTTAGGCCTACGGTAATATTTACTCCCGCCTCGATGCCTCTTACTTTTACGGGTCCATGGCCCTGATCATGATAGCAAGCGACTACAACATCGAAGTCTCCCCTGGCCGCTCTAAAAAACAAGGTATCCGCAGGGTGCGGCCCGGTTACATGGATTCCTTCCAGACGGGCCTTTTCAATTCCGGGAACAAGCTTCTCTTCCTCTTCCCCATTGCCGAACAATCCGTTCTCGCCGGCATGGGGATTGATGCCACATACTCCGATGCGCGGCGCCGTATATCCGGCTCTTGTCAGCGTCTGGTGAGCCAGCTTCACAATGGAATAAGTCAGCTCGGGCGTAATCATTTCAATCGCTTGAATCAAGCCGACATGTGTGGTCAGATGAATCACCTTGAGCTCCGGCGAGGAGAGCATCATGGAATATTCCTTCGTCCCCGTCAAATGCGCCAAAATTTCGGTATGCCCCGGGTAATGGTGCCCTCCCTTATGCATCGCTTCTTTATTAAGAGGAGCCGTACATATCGCATGAATGTCGCCTTGCTGCGCAAGCTCGACGGCTTTGGCCACAAATTGATAAGCGGCATCCCCCGCTGCAGCAGATACTTCGCCAAACGGCAAATCTGCGGGCAATAAATCCATATCCAGGCAATCGATAACATCTTCTTGAAACAAAGCTTCGTGAACAGCGCTTACCCGGTGAATCTCTGCATGACTGCCAACGATCTGTGCGGCACGCTGCAATATTTTGGCGTCGCCGATGACTACAGGCCGGCACAGCTCCCGCAACTTAGCATGAGCAAGCGCCTTAACAATGATTTCCGGACCGACCCCAGCCGCATCCCCCATTGTAATTCCAATAATAGGTTTCATAGCCGTCTCTCCCCAATCAATGTTTGCACGGAATGAAGCAAAACCTTTTCTGTACCGAAGCTGCCCGCTTTGGTAACGGCATACAGCTCTTTGGCTCCCGTTAACCTTCCAATCGGAACGCCCGTTTCGACTTCGCCAACCAATTCCAGTCTCTCTGCCCCGATCCGGGTACATACCTGTTTGGCCGTATCGCCGCCTGTAAGAACCACTTTCCGAATATCAAAACGATTCAGGATTTCAACAGCAATTTCGCCCAAAACGACGGATATTTCGTTGCTGACTTGCTTCCGGCTTAATCCTCTGCGCATTCCCGCTTCAACCGCTTTGCGAATATCCTCCGGTTCTCCGGAAGAATATAGAACAATGTGCTTTCCTCTGGCTACAATATCGTCAATTTCGGCAATGACTCTGCGTTTTTCTATAGCCCGAGCTTCCGAATCGGAAACTGCCTGCTCCGCTCGAAGCTCAATGCCTTCTACGTCAGGCGCAGCAAGCAGGAAGCCTAGCTGCTTTCTTGATTCCCTGCTCACGCTCCCGATCACCAAGAGAACGCTTGGATGGGAAGGGGAAGCCGGAATTTGCCGCTGCTTCTGTGGATTCGCTTTCTTCGCGACGGGCAAATAATGAACCAATCCCGCCGAGCCAGCCCAAACCACTTTATAGGAAGTTTGCGAAACCGACTCCACAATCGCTTTCAAATCGTCTTCGCTCGAAGAATCGAAAACAATATAAGGAATATGTTGTTCCTTCAATTCCTTGAGCCTCTGTTTCAAATAATCTGCTCCCGCACGCAATTCCTTATAATTAATGACTTCGACTTTCCGCTTTGTTTGCTTTAACAATAATTTCGGAATATAAGATTCCGTTACAGGCGTTTTGGGATCCAGAGCGACCTCCGTTTCGTGCAGCAGGCGGTCATTGAGAAAATGAAATCCGTTTAATGTAATCCTTCCATTCATCGGAAAGGCCGGTGCAATGATTATAAAATCAGGATGTAAAGTGTCGTATATTGCATCTAACTCTATTCCGAGATTGCCTCTCAGCGTTGAGTCCAGCTTCTTATAGATCGTATCAAAACGATTTCTCTGAAAAAATTGCGCCGCTTCCTTCACTCTTTCATAAGCTTCGCCGGCCGGCACCGAACGGCTGTCTGTATCGACCACAACAGCATCCTGCCCGGTTATCGCTTCATCCTTCAACTCCATAATAACGGATGTGCTCATCCCGCTCTTGGCCAACTGCACGCCGCTATCATTAGCCCCTGTTAAATCATCTGCGATTATTGCAATTTTCAACACTTACACCCCCCTTTCCTTCCAAAACGATTGTTGCAAGCATTTTCATAAGCTAAATATAACAGCAATCAGAAAATATTGCAATACTTTTTAGTGAATTTGAAGATTTGTGTTGCAAAATATTCATTATTAATCCAAAAAACGCCTCTTCTCAATAGATAATGGCTTGAAAGTTTGAGAAGTGATTAATTTTTCAACACACCCCCAATGCAAAACACAAAAATCACACATAAATTTCATTGCGGGCGGGGATTGCAAGATAGGTCCGCCTCGACTTATTTCATCGACAGGGCGTCAAATGGGGGAGGGGGGATAATGAAACATTCATTAATGTTGCAAAATTAAACATATCATTTTGTTGCAAATATCACTTTTACGCCTCGGCACTTCGTTGCCCTCTTAGAAGTCGCTCGTTTTGCACATGAATCGTATCGCACATCAGCGACGAATCGAACCGTCAGGCCGCTTGCCCAAAGCAGCCGGAGCCGCACCGCCAACGCGCGTAAAGCTTGTCGCTGCATCGTTGCCTTCGGCAACGGTTTGATATGGTGCAAACTCATACGCTGCTGCGAGCGGGGATACTCAGGCGCGCCGGCAACCCGCGAGCTTCGCGTTAGCGGTTGAGCTTGCGCTCACGTTCAAAACTCCGTGTTAGTGGTCGAATCGCGTTAACATTCCAAACTCCGTGTTAGTGATCGAATCGCGTTAACATTCCAAACTCCGTGTTAGTGATCGAATCGCGTTAACATTCCAAACTCCGTGTTAGTGATCGAATCGCGTTAATGTTCGAACTTTGTGTTAGCGCGCCCCCTCTTCGGGTGCATGAGGCGCTCCGCTCCCCGATCATCAGATTGCAAGCCCCTCTACGAATACACCCGAGTCCATGAGGCGACGAATCCTGCAAAAAATGCAACATTTTCCGTATCCATCGCATAAGAGAGAGGGGAATGTTGTATTTGGTGCAACAATTGGGGCGCGATTGGCTTCAAACCCGGGAACAGCGCCCGAAATGCTGCATGTTCTGCAATTTCGAGTCGCGAGCGAATACGGTTGATCCCCCGTTTTTGTTGTACAGAATGCAACATTTGCTCACTCACTCGAAAAATTCAGCGGTTTCCACACGCTGAACTTCATAAACCGCAGGCGACGACCGATGACAACAAGAAAAAACCTTCAACTCCGTTAAGGAATTGAAGGTTTTTTCGGTCAGCGAGCCGGTGCCGTGCCGCTCAGGCTCGCCCGCGCTTCGCTGCGCCGCGCTGCTCGCTGCAAAGCGGGTTATACCGCATCGACCGCTTCCGCCGGCTGATCGGCCCCGCCCGCTGCGCGGTCCGCCCATTTGTAATGCAGCAGGGAGGACAGGAAGACAAGCGCCAGGCCCTGCCCCCAGCCTTGAATCCGCTTGCGCGGCACACCCTTGTATCCTTCCGCGTCCTTCATGACGGCGGTTCCTGCCGATACGTCCAGCACGGTCCCGTTGTCCGACACCCGGCTCAAAACGCCGGAGATCGCCTTCTGTATATACTTGTTGTACATCGGCGCGCCGATCGCCTCGTTGTAGCGGACGAGCGCCGCCGCGATGCCGGCGGAGCCGGACGTCTCCAAATAAGCGGTCGGATCGTTGACGACCGTATGCCACAAGCCTTCCTCGGACTGCAGGCGCACCAGCGTGCTGAGCTGATCGCGGAGCGAATCGTACATTTTCATATACGACGGATGCGTCACCTCCACGATATGAAGCGCCTGGGACATCGTATAGGCCGCCCAGGAATTGCCGCGCGCCCAGAATACCGCCGACATGTTGTTGCCCGCAAGGTTGTCCCAGCCATGGTAATACAGGTTCGTCTTCTCGTCCTGCAAAAACTCCTCGTGCCCGTGATACTGCAGCAGGCCGTCCTCGAGGAAATCGTCGCGGCCCAGCAGCGTGCCGATGCGGATCAGGAAATACCCGGCCATAAACATCGTATCGACCCAGGCCTGCTCGGGGAAGTTGTAATTTTGCGATACGGTATGCTGGAATATGCCGTCCGCAAAGCGCACCGCTTCATGCTTCAGGTGCTCGGCCATCCGCACCGCCGTATCGAGATAAGTCTGCTGCTGCGTCGCTTCGTACAGGCTCAACAGCGTGTGGCCGATCGACACGGCGTTGACCGTCAGCGGCGGGATGCCTTCCTCCAGCTGCTCGTCGACCCAGCGGACCAGATGCTCGAGATACTTCTCGTTATTCGTCGCCCGGTACGCCTGGCTGACGCCGTACAAGGCGACCCCTGCCGGCCAATCCCACGTGAAATCCATCTTGAATGTGCGGTCGACGATCCGGTCTATCGCGTCCTTGATCGTCTGTTCCTGAAAAATAAGATTTGGCAAAACAATCTCCCCTTCATTCTTGATGCGTTCCTGTTATTAACCATACCAAGAGTCGGAGAGATTCACAATATCAAATTATTGTTTTTTATCCGTTTTTCTTTGAATTTTTTTGATTTCACTCGTCGTTTTTTGCATTTAGCCGGCGCCGTGCCGTTCCTGCAGCCCGATTTGCCCCGACTCCAGCTGCCCTTCAAGCCTGCGGATGTGCTCCAGCAGCTGCTGCAGCGTCTCTTCCGTCACGAAGCCCGGAACGGTCCGCTTCTCCGACTCGATGCGCTTCGCCAGCTCCGCGCTCCTTCGCTCGACCGGAACGCTCCGGCGACGGGAATAGCTCTCCAGCTTGCGCAGCCAGCCGCGCCAGCAATCCAGCCGCACCTGAAGCAGCAGCATCGTATAGAAACGGTCGGCCTTGTCCGACACCGCGAAGCCGCAAGCGAGCCGCTCCCTTTCCAACGCATCCTCCAGCGACCGGACCGCTTTGGCCGCCTCATCCAACAGCTCTTTCATCCGATTATACCCTCCCTTGTTTCTCGATCGTTACTAGCATTTCCAGTTGGAGGAAAATGTATAATCGGTCGCTGCTCTAGCGGCGGTGATTTGGATCGATCCGTCGAGCATAAAGCGGTTAGCCTGGGCTTGGCCAGTCTGCCATGTGAGCTCATGCAGCTTGCGCAGAAAAGGCGCTGCCAGTCTGCTTGGCGAGGCGCTGCCGCTCTGCTTAGCGAAGCGCAGACGTCCGCATCCCGTGCCAAACCTGCTTCAACAGCAAGACGCCACGCTCGATCTCCTCCGGCTCCAAATGCCCGTAGCCAAGCAGCAGCTTGTCGGCATGCGCGCCTTTACGGATACAGTGATATTCGACAGGCACAAGGCGAATTCCGCCAGCCTGGCAGCCGTTTACGAAAGCATCGTCAAATACCACGTCCGGAAACTCCACGGCAAGGTGCAGTCCCGCCGCGTCCCCCCAGCTTCTCCAACCGTCTCCAAAATGTTCCCGCAGCGAGGACAGCAGCCGCTGGCGGCGCTCCCCGTAGAGCTTTCTCATTGCTGCAAGATGACGGTCAAACTTTCGGGTATGCAGCAGCTCGGCAAGGGCCGCCTGCTCGAAAGGAGGATTCTGAACGTCCGAATAAGTCCGCAGCCGGCGCCAGCGCTGATGCAGCCGCCGCGGAACGATCGCATAGCCGATGCGAAGCGCGGGGAACAGCACTTTGCTGAAGGTGCCGACATAGATGACCCGTTCGGGGTCCATCGCATAGAGCGGCGCGACCGGATCGCCGAAATATCGGAACTCGCTGTCGTAATCGTCCTCCACGATGAAGCTGTTCTGCTCTCTCGCATAGCGAATCAGGGCGGCGCGGCGCCCGGCCGGCAAAATGCCGCCTAACGGAAATTGGTGGGACGGCGTCACATACACCGCGCAGCTGCTTAGGCCGCTCAAGCGATCCGTCATTAGTCCGGAGGCATCGACGGGAATCGGCCGGATGGCATGGCCGCGATTCGCCAACGCCTGCAGCATCCCGCGATTGCACGGATCTTCGACCAGGATCGGCTTCCCGTCCTCATCCAGCAGGTCGGCGATCAAATTCAGGGCATGAGTAGCTCCCGCCGTAATAAAAATATGGTCCGCAGCTACGGACAAGCCTTTGCTGCGCAGCAAATAGGCGGCGATTTCCTCGCGAAGCCTGGCCAGTCCCTGCGGGCCGGTATAACCTAGCAAAGCCGCCGGCATCTCCCGCAGCGCCTTATTCATCATCTGCTGCCACAAATAGCGCGGAAACTGCCGCAAATCCGGTTGGCCGGTGCGGAAATCCGCCGCATACGAAGCAGGCTGCGGATCATCCTCCGGCGCTGCCGCATCAGGGGGGCGCTCAAGCACAAGCCCTTCCGCCACGCGCGTTGCCGCCCCTTGGCGGTTCACGACGAAGCCTTCAACCGCCAGCATCTCATATGCTTCGTTCACCGTATTGCGGGAGACGCGGATGGCGCCGGCCAATTCCCGGGTCGATGGCAGAGCCTCTCCAGCCTGCATACGTCCGCTCACAATGCGCTCTCGCAATGCCAGGTAAAGCTGCCGCTTCAAAGGCACTTCGCTCTCCCTCTGCAGTTCGATCCCCCACATACGCCCCTCCACTGTCCTGGTGTCCCTCCATAGTCCTGGTGAATTCACTGTCCTGGTGTCCCTCCACAGTCCTGGTGAATTCACTGTCCTGGTGTCCCTCCACAGTCCTGGTACCCCTCCACTGTCCTTGTGAATTCGCGCTGAACTGGCTCTTTTCGCGCCGTTGTATGTTCCCTAAGATTGTATCATGTTTTTGGAATGCAAGAGGGGGGTGATCGATTGGAACGAATCCAAGGCATGCTGTTTCTGGCCGGCGCCTTTTCGCTGGCGGGCACTTCTGTCGTCACGGCCCGATATTTCAGCGGCAATCTCGGCCTGTTCACCATTACCGCAGTCAGCTTATTTCTTGCGCTGTTCATCCTTCTGCCGCTGGCCTGGAAGGAGCTTGCGCGGGGCGGCCGCCGGCTGCCTGGCAGAGATTGGGCACTTTTGTTTCTCCAGGCGCTTTTCGGCATTGTGCTGTTTCGCTTCTTCCTGCTCAGCGGACTCGAGCTTACAAGCTCGGCGGAAGCCGGCATCTTGACCGGGGCGACGCCAGCCGTCACCGTCGTTCTCGCCAGACTGCTGCTGAGAGAATCGGCAGACAGGCTTGCGCTCCTCGGTATTGCCAGCACGATCGCCGGCATGGGCCTGCTCCAAATGGTGTCCTCCACCGGAGCGATCGGCAGCTTCGCCCCCGAGCATCTTGCGGGCAACGCCCTGGTGTGCTGTGCCACGTCGAGCGAATCGCTGTTTAATGTGCTGTCGCGAAAATTCGCCGCGGCGGGCGGAACACCCCAGCGGGACAAGCTTCACCCGATGGCGCAGACCGCCTTGGTAACCGCCATCGCTTTCGCGCTCAGCGCCGTTCCCGCCCTCTTCGAGCGCCCCGCCGCCGTCCTGCCCCATCTAGCATGGAGCGAATGGCTGGCGCTCGTCTGGTACGGTCCGGTCGTAACGGCTCTGGCATTCATCCTCTGGTACGCCGGCATCCAAAGATGCCGCGTCTCGACGGCGGCGGCGTTTTCCGGCTTGATGCCCTTCACCTCCCTGCTGCTGTCGGTCACGCTGCTTGGCGAACGTTCCTTCTGGCTCCAGTGGGCCGGAGGGGTTCTCGTCATCCTGGGCATCGTGCTGATCGCGGTCAGACAGCAGCCGCAGTCGAAGCCGGCGGCGAAGCGGAAGGACGCTGAGCCCAGCTGAAAACGTTCGGACGTCGAAAAAGAAAAACCTTGCCTTCGGCAAGGTCCTTTAGCGTGCAAATCCATATTTTGCTGCGATTGCTGCGACAGGGATTGTTCAGCCAGCGGCCCTCGAATTCCATGGAGCGTTCGAACTCCGCGCTAGCGCTGTCCCTCCCCGGGCACACTCCGGTACACTCCGGCACATGAAGCGACGAATCCTGCAAAAAATACAACATTTTCCGGACTCTTCGCCCCAGAATAAGGAGAATGTTGTATTTTGTGCAACAATTTAAGGGCGGTTGGCTTCAAATCCGGGAATACCGCCCAAATTGTTGCACTTTTTACAACATTGAGCTGCAAATAGGGGTTATCCTCCCATTTTTGTTGTACAAAATACAACATTTGCTCGCTATCTTGAAAATAGCGCTTGGTGCGCCGCGGCCCATTTTCATCTTCTGATGGTGCCGCGCCAGCGGCATGGGGGCTACCTTGAAAATTCAGCGCTATCTATGCGACGAAATTTCAACCCCGCAGGTGACGACCGATGACAAAAGGAATCGCTCGTCATCGGCGTCTCTCCCCGCGGGTTCGGCTATAAAGCGCGCACAACGTATTGGACGCGGGCCCCTGCCTGGGGCACAGGGTCCCCGATAGCCGCTTATCTGGCCACCAATATCGTCTCTAACGCAAGTGACGATGATGTACAATTGTTTGTGTACCATGATTTGGAGCCTTCCAGGCGACAAAAAAGTAGGGTATCCTCAGAGATTGCGAAGTCACCTGAAAGGATGGAACCCTACTCATGACTACTGTACACGAATT
>Ga0207865_100895_pt1 | contig 26664 bp, 27 predicted proteins | sample HigsolmetaAR204D_FD_184836 | JGI IMG/M metagenome (GOLD analysis project Ga0207865, IMG submission 184836) | Ionic liquid and high solid enriched microbial communities from the Joint BioEnergy Institute, USA - AR20-4-D (SPAdes) (version 2) ...
GAGCCACAAGGCGATGGCCGCGACCGGCAGCGTAATCGTCGGAAGCATGAGCGAGCGTCCGAGCTGCTGCAAATTTCCCATCCAGTTCAATCGGGCCTTTTCCTCCCCTCGTTAAGCAGTCTATTCTCGATGGTAAAGCTACGCCCGCCTTTTGTCAATGATTCGCCTGCCACCTGCCAGGAATGAACGGCTGCGCGCCCCTTCTGCAAGAAACGATCTTCGTCGCTCATGCTCCTGCGGGCAGCCTGTGCAGGTGCAAAGAAAAAGCGGGCCCCCAGGACCCGCTCATTCGCATAGATCATTAAAACGAAAAACGGTTGTTCAAGCCGTACTGGCCTTGCGCCGGCTGCATCGAATCAGCGCGCAAATACGCATCGTGGCCCTGCTGGTTGCCGCGGTAGTTCGCCAAATGGTACGACTGCGGGCTTGCCTGCTGGCCGAATGGCTGGCTAGCAGCGTACGGCTGGCTTTGGCCGAACTGCTGGGCTTGATTCGCGCTGCCGTATTGGCTCGCCGCTGCGGAGCCGAACTGGCTTTGCGCCGGCTGCATCGAATCGGCGCGCAGATACGCATCGTGGCCCTGCTGATTGCCGCGGTAGTTCGCCAAATGGTACGACTGCGGGCTTGCCTGCTGGCCGAATGGCTGGGTGGCAGCGAACGGTTGGCTTTGGGCGAACTGCTGGGCTTGATTCGCGCTGCCGTATTGGCTCGTCGCTGCGGAGCCGAACTGGCTTTGCGCCGGCTGCATCGAATCGGCGCGCAGATACGCGTCGTGGCCCGGCTGGTTGCCGCGGTAATTCGCCGTATGATAGGATTGTTGGTTTTGGAACGAAGCGTACGGCTGGGAAGCTCCGAACGACTGGCCAGCGAATTGGTTGCTTGCCCCTGCGTTGTACTGCGATTGAACAAAGCCTACCGGTTGGTACTTGTTCTCGATACCGCGGTACTGGGAAGCTTGGTTTTGAACATTGTTTTGCTGAAAACCTTGGCTGTACATGGAAATCCTCCCTGTTAACATATTGTAAGTCTTCCGGTGCCGGCACGTATGTCCGGTCTCTGCCAGAAGCCTTTCTTATTGTCTTCAAGGAGGATTTTTTTTATAACTTTGTCCGGCGGCGAATTTTCGCTACCACTTATGACTGCTCCGCGGCGGTCACCCGCGCCAGCAATTCCTTGGCGGCGGCAGCGGGGTCGGGCTGCTTCGTAATCGCGCTGACGACGGCGACGCCGGCCCCGCCCGCCGCGATCACCGCCGCCGCGTTGGATGCGGTAATCCCGCCGATGCCGACCAGCGGCATGTCCGGACGGAGGGCGGACACCTCGCGGATTAAGCCAGTGCCGATCGGCGCGCCCGCATCCTCTTTGGTCGATGTAGCGTATATCGGACCTATGCCCAAATAATCGGGCTCGGCAGCCAATGCGGCGTTGGCTTCTGCCGTCGTGCCTGCGGAGATGCCGACGATCTTGTCCGGCCCAAGCAGCCGCCGCGCGTCGGAGCCCGGGATATCGTCCTGACCGACATGAACGCCGTCGGCGTCAAGCAGCAGGGCGACGTCGACCCGGTCGTTCACCAGAAAAGGAATGCCGCGGCGGCGGCATAATTCGCGCAGGCGGCGTCCTTCCTCCAGCACCTGCGGCAGGGGGGCGTTCTTCTCGCGCAGCTGCAGCATTGTCACGCCCCCGTCCAGCGCCGCCTCGGCAATTTCGTATGCGGACAAGCCGACGTGCCCCTCGAGGCCCATCACCAAGTAAACTTTCAAGCTATCGCGAACATGCTGGCGCAAGGCTTATCTTCCTCCCGGAAGGAGGATGGCGTCCTCGACCTTGATGCAGCGGTCCATAATGACCGTAAGGCCCCCCTCGGCGGCGATTCGCGCCGCATCCTCGTTATAAATGCCCTGCTGCAGCCACAACACCTTCGCCTTGATGTTTACCGCTTCCTCGGCGACAGGCACCGTCTGTTCGCTTCTGCGAAAGACGTTGACGATATCGACCGGCTCAGGAATGTCCGCAAGCGAGGCGTAGCATGTTTCGCCCAATATCGTTCCGGATACGTTCGGGTTGACGGGAATAATCCGGTACCCCTTCTTCTGCATTGCCTCCGCAACCATATGCGAGGTGCGGTCAGGCTTGTCCGACAAGCCGACGACGGCGATATTGCCTGCTCCTTGCAGCAGCTCCTTGATACGTTCTCTGGACGGATTTTCGAACGCCATGCGCTCTTCAGCTCCTTTCGGCGATTGAGATGCTATACAGCCTTGGTCGAATCCGGTACGGGCGCTTCAGGAGGCGGGCAAGTATGTAATGGCCTGCCGCCCCATCGCTTCCCACGTTTGCACAAACTGCTCTTTGTTCAGCTTGTAGTTCGCTTTGCCGGAATACGGGTCGTTCACATATACGTGCTGTTCGTCGTAGCCGACCAGCAGCACGGCATGCTCCTTGAAGGTGGTTCGGATCGGACCGACCGGAGTATCCCACGTCACCCATTTGCTCGGGACTTGGAAATCGATCGTCGTCCAGACGACGACCGGAACGCCCTTCCGAAGGTGCTCCTCAATGTCCTCGAACGGCTTGCGGGTCAGGTCGACGGCCGCCGGGATATACTGCTCAAGCAGCTCGAACAGAGCCGTATGATAGATGCCGAAGCCGATCGATTTGCGCGTGACGTCGCCGACAAAACCGGTGTTCGGGTTCCCCCAATACGCGATGGAGCCATCCTTATTGTAGCGGATCGGCGTAGGGTCCTTCTTCATTTCGTCGGCCAATTCCAGCTTCGTTTTGCTGATGCCGGAGAACTGCAGCAGCATCGTCAGACTTGTGACCTCGCAGCCTGCCGGAAGCTCGGGACGCTGCCTGACGATCGGCGCTTCAATCAGAACCGACTTCGGCGGCTCCGGCTCGGAAGCTTGCTCGGCCGCTTGCTGGCCGCTTGCCGCCGAATCGGCCGCGTTCGCATCCGCGACCGCCGCTGCCGCTTGGGCGACAGGCTCTTCAAACCAGGCGTTCCCCGTTATTTTGGCATACAGCAGCACGCCGAACACCGAGCTGGCGAAAGCAAGACCCGCAATCAGGAAAAGCCCGAACGTCACCTGCAGTCCTTTCCAAATTACCGACACAGCCTATCCCCCCCTTTCGCGAGGCATCGTTGTTGTAAGCGACAGCCGTCCGGCGTCAAGATGAGACGATTTCGATATTGGCGCCGAGCGAAAGCAGATGATCGAAATATTGCGGATACGATTTGGCCACGTGATGCGCATCGTTGATCGTCAGTCCTTGGGCCGAGCGCATGCCGACGACAGTCAGCGCCATGATAACCCGGTGATCGTAATGGGCGTTGATTTCGACGCCGCCGGCCACCCCGTCAGGACGCCCGTGGACAATGATCTCGCTCTGCCTTTCCTCCACGTCGGCGCCCGCCTTGCGCAGCTCCGTCACAAAATCGGTAATCCGGTCGCATTCTTTGTAGCGAAGATTCTCGACATTGTAAAAACGCGAGGTGCCCTCGGCGAAGACGGAAGCCGCAACCATGGCCAATACGCCGTCCGTAAAGTGGTCACCGTCGAATTCTCCCGCAGTCAGCCGGCCGTTGCCGCGGATGTGCACGATATCGTTGTCGTGGCTCAGCGGAACGCCCATCGCCCGCAGCACATCAACGACGGCGCGCTCGCCCTGCCGGCTCTTCTCGGCGAGACGCAGCACCTTCACGTCCGAATCGATGACGGAGGCCGCCGCCAGAATCGCCGCCGAGCCCGGGTAATCGCCTTGCACGATATACTCCTGCGAGGCATATTTTTGCCTGCCAGGAATTCGGTAATGCATCAGGTCGGGGGAAGCCTCGATCCTTACGCCCGCCTGCTCGATCACTTCCAGCGTCTGGCCGACGACGACCTTCGATTTCAGGTCGCTGAGCACCGTAATTTCGCTGTCCTCGTCCAGCAGAGGAGTCATGAACAGCAGCGAGCTCAAATACTGCGAGCTGACGCTGCCCGATACGGTGATGCGGCCGCCCTTCGGCCGTCCGCCGCGAATCGTAATCGGCAGCTTGCCGCCGTTGTGCTCGACCTGCACGCCCATTTGCCCGAGCGCGTCGATCAGGTCCTCGTGCGGCCGTTTGCCGAGCGAATCGGGATAGGCGTTAATGAAGGTCACCTCCGGGCAAAACGCGGCCACGGACATGAGAAAACGCAGCACCGCTCCGGCATTGCCGACGTTCAGCTCGCGCACGGGCGCCGGATTGCGGCCGAAACCGCGGATGACCATCTTCTCGTCGTCTTCCTCAAGGATTGCCCCCAAGTCTTTGATGCAGCGGCGCATCGCATCGCTGTCTTCGCTGCGCGCGGGATAATAGATCGTGCTTGTCCCTTCGGCCAGCGCTCCGATCAGCATGTAACGTGTCGTATAATTTTTGGAGGAAAGCGCGTTGATCGTGCCTTCCAATCGTTGTGTCGGCTTGACTATGGCTTTCATGTATGATCGACTCCCTTACTGTGACATCGGCAAATTCCCCGTCAAAACCGCGGTAGGCCGCCTCATCGCGCACTTACCGGACAATACCTTCGACATGGGGCAAGGCAAACCCTCTTTTTTGAGCCGGCGCGATGCTGCTAAAATGTTTGACAGACGCAGCGCGCTTCATTAAGATGAATAGCAAAAACGTGCCCAACCTAAGGAGGCCAGCCTAATGAACACGATCCTCCCGGAGGAGCTCAAGCAAAGACTGGAGCAAGGCGAGGCGCTGACCATCGTCGACGTCCGCGAGCCCGAGGAAACCGCCGCCGGCATGGTGGCCGGAGCGGTAAACATTCCGCTGCAGGAGCTGCCGGTCAGAATGGCGGAAATCCCGAAGGACCGGGAGACGGTCCTCATATGCCGCAGCGGCAACCGCAGCGGACGCGCTTACGAGTATTTGGCTTCGCAGGGCTATACCCGGATCGTCAATATGACCGGCGGCATGCTCGCCTGGGAGCAGCTGTAGCAAGCGAGACCGTTCGCCCCGCCCCGCCTCGCTTTGGCGAAGGCGATTAAGCGTCATCGCTGGACCGCTCCCGCTTCCCACTGGCTCACGATCAGGCCGACAATGTCGGCAACGTCCAGACCTGTCGTGTCGACGGCTGCATCCGCGAAATCGTATGCGTGACGCCGCTCCTCCATGATCGCCCGGACACGCTGCTCCAGATCGCCGCTGAGCAGCGGGCGGTTCCTGTCGTGCCGCACTCTCTCGATAATCGTCTCCGCCGACGCCGCCAGCCTGACGACATAGCCCGTGCGGGTCATCGCCTGGCGGTTGGCTGCGGCGAGCACGGCGCCGCCGCCGGTCGCGACGACTTGCCGCTCGCCTTCCATGATGCGTTCGATCGTCTCCGTCTCGGCCTGCCGAAAGGCGGCTTCGCCGTAACGGGCGAATATTTCGCGAATCGCCATTCCCCGTTCCTGCTCGATCAGCGCGTCCGTATCGACGAACGTCCAGCCGAGCCGTTCGGCCAATGCCTGGCCGACGGTGGATTTGCCCGTCCCCATCAAGCCGACCAATACGATATTGTTTTTGTTAGTCATGGCGCACCTCAGCTTATTGATCCTAATGCCGCTTCCGATGCGTATCCGCCGGCCGCGAGCTAAATCTATCCTAATCATATCACAGCACTTGCTTCGGTGAATAGGATGCGGTTTCGAAACATATGATGAACTGTTGTGAATAAACGCTAGCAAAATGTGCCAAGCTGTGAAGTACTCAGGTCATTTGAATCCATTTTGTGGTCAAGGAGTGAGCGCTCAATGCATTCCGCTATGCCGAATCCACAGGAGCCCCAATTGAATCTGACCGAGATCAAGCTCGCCAAGATTCTCGATCCCGCCCATCCGTTATGCCGGGAAGAAGTCGTCTGGATGCTTGAGTACATCAAAAAAAAGGTGGCCGAGGAAGATCCGAAAATTACGGACCTGCCCCAGCCACGCTTGCTTCAAAACTTTCGTTATTTTGCCGAAATCGCGTTGATGCTGATTCAGCGAAGGAACGGGTTCGACTCGGAAGCCGACCGGCTCAAAAGCTGGGTCTATGAAGCGTCCTACGGCCTTCACCCTGAGCCGCCAAGCCGCCGCTTCTCCCCTCCCGGCTCTTATTAATTATCCATCCAGTTAAAGTGGAAGGTGCCTTCCTTATCCACACGCTGGAACGTATGCGCTCCGAAGTAGTCGCGCTGCGCTTGCAGCAGGTTAGCCGGCAGACGCTCGGTGCGGTAGCTGTCGTAGTAGGCGAGAGCGGAAGCGAATGCCGGCACGGCGATGCCGCGCGTTACGGCTGTCGCCACGACCGTTCTCCACGCCTCCTGGTACTTCTCTACGACGCCTTTGAAATACTCGTCCAGCAGCAGGTTTTTCAGCTCCGGATTGCGGTCGTACGCATCCTTGATATTTTGCAGGAAGCGGGCGCGGATGATGCAGCCGCCGCGGAAAATCATGGCGATGCTGCCGTAGTCGAGATTCCAGCCGTATTCCTCCGAGGCAGCCCGCATTTGCGCGAAGCCCTGCGCATAGGAGCAGATTTTGCTGGCATACAGCGCCTGGCGCACCGCTTCGATGAATTGGGCGCGGTCGCCGTCGAACGGCTTCTGCTGCGGCCCGCTCAGCACTTTGCTGGCGGCGACGCGCTCTTGCTTCATCGCCGAGATGAAGCGGGAGAATACCGATTCCGTAATGATCGAGAGCGGCACGCCAAGGTCGAGGGCGCTTTGGCTTGTCCACTTGCCCGTTCCCTTCTGGCCGGCGGAGTCGAGAATGACGTCGACCATCGGCTTGCCCGTCTCCGGATCGTTCTTTGTGAAAATGTCGGCGGTAATCTCGATCAGATAGCTGTCCAGCTCGCCTTTGTTCCATTCCGAGAAAATCTCGTGCAGTTCCTGGGTGCTCAGGCCGAGCACGTCCTTAAGCAGTTGATACGCTTCGCAGATCAGCTGCATATCCCCGTACTCGATGCCGTTGTGCACCATCTTCACGTAGTGGCCTGCGCCGTCCGGACCGATGTAGGTGCAGCAAGGATCGCCGCCGACCTTCGCGGAGATCGCCGTCAAGATCGGCTCGACAAGCGCATAGGCGTCCTTCTGGCCGCCCGGCATGATCGCCGGCCCCTTGAGCGCGCCTTCCTCCCCGCCGGAAACGCCCGTGCCGATGAAGCGGATGCCGTGCGCCTCCAGCTCCTTGTTGCGGCGCTGGGTATCCGGGAAATACGCGTTGCCGCCGTCGATGATGATATCGCCTTGCTCCAGATGCGGAATAAGCGATTCGATGGTCGCATCGGTCGCTTTGCCCGCCTGCACCATGATCAAAATTTTGCGCGGCTTTTCGAGCGAAGCCACGAACTCCTCGATGGTATATGTACCTACGAGATTTTTGCCCTTCGCTTCTTCGAGCAGAGCATCGGTCTTCTCGCGGGAACGGTTGTACACGGATACGGTGAAGCCTCTGCTCTCAATATTGAGCGCCAGGTTCTTCCCCATGACGGCCAACCCGATGACGCCGATTTGTTGTTTGGACATTCGTTTCTCTTCCTTCCCCTGTATTTATTGAATTGCAACCGCCTTGAAAACAAAACTACTTCCTTACTGAATGGTAATGGAATTTGTCCGCATTTTCAAGAGCGGCTGCAAGCGTAACGATCATCCCGCTTAAATGGTAATCGCTCCAAATCCACCGTCCACGCGCAGCAGCGTGCCTGTCACGAAGCCGGACGCTTTCTCGGAGGCGAGATACACGGCCGCGCCCTGCAGCTCCTCCGCTTCGCCGAAGCGGTTCATCGGGGTATGCCGCATGATCGCTTCGACCCGATCCGGGGACAATATTTTGCGGTTTTGCTCGGCCGGGAAAAATCCGGGAATGATGGCGTTGACGCGCACCCGGGCCGGAGCGAACTCTCTGGCCAAATATTTGGTCACATTGTTGACCGCCGCTTTGGAGGCCGAATACGTAAAGACGCGGGACAGCGGCGGATCGGACGAAACGGACGAAATGTTGATGATGCTGCCGCCCTCTCCTTTGTCCACCATATATTTGCCGAAAATTTGGCAGGCCAAAACGACGCTCTTCAGGTTGACCTCCATGATGGAATCCCATTCTTCCATCGTGATTTCGAAGAACGGCGTCGCGCTGTTTTTGCCGGGGCAGTTCATCAGCACGTCGCAGCGGCCTGTCCAGGCCAGCACCTCGCCGAGCACGCGCTGCAAATCTTCCGCCTTGGTCGCGTCGGCGCTGAAGCTTTTCGCTTTGCCGCCGGCTTCCTCCACCCGCTTCACGACTTCCTCGCACTTCTCCTGATTGCGGCCGACGATCGCCACATCCGCCCCGTGTCCGCCGAGCGCCACGGCCATCGTGCCGCCAAGCGTGCTGTTGCCGCCGATAATGACGGCCGTCTTGCCGGTAAGATCGAATAAATTCATTGCCATCTTGTACCCCTCCCGTTAATTGGCGTGCTCCTGCTGAAACGCCGCGATCTGCTCGAACTCGTCCTTCAGCTGGTGGTAGACACGCTGATAAATGCTTGTCAGCCTTGCGTATGTCTCATGGTTCGCCGCGTTCGGGCGCAGCGTCTGCTGCACCTGCATCCAGCCGTGCACGCTGGAGAAATCGTTGATCTCGCCCATCGCCAGCATGGCGAGCTGGGCAGCGCCGAGTCCCGAGCTTTCGATCGAGTTGGGCACCGCGACCTTGGCGCCGAGCACGTCAGCCATCATCTGCAGCCAGAAGCCGGAGCGGGCGAATCCGCCGGATGCGCGAATTTCTTTGGTCGGTCCGGTCGCCTCCTCCAGCGCCGTGACGACGGAGTGAATGCGGTACATGACCCCTTCCATAACCGAACGGATCATGTGCTTCTTCTCGTGGAACAGCGACAGGCCGAAAAATACGCCGCGCGCGTTCGCGTTCCAATACGGCGCCCGCTCGCCGGTCAGCAGCGGCAGGAAGATGAGCCCGTTCGCGCCCGGCGATACGCCTTCGGCCAGCTGCGTCAAATAGTCGTACGGGTCCATGCCGCGGCGCCGCCCTTCCTCCGCCTCCTGCGTCGCGAGCTGATCGCGCACCCAGCGCAGCATAATGCCGCCGTTGTTGATCGCGCCGCCGACGACCCAGAAATGTTCATTCAGCGCATAGCAGAAAAGCCTGCCCTGCGGATCGGTCACCGGCTCGCGCACGACTCCGCGCACGGCGCCGCTCGTGCCGATCGTCACCGCGTAGATGCCCGGCTCGAACGCGCCGACGCCGAGATTGGCCAGGACGCCGTCGGAGGCGCCGACGACGAACGGCGTATCCGCGTCAAGCCCGGCCGCAGCGGCATATTCGGCCTTCATGCCTTGGCATATATGCATCGTCGACACCGGCTCTGAGAGCTGCTCGCGGCGCACGCCGCAAGCCTCCAACGCCTTGTCGTCCCAGTCGAGGCGGCGCAGGTTGAACAGCCCGGTCGCGCTGGCGATCGAATAATCGATGATAAGCTGGCCGAACAGCTTCGCGAAGACGTACTCCTTGATGCCGATAAATTTGTACGCCTGCTCGAACAGCTCGGGGCGATGATCGCGGAACCACATCAACTTCAGCAGCGGAGACATCGGATGAATCGGCGTTCCCGTATTCCGGTAGATCGACAGCCCGTCCAGCTCCTCCTTCAGGACGCGGACATACTGCACGCCGCGGTTGTCGGCCCAGGTGATGCAGCGCGTGAGCGGGTTCAGCTCTTTATCGATCGCGATAACGCTGTGCATTGCGGAGCTGAACGAGACGCAGAGCACCTGCTCCGCCCCTACGGCCGCCTTCTCCCTGACCAGCCGAATCGCTTCAAGCACCGCCCGGAAAATCTCGTCAGGGTCCTGCTCCGCCATATCCGGGCGCGGCGTATGAAGCGGATACTCGATCGAATGGGAGGCCAGCACCCGGCCTTCCCTTACGTCGATGACCAGCGTTTTGGCGCTGGTTGTGCCGATATCGGCGGCAATGATGTACGGCTTGGATACGGACAAGCTCATCTAGATCAAATTCCCTTCGCTGTTGAATTGCCATTCGTAAGGCTCGGTCAATATGTCGATATCCGGATGCTTGCGGGCCTCCCCCAGCAAATTGACGGAAATTTCGATTTCGCCGAGGTGCAGCGTATCCTGGATGCGGACGAGACGGCAAGTCGTATAGTCGAGAATGTTGCACGTTTTGACAGCGGCCTTGATGGCGTACAGATCGTTCTCCAGCGTCGTCGCGATCTTGGTCGGCGCGCAGACGGTCGAGGTCAGGCCGTTGGCGTACGTCGCCGCCAAATCCGTCTTGTCGACCAGCCGCTGGGTCGTGAAGTCGGCCGTGCCGACGCCGTTGGCGTTGCCTTTCGTCTCCGGCGTCAAATCGAGCACGACCATCTTCGACACATCCGGCCCGCCGTGCGCATAAGGCGTCGGATACCGGCCGGTGACGTTCGGGTCCATGCCGTCGCCGCTGATGTTTTTGCCGATATAGTCGATGACGAGCACGTCGATCTGATCGAACAAAATTTTGGGAAGCCGGGACTTGGCGATCTCCAGCAGCTGCTTCTCCCGCTCTTCGATCTGCGCGGCCGGCAGCACCTCGACCATGCACGTCTCGTCATAGGCGTTCTCCACGAGCGCAACGCCGAAGACGATCGGCAGCTTCTCCAGCATAATGCGGGCCATTGCCGGCACGTTCTCCGCCATATATTTGAAGCCGAGCTGATGGCACGCTTCCGCGCCCTTCTGCTTGCCGAGGCCGATGGCAATCATCTTCATGATGCCGCTCTCGATCGGCCCCCGGAATGCCGTATGCGGCTTGACCCGGTTGATGACGACGATGGCGTCGGCCTGCGAAGCGATCTTGTCCACATAGACCGGCAGCCCGTTCGGCAGCTGATCGATCTGAACGACTTCCATCGAGGAACGGATCTCGGCGCCCATAGCCTCCTCCGTGACGCCCAGATGATGCAGCACCTCGCGCTGGCCTGCGGCCGTCGCTCCGCCATGGCTGCCCATGCAGGGCACGATGAACGGAACGGCGCCGGCCGCTTTGATCGCGTCGATCACCGTCTTCGTAAACAGCGCGATATTGGCCACGCCTCGGCTGCCGACGGCCACAGCGACCTGCTGCCCCGGCTTGATCTGGTCGATCGCTCCCGGCTTGCGCAGCTCTTCCGCCAGCACCTCGGCCGGATTGTCCAGCTTGCTGGCGTCGAACTTCTGGCGGATCCGCACCATCTTCGGAATCGGAATGTCCTTCAGCAATTCTCTCAAAACGCTCATTGATCGTTGGCCTCCTGTATCGTAGTTACGGATTCCCGAATGACGAGCTCCGTATGGAAGTAAACCGTATCTTTCTCGACCTGCTTCTTCTCGATAAAAGCCAGCAGCCGGATCGCCCCCTCGCGGCTCATCGCCTCGATCGGGCGGCGCACCGTCGTCAGCGCGGGCGTCATGAAGCCGGAGAACAGGAGATCGTCGAAGCCGACGACGGAAATATCCTCCGGCACCTTAAGCCGCCGCTGCGTAATCGCCTTGACGGCGCCGAGCGCCATGTCGTCGTTGCTGCAGAACACGGCTGTCGGCCGCACCGGGTGCTCGAGCAGCCGGTTCATGCCCGCATAGCCGCTCTCCAGGTCGTATTCGCCCGGGACGCTGTAACCGCCGGGAATTTGCACCCCGTAGTCCCGCAGCGCCTCGTCGTAGCCTTCCCTGCGCGCCTGCGTCGACTTGAATCCCGGCTTCCCTTCGAGGATGGCGATGCGCCGGTGGCCTTGCCGGATCAAGTATTCGACGACCCGGTAGGCTCCGCTCTTGTCGTCGGGCACGAGGTTCATCACCTGCACGCCGTCGACCTGCCGATTCAGAACGATCAGCGGGATCTCCTTCTCGGTGGCATATTCGATGAACGGCTGATCGCTGGCGCTCTGGCTCATCACGATCAAGCCGTCGAAGCTCTTGCGGTTAATATTATGAAAGTCCTTGTAATCGTCAATGCCGCGCACAATCAAGTTGTACCGATCCTTGATGACATCGTTGACGCCCTTGACCGCTTCATACAAAAATCCCGCAGTCGTGCCGGAATGCAGGGTTGAAAAAAACAGCCCCAGATTGTAAGATCGATCAAGCACAAGGCTTCTGGCGCTGAAATTGGGCGTGTAGTTCAAGCTGCTGGCAATCCGTTGTATGCGTTCTTTCGTCTCCGGATTGATTAGCGGACTGTCGTTAAGCGCTCTGGAAACGGTCGTATGAGATACGCCCGCCAGCTTCGCGATGTCCTTGATCGTCACGCTCATCCGACCACCTCTGTTTCATCATATCATAGGGTGCACACGTTAACAATGTACTATTTTTGCACAGCGCCTGCGGAATTTCAACTTTTTTTGTGCTGCTAAGGGCCGGCGGGCCGCCTGCTGAGTGAACGGCAAAAAACGGCCTGTGCCCCTTGACGCACAGACCGTTCACGGATTCGCCATATTACATTTCCAGCAGCAGCATTTCATACCTGAGCTCCCTCAGCCTTTCCTTGCTTTTTTCCGCCGCCTCGCGGTCTCCGCTCTGAATGGCCTCATGAAGCGTCGCCAGCTCGTAATCGAGCTCCATCCTCAGCACCGGAATGCGATCGTCCGGCCGTCTCGACTTGAATGCCTGCATCATTTCTTCCATGGTGACCACGGGCTCCTTTTGAAACAAAACCTTATGCTCCACACCCGAAATTTCGACCATGCGGATGATTTCCCCGAACATGATATTTTCAATCAAGATCTGCCTGTCTTTAAACCGTTTGACGACGGCATGGCCGCGCGTATCGCCGATCATCTTCTCCATCAGCTCCGCCAGCTTCTCGTCCTTGAACGAATAATTCCCCACGATCTTGTACCTCTCCCCGATGCGCTGAAACTTCAGCTTCACCAGCTTGCGTCCGGTTCTGATCGAGACGATGAACTTTTGGTCGCTTTCGTTCCAATAGAGCGAATAGCCTTCCTGAATCAGCGTCTTGATGAAGTTACGGATTTGCCGACGGTCAAACCGTAATTCCAGGTTGCAGTATTCCACTTCATGACTCTTGCTCACGGCAATCCCTCCCTCGAAAATACCCGGCAGCATGCTTGCACCGGCAAAATGGATTGATCGAATTTTCTGAACATTCTGTTTCTTAGTTTTATCTTATTATGATTCTTATGATTTAGCAACTTGGTTATTGACTTTTTTTAAGCAATTTTGAACCTATTTTTTGCGGGCTTGGGGAAGACGTGCGCCGCGGCGCGGATGCGCGGAAAACAAAGGAGGGCGAGAAACGGCCGGGCGGCTGTCAAAACCGAGTAAGCGCTTGCGTTTAAAGGACGCTGCATTCCGCTACCGCTTTCGCCTTAGCGCATGGTTCAGCTCCCTGAGCATCAGGAATGCTTCGCTGCTTACGCATCCGGCGGAGCGGCTCTCCCCTTTGACGGGGCGCTCGGCAGCGAAGCAGAACAGGCGAACCAACGGAATCGCGAACGGATCGCGCCATTGATTCGCCTGCCGTCAAGGAGAAGCGGCGACTTGCGGTCGCCGGGAGGTCGCCGGGAGGTTGCCGGTGGTTGCAGGCGGTTGCCGGTTCAGGAATCGGCAGCTTCCCGCTCCTTCTCCTTCTCCTCCAGCCGCTTCTGCCATTCCGTCTGCAAGTTCTTCTTGTCGAACAGTTCCACCGTGTACAAGCCGGTAATGTCGTCCTGCTTCGTCTTCAGACGGGCCAAATAGTAGGACTCCACCGTTCCGGCCTTGGTGGTATACACCCGCTCCTGGAACAGGAAGTCGTATTCGTTGTCGCTGATTTTGTCGATCATGATCGGCCTCGTCGTGAACGTCAGGTCATTTACCTTGTAGTTCAGCAGCATCTGGATGTGCTCCTGAATCTTTTCGATTTTTTTCGGATTGATCTCGCCGCCGACATAATACCTGTCCTTGACGTTCACCCGCACCGGAGGCGTATTCCAGCGCGAGCGCAGTTCCTGCTCGTTAACGAACAAATACTGGGTATATTTCTCCTTCACTTTGTTGAGCCCGTCCGTGTCGATGCCCATGCGGCGCACGTCGGACAGCCGGTAATAGACGGCGCTGCCGTTGGTCTTCTTGTCGTACGTCATCAGCAGCGGGTATTCCGCTCCCAGATAGCTGACCTTGATGAAGCTCGGCGTCTTCAGCTCGATCTCTTCGTATTCGCCATCCTCCTCCGGCGTCTGCTGCTCGGGGTAGATGCGGCTGTTGATGAAAATCGTCTTCGAATCGCCTCTCCATAGTATGTTGGCCCCCAGCAAGCTGCCAAGCTCCTTGAGCGGCAAATAGCTGTTGTCGTTGTAGATGAGCGGCGGACTGCTGAGCAGCACCTGCTCGCCATTGAGCATAACCCTGAAATCAGGGCGCAAATACGCATCGACCCGTTGCAGCACATCCTCGGCGTAGACGCCGGCGGCGAATGCCCCTGACATCAGGGCAGCGGTTACGAGCACCTTGTTCCATCGTTTCATCGTTCCTCGCTCAAACCTTCCTCTTGTCGAATATTGGACACCTGTGTTCACTCCACGCAAATAGGCAAGAATGCGCCAAATCTGGCGAGCAGGCGTCAAGCTTTCAGGTTACTTTATATATCGGCGACAAGGCCCTGTATTTGAAGACGACCCGGCGGCTCTGTCAGGCGCTTGACCGGCATGGACGCCGCTTCGGGCATCGGCTTTGCCGCAAGCTCTGTTGACGGCCAGCCTGTATGCGTTAGATCGAACGCAAAAAAGCCCTGCCGGAGCGCGTCCGCAGGACTTCTGAATCGATATCCGAATATCGAATGGTTGTTATGGGAGAATGGTCGAGACGACAGGATTTGAACCTGCGACCTCTTGGTCCCGAACCAAGCGCTCTACCAAGCTGAGCCACGTCTCGACAGTGGCGTGCCCTGAGAGATTCGAACTCCCGACCTTTTGATTCGTAGTCAAACGCTCTATCCGGCTGAGCTAAGGGCACATCATATTGCATGCAAATCGAAATATCCAACGAATGAGAAAGCGGAAGACGGGATTCGAACCCGCGACCCTCGCCTTGGCAAGGCGATGCTCTACCCCTGAGCCACTTCCGCGCATAAACGAATGCAATCGAGAGGACCCGGCCTCCGCGGCTGACAGGTTGTCCGCCGGAAGCGGAAACTCCTTCGTCATTATACCTATAACCCGAATTGAAGTCAAGAAGGAGAACACGGTATCCGAGACAAATTGGGCCAGATCGCTTTTTTCACAAAAAAAACGTGCATTTTGCACATAATTATGATACGTTTATTTATGTGCAAAATGCACATAAATAGAGTGGAGGAAGGTTAAAGACCATGCAGGCAGCCATCGTCAAGGAAATGGGGGCAATCCCCGTATTCGGTCAATTCGATTCACCAGTCGCCACAGGCAGACAAGTTTTGATTTACGTTTCGGCAGCAGCCTTAAGCCGGGTTAGCAAGTTCCGCTCCATGGGGCTGCATTACTCATCGGAAGCAAGCTTTCCCATCATCGCCGGCATAGACGGTGTCGGTGCTCTGGAGGATGGAACCCGCGTCTACTTCGCCCTGCCCACTGCGCCATATGGCAGTTTGGCCGAGCAAACCATCGTGAACGAAAAGTGGATCGTTCGCTTGCCGGACGGCATCGATGATGTCACGGCAGCCGCGATCGCCAACCCGGCAATGTCGTCCTGGGCCGCGTTACTATTTCGGGCTCGCTTCCAATCCGGTCAAACGGTTTTAATTCATGGCGCCACCGGGGCATCGGGCAGTCTGGCCGTTCAAATCGCCAGACATTTGGGAGCGGGGAAGATCATTGTCACAGGCCGCGACCTATTCAAGCTGCAAGCCCTTGAAGCTGACGAGGCCATTGCCTTTGATCTGACAGCCAACAACGGCGCCAAAAGGTTTGAAGCCGCCCTCGAGCCAACAATTGCCGAAGGCGTTGATGTCGTGTTGGATTATCTTTGGGGCGACAGCGCCGTCGCCATCATGTCAGCGATCGCCAAGAGCCGCGCACAAAACACCGTTCGCTTTGTCAGTATCGGAACTGCAGCGGGAGAAGAAAACATTGCGCTGCCGTCATCTATTCTTCGCTCGTCAACCATCGAGCTGCTGGGCAGCGGCGATAAGAGCGTCTCAAAATCCGATATGTTATTGGCGGTCAAGAGCATTTTTGAACTAGCGGCCGCGGGGAAGATCCGCATTGCTACAACAGAGTTTGCCCTGGAAAATATCGAGGCTGCATGGCGTGCGCCGTTGACGCCGCGGCCGGTTGTAAGGATACAACCGAATGGGCCGGCAACACTCCAATACCGAAGGTGACGAGCAGCAAAAGCTCCCGGCAAGGAAGGAGAGGATCGCTTGGTCAACGATTTTTTAATCCATTTGTCCGACCAGTACGGGTATTTTATCTTTTATGCAGCGCTAAGCCTCGGGCCGTTCGGCTTGCCGCTGCCGTGCGAAGTGATCGTAACGACAAGCGGGTGGATTTCCGGCAACGGGAGGCTCGATCCGCGGATCGTCTATTTGTGCGTCGCCGCGGGGATGATCACGGCCGCAACCGCCGCATTTTGGCTCGGCGCCTGCCTTGGCGAACCGCTGGTCGAAAAGCTGCGCAAGCACCGCATTTATTCGCGGTATATCGCTGCGGCGGAACGGCTGTTGCAAAGCTGCGGAGACATCGCCTTGTTCGTCGGCTACTTCATTCCCATCGTCCGTTATCTCGTCCCGCTGATGGCCGGCGCCGGGCGAATTCCTTTCCGGAAGTTTGCCGCAATCTCGTACAGCGGCGCGATCGCGTGGACACTCTGCTTTTTCGGAATCGGCTATTATACCCGCACGGAATGGGCGGAGGCCGCGGCCAAGCTGCCCCCGGGGATGGAATTCGTCCCCTGCATTGCGGCAGCGCTCGGATTGGCGACCGGTTATTGCCGCAGACGCCTTGCGATCAGGCAAGAAGGAGAATCCCAGCATGAGTGTCGAAACAGTATATGATCTGGTCTTTTCCGGGAACTACCGAGAGCTGATCTGGCTCGCTTTTGTGCTGACGAGTGTTTTTGTCATCTTCCGGGTGCAGGCCAGCAGCAAAAAACGAACGGAGGGTTGCCGCCATGAACGGAAAGATTCCCATTATCGATAACGGTCCGGAAAACCGCGTTGACGCGTCCGTCAACAAAGCCGAGCAGCTCGTCGCCGTACGAGGCCAAGACATGCCGCCGGCTTCGCGGGCCATTCAATGAACATGAACATGATGGAAAATGAAATATTCAAAGCGCTGATTGATATCGTTGCCATCATCAATCGACCAGATCGCGATAAGAAAATGATCGCCCAGGCCGGGATCAATCTGGAAGGAGCAGCCTTTCGCGTGTTTGTCGGCATCGGGCATCTCCAACCGACTAGCGTCGGTGATTTGGCCGCGCTGATGGGGAAAAATTACTCGAGCGTCAGCCGGCAAATTGACAAGCTGGAAGCAGCCGGGTTGGTTCGTACTTATCCATCCAGCGAAGATTCCCGCATTCGTTTGTCCGAATTGACCGATGACGGGGAGAAAATCATCTCGATGATTAACGTTACCCGCCAGCGCATCATGCGCGAAGCATTGGCCGAATGGACGCCGGAGGAAAAAAACGGCCTATTGAATAATTTAAGGAGGTTGATTGAGGCATTGAACAAGTTCGACTAGTTCCTTGACGCGGATGCAAAAAAGCTCCTGAAGCGTCGTAAAGACGAATTCAGGAGCTTGTTCATCGTTAAGCTGATGCGGTCGAGAGGACTCGAACCTCCACGGCTGTTACACCACTAGAACCTGAATCTAGCGCGTCTGCCAATTCCGCCACGACCGCAAGGTGGCTGATGCGGTTGAGAGGACTCGAACCTCCACGGGCGTAAGCCCACCACCCCCTCAAGATGGCGTGTCTGCCATTCCACCACAACCGCTCAATGCTCGAAGACGGCCGGCATAGAGAACCGGCTCCCGTCTCACGAACGGATCTTTAATATAACATAAAACGCTGTAAGAATGCAAGGGGAAATTTCGGCCAGTTCCGCTAGTCTTTTCGCCGCCCCGCACATCAGCCTGCACATGAGATCGAATGGCGTCAAGGACAGCCTGCGGACGCTCCCGATTCCATGACCGCCCCGGCCGCGTCCGCAGACCTTCAGCCTTGTTTAACGCATCAGCATGCCGCCGTTAATCTCGATCGATTCGCCGGTCAAATAGGCGGCCAGATCCGACACCAGATACAGCACGGCGCCGGCCACGTCCTCCGGCTTCCCTTCCCGTTTCAACGGAATGGTGCTGACGGTCGCCCGGCGCGCCTCGTCCGTCGTGAACGTGGCATGAAACATCGTGTCGCCGATGAACCCCGGGGAGACGACATTGACGGTGATGCCGTCGGCGGCCACTTCCTTCGCCAGCCCCTTGGAATAAGCCCATACCGCCGCCTTGCTGGCCGCGTACAGGCTGGAGCCTGGTCCCCCGCCGTGGTGCGCAGCAACCGAGGACATGTTGACGATGCGGCCGTAGCCCTTCGCCTTCATGCCCGGAAGCACCCGCTTGCACATAAAAACGGTGCTCTTCAAGTTCACATCCATAACGCGCTCGTACAAGTCGACCGTCATCTCCGCATTTTTGCGGCGCTCGAGCATCGAACCCGCATTGTTGACGAGGATGTCGATGGTGCCGCCGAAAGCGTTCTCCACCTCCGTTACAAGGCGCTCGATCTGCCCGACGTCGGAGACATCGGCCTGGACGAGCACCGCCTCTCCCCCTGCTGCCCGAATGGCCGCCACCGTTTCTTCGCCTTGACGCACATTGCGCAGACAGTTGACGCCCACCTTCGCCCCGCTTGCCGCCAGCGCGACGGCAATGGCTCTGCCGATGCCTCCGCTCGAACCGGTGACCAGCGCAATTTTGCCGTTAAGCTGAATGTTCATGCCATTTCTCCTCCCAATCCGTGGTATGTTCCATTGTTGCCGCATATCTTCCATTTAATTTTACTTTGAACGATGGCGTTTTCCCAGACTCTCTTGAAAAATTTGCTGTTCATGCTGTTGATGCCAGCAAATTTTCAGCACCGCAGGGGGCGGCCGATGACGAAGGAATCGCCCGTCATAGGCGTCTATCTTGAAAATAGCCCCGGTCCCGCGGCCCATTTTCATCATCTGATGGTGCTGCGCCAGCGGCATGGACGTCTATCTTGAAAATAGCGCTTGGGGCGCGGCCCATTTTCATCTTCTGATGGTGCCCGCGTAAGGCGCCCAAGCCGTGTTCTTTTTACTGCTGTTCCTTCCTGGTCTGTTCCTTCCCGCGCTCCCGCCGAAGCATCCGAGATCTCTAACGCTCGTGAAAAACGCTATTTTACTGAATCGTACCTTTTTTTAAATGTAACGAAACTGAGTAGCGCTATTTGGACAGAAACGCTGAATCGGGTAACTCAAAATGCCGAAGTAAGGCTGCTCACTTGCGTTAGAATGTCAAAATCGATCGTTTCGAGCTAAATAAGCTCTCTGGCTTGCGTTAACCCAGGCAAAACGAAACAGCACCCTACACTAACGAGCATGAAGAGACGTTCCACGTCAGCGTGCAAGCTCCGCATTAGCGCGGGCCCCTACCCGGGGACACTCGAGTTCATGAGGCGACAAATCCTGCAAAAAATGCAACTTTTTCAGCTCCCTTCGCACAAGAGGAAGGGTAATGTTGCATTTTGTGCAACAATTTAGGCGAAATTGGCTTCAAACCCGGAAACATCGCCCAAAATGTTGTACAAAGTGCAACATTGAGCCGCAAATAGGGTTCATCCCCCCATTTTTGTTGTACAAAATACAACATTTGCGGACTCTTGCAGAATAGCCCGAGGTGTGCAGCCCATTTTCATCATCTTGATGGTGCCACGCAAGCGGCATAGGCGTCTCTTTTGAAAAATTCGACGAATTTTTCAATACCGCAGGGGACGGCCGATGACGGAACGGTTGAAACGTCTTTTTCGCGGTTGGGCCGAGTTATGTTATAGTGGAAGATGAAGGCGCAAGGCCTGTCCGTTCGCGGATATCCCGGCTGCTCGCCCAAGGCTCGCCGCTGCGGCGAGGCCGAGGCGCCGCGGAAGCAGACAAGGCGTCTTGACGGTAAGGAGGCAATGTACATCATGACATTTCAAGGATTCGTTCAAGAAGATTTTGACGTATTCGATATTCCCGGTCTGGAGCCCCGCATGGAGGCGCTGATCGAGCGGGTGCGACCCAAGCTGCACGCGCTTGGCGAGACGATGGCCCCCTATTTGTCCGCGCTTTGCGGCGAGGAGATGTTCCCGCACGTAGCCAAACATGCCCGGCGCACGGTTCACCCGCCGAACGATACATGGGTCGCCTGGGCCAACAACAAAAAAGGCTACAAGGCTCATCCGCATTTTCAGGTCGGCCTCTGGTCCACGCATCTGTTCGCCCAATTCGCGCTGATCTACGAAAGCGACCGCAAGCCGGCGTTCGCTGCCGAGCTCGAGCGACATTGGGAGCGCATCCGAGCGGCGATTCCCGGCCACTATGTCTGGTCGCTGGACCACACGCAGCCGCAGGGAATCCGCCACGATCAGCTCGATGCAAAGCGGGCGGCGGATATGCTCCGCAGACTGAAGCAGGTGAAGAAGGCCGAGGCGCTGCTCGGAGTGCATATCGACCGGAATGATCCGCTCGCTGCCGACGGTCCCCGCTTGATCGCAGAGCTGGAGCGCGTCTTCGAGACGGTGCTGCCTCTGTACCGGATGGCCTCGCAAAAATTAATCTTGGCCTAAGCTTGATTTAAACTCGAATTAAGCCTAGCCGGACACATTAGGATTAGCGGAACCTTATCCGCATGGAGCGCAGAATGCGCAACACCCCATTTTTACATCGGAAGGCGGTGGAACCATGAAGATTGAATGCGTCAAAAAGCTGATCGTCTCGTCGCTCGCACTGTCGCTTATCCTCGGCGGAGGAGCCTTGTACGGGACGAAATCGGTCGTCCGCGCCAAGGGAACGGGCGACTCCGTGCCGCAGCAATCCGCAGCTTCCCCGGCCTCGGAGAACGAGGTCACCGTGCAGCCGGGCGGCAAGCGGCAAAGCGCCATCGTCGAGGAAGCGGCCGCCGTGCTCGGCATGGACAAGCAAGCGCTCGAGCAGGCGCTGACAACGAAGACGCTGGCTGAGATCGCCAAGGAAAAGGGCATCTCCGAACACGATCTCCTCGCCAAGCTGAGGGCCGAGCGCACGAAGCGGATCGACGAGGCCGCTGCCGCCGGCAAGCTGACCGCGGACCAGGCCGCCAAGATGAAAGAGCATATGGATAAGCATCTGCGGTTTATGGTGAACCATAAGCTCGGCGAGCTGAGAAAAGATTTCCACAGCAGGCGCGGGCACGGCATGCTGCCTGCCCCAGACAAGCTGGCCGCAATGCTCGGCATGTCCGAACACGACCTGAAGGCGCAGCTGAAGGAAGGCAAATCTTTGGCCGAAATCGCCAAGGCCCAGGGCATGAGCAAGGAGCAGCTGGTCGGCAAAATCAAGGATGAGCTGACGCCGTGGATCGAGAAGATGGTTGATCGCAAGCGCGGCGACAAGACGCAGGACGCGGCGCCGAACCATTGACTTGCGCCGGCCGGCAAGACGCGAAGAACCGCTCTGACAACAGGGCGGTTCTTCGCACTTGAGCGGCAATCCCGCCCCCTTGACGGGAATAGGGACATACGCCGTCAACCCATCGCGCTCCGCAGAATACACTGGTACATCTGTATTGGTGAAGGAGTGTATACCGATGGAATATTTGGATGCTCTGGCCAGGCTCGGAGCCGGCAGCGCCCATCCCGGCGGATTCACCGCCACGCTGGAGCAGTTCCGGCAGCTGCCGCTTCCTCCCGGCAGCCGTATACTCGAGGTCGGCTGCGGGACGGGGCGAACGGCCTGCTATTTGGCAAAGCAGGGGCATAAGGTGACCGCGCTCGACCTTCGCCCGGATATGCTGCAGAAGGCGCGGTACCGCGCGGACAAAGAAGGCGTCGAGGTCACGTTCGCCCAAGGGGATATCGCCGCGCTGCCGCTCGATTCGAACAGCTTCGATATCGTGATGGCCGAATCCGTAACCATCTTCGGCAACATCCCGCTCGCGCTGGCGGAATACTGCCGCGTGCTGCGGCCAGGGGGAACGCTTTACGACCGCGAGGTCGTCGTAATGCGAGAGCTGCCGGATGAAGAGCAGCGGCAGCTGGCCGATTTTTTCGGTTATTCCCGGCTGCTGACATGCGACGAATGGGTGAGCGCCCTCCACCGCGCAGGCTTCGGCCAGGGGCAGATCTGGAACCCGTCGCCGTTCCCCGAAGCGCTAGGCGAAGATTTGATTCATCATCCGGACGAGCTGCAGGTTGTCGATCGCGGCGCTTTTCTCGATCCCGACATATGGCAGAAGACGGCTCGTCACGATGAGTTGATCGACAACAACCGGGAGCATTTGGGCCACGCGGTGATGATCGGCCGGAAAGGCCCGGATGACCGCTCGTCCGAAAGCGAAGCGGAATAACCGGTTGACCGCCACCATGCTGACTTCGCCATCCCGGTGGATTCGATGACGCCGTTTGGCAAGCAAGCTCATGCGACGTCTATCGAGTCATAACGATATATCCTGTATATGACGGATTAAGGCCGACTCCCCCTCCCGGGCAGCCGGCCTTTCTCGTGCGCCGCGCTTTACTTTCATCCACTGGCGAAGCCTGCGCTTTCTGTAACGATAAGAAAAACTTTTATCGACGCCCATTCAAGGATGAGCGGACCGCGGTCTAGCGGTTGTTTTTCTTGGTACAGAAAGTCGCACTTCGCTTTATCGCTTTAGCGAAGTTAAACTTTCTGCACCGTTAAAATCAGGGCTGCTCCCTGCATCCCGGGCGAGTCAGCATAGACATCGCCCGGGACTTGGGAGCAGCCCTCTCCTTCCTCCAATTCAGCGGAGGCCGCGCCTCAGATCCCCCACGCCGTCAGTACGATGACCAGCAGAATGAAGAGGACCAGAATGACGCCCGTCGAAGTAAAACCGCCGTATCCTACACCACCCATATCGGCACCTCCTTTTTCCAAGCTCGGTTTATCATATTAACAGAGTCGTCCTTTGATGTGGGCAGGTATCACCGGGATATCCGCGGATTATGCGCATCCCCCGTCGCCGCTCGGCTAGCCGGTCATATGCTGTTACCATGAGAAGCGCTGCCGGGTCGCCGGCAGACGATGGACGGAAAGGAAGGGACGGCGGATGGGCAGCTCATCGATCCAGGAAGCGGCTTCGTTCATCGAGGACCGTTTTCCGAATTGCGATTGCGCTTTTCTCGGCGGAAGCGTTGCCCGGGGAGCGGATACGGACCATTCCGATTGGGACGTCATTATCTTCGACGAGACTCAGCCGGGACCGTTCCACGGAACGATGCCGTACCGCGGCAGACGTTTCGAGGCGTTCGTGCTGAACCGCGACACCTATCGTTATTTCTTCGATTTGGGCGTTGAATCGGCGCTGCCGACCTTGCAACGCCTGATCGCCTTCGGTCTGCCGCTGCGAACCCATCCCGAGCTTGAGAGCGTGATCCGGGAAGCCTTGGCCGACCTGGAGCAGGGGCCGCCGGCCTGGAGCCGGCAGGAGCTCGATAAAGCGCGGTACGAGATCAGCGAGGACTGGTCGGATTTAAGCGGCAGCAAAAGCCGCGAAGAAAGCCTGCTCATCGCCGGTTCGCTGTTCGGCCGGGTGCAAAGGTTCAAGCTGCGCGCTGCGGGCAAGTGGCTTGGCGAAGGCAAATGGCTTTACAGGGAGCTCGCCGCATGCGATGCCGATTACTGCGCGCGGCTGTACGAGGCCGGGGAACGCTTCTTCCGGGACGATTGCCGGAAGCCGCTGCTGGACATAACCGCGGAGACGCTGGCGCCATACGGAGGACTGTTGTTTACCGGCTTTTTCGAAGGAATGGTCGGGGATGGCGAGTGGTAAGCGGAGGTTAAGGCTTGCGGCGCCCGGCAATGAGCAAAACCCGGGCCGCTCAATCCTCTTTAGGGGACGAACGGCAACGGGCAAAAAACGCACTTCGCATTCATTCATGGGCAAACGGATGCTGCTGGACGTAAAACAAGCTGCCCTGCACATCATAAGGGCAGCTTGAAAGCGATGAAGCGTTATGCGATTTGCCGGGCCGTCCGGGCGGCGCGGTCCAGCGTGATGAAGCGGTACAGCAGCAGCAGCGCAGCAAGCGACAGCACGGCCCCTGTGGCGAACGGCAGGCTGTTGCTGTATTCGTAGACGCCGGCGCCGAGCAGCGGACCGGCAATGCGGCCGAGGCTGTCCATCGAGGAGCTGAGACCGGACGCCGTGCCTTGTCCGACCGTCGTCTTCTGAGTGATCAGCGACGTCACGCAGGGACGGATCAGCGCGTTGCCGGCGGCAAAGACGGACAAATAGATCGTGGCGTTCAGCAAATTCGACGACAGCAGGATGAGGCCGAAGCCGAGCGCCGACAGCACGAGCCCGATGCCGATGACGCGCGCCTCTTCCCCGCGCTTTATAAGCCGGCGCACGACGCCGCCCTGGATGGCTGCGCCGACGACGCCGCTGACGGCGAACATGATGCCGAGCTGCGAGGCCGTAGCGCCGATGCGGTCCCGCTCGAACAGCAGCAGCGTCGCCTCCAGGCCGGCAAGCGAAAAGGATACGAAGAACGACAGAATGTACAAATACTTAAGCGATCCGACGAAAGCGGTCCATCTCGACGGCTTCGCCTCGTGGGATTTGCGCCGCTGCTCGGGCAAGAGCGATTCCGGAAGCATCGTGAAGGCGAGGGCGAACGTAACGAGCGCCAGCACCGACGATACGAAGAACGGAACCTGCGTGCCCCAATGGCTCAGCAGTCCTCCGAAGGCGGGGCCGAAAATAAAACCGAGGCCGATCGACATGCCGACAAGCCCCATTCCTTTCGTCCGGTTCTCCTCGCTCGTAATATCCGCCACGTAGGCGACGGCGCAAGCCGTCACGGCGCCGGAGAACAAGCCTCCGAGAACGCGGGATACATACATGAGCGACAGATGGTCGCCGGCAATGCCGAACAGGAAGAAGCTCAGGCTGAAGCCTATCGTGCCGACCATAATAATCGGACGGCGCCCGATCCGATCCGACAAGCCTCCCCAGAAAGGGGACATCAGAAAGGAGACCAGAGAATAGACCGACAGCAGCATGCCCAGATGAAACGATTGGGCCCCCGATCCGGTTACAGCGTCCGGCAGCACGGGAATAATGATGCCGAAGCCGGTGAAGGTCGTCATCAGAAGCACTGCAATGATCCCCAGCTGTTTGTTCATGAATGTTGGATTCCTCCTGCGATACAAGCATTCGTTAGATCCTGGCTTGCTTGACTTCATTCATCCTTACTTGACTTCATTACATCGTACCATAACTTGTTCGCCGATGGAAATTTGCCTTGCGATCCTTAACAAAATCGCCAAAACTAAAAGGCCGCATCGACCGCCGCGCCTCTAAGTGACCGCATGCGCGGGAAGCTGCCGGACAAGCGCCTTAAAGCCTCGCGGGTTCGCCTTGCGCCTGCATAGAAAATTTACTTGCATCCGTGTCGTATTTTGCTATACTCATTTTGTTTACTTAATTGCAGGCCGCCGCAGGCCGGCATTGTATTTATCGCGAAAGGCAGGGCTGACCATGGATCAGAAGAACACTCCATTGTTCACCGCTCTCAAGCGGCATGCAGAACGCAATCCGCTGCAGTTTCATATTCCAGGACATAAGAAGGGCGTCGGCATGGACCCGGAATTCCGGGAATTTATCGGCGAGAACGCCCTTTCGATCGACCTGATCAATATAGCCCCGCTCGACGACCTGCACCAGCCGACAGGCGTCATCGAGGAAGCCCAGCAGCTGGCCGCGCAGGCGTTCGGAGCGGACCATACATTTTTCTCCGTACAGGGAACGAGCGGCGCAATCATGACGATGATTATGACCGTGTGCAGCGAAGGCGACAAGATCATCGTCCCGCGCAACGTTCACAAATCCGTCTTGTCGGCGATCATCTTCGCCGGCGCCAAGCCGGTCTTTCTATCCCCGGTGCGCGACGGGAACCTGGGAATCGACCACGGCGTGACGACCCGCTCGGTCCGCCGGGCGCTTGCGGCGCATCCCGACGCCAAGGCCGTGCTTGTCATTAATCCGACCTATTACGGCATTTGCGCCAACCTGAAGGAAATCGTCGATATCGTTCACAGCTACGATATTCCCGTCCTTGTGGACGAGGCCCACGGCGCCCTGATCCATTTCAGCGACAAGCTGCCGCTGTCCGCCATGGAGGCCGGCGCGGACATGGCAGCGACCAGCGTTCACAAGCTTGGCGGCTCAATGACGCAAAGCTCGGTTCTGAATATTCGCGGGAAGCGGATCAACGTCCAGCGGGCCAAGACGATCATCAGCATGCTGACGACGACTTCGACCTCGTATATTTTGCTCGGCTCGCTCGATGCGGCCCGCCGCCATCTGGCCTTGAACGGAGCCGCCATGGCGGAACAGGCGATCGGACTTGCGCAATACGCCCGCGAGCAGATTAACCGCATCCCGGGGCTGTACTGCTTCGGCGAAGACATACTCGGCTCCGAAGCGACGTT
>Ga0207865_100897_pt1 | contig 26602 bp, 20 predicted proteins | sample HigsolmetaAR204D_FD_184836 | JGI IMG/M metagenome (GOLD analysis project Ga0207865, IMG submission 184836) | Ionic liquid and high solid enriched microbial communities from the Joint BioEnergy Institute, USA - AR20-4-D (SPAdes) (version 2) ...
CAGCGATTTATCCCCATCATCTCATAAACCCGCTCCAAATCCAAATGCTGCCTTACATGCGCTGCCAGCCGATCGAAGGCCGCCTCGCGCCGCTCGCGAAAGCGAAGCTCCGCCGGTCTGTCGCCCCACCCTTTGGCCCGCCGGATACGGTTGAGCCACGCACGCCGGAAATCGTCATTATGCAAAATACCGTGCAAATACGTCCCCCACACGCGCCCGTCCTCCGTAACGGCTCCGTCCGGATGCGGCGCACCGGCCGCACCGGCGGAAGCTCCCTCGCCCGCCGCTTCGAGCCGGAACGGATGCCGCACCGGCTCCAGAAACGTCGTGCGGCCCATATGAATTTCATAACCGTCCACGAACTGCTCGGCGCCATCGTCCTGATACAGCGAGGTGCGGCCGCGAGCGATGACCGTTCGCTTGTCGCCGGCAAACACCGTCTGCGCCGGAAACAAGCCGAGCCCGGCCAGCTCCGGCTTGTCCGATTCGATCCCGTCCGGGTCTAGCAGCCGCTGCCCCATCATTTGGTAGCCGGCGCAAATGCCAATCAGCCAACCGCCTTGCCGCACATGCGCCAGCAGCTTCGCTTCCAGGCCTGATTCGCGGAGGAAGAGCAGGTCGTCCACCGTATTTTTGCTGCCGGGCAAAATGACCGCGTCGGGCCGCCCCAGCTCATCCGCCGAGCTGACGAAACGCAGCGAGACGTCCGGCTCGTAAGCGAGCGGATCGACGTCCGTAAAGTTGGAAATGCGCGGCAGGCGAATGACCGCGATATCCAACCGGCCGCCAGCCTCGCTTGCCGCCGCGAAGCCGCCTCCAAAGCCGGAGCCAGGGCCAGAGCCCGTGCCGTATGCGCCGCTGCCTGCCCCGGCGCGCGCCCGTTCGGCCAGCTTCCGCTCCAGCGATGCCGAATCCTCGTCCTCCAGGCCGAGCTCAGGGAGATAAGGAATAACGCCGACGACCGGCTTGCCCGTCTTCCGCTCCAGCCACTCGATCCCCGGCGTGAGCAACGAGGCGTCGCCGCGAAACTTGTTGATCACAAAGCCTCGCACCCGCTCGCGCTCCTCCGGCGTCAAAATGTCCATCGTCCCGACAATCGAGGCGAACACGCCGCCCCGGTCGATATCGGCGACAAGCAGCACCGGCGCGTCGGCCCAGCCCGCCAGGCGCATGTTGACAATGTCGCGGTCCTTCAGATTCACCTCGGCCGGGCTGCCCGCCCCTTCGATCACGACGATGTCGTGAGTTGAGCGGAGACGGGCGAGCGCTTCCTTGACGACGGACTCCGCATGGGGAAGATAGCGTTCCCGGTACGTGCGGGCGTCCAGGTCGCGGTAAGGCTTGCCGTGTACGACGACTTGGGACACCATATCTTTCTTGGGCTTGAGCAAAATCGGATTCATATCTGTCGTAGCCGGAATGCGGCAGGCGTCGGCCTGCATGCCCTGCGCTCGCCCGATCTCCTTGCCGTCGGGCGTCACATAGGAATTGAGCGACATATTTTGCGACTTGAACGGGGCTACGCTCCGGCCGTCCTGCCAAAAAATGCGGCAAAGCGCCGCGGCGAGCAGGCTTTTCCCGACATCGGACGACGTCCCCTGCAGCATGATCACGCGCCCGGGAACGGCGTGGCCGGAGGCATCCGGCGACGGTGCGGAAGCCGCAGCCGCCCCTGGCCGAGCCGAAAGCGGGTCAGCCCGCAGTCCGGGCGAGGCTGCCGACGAAGCGGCCTCGGAAGCCGGCGGACATGCCGGCGCTTCTTCCGCCGCCGGGCCTTGGCCAGGCTCCCCCCGGGACGCCAGCCAGCTTGCCGGCCGTACCGGTCGTTCCGGTCGTACCGGCCGTTCCGATCGTTCCGGCCGTACCGGTCGTTCCGGTCGTACCTGTCCAGCCTCCCGGCCGCTTGCCGCCGCCAGCAGGCTCACCGCCTCCCCGAGCACCGCCAGCATCCGCTCATTGTCGGCCCGCAGCTTCACCGCCAGCCGGCAGTAGGAGCCGTCCAGCCCATCGAAGAGCGAGGCGTCGCGGATCAATACCCCGCGCCGGCCCATTTCCTCCTGCAGTCGCTTAACCCCGATGCCGAGCGGCGCCAGCGACAGCAGCAGGAAATTCGCGTCGCTCTCGTATACGACGAGCCCGAGCTCCCGCAGCCGGGCGGTCAGCCAGCTCCGCTCGGCCGCAAGCCAGGCCAATGTCTTCGCGGCAAATTCCCGGTCCGAAAGCACCGCGCAGCCGATCCACTGGGCGGGGGCGTTCACGCTCCAGGGCACCTGAAGGCGCCGCAGCGCAGCAATCCGGTCGGGCGCCCCGACAATATATCCGAGCCGCAAGCCCGGAATCGAATAAAATTTCGTCATCGAGCGGATGACAAGCAGATGGCTGCTTTCCGCAGCGGCCTTGACCAAGGAACGCCGCTCCTCGTCCGGAGCGAAGTCGATAAAGGCTTCGTCGACGATCACGCTGCCGCTTCGTCGCTTGAGCCACTCGGTCGTCTCCTCCGGCAGCAGCCGGCCGGTCGGGTTGTTCGGATGCCCGACGAAAATCAGGTCGCAGTGCCGGTCCGCCTGCTCCAGCGCCTCCGCCGAGACGACAAAATGCCGCTGCGGCAAGGCGCGGATATCGTATATCGCGCCGCCCGCTTTGCGTACCGCCTCCTCGTACTCGCCGAAAGAAGGCCTGACGAGCCCCGTCACCGCAGGCTTCAGCACCCGCACCGCCAGATCGATCAGCTCCGCGGCGCCGTTGCCGACCAGCACGCAGGCTTCCGGCACGCCATGCCTTGCGGCAATGCGGCGGGTCAGCTCCCGGACCGCAGGATCGGGATAATGGACGATGTCCCGCCACTGCTCCCTGAGGATGCGCTCCGCCGCCTCCGGCGGGCCGAGCGGATTCATATTCGAGCTGAAATCGAGAAACTGCTCCCGACTCCGGCCGAACGCCTCGGCAGCCGTCCACAGGTCGCCCCCGTGCCCGTAACGCTCCAGCATAAAATTCCCCCCTCTGATTAACCGGCCCGATCGTCTCATGACCGAACAGATCGGGCCGCTCGTACAATGACAACCAGCGGCGCGGGCCATGACCGCGATCGCTGGCATAAGCGAACGCCCTTGCCGGCAAGCCGGATATCTGCCCGCTAAATCAAGGCCGCCTAACGCATCACGAGCAGCAGGACAAGCAAAAGCAGCGTCTCCAGCAGCTCGTTCATCGCTCCGTACGTGTCCCCCGTCAATCCGCCGAGCTTGCGGTGAATATAGGCGCTCATGCGATTGCCGGCGACAGCGCACGTCAAGAGCAGCAGAAAGCCGGTCAGCGCGGCGGCAAGCCTTCCCTCCGCAGCCGGCATTGTCGCGACGACAGCGGCGGACAGCAGCACCGCCAGAATGCCGGCAGCCGCGGTATGCCTTAGCCGCACCGAGCGGAACATCCCGCCCATGCCGCCTTCCTGCCCTTGGCGGGCATATGGCCAGGAAGCGATGGCCGCGACCATGTACCAGCGGCTCCACACGGGAACGAGCGGCAGCAGCCAGGCCGACGGCCACCGTCCGATCAGTTCCGTCAGCAGGCTCCATTTCAGCAGCAGCACCAGCGCGCAAGCGAGCACGCCCATCGCCCCGACGCGGCTGTCTTTCATAATCTCCAGCATTTTCTCGCGCGGCCGGTGGCTTAAAATACCGTCCGCCGTATCCATCAGGCCGTCCAGGTGCAGCCCGCCTGTCAGCGCGACCCAGATGGCCAGGACGAGCGCCGCCGCAGGACCGGCGGGAAGGATTCCGTCCAGCAGCCAGGCCGCTCCCAGCACCGCCAAGCCGATCGCCAGGCCGACGAGCGGATAGCCGACTGTGCTGCGCCGAAACAGCTCCTCCGTATAGTTCAGCCGAACCGGCACCGGAAACCTCGACAAAAACTGAAAAGCCGCCGCCACAGCGGCAAACCAGCCCTTCAGAGCGTCAACAACAGCGCGCATACCAGCCCCCCCGCTATTCCGCAGCTCACGCCGTACATCAGGCGCACGGCGCGAATAATATCTTCCCTGCCGCGCGGCCGCAGCGGCCAGCCCATCCTCGCCCGCTCGCTCACGCGGCCGCCGTAGATGTTCGTGCCGCCCAGCTCGATGCCGAGCGCGCCGGCTACGGCCGATTCCGGGATGCCGCTGTTCGGGCTCGGATGGAGCCGGGCGAAGCGCCGGAGAGCCGCGGCCGCCCGCCGCCCGTTCAATCCCGGCGCCAGCAGCGCTGCGAGCACCAGCATAAGCCCTGTCAGCCGGGCCGGAATCCAGTTCATGACATCGTCCCACCTGGCGGAAGCCCAGCCGAAATGCCGATACTTGTCGTTGTTATAGCCGACCATCGAATCGAGCGTATTGGCCGCGCGGTACAGCATCGCCAGAGGAGCGCCGCCGAGCAGCGCATAACATAGCGGCGAGACGACGGCATCGACCGTATTCTCCGCAACCGTCTCCACCGTCGCCCGCGTCAGCTCGTCTTCGCCGAGGCTGCTCGTATCCCTGCCGACAATGTAGCCCGTCTTGAGACGGGCTTCGTCCAGGTCGCCTGCGCACAGCGGGCGGTAAACCTCCAGCGCGGCGTCCTTCAGCCCTTTGACCGCAATCGTCGTCGAGATGAACCAGGTGTTGACGGCATAGCCGAGCCATTCGTGCAGCTCCTTGGCCGCATACCACAAGGCCCACATCGCTCCGAACGCGACCGCCAAAGTAAGCAGCGTCAGAACGATCCCTCTTCGCCGAAGCGATGCGGCCGACCGATCGGGCGACCGCATCCCGGCAGACGATGCGCCGTTCTGCTGCCCTTGGGCGGCAGCTGAGCCCGCGGAAGAAGCGTCTGGCGCCGGCGGCCGTTCCGGCGTTGCCGCAACCCCCGCCTCCGCTCCTGCGGCGTCCGGAACGTGGCGGGAACTGCCTGCCGCAGCGTACAGCTTCCGCTCCAGCCAAGCGATCCAGCGCCCGATCCATATGACCGGATGCGTCAGCCAGCGCCATCTCGGATCGCCGATCCACCAGTCGATGACGAGCGCCGCCAGCACCATCGCCGCCGTTTCTTGCCAGCTGTATAGGATCAATTGCGTTCACCCGTTTTTATATGAAATATTGGCGGCTCTTCAGCTCGATCGGAATGCCGGCCGTGACGAGGAACACCTGATCCGCCGCCTGCGCCAGCCGCTGATTCATGCGACCCGACAAATCGCGGAACTGGCGGCCAAGCTTGTATTCCGGCACCAGCCCGTAGCCGACCTCGTTAGTCACGAGAACGAGCGCGCCGGAATAGCCCGCGAACGCCTGCGCCAATTCCTCGATGAGCGCTTCCACCCGCCGCTCCGCCTCGGCTTCGCCTTCCCGCTCCAGCAGCCGGTTGGACAGCCACAGCGTAAGGCAGTCGACCAGCACGACGCGCCCAAGCCGGCCGCTTTCCTCTGCCGCGGGCGCCGGACCGGGCGCCGGACCGGCCTCCGGCCTCTGCTGCGCCGCAAGCTCCCTCAGCGCCCCCGCCAAATCGTACGGCTCCTCCCGGGTAGTCCAGCGGAAGCCGCGCTCCGCCCGCTCCTGCCGATGCTGCTCGATGCGCTGCCGCATTTCGTCGTCGTACGCCTGGGCCGTCGCAATATAAATGCCTTCCGGCGCGAGCTTCGCCGCATACCGTTCCGCGAACGCGCTTTTGCCGCTGCGCGCGCCGCCTGTCACCAGCACCTTCATCGCTTCACCGCCGCTCCGCCGCCTGGGAGATGCCCGCGCTCTCGAACGTCGCCATCTCCGCCATCAGGCGGACGGACGCCTCGATGAGCGGAAAGGCCAGCACCGCCCCGGTGCCTTCGCCGAGCCGCATGTCCATGTGCAGCATCGGCGCGAGCCCGATCGCCTCCAGCAAGCGGGCATGGCCCTGCTCGTGCGACAGATGCGAGGCGATCATATAGTCCGCGCTCCGCGGAGCGAGGCGGCTGGCGACCAGCGCGGCCGCCGACGAGATGAAGCCGTCGATGACGACCGGGCGGCGGCAGCGGGCCGCGCCAAGAATGACGCCGACGAGTCCGGCGATCTCAAGCCCTCCGACTTTCGCCAGGACGTCCAGCGGATCGGCCGGGTCCGGGCGGTTCACCTCGATGGCGCGCCGGATGACCGCCTGCTTGCGCGTCAGCGCGCTGTCGTCGATGCCGGTGCCGCGGCCCGCAGCCGCAGCGGGCTCGATGCCGGCCAGCACGGCGAGCAGCGCCGCGCTCGGCGTCGTGTTGCCGATGCCCATCTCGCCGGTGGCAAACAGGCTGCAGCCGCCCGCCGCCAGCTCCTCGACCAGCTGCGCGCCGGCCAAAATCGCCGCCTCCGCCTCTTCCCGCGACATGGCCGGCCCTTTCGCCATATTGGCTGTGCCTCTGCGGATTTTGCGCGATACGAGCGCGGGGTGGGACAGGTCGGCATTCACGCCGATGTCGACGCACACCACGTCGGCGCCGGTCTGCCGCGCGAGCGCATTGACGGCCGCTCCGCCCTGCAGGAAGTTGAGCACCATCTGCGGCGTCACCTCCGCAGGAAAGGCGCTTACCCCTTCCTCGCAGACGCCGTGATCGCCGGCCATCACGATGACCGCTTTGCGGCCGAGACGGGGAATCGGCTCGCCGAAGATGCCGGCAAGCTGCCGCGCCACCGCCTCGAGCCGCCCCAGGCTGCCCGGCGGCTTCGTCAGCTTGTCCGAATGCCGCGCGGCCGCCTCCATGGCGGCCGTATCGAGCGGCCCGATCTCCTGAATCACTTGCTTAAGCGTTATGCCTGTCATGAACGCTTCCCCTTTCCAAGCAATATTTGCGGTACCCCGCTGCCCGGGTGCGGCAGCACATGAGGCTCCGTCCCGTACACCTCGGACAACAGCCGGGCTTCGATCACATCGTGGGGCGCGCCCTTCCCGGCGATCCGCCCCCTGCTTACCAGCATGAGGCGGTCGCAGAACTGCGCCGCCAAGTTCAGATCGTGCAGCACGGAAACGACCGTCAGCCCGCCTTCCTGCTGCCACGTCCGGATGAGCTCCATCATTTCCAGCTGATAGCCGATATCGAGAAAGGTTGTCGGTTCGTCCAGCAACAGCAGCCTCGGCTCCTGAGCCATCACTTTGCCGAGCGCGACCCGCTGCCGCTCGCCTCCGCTGAGCTTATTCACCGTTCTGTCGCTCAGCGGCCCGAGCTTGAGGCGCTCGATAATCCGCTCCACCAGCCCGCCGGCTTCGCCCGTTTCATCCCCGAACCAGTTCTGATAAGGATAGCGGCCCATCTCGATAATCTCGCGCACGGTGAACCCGAGCGGCGGCAGCGCGTCCTGCGACAGCACGGCCACGAAGCGGGCCAGCTCCTTGCGCGAATAAGCGGCAAGCGGCTTGCCTGCGAGCAGCGCCTGGCCTGCCGTTGGCATCTCCACGCCCGACAAAATATGCAGCAGCGTCGACTTGCCGCTCCCGTTCGGCCCGAGAATGCCGAGCCACTCGCCCCGTTTCACCTGAAAAGCGATCCGCTCCAGCACCTGCCGCTCGCCGAACGCTTTGCCGATGTCCTTCGCCTCCAGGACGATCTCGCTTCCATGTCCAGCGGAAGCATGCCCCGTCTCGGCGCCTTTCCGCGCCCGGCCCGCCGCGCTTTCCGATTGTGCCGCCATCGGATTGTCCCTCCTTTTTAAGCGAATGACCAAAATGAATGCCGCCGGCATCAGCTCAGCTTCCCCGCCCGCTTCGACCGGTGCAGCAGCCAGGCGAAGAACGGCGCGCCGAGCAAGGCGGTTACGACGCCGAGCGGTATTTCCGTCGGCGCCAGCAGCGTCCGGGCAAGCGTATCCGCCAGGACGACATAGACGGCTCCGCCGAGCAAGGACATCGGCAGCAGCAGCCGGTAATCCGGCCCCATCGCCAGCCTCAGCAGATGAGGAATAATGAGCCCGACGAAGGCGATGACGCCGGATACGGAGACGGCGGCCGCCGTCACGAGCGTGGAGGCGGCCAGCACGATCAGCTTCGTCCGCTCCACGCGCACGCCGAGATGGGCGGCCTGCCGCTCGCCGAGGGCAAGCAGATTCATCGCCCGCCCATAGCTCAGCAGGATCGCGCCGCCGATCGCCAAATAAGGCAGCAGCACGGCCGTGTACGACCAGCCGCGCAGCGCCAGACTGCCCATGATCCAAAAAATGATTTCATTAATGGCCTGATCGGATAAGGAAACCATGAACGAGACGAACGAACCGAGAAAAGCCTGCATCACGACGCCCGACAAAATCACCGTCTCCAGCGGCATTTTGCCGTGAGTGCGGGCAAGCGCCAGCACCGTGACAAGCGAAAGCGTCCCTGTCGCAAACGCCACCGCAGGGACTGTCCAAGGACCGAACAAGTATTGATAACCGAATAAGATTAAAAAAGCCGCTCCGACGGAAGCGCCCGAGGACACGCCCAGCGTATACGGATCGGCGAGCGGATTGCGCAGCACCCCTTGAAAGGCCGCTCCGGATACGCCGAGCGCCGCTCCGATCAGCAGGCCGAGCGCGACGCGGGGAAGGCGTACCTTCCAAATAATTTGCTCCTCGGCTTCGGTCCAGTAAGGCTCCAGGCCGCTGCCGACGCCAGGCACATGGTGCGCCACGATTCCCCATACGTGCATAAAAGGGACCCGCACGGTGCCGATCGACAAAGCCGCCGTCGCAGACAAGAGGAGCAGGGCGATGCCCGCCCCTCCCCACAACAGCAATCTGCGCTTCATGTTATTTCACCAATTCGGGATAAATGCCTTTGGCGATTTCCGTCAGCGCCTGCATAATGCGCGGTCCCGGTCGGCTGGTTAAATCTTTGTCCACGCCGGCCAGCCGGCCGTTTTTCACGGCGTCGATCTTGTCCCAGCCGCTTCGCTCGCGGATAAGCTGCTCCATCGGCTTCTTCGACTGATCGTCGATTATGCCTTCGGGGTAGAGAATCACCTGAGGATTGTCGGCAATCACCTTCTCCTCGCTGATCTTCACGTACCCTTGCTCCTCGCCGGCGACGTTGATGCCGCCCGCAAGCCGGATCAGCTCGTCCAGAAACTCGCCTTGACCGACCGTCCAGCCCGGCGAAAACTCAAAGAACACCTTTTTCCGTTCTTCGGGCTTCAAGTCCTTGACCGCGTCCACGACCTTCTGCCGTTCGGCCTTCATCTCGGCCACCAGCTCCTCGGCGCGCTCCTGCCTGTCGAAGATTTGCCCCATCAACAGCAGGTTGTTCATGATGTCGTCCACCGTCTTCGGCTCGACCTTGAACAGCGGAACCTGCAACTCCCTAAGCTTCTCCACCGTCGGCAGCTTCATCGACACCCCGGCAAGCACAAGATCCGCCCCCGTTCCGATCAGCGCCTCTTCGTTCGGCTTCGTAATGCTGCCGAGCTTCGGCTTCACTTTCGCTTCTTCCGGATAGTCGCAAAAGTCCGATACGCCGACGACCTTGTCTCCGAGCCCCAGCGCGAACAGCATCTCCGTCTCGCTGGGCGACGTCGAAGCGATGCGCTCCGGCGCTTTCCCGAACACGAATTCCCGCCCGGTCGCATCCTTCACCGTGAACGGATAGACCGTCCGCTTCTCGGCATCTCCGGCGTTTTGCCCGGGCGGCGCGCTGCCCGGCGACGTCTGCGGCTGGGCTGCCGCTCCCCCGTCCGGCGCGCCGCCTCCCGCGCCGCAGCCTGCTGCGGTAAAGGCCAGCGCTAACCCGAGCAGCGCGGCTAACCATTTTGTCTTCTGCTTGCGATGATTTGCCATTATCCGTTCTCCCCTTCAAACGTGTGGTTAAACAAAAAATGCTCCGCCTCATCCTTCGTGAAGATGAGCGGAGCGCACCCGGGGCCCTGCCGTACGCGAATATCGGGAGCCGACGGGCGGCTTGTTTGTTGCGCGCATGAGTCCGCGGTGCCTCCTCTTCCTCGAAAGGATGCGACCATAACCCTTTTGCAGGCAGGTTTCCTGACTCATGGATGCGAAGCGGCAGCTTCGCGGCTTTCCGCTCCTTCCCGCCCGCGTCTCTTGCAGGCAGTGGCTGATGCGGAAGCTTATATCCATTCACAGTGGCGGGACCGTGCCGGATTCGCACCGGCTTCCCTTTTACCCTGACGCATCGGCGAGGATGCGGCAAGCACCTGAAAGGATGATATATGAGCATAGCTTACGGTCAATCTTGCTTCTTCTCGGCAATGATCTTCATGACCTGCTTCGCCTTTTCGTGGTCCGGCGCATTCAGCGGGATGAATGCGAACAAATCTTTACCGTTCAGCTGCAGATCGGCAAACCACCTGGAATGCTCGAGCGGGATGCCGTACAGATGTTTCTCCGTCTTGCCGTCCTCCGTCATCTCCAGCACGCCCTCCGGATAATCCTCCGGGTTCGCCACATCGTCCAGGCTGACGTAGCCTCCCTGTTGTCCGAGCGCCTTGAACTGCTCGCCGGGAACGATAAGCACGCCGTGTCCGCCAGCGGCGATCTCGACGATCAGCTTTTCCAGGGAAAAGATCGGCGTCGTGACCACTTCCACCGTCATCCCCTCGCCGACTTTGGCCTGCAGCGACTGCTGCAATTTTTCCCCTACCTCGTTAGGCACACCATTTGAGGCTATCAAAAAGAGCGTGACATCCGCCTTCGGACCTTTGCTGCAGCCGGTAAGCACAGAGAATGCCAAGAGCAGCGCCATAAGCAGCAACTTCCCCTTCATGGTCCCCCTTCTCCTCCCAAAACTGTATCGTAACATGTAACAGAAATCGTCAGCAAATTTTCAGCAGGCGAAGCAACCAAACGCTGAATTTTCAACACCGCAGGCGACAGCCGATGACGACAGGATTCGCTCGCCTCATCTTATCATATACTAGCCCAAAGGCTCAAAGCAAATCGTTTCGCCGGCGCGAAGCCGGAATTTTGTCGAATAGACCTGCATAGGTCTCTGGGCGAATCATTCCTCGCAGCAATTTCAAAGCCGAATGAAACAAGCTCTGTGGCAAGCGTTAGCCGGGTAAAGCAACCATCGAGGCTGGCGAGCATGGCGGCGACCAATGTATGGAAGGAATCGCTCGTCATCGGCGTCTATATAAAAAGAACCGGCAATCACCGGTTCTTGTGTTCTTGCATATACTGATTGATTTTCTTGTCGAGCAGCGTACTGATCTCGACCACGACTGGCGATGTCAAATCGTGTCCTTCCTCCACCAGACGTTCGAGCTCGCGGCGCAAACGGTAAATTTCGTCTTCTAAAGATAAGGCAGATGAGACCTTCTTGCGTTTCCCAAAAATCCACTTCGCACCATCTTCTCGTTCTCGAATCCATTCAACCTGCAGGAACTGCCGAAGCTGATATTCCGGAAAAGCCATCTTCATCCCTCCCTACATATCTTTAGCACCAACGATGAAAAATCTCAAAATTTGTTAAGATTTGAGACTTTCCTAATACCAAGATACCAGTTTTAGGAGAAAATGAAAATGGCTTATTTTGTCGAAATCAAATATTTTTAATCAATTTGCCGATCCGCTCGATCGCTTCCAACAGCTGATTAACCGAGGTGGCATAAGAGCAGCGGATGAACCCTTCGCCGCCGGCCCCGAATACATGTCCCGGAACGGCTGCGACTTTCGCCTCAAAAAGCAGCCGCTGCGCAAATTCCTCAGAACTTAGTCCTGTAGACTGAATGGACGGGAACGCATAGAACGCCCCTTGCGGCTCGTGGCATGGCAGACCGATCTCGCGGAAGCCGTGGACGACCAGTCTGCGCCGCTGGTTGTACGACTCGACCATATGGTCCTTCTCTTCCATGCCGTACTTCAAAGCCTCCAGCGCGGCCACCTGGCCCATGGAAGGAGCGCACATCACGGTATACTGATGAATCTTGTTCATAGCGGCGATCAGCTCGCGGTGGCCGCAGGCGTACCCCATCCGCCAACCGGTCATGGCGAACGCCTTGGAGAAGCCGCTGACCAGAATCGTCCGGTCGCGCATGCCCGGCAGCGAGGGGAAGCTGACGTGCTTGCTCTCGTACGTAAGCTCGGCGTAGATTTCGTCGGAAATGACGATGAGATCGTGCTCCTCGACGATTTTGGCGATCGGCAGCCAATCCTCGTAAGTCATGATGCCCCCGGTCGGATTGCTCGGATAGTTCAGGATAAGCACCTTGGAGCGCGGAGTCAGCGCCGCCTTCAGCGCCTCCGGCTTCAGCTTGAACTGATCCTTGGCCAGCGTCTCGATGCTGATCGGCACGCCGCCGCCAATCCTGACGATCGGATTGTAGGAAATATAGCTCGGCTCGGGAATCAGCACTTCGTCTCCCGGTGCGATCAGCGCGCGCAGCGCCAGGTCGATCGCCTCGCTGCCGCCGACGGTGACGAGCACCTCGTCGCTCGGCTCGTACGGCACCCGGAACGATTCGTACAAATATTCGGCGATCGCTTCGCGCAGCTCCGGCAGCCCGGAGTTCGGCGTGTATTTCGTATTGCCGCGCTCGAGCGAATAGACGCAGGCTTCGCGCACATGCCATGGGGTGCAGAAGTCCGGCTCGCCCACGCCGAGCGAGATGATATCTTTGCTGCCGCTGACCAGATCGAAAAATTTGCGGATGCCCGACGGCGGAATCTCGCGAACGAGAGGAGCCAAATATCCGCGCATCGACTTGCTTGTCGTAGGTTGATCCTGCTTTTGTTCTAACATCGTACCTTACCGTCCCTTCACGGCGAGATCAGAAGACGGCGATCGTCCTGGTGGTCCTCGAACGTAATGCCGTCCTGTTTATATTTTTTGAGAATAAAATGCGTTTTGGTAGAAAGCACGCGGTCGATCGGAGACAGCTTGTTGGATACGAAGGAAGCGACTTCCTTGAGCGTTTTCCCTTCGATTTCCACAAGCAGATCGTAAGCTCCGGACATCAGATAGACCGATTTCACTTCCGGATACAGGTAGATGCGCTCCGCAATAGCGTCGAACCCGCGGCCGCGCTCAGGCGTAATCTGGACCTCGATCAGCGCGGTCACCTTCTCGCTGTCGACCTTGGCCCAATTCACGACGGTGGCATATTTGACGATGACATTCGCTTCCTCCAGCTCGCGAATCGCCGCCGCCACTTCCGCCTCCGACGCGCCAAGCATCGTCGCGATCAGGGCCGGCGAGCGGCGCGCGTCTTCTTTGAGAAGCTCGATAATTTTCTGCTTAAAGTCATCAATAGTCATAGTATGCCTCCTCCAACATTGGTCAAGCGCTCGGCATCAGCTAGAAGCTGATTCTTACATATTACACCCATCGCGGCGGAATGGCAAAATAAAATTGACCGGGCATGGCCGATCATGCCGCCGCTGCCTGCTGCGCAGCATCCGATTCGCTGGCTCGAACGCGCAGAGGGGCAGGCGGCGCGCCAGCTGCGGACATGGACGACGCACTGCATTGGCCGAAACTGCACGCCGCCCCGCGGCGCCAGCCCGCCGTGCAATTACGCAAGAAAAACGTCCCTTGCCTTGGAGGCAATTTTGCTGAATGTCTGCCCGGCAAAGCCCGGCAAAACGCGAGCCCACGGCCAGCAAAGCGCTATTCGAAGCGCTAGCAAAGCGAGCAACCCAGATTCCCGACAGCTCGTGTCCGCCGATTTTCCACAAGCTGCGCCCCATGTCCCTGATGCTCCAGGACAGATTCGCTTCACCGAGCCCAAGAAATCCTGTGGCCCGAACATGACAAAAAAGCCTCGGAAACGAATTCCGAAGCTTCATACTTGAATATTCGACGAAGCCCTTCGGCGAATTTTCAACACCGCAGGTGACGACCGCGACGACAGGAATCGCTCGTCATCGGCGTCTCGCTCAAAAAATATCCATGCTGAGGTATCGTTCCCCGGTGTCCGGCGCGATGCAGAGCACGCGGTGGCCTTTGCCCAGCTCGCGGGCCACCTGCAGCCCCGTCCACACCGACGCGCCCGAGGACGGGCCGACGAGGATGCCCTCCAGCCGGGCCAAATCGCGAACCGTCTGCAGCGCGTCGTCGTCGGATACCTGGACGATTTTGTCATATACCGACGTATTCAGGATTGGCGGGACGAAGCCGGGACTTGTGCCGACCAGCTTGTGGGGGCCGGGCTGGCCGCCGGACAGCACCGGCGAGCCTTTGGGCTCGACGACGTAGATGCGAATGCCTGGCAGCCGCTCCTTGAGCACCTCGCCCGTTCCGGTAATCGTCCCGCCGGTGCCCGAGGTGGCGACGAACGCGTCCAGCCGCCCTCCCATCTGCTCGATAATTTCCAGCGCCGTCGTCTTCCGGTGAATGTCCGGATTGGCGCGATTTTCGAATTGCTGCGGGATGAAGCTGTTCGGAATTTGCTCCTTCAGCTCCAGCGCCTTGCGGATCGCTCCCGGCATCCGCTCGGCCGCCGGCGTCAGCACGACCTCCGCGCCGTACGCCTTCAGCAGGTTGATCCGCTCCCTGGTCATGTTGTCCGGCATGACCAGAATCGCCTTATAGCCTTTGGCGGCGGCGTTCATCGCCAGTCCGATCCCGGTATTGCCGCTGGTCGGCTCGATGATCGTCGCCCCTGGGCGGATTACCCCGTCCCGCTCCGCCTGGGCGATCAGATTGAACGCAGCCCGGTCCTTGACGCTGCGGCTTGGATTGAAGTATTCGAGCTTCACATATAGCTCCGCATCGTCCGCCCCGACAAGCCGCCGCACGCGGACGGCGGGCGTATGGCCGATCAAATCCGTGATGCTCCCGACCATCCTTCGATGATTCATGGTGGCTCCGCTCCCTTCGCACCCCTGTTTCGGCACGATGTCCAATATGTAGATTTCCACCCCATTTTATCGGGAATATCGCGAAGAGGCAAGCTGCGGACTAACGCTTCCCGTCGAAAACCGTAACATTTTTTGCAGGATTTGTCCGCCTCATTGGCCCGGGAGTGGCATCGCTAACGTGGAACTCGAGCCTTAACCGGGAGTTCGAACGCGATCGCGGTGTTCTGAGGCCGCCTGCTGAGTATCAAGCTGCATGGGGGGCTGGTTATCTTGAAAATAGCCCCGCGCCCCGCCGCTTAAGCTCTCGCTCCCGCAGCCTTCGGACCCGGCTTCTCGCCCGGGAAATGGACCTGGACCTTGCGCATGAAATACCAGGTAACGAGCGGCGAGCTGCCGATGCCAAGCAGCAGCCAGTTCATGGCCGCCGGGGTCTGGTTGAAGGTGACGACCAGGATGAACACGGCTGTGCCGAGCAGCCTGCCGACGTTCAGGGCAAGCTCCCGCATGACGATGTATTCCTCGCGCCGCCGGACGCTTTCGGCTTCGCTGCCGATCAGATCGAATACCGTGGACGTCATCGGAATGCTGTACAGCGGGAAAAACATGGAAACCCCGACCCCGAACAGCAGCAGCGTATAAAAATTAACCTTCCAGAAAAAAGGCGCGATCACAGCCACCATTACCGCAGCCCCGATCAGCATCGCCATGCGGCGAAATGCCGGCCTCAGCAGCCTCCCGGTGATCATGAAGGCGATGAGCGAGACGGCCGAAGTGATCAGCGAGAAATTGCCGAGCTGCATCTCGTTGCCCGTATGGACGTATACGAGCAGAGCGATAATGAACCCGAACACCCCTTCGCGGATGCCCTGCGCCACCAGGGCGAGGCTGACCGGACGCCACGCGGTGTCCTTCCGCCTCAGGCATCGCCACGTCAACAGCCAGTCGTAATGCCCCGCCGTTTTTCTTTTTTTGAGGAAAAAGCTGAATACGACGCCGATCAAAAACACGACGAGCGAGATCGTAAAGATCAGCCGGTAGCCGGTTGCTGCCGTCATGCGCACGATCAGGAAGCCGGATATCCAGGGCGCGATCATCCCGGCGCCCGCGCCGAGCAGGCCTGCCCAGCCGTTGAATTTGTCGCGGTTGTCCGGATCCGTCACCTCGAAGTAAACGACGTTGAAGGCGAGCCAAAACAAGCCCGACGATATGCCCTGGATGAGGCCGAGCAGCGCAAAATAATCGGCCGACCGCTCCCCGAACGAGAGCACCGCCAAATAGAACAGCGCCGCGAAGGCGACGCCCGCCCGCAGGCAGTTCATCTTGTTGTGCTCCTTCACCCATTTTCCCGCCGTCCAAAAAGTGATTGCCATCGTCAAATGATGCACAAGTGTGAACCAGCCGATCACAGCAAAATCGTGCTTGGCCCTCCATAAATACACATTGACGAAGGCGCCGGACAGCGCATTGGCTGCTGCAAACAAGCCGTTGACGGTCAGCAGGAGACGAGCCTGGCCGTCCAGGGGACCGCTTTTTCTCCGTCTAACTTTGGGTGTGCCCGGGAACCGGCCGCCTTCGCGTTCCCTCCATGCGGGGGCTTCGATATGCCCGCGGCTGCGGCCCCATTTGTTCGGAAAATGAGTAGAACCGGAATGCATGCGCTCACCTTTGCTCGTTGTAGAATGTATCCCGCGAATCAAGACGTTCACTTGCACGGTCTACATTAAACTTCCCCAATCGCCGAAAAACATATCCGCCTGGATGAAACTGGTATGGTCGCAAGATTTCAGCGCTGGACTTAAGCTTTAAACTGCCTGCCTCAGCCAAACAACGAAAAAAGCACCGCCCATCCCGGGTCAGTGCTTGTCATTCATTCCGCTTTGCCAAGGCGCTTCAGCAGCTCGATCATGGCGAGACGGTCGGGCTCCGATAAGATGCGCTCCGTTTTGAAGCAGGAAGGGCAGACGTATAACTGAGCTGCGAAGTCTTGGCGAAGAAGCGGTTCCCCCAGTTCCTCGCGGACGTGCGGAACGAACGACTCGGGAGCGGCAACCGTCCCGGCCGCCAGCATCAGGCTGCGGCAGACGGAGCATTCCGGCGCCTCCTCCTGCCGATCCAGCAGGCGCTGAACGCCTTCCTCGTATTCGCCCATCCATGCCGGCTCATCGTCCAGCAATGCCGCATCGTCCCATTCTTCCTCTTCATCTTCGTCGTCGAAGACGATGCGCTGGCCTTCCTGCTTCACCTTCAGCTTGATTTCGCGGTAATCTCCGAGCTCGTTCAGGCAATGCGGACACGTTTCCTCCGGGCCGATCTCCGGGTCCCAGACGATCTCCGTCTGGCACCACGGGCATATTTGGTCGGACTGTGGCAAGAGCTATCCCTCCGGCTAGGCAATTTTATTAAAATAGTATACGCCCGCGCCGATAAACACAAGCGCCAAAGCAAGCAATATTCCCCACAAATATTTCAACGCTCAATTCGCTCCTTCCGGCGACAGCTTCCGTACGAAAGCCTTACCGGTTCGTAGTCAGGTGACGCTGGCTCCGATGACATAGGACAGCGATATCGAAATGATCATGGACAAAAAGCCGACAGCCCGGTTGTCCCTCTGAATTTCGGTGTCAATTTTAAAATACGGGGTTAAAAATTCGAATATAAAATAGGCAACAAGCAGCAGTACGAATCCGAATCCCGCCCAGATCAAGGAATGCAGCAGCGAATCGTTATTGAGGATCGAAAAACGGAACAGGTTGCAGATGCCGAATATTTTGCCGCCCGTCGCCATGGCGACCGACAGGTTGCCGTTCTTGATTTCTTCCCAGTCCTTGTATTTCGTCACCAGCTCGAAAATCGCCAGAAAAACGATCAGCGCCAAAATGGCCACGGAGAAGAAGGCAAGCGTCTCTACATAGGGATTGCCCATCAGTTGATCCACCTCTTCGTTCATCATATCCGTTTCTACGTCCTTTCGCTTTATGTGCCCTTCATGTCAGGACCCTTTTGCATCAGCAAAAAAACAAAAACGGGGGAGACCGTCGAGGCGTTCCTCCCCTGGTCTCCCTGTTGTCTTCGCATCTTCGTTATTGCGACTTCCTGGCGGCAAGCTTGGCTTTGAGCGCGGCCAGCTCGTCGTCAATACCGTCATTTTTGTCCAGCGCCGCCAGCTCGTCGTCCAGGCTGCGGTCCTTGGAGCGGAGCTCTCCGCTCGCCTCGGCTTCCGCCTCGAGCTGCAGCACTTTCTCGCTCATGCGGTCGAAGCCTTTGGCCGCGCTGTTCTTGCCGAAGCCGGACATGGCCTGATTGATTTGCTTCTGAGCCTTGGCCGCTTCGGCGCGGGCGACAAGCACATCCCGCTTGTTCTTCATCTGGCCGAATTCGTCCTTCATTTCGGCAAGCTGGGCGCGCAGCCGGTCGGCGTTCTGCTTCGCCACTTCGTACTGCTGCTTCATCTCGTCATGACGCTGCTGATGCTCCTTCTTGTCCTGAAGCGCGCGGCGGGCCAAATCTTCGTTGCCGGCTTCCAGCGCCTTGAGCGCCTGCTCCTCGCGCTTCTCCACCATCTCCAAAGCCTCTTCGTACTGCTGCTTGAACTTCTTCTCAATGGCGATTTGCTTGGCGACGGCCACTTCCGCTTCGCGGATATCTTCCTCCATATCGCGAAGGAACTGGTTCAGCATTTTGACCGGATCTTCGGCCTTGTCGAGCAAATCGTTGATGGACGCCATCGTCAGATCGCGAAGTCTCTTGAAAATTCCCATGCGGAATTCCTCCCCTATTATTGAACAGGTTATATTGGGACGAAGCCGGGTGCGGCGCGTTCCCGTTCCCCTTTGACGCTTACATTAGGTTTATACGGGAAAACGTCCGGCGAGTTTCATCCGCCGGACGATTTTTTTCGTCAGAGGGCGCTACTTCAGCTCCGCGACCGTGACGCCTGTCCCGCCCTCGTTGAAGTTGCCGATTCGATACGACTTCACGTGCTTGTGACGACGCAAAAATTCCTGAATGCCGCTGCGCAGAACGCCAGTGCCTTTGCCGTGAATGATATAGACCTGGCCGAAATTGTTAAGGTACGATTCGTCCAGGAAGCGGTCTACCTCGATAATCGCTTCCTCCACATTGGCGCCGCGCAAATCGAGCTCCATGCGCGCATTGTCGTCGCGCGTCCGCTTCAGGCTGGCCGCCTGCTGCTGCGGCTTTTTGACGGCCGCTGCGGCGGGTTTGACCAGCTCCAGACTGTCCCGCGGCACCTTCATCTTCATAATGCCGAGCTGCACAATCGCTTCCTTATCTCCGGAAAATTCGACCACATGCCCCTTCTGGCCGAGATTCAGCACCATCACCTCGTCGCCCGGCTCGATCTTGTCCGCCTTGCTCCGGCTCTGGGCTTTAGGCTTCGGCCTGCGCAGCTCCGGCTCGGCGTCGTTCAGACGGCGCTTCAAATTGCCGAGCTCGTGGCTCTTCACGGCGCCGGCTTCCTCGCGCTGCATGCGCTTCAGCTCGGCAATCACCTCTTCCGCCTCGCGGCGCGCCTTCGCCACCGCTTCGCGAGCCTCGCGCTCGGCTCGCTCCATCAGCTTGTCGCGCTGCTCCTCGAAGCGCTCCCGCTCGCGCCTCAGCTCCTCCCGCAAGCGTTCGACCTCGCGCCGCAGCTGCTCGGCCGTCTGGCGCTCCGCCTCCGCCTGCAGGCGGTTCTCCTCCAGCGTCGCAATCATCGATTCCACGCGCTGATCCTCTTCGCCGATCTGGCCGCGGGCATGCTCGATGATCGATTTGGCCAGCCCGAGACGCTCCGCGATGGCAAAAGCGTTGCTGCGGCCGGGAACGCCGACCAGGAGCCGGTACGTCGGACGCAGCGTCTGCACGTCGAACTCCATGCTCGCGTTCATCACGCCCTGTCGGTCATAGGCGTACGCCTTCAGCTCGCTGTAATGCGTCGTGGCTACGATGCGGCAGCCCATCCGGTGAATGTACTCCAGAATGGAAATCGCCAGGGCGGAGCCCTCCGCAGGATCGGTTCCCGCTCCCAGCTCGTCGAGCAGCACGAGGCTTTTGGGAGTCATCTCGCGCAAAATGCGAATAATATTGGTCATATGGCTGGAAAACGTACTCAAGTTTTGCTCGATGCTCTGCTCGTCTCCGATATCGGCATAGATCGCGTCGAAGACGCATAGCTGGCTGCCTTCCTCGGCGGGCACGAACAAGCCGGCCATCGCCATGAGGGACAACAGGCCGATCGTTTTGAGCGACACGGTCTTGCCGCCGGTATTCGGACCCGTTACGATAATCGTCGTATACCGGTTGCCGAGCTCCACGTCGATCGGCACGACCGATTCCGCGGGAATCAGCGGATGGCGGCCCTTCTTCAGCTTGATGAAGCCGCGGTCGTTCATGATCGGCAGCGACGCCTTCATCGCCCGCGCCAGCCCCGCCTTGGCGAACATAAAATCGAGCTCCCCGACCGCTTCCGTGGTGGCCAGCAGCGGATCGGCAGCTTCCCCGACGAGAGCGGACAGGGCGAGCAATATTTTCTCAATCTCCGCTTCTTCCTTCAGCTTCAGCTCGCGGACCTTGTTATTCAGCTGCACGACCGCCTCCGGCTCGATAAACAGCGTCGCGCCCGAAGCCGATTGATCGTGGATCATGCCGCCGAAATGGCTGCGGTACTCCTGCTTGACAGGAATGACGTAGCGGTCGCCGCGAATCGTGACGAGATTGTCCTGCAGCATTTTTTGAATCGAAGGAGTGCGCACCATCTGCTCCAGCTTCTCCCGCGCGCGCGACTCGCTCATGCGCAGCTCGTGACGAATTTTGGCCAGCTCCGGGCTTGCCGAATCGAGCACCTGCGCATTCTCGTCGATGCACTGCTTGATGCGGTCCTCGACCGGCTTATGATCGGAGATGCGTTCGCACACCGCGATCAAGGTCGGAATCGGATGATCTTCGTGCATGTCCGCCAAAAACTTGGCCAGACGCCTGGCTCCCTGGCTCGTCAAGGCAACGTCCAGGAGCTCGCCCGGATTCAGCATTCCCCCGATCCGGGCACGATGCAGCGCTTGCCTGATATCGCGGATGCCGCCGAACGGAGCGCCGCCCTTGAGCCGATCCACCAGAAACGCCTCGTCCGTCTCCTTCAGCCGACGCTTGACCTCCTCGAACTGGCCGCTTGGCCGCAAGCTTGCGGCGAGCTCTTTGCCAAGGGAAGTGGCCGCATGCTCCGAGCATATATGCAAGATGGCGTCGAAATCCATCGTTTTTAAAATTTTCTCATTAAATGAACGGTTCACGGTCAACCTGCCTTTCTTCGCGTCTTACAAGCTTATTATATCCCACACCATGGCCAGATGCTAATCGTTGTTTCGAGCCTTAAGCCTCAAGCAGCGGCATGGACAAAGAAGGATTCATAATTGTTCCGCATGCCGGGCAACATAAGAACTGCCATCCGCTCTTGGAGCTTTTCCATAGAGCGCCAAACAAATCATTTCAGGAGGTATCGCTTATGCATTTGATTGGACATATCGTCCGTTTTATCGTTGCCGCCTTGATACTGCTTGTCGTCAGTTGGATCGTTCCGGGCTTTAAGGTAGGAGGATTCTGGAGCGCCTTGTTCCTGGCGCTTGTCATCGCGGTTGCCGCATGGATCATTGAAGGCATTTTCGGCAAACGGATTACGCCTTTCGGCCGGGGGATTGTCGGCTTTTTGACAAGCGCCGTCATCATCTGGATCGCTCAATTCATCGTTGCCGGCGTAACGACCAGCTTCATCGGAGCGATCCTCGCGGCGCTCGTGATCGGGATTATCGACCTGTTCATTCCCGTCAAGACGCCGTTCGAGGCCGGAAGGAAAGAAAAAAGCCGCTAATCCGCGGCTTTTGTCCTAAGAAACCTGGCTGTACAGCCAGGTTTCTTCTGTTTGTTGCCGCTTCTGCACGCCTCGGCAACGGGCCCGCACGGCGGCCGGGAACCGGAATTGCCGCCGACATCCGGCATGGAGGTACGGAGCGGGGCAGTGGTTCCCCGTCTGGGAGAGAGTCTCCTCCTTGCCGTTACGAGCCAGGCTGCCCTTCGTTTTGAATCCGGCTCATAAAGTCTTCCACGGCATTGTAGCCCTGCTGGCGAAGATACCAGTTGTTGGCGGCCGCTTCCACGAGACCCGCCACATCCCGGCCGGGCTGCAGCTGAATTTCGATATGGGGGATGCGAATCCCCATATATTCGACGAATTTGGGCTCCAGCTCGAGGTCGTTGTTCAAAGCGTTGTCCTGCCATTTCGTCAGCTGGATATCGAGCACGATGCGCGTTTCGTCCTGAAACGCCTTTCGCCCGTACAGCCTGGACACATTCACCAGCCCGATGCTGCGCAGCGCCAAAAACTCGCGGCTCGTCCCGTTATGGGTGCCGATGATCGTCTCCGGGCTTATTTTTTTGAGCACGACGATATCGTCGGCCACCAGCCTGTGTCCGCGGCGGATCAGCGTATGCGCGGTCTCGCTCTTGCCGACGCCGGATTTGCCGCGAAGCAAAATGCCGATGCCGGATACGTTCACGCATACCCCGTGGATCGCGATTTCCTCCGCCATCGCCTTGGCCAAAAAGGCGTCCATCAAATCCAGCAGCACCGACGTCTTCTGGGGCGTGCGGAGCAGCGGGATTCCTTCCTGCTCGCAATATTTTTGCAAATATTTCAAGCCTTCCTGATTCCGCGTGACGACAAAGCAGGGAGGATGATATTTCACGATATTGCCTATCCGCGAGTTGCGTTCTTCCTCGCTCAGCGTATGCAAATAGTTGATTTCCTTGCGTCCCAGCACCTGAACGTGCTCCTGCGAGAAAAAGTCGAAATACCCGACAAACTCGAGTCCCGGACGGTAAGGCTTCGGCTTCGTGATCTTGCGGTTCAGCCCCGACTGTCCAGCCAGCACATCCAGCGAGAACCGGTTGACCAAATCCTGCACGGTAACTGATTTCATATAGGTTATGCTCTCCTTCGATTTCTCATATCTATTCTAGCTTGAAAAATTGGACGGAATCTTGAAAATAGCCCCCAGGGCGGGCAGCCCATTTTCATCTTCTGATGGTGCTGCGCCAGCGGCATGGGCGTCTATCTTGAAAATAGCGCTTGGGACGCGGCCCATTTTCATCCTTCTGATGGTGCTGCGCCAGCGGCATGGGCGTCTATCTTGAAAATAGCCCGGGGCTCGCTGCCCCTTCCTGCGCCCCTGCCGAAGCTTCGGAATTTCTAACGCTCGTACAAACGCTATTTTGCTGAATCGTACCGTTTTTAAAATGTAACGAAACGTAGTAACGCTATTTGGCCAGAAACGCTGAATCGGATAGCTCAAAATGCCAAATAAGGCTGCTCACTTGCGTTAGAATGTCAAATCGATCGTTTCGAGCGAAATAAGCTCTCTGGCTAGCGTTAGCCCGGCAAGACAGCAACCTAGACTAGCGAGCATGAAGAGACGCTCCACGTCAGCGTTCGAGCTCCGCATTAGCGCGGCCCCTCCCCGGGCACACCCCAGGCGGATGAAGCGACAAATCCTGCAAAAAATGCAACTTTTTCCGGTCTCTTCGCCCTAGAGGAAGGAGAATGTTGTATTTTGTGCAACAATTTAGGGGCGATTGACTTCAAATCCGGGAATATCGCCCAAATTGTTGCACTTTTTACAACATTGAGCCGCAAATAGGGTGGATTGCCCCGTTTTTGTTGTACAAAATACAACATTTGCTCACTATCTTGAAAATAGCCCACGGTCCGCAGCCTATTTTCATCATCTGATGGTGCTGCGCCAGCGACATGGGGGTCTATCTTGAAAATTTGGCGGTATACGCCGACAAAATTTCAACACCGAAGCTGCGACCGATGACGTAAGGAATCGCTCGTCATAGGCGTCTCTCTTGAAAATTCGACGAAGTCCTTCGGCGAATTTTCAACACCGCAGGTGACATCCGATGGCGAAGCTCCCTTCGTCATAGACGCCCACCTTGTTCCCAAATACATTTCGATGCGACGCGCGCTTTTCCTGTACCCTCCCTATCCGGCGCCATAAAGTTCACGATTTTTTCACGACCCTGCCACCTGTCTGTCACTGCATTTCAAGGCCGAGTTCGATATGATAGGAGCAGAAAGACAAGAGACAATATTTTCCGGAGGGGATAGTCATGAAAAAAATCGCCGCGTTAACGGCAATCATCGGCTTGGCGCTTGCCTTGTCGGCGTGCGGAGCGAGTGGAGAGAAGAAGCCGGACGCTCCCGCTGCCAACAGCGGAGCCGGCGAAGGCGGCGCCGCCCAGGAGGTGAAGATCGTCGCCACGAACTTCAAGTTCGATCAAGCCGAATACAAAGTGAAGGCAGGTCAGCCTGTCACCATTTCGCTGGAAAACAAAGAAGGCTTGCACGCCGTACAAATCAGCGGAGTGAAAGTGAAGCTCGACAACAATAGCAAAACCGCTACCTTTACTCCGGAAAAACCGGGGTCCTACGATATCATTTGCTCGCTTCCTTGCGGCCCGGGGCACCTCGACATGAAATCCAAGCTGGTCGTCGAGTAACGCCCTGCACAAGGCCGATGTCTACAAAACAGTCCGTTCATGACGGGCTGTTTTTTAACGTTACAGAAAGCTTAACTTCGCGAAAGCGATAAAGCGAAGTGCGATTTTTCTGTCCCAAAAAACTACCGCTGAACTGCGGTCGCCCATCCTGAATAGACGTCGCTAGACGTGCCCCGGCTCCGCTCAAACTACACCTATTCGAGCTAAGCTGCATTTTGTTTAACAAAATCGGGGCAAATGATGTACGTGATGCAGCATCCGCTTTCGTCTTGATCCAGGGAAACGCATGGATAGCCACATTTGCCGCCGCTGCTCCACAAGCGCTGCCCGCGCCGATCCCGCCCGCGGCCTGGCGAAAAAAACAGCCGCTCGTTCAACGTACCCAGGAGGGGGCGCAGGGGACGCTCTCCATGAAAGACAGGCGCCGCCTCCAATTCCCGGCTGCGGCGCCTTTGTGCTGTCTCCCGTCATTCCTTCTCGACCAGCTCGATCCATTCGTTGTACTCGATCTGCAGCTTCTCGTATTCGGACTTCAGGCCCTCCAGTTCCTGATATACCTGCTCGGCCTTGTCCTGGTAAGCCTGATATTCCGCCTGCAGCTCCTTGTACCGGCGGGCCTGCTCGCCTGCCTGCTCCTGCAGCTCGTTGTACAGCAACGTCTGCAGCTCGATCTCCTCGCGCTGTTCCTCGCACTGCTTGACAAGCGCCTCGATCCGGTCGCTCCATTCCGTTTCCCGGCTTTTCCATTCGCTGGCCGCCGCCTCCAGTTCGCCGGCGCGCGCTTCATAAGCCGCAAGACGCTCCAGCAACGCGCGGCGCTCCTCCTGGGAAGCCGCGAGCAGCCTTTCCAGGCCGGCGCACTGCTCCTGCAGCGACTGCTCGAAGTCCCGGGAAGCGTCGCGCTCAAGCCTCAGCGCGGCAAGCTCCTTGTCGCGCTCGGCCAGCTTCCGCTCCAGCTCGCGGAGGTCCGCCTCCAGACGAGCCGCCGTCTCCCGCGCCTCCCCTTCCTGCGCCTTCAGCCGCTCCGCAAGCGCGTCATGCTGGCCCTGCAGCTCATCGTACAGCTCCTGATGCAGCTCCAGCTCCTCCTGCTGCTCAGCCAGCTTCCGCTGCTGTTCGGCCAGCTTCCGCTGCAGCTCGTCGCCCTCCGCAGCCTGGCTTTCGCTGCGTCGCTGCCATTCGCTGCACTGCTCCTGAAGCTGCGCGCTGCGCTCCTGCAGCTCCGCGAGCCTCCGCTCCGCCTCGCGAATCCGCTCCTCGCGGGCAGCCAGCTCGCCGGCAAGCTCCTCCTCCCGCTCGGCGCTCCGGCGCTCCAGGCCGGCATAGCGCTCCGCCGCGGCTGCAGCCGCCAGGCTTGCGCGCTCCCGCTCGGCTGCGAGCTCCGCTTCCCGCGCCTCCGCCTCGCGCGAATGCTTCTCCCTGAGCGCTTCAAGCTGCGCCCGGTAGTCGGCGTCTCGAGCGGCAAGCGCGCTTTGGCTTTCGGCAAGCTCCCGCTCCGCTTCGGCAAGCCGGGCTTCGGCTTGCGCGAGCGCCTGCTTGCCGAGCTGCTCCCGCTCGGCCTGCTCCCGTTCCTGCTCGCGCAGCAGCTCCTGATGCAGCTCCAGCTCCTGGCGCAGCGCCGCTTCGCGCTCCCGCAGCGCATCCAGCTCCGCCAGCCCCGTCTCGGCCTGCTGCTGCCAGTTCGCGCACTCATCTTCCCACTCCTGGCAGCGCTCCTCCAGCTCGGCCAGTTGGGCGGCCAGCTTGGACCGGGCATCCTGGTGTTCGCCGAGGCGGCTCTGCCACTCCGCTTCGCGGGCAGACAGCCGCTCCTGCCATTCGACCTCGAGGCCGGCCAGCTGGCTCTGCCAATGATGCTCCTGCTCGGACAGCTTGGCCAAGAGCTCGCGCTCCTGATCGGCGAGCCGCGTTTCCGCCGCCTGCAGTGCCTGCTTGCTCGCGGCCCGCTCCTTCTCGAGCTGGACGAGCAGCTCTTGCTCGCGGGCCGCCAGCTTGTCGCGGTGCGCGGACTCCAGCGCCTTGAGCTCCGCGTCATGTCGCTGCTCCATATCGCCCCGCTCCTTGGCGAAAGCGGCCTCCCGCTCCCGCAGCAAGGCCTCCCCTTCGCTTTGCTGCTTCGCCAGCATGGCCTGAAGCTCCGCTTCGCGGGCGACAGCCGTCTCCTGCAGCTCGTCCATCAGCGCCGCCTGTTGCTCCGTCTCCAGACGCAAGCTCTGCAGCAGCTCCTGCAGCTCCTCGACCTGCCCGCCCAGCTCCTCCTGCAAGCGTTCGCTGGCCGCCAGCTTCTCCGCGAGCTCGCTCCGGCCCGCTTCT
>Ga0207865_100901_pt1 | contig 26536 bp, 30 predicted proteins | sample HigsolmetaAR204D_FD_184836 | JGI IMG/M metagenome (GOLD analysis project Ga0207865, IMG submission 184836) | Ionic liquid and high solid enriched microbial communities from the Joint BioEnergy Institute, USA - AR20-4-D (SPAdes) (version 2) ...
TTGAAACTACAAGAAACCGGATATTTCAAAAAGCCGTACGAAGAATTACGAAAAGAATACGAAAAACAACGATACGTCTTCAACAATCAAAAAACGCACCATTCCGTTTGGAATTACGAAGTCGCCCCGAAAATCGGTCACATCACGCCAAAACCCGTCGAACTAATCGAAAATATTATACGCCACTCATCGAACGAAGGCGCGATCGTGCTCGATTGCTTTATGGGAAGCGGAACAACAGCGGTAGCTGCGGTGAAATTGAAACGAAATTTCATCGGATTCGAGCGCGAGCCGGAATACGTTAAGATCGCTAATCAGCGGCTGGAAAATGTGCTGGATGTGGATGACGGATGTATTTCGCGATAAAAATGGAATTACCTCCGTTGTCAACAAAAATACAACGAAAGTAGGCGATTAATATCGGAAGCGTAAAAATTGACGTTAACTCGAAAGATCGCGCGATTGAAACGAAGTACAAGGCACTAGACAGCGCAGACGGTGTCCGCCAGCTGCTCGGTGATTACCACGCATTATGCGAACGTCGCTACAAAGGCGACTATGCAGCGAGCGACGTCTTAATCGACTTGCAAACGGCGATCGAACGCGCAGGCTTGACGAATAGGCAACGTTTAGCCTTGCGGTTGGTATTCGTCGACGACTTGACGCAGACCGACGCAGGCATAGCGCTAGGGCGTCTGACGGGCAAGCAATCGAGCAAGCAAACGGTCAATCGACTTATTGCGGTAGCCACGGCGAAGATAGCGCGGGTTTACGAGTATTGGGCGAGACACGGCGAAGGTTACAGTTTGACGGTTGAAACGGAGGTAGTGGAGTGAACGATAACACGTTAAGGACGATGTTCTCCTCTAGTACCGATTTATGGGCAACTCCGCAGGATTTTTTCGATAGATTGAACGAGGAATTTCATTTCACGCTTGATCCTTGTACTGACGGAACAAATGCAAAATGTCTGAAATTTTATACGAAACAAGAAGATGGACTAACGCAAGACTGGTCAGGCGAGCGAGTGTTTATGAATCCTCCGTATGGTCGTGTACTCGGAGATTGGGTACGTAAGGCTTACGAAGAGGGAACGAAAGAAAACACGATAGTAGTCGCACTGATACCGGCACGAACAGACACGAAGTATTGGCACGATTACGTCATGAAGGCGAAGGAAATTCGTTTTGTCAAAGGACGGCTAAAATTCGGCGACGGGTCAAACTCTGCTCCGTTTCCTAGTGCGGTCGTTGTGTTTGACGGAGTAAACAACCCAATTATATCCGCGATGAATGCGATGGAGGTAACGAAATGACAAACGAAGAACTGAACGCAAAGATCAACGAACTATGGACGGCAACCAAACGAGGTGAACTGCCGCGCCAAGCTCGGTTCGACGCAATTGAACAGTTGACCGAGGAGTACATCGACGCAACAGACCGTCGACCAGACCCGGCAATGTTGGACCGGCTGGCGACGTTGTGCTTGTACGAGGAAATTACCGATCCACACCCGGATAAGATGGCACGTGATGAATATCCGATCATGAGTGATACGCAAGAAGAAGAACGGCACGACGATGAAGTATCATTTAAATGGGCGGAAAGCGTCGCAACTGACAGCAGGGATTATGCAAAACAGACGAGAAAATACCGGCGAAAATTAAGGAATTTATAAAATTCGGCTTACTTTTAGGCATTTAGTTGTCTATACGTTATGAATGGAAATTTACACGCTCGTCAGCGTCAAGTAATTGGTCTTGTGTACTTCGGTAATCTTACGCAAGCCTTAACGAAATTACGCGAATAGTGGTTGTATTTTTCGCGTTTAGTTACATATATAAACGCCGAAGGCTCTTCAAGCCGCAGAGGACGGAAAGGTTCCCGTCGCGCTGGCACCTGCCGCCAGTTAACAGAGATGAAGGAGTTGCCGCCCTTCCTGCGGTTTTATGTTTGTCCGCCTAGTCGCGGAAAGAGAGACGCAGAGGACGGAACAGGCAGCCGTCGCCCTTGTTGGAGATGTCGGAGTGTCGCCCGACCTGCGGTTTTATAACGAGAGGTCCTGCGCGGATTGCTTACGAGCGCCGCGATATTTTTATTTATGTAAACGGAGGTTATCAGAATGATTGAACGATTGGCCAAGTTAGAACACGAACAATGGGCGCATTGGACGCGCTATATGCTCGACAACCTAACCGACGAAAACATCGCTCGGTGGCGTCGGCAAATAGAGACGCCTTATGCGGAACTTAGCGAGGAAGAAAAGGAAAGCGACCGTAAATGGGCACGTAAAGTAATCGAAATTGTTGCAAGAAATATGTAAACGGAGGTACTACGCTAATGAACGAATTTTACTGCTATTCAACAACGCTTATGCACTTCTTAAAAGCGAACGGCTTGCGATATAAATACGTAAAGCGTCATAAACGCACAGGCAACCGCATGTGGGTATTCGAACGAACTGGCGAATTAAGCACGTTATTGGACGAATATGACGCGCGCAAAGCCGCAGCAAAGGCGGAAGGTCGCATTAGTTAACGGAAATAAAACTAGTAAACGGGGGAATCTAAATGAACGAGGAAAAACTGACGGACGAACAGCGGGAAGCATTGCGTCAAAAACAAGCGGTGCTGGATAACGGCAAGTATTCGACTATTCCGCATTGGGTTTACCGCGAGCTGTTGCCGGAGTTAGCCGAAAAATACGACGGACTTACGGCGCGAGATTGCTTAACGTTATATATGTATACGCACGCTTATGTGAACGGACAAAGCGAAAATGAAGCGTATTTGTGGGCGTTTCCTAGCGTCAAACAGATTCGACAGGACACCGGAATACACGGCGATCGTATAAAGGGATTGTTCGACATACTTGTCGCGGAAGGCGTAATGATAACGCGAAAGATTCCGTGGCATGGTCACGCGAAGAAAATGTACATGCCGTTGTATGAGCGCAGATTGCCCGATTCCCATTGACGGGAACTGTTAAATTCCTGTAGACGGGAATTAATCGAATCCCATCCGTAGGAATATAAAAAGAACAACGTAATAAGAACGAGTTAAAAAGAATAATACTTTGCGTCCATAAATGAACGCGAATTATTTATCTTATATACTTCTTCGCTAATAAGTACGTTAGTATGAATGAGAAAAAGATTGCGCCGATTCCTGTAGACGGGAATTAGGCGCTTTTATTATACGGAGGTGAATCGAATTGTCAAGTAAACTAAGCGAAGCACAAATCGCAGCCATCGAATACATGGCGCTGCCAAATAAAGGCGGTTTAACTTACGCAGAAATAGCGGAAAAAGTAGGTGTTGATGAGCGCACAATTTACCGCTGGAAAAACGATGACACATTTTATAATGCCTTGACCCGTAAGATTGTGCGTAATACAGCCGATAGATTACCGGAAGTTATGGCGTCTATACCCGATCATATTATAAATGACGGAAATGCTGCAATGCTAAGAACACTATTACAGGCCCACGGCTTATTGACGGAAAAAGTCGAGGTCGAAAACAAAAGCGATGGTTCTATGGATATAGCCGCTATAAAGGAAGACATTGCGCGGTTGAAGAATCGACGCGACTGACAGCCGTAGATACTGCGCGCCATTATATAAGTAGGTAGTCGGAATAGCGCCTGTCAGATTGTGTCAGTAATTACGCTGATTCACGAGGAAGCGGGCGCTCGCGCGTGACTCCGCCAACGTTTTGGCAAAACACGAACAATAACGCCCACAGCCACTGAATCAATCGTACTTGACGGCAAAAGGCGGACAAACCCCGTTAAATCAACGTTTACAGACGTTTTAGTTGACGCTAGTTAACATAACGTAAGTTCCGGGAAGTAGAAAAAAGCGTAAGAAAATCGGAAGAATGACGGTGAATGTTCGGATTTTAAAGGGGCGGGGGAGGTCGAACTGATTTTCGCCTTTCCAAGCGCTGTTTTAACGCGCGAAATAAAAAATCACTTTGGACTTTAGCGGAATAAAGCGCATTGCCTAGCCGTATGCGTTACGCGAATTAGAAGGTAATTGACGGAAGGGAGGACGATAACTTGGCGTGGATAGACGGAAGATTTCTCGACCATGACGAACGCGAGGAACTATTCGCAGTCTACGACGAATATTTTCGCGAGATATTCGACATTTACGGCGACGACCCGACGAACTGGCCGCCCGAAGCCTGCGACCGATTTCCGATTTACAGCCGGCTGGAACGTGTGCGCCGTTGCGAAGGGGACTTGCTCGAATTTTCGCTTGAATATTTCAGCGAAGCGCGAAATCCCGGCAATGACGGCAACTGGGAAGGGTTCGACATTGTTGACGCCGACCAAGCGGCGGACTTTCACAAGGAAATCGCGGAAATCATTGACGACGTGTCAACCGTTCACACAAACGACAAAGTTGCGGTTGCCGCGCCGCGGTCACACGCCAAGTCGACATACTTGTCGAAAGCGTCGCCCATCCGTGAGGTCGTCTACCGTCTCCGCAAATATATCATTATCATTTCGGAAACGCCGACCGTATCAAAGGCGAACATGGAGTGGATTCGTAACCAATTGAAATACAACCGCAAATTGCGTGAGGACTTCGGACCGTTATTGTCGCCGAAAGACCAAGCGAACATTCGCGACAATGGCGAGGGCTTTATCGCGTGGCATCCCGACCCTGACAATCCGGAAGTACGCAAGCAAATAGCGCTAGTTGAAGCGGCGTCGACCGGTCAGGCGTTGCGCGGTCGTAACTGGAACGGCTCGCGACCAGATTTAATTATTCTAGACGACCTAGAGGACGCACGCCCGGGTGGTAATGCCAGCACGCCCGAACAGCGGCGAGCGCTGAAAGACTGGTTCTCGCAGACGGTCATGGCGCTCGGCGACCCGAAAGGCAAGCGAACGGCTTTCATATACATGGGAACGACCGTGCACTACGATTCATTACTAATGGACGTGCTTCACCGTCGGTCAGACTTTAAGTCGAAGGTTTACCGCGCGATTATTGAACAACCTGAACGGCAAGACCTTTGGGAGGAATGCCGGCTAATCTACATTGACCGCGAAAACCCGAACCGGCTCGATGACGCTAGGAAATTTTATGAAGCCAACGAGGCGGAAATGTTGCGTGGTGCGAAAGTGCTGTGGCCGGAAGTTCAGCCGTTGTGGAAGCTAATGACATGGAAATGGGACAACGGTTCGAAGGCGTTCAATACCGAGTATCAAAACAATCCAATCGACGAAGAATCGCAAATATTTAATCTGGATAAGTTCGATTATCATGGCGGAAATATCGACTACATGAGCGACGCTTACGACGTTTCAATGGGTGTCGACTTCGCTCTTGGTCGGGAAAAAGGTGACTACTCCGCTATTACTGTTGTTGCACGGCATAAGGAATCGGACATTATTTACGTTATAGATTCGTGGGGCGAACGCGTTAAGCCGACGGAGTTTATACAAGAAATTGTTGAGCGCGTTATGAAATATCAACCGACGGTAGTCGCTGCAGAAGCAGTTGCCGCGCAAGAGTTTTTCGTTGATGAGTTGAAAAAAGCGCTAAAAGCCAAAGGTTATCCGGCCGATACGCGCGTTAAAAAGATATATTCGCGGACTCGAAAAGAGCTGCGTATTGAGGCAATGTTGCCCGACATTGAAAGCGGTCGAATCAAATTTGATCGCAGCCATTCGCTATTGCTTGAGCAATTCGAGCGTTATGGCCAGGGCGGTCATGATGATGCCGTCGACAGTCTTGAAATGGCGATTAGCGCCGTTGAATCAAATAACGTGGTTGTACGTACTGTCCGCGTACCACAAAGGAGGTGACGTTTGAATGGTCGACTATAATTTGCTTTCGCCTCAGGATATGGACGAATTGTTATATACGCCGTTCCAACGCTCAATAGGGCAACACGAACGTGAGCGCCTAAGAAAAGCGCTAGAGAATTACGACTACTACAACGGCAAGCAGCACGTCGATCCGAACTCAGGCCGTCTTGTTAAGGCGTCCGAGTTATCGCGCCCTAACGGATTAGATTACGACCCGACGCGCTATGCGACAAATTATTTTAAGGCGATTGTTGACCGCAAAGCTCGTTGGCAAATGGGCGGCAAGCACGGCATTAGCGTTAAGCCACGCCAAATTGACGCGATTGAAGATACGTTGCGCGACGATTATGTGCCTAGTGAAGCGCAACAAGCGGAAAATGAGCGCGCGGAGGCATACGAAAAGCTTCTATATCGCTTATGGGACGAAAATAAAATGCGCGTTCAACTGCTGCAAGCTGCGCGCGATCGTCTAATCGCGAATCGAGTTATCGCGAAAATCGTGTTTAACCAGCGGACAGGTAAAATACGCTGGGTATTCCGCCCGGACTACGAATACTTTCCGATTTATTCCGACGATGATTTCGAGGATTTGATTGGTGCTCATTTTGTTAAGTTTCGCAAATGGGAACATCGCGGCGAAGAAATTGACGCCATTCATAAGCAAACATATCGCCTAATTAATGGCGAATGTTATTACGAGGAACATATTTATCGCGCATCCGATTTGAAGAAGATTCACACGATAACGGAATTATCGCCGATGGGTCTTGATTTTATACCGGTCCAGGAATTCGCCGTTAACGGACTCATTGCCGAGCAAATGGGCGATAGCGAAATCGAATCGTTGCGCGAACAAAACGACGTGCTAAATCAAATGAACGAGGACGCGATTGACTCGCTTAAATTCGAAATGTTTAGCATGACCGCGATCATAAATGCGCCGGAAGGTACTGCAGCGAAATTGCAGATCGCACCTGGCGCCGTTTTAGAGGCGCGCGGCGATGGCGACAAAGCGCCGGATATTAAAAAGGTCGAAGGCGGATTCCGCTGGAAAGAGGCTTTCAAAGATCAGTATATGCGAGTTAAAGCCGCCATGCACGAAGTTAGCGGGCTGCCGCAAATCGTTCCGCAAGAGCTGAATTTCGGTGGACTTAACGGCGAAGCGTTGCAAGTCCTTTTCCACGACATCATTTCCGATACAGAAGAGCATTGGCTTTCGTGGGGATACGCTTTATCGGAATTGCATGCGAAAACAATCCGCTATTTGCAAGCGCGATTAAATGCGCCTGTCTTTGCTTACGACAAAAAAGTCGTACAAGCAATCGGCGATAATTACGATAATGAAATGCGCTTCGTTTTACCTTTACCGGATAATCGCAAGGAATTAGTCGAACTATTAATGCTTGAAACTAGCGCAGGATTCGAGTCGATGAAAGGCGCAATTGAGCGCCTTGGCGTCGAAAATGTGCAAGCGAAAAAGCAAGAGATTGAATTCGAGCGCAGCAAACGACGAGCAATTGCCGATCCTTATAACGCTGATAACGAAGGGGGTGATTTCTAGTGGTGGAGAAACCTCATTATTCCAAATCGCCTTATGTCGTTACAGCTTTAAACGGTGGCGCAGGTAGCGGTTTGGAGTTTTTATCGGGCGAAGGCGAGCCATCTGCTGAATTAGGCAGCGGCGGAGACTGGTATTTAAACACGGAAAACGGCGACCTTTATCGGAAAGACAACGGCATTTGGGCATTGCAAATGAATTTAGTTGGGCCACAAGGGCCAAAAGGCGATCAAGGCGAGCAAGGTCCAAAAGGGGATAAAGGCGACCAGGGCGAGCAAGGCCCGAAAGGAGATAAAGGCGATCAAGGTGAGCAAGGACCTCCAGGAGCTGACGGCCGCGGAGTTGCCGGCATAAAGTATGAGGAGGGAACGGGCGAATTCGTTTTCATAATGACGGATGATACCGAAATCCGTGTCGAAGTCCCTATCGCTTAAATCATCCGACCGCAACGTCGTAAAACTAGCGAATAAATTCGCCGTCGGGCGTAAAACGAAAGGAGAATCGCAATTTATGAAAAAAGAAAATTTAAATCCTCAATTTTTCGCAGAAGGCGAAGTCGACGATCAAGAAACGCCTGCGGAGGCGAAAAAAACCGAATCAAACGTCGATAATAAAGTGCCTTATGACCGCTTTAAAGAAAAAATAGACGAAGTTAATTCCTTAAAAGCCGAATTAGCCAAAATTAAAAAAGCGCAAGAAGAAGCGGAAAAAGCGAAACTCGAAGAACAAAACGAATATAAAAAGCTATATGAACAAGCGCAGCAAGAGTTGGCGCAGATTAAGGAGGCTGCATTAAACGCCAAAAAAGACGCGTTGCTCGCAAAAGCTGGTTATTCCGACGAGCAAATCGCGCTATTACGCAACTCAATTACAGGCGGTACAGACGAAGAAATTTCACAATCTGTGTCGCAGTTAACCGCGGTTATTCCGCCAAAACCTAATTATGTAGACCCTTCGCCAATGAACGGCGAGCGGGATAAACCTGAGCCGGTTGATGAGCGCAACATAGGAGTTGACCTATTTAAGCGCTTGAAGGCGAAAGGGAAAATAAAATAACTAGGAGGAATGAAACATGTCATTATACGGGCCAAAATTTAGCGAAACTGAATTTCGCGGAGGAAAAAACATTCTAGCATCTGAGCATTTACAATTCATTGAAGGAGGCGCAACGCTGGACGCGACAAAATTCCCTGTCGGTTATAACGACGTTGGTAAGCTAGTTGCGCGTAATACTACGACAGGAAAGTTCGAGCCGGTTGCGGAAGCTGAGGATTTAACCGGATATGACAACTTCGGAATCCTAAACGTCGATTTCGAAAACGATGGCGAAACAGACTTAATTGCCGGCGAAGTCATTGTTCGCGGCAGCGTTTATGAAGCCAAATTAGCAGACGCAGTTCCTGACGCTTTTAAAGCGGCTAATCCGCTAATTCGCTATGTAAATCATATCTAATCACACGACACCCCTAGAGGCGTTTTTATTTTGCGCAAAAATAACGAAACAATGAAGGAGATGTTATGAAATGGCAGGAATCACTTACCTAAAAGAATTTCAGGAGCCGGCATTGCGCGGCTTAGTTGACGCATTAGAAAACGAAAAGAAAGACGCGCCATCGCTTGGCGACCGTTTCTTACCGAATGATAGAATCTACTCTAATACTTTCGCTTACGACATCATTAAGAAATCTAATCATATCGCAGCTATGATCGGATATGGCGCAGAGCCTCCGGTTGTTGACCGTGACGCAGTTGCATCTAAAATGGGCGAACTTGCGAAAATGGGTCTTAAATACATCGCAACTGAGGAAGAATTGCTCGCACTTAATCAAGCACGTTCTAATGGCGAAAAGCAAGCGATGATTGAGAAATTAATTACAAAAGGTGCCGACCTTGTGCAAGCCATTCAACGCCGTGTTGACGTCGCAAAAATGGAAGCTATTGCGAAAGGTAAATTCGAATACAACAAAAACGGCGTTAAGGTCGTTGTTGACTACGGCATTCCGTCCGATCAAAAAATCGTTTTAACTGGCGAAAACGCGTGGTCTAATCCGGAAAAAGATGTTATCGGCGATTTAATCGAATGGGATCGTAAATATACCGAGGTAAACGGAAAACAAGCGGACGCAATCTTATTGACTCGCGAAACTCAGGCATTATTGCTTAAGAACGCAGTAATCGTTAATGAGGCACGCGGAAAAGATAGCGGATCTGCACGCATTTCCGTTGACGAGCTAAACAGCGTTTTAGGTGGCTACGGCTTACCGCCTGTACAAGTGATTACGCATACGCAAATCACAGTTAAAGACGTTGTCACTGGCCAAGACGAAGTAATCGAGTTCTTCCCTAAAAACCGCGTTGTTTTCGTTAGCGAAGGATTAGGAAACTTCGTATATGGTCCGACTGTTGAAAACAATTTCGAGCCAGGAGTCGTATTACAAGCGAAAGATAAAGACGAGCCAATTCAATCAATCTTACGCGTTGCTGCTGCCGGATTCCCGATCGTCGAAGCACCTAGCTTACTACTTCACGCTGACGTTTTTGAACTTGAATAATGGCGAATGTTAAAGTCGTGTCAATCGGCGCGATTATTGATGGTTGCCCGATTGGTTCGACATTCGAGCTCGATGAGCGCACAGCTAACCGATTAGCTGCGCTCCAATACGTTAAGATCATCGACCGAGTTTCGCCGGTGAATAAGGAGTCAGCGCCAAAAAAGCCGGCGGAAACAAAGTCGAGTAAGCCGAAGACAAAACCGAAATCTAAAGCGAAGGCAAAAGAATAAAGGAGGGTGCGCCGATGGCGACAAGTTCCGAACTTGCCAACCGATTACTGACGCGGTTCAAGGGCGTACCAAATTTCGGGATGGAAGATGCGGCGGAACTGATTGACGACGCGTTACAAGTTCACGGACTAGACCCGTCGGCGACAGTTCCCGCAAACAAAATTAATCTCGTACTATTGTTCGCACAAGCCGAGGGCGCGTGGCGAATCGCAATAGCAACCGCGCATTACTTCCAATACACCGACGGCGAGGAATCCGTCAATAAATCGGGCATTAGCGAGCGTTACCGTAGACTAGCGACTGATCTTCGCATACAGTACGAAGCGGAAAAGGCGAAGGAAACTGGCGCTAGTTTCTATCTTTCGCAACGCGTTGACCGACCGAATACGACGCCGCCGACCGGTAAAAGTGGGCGTAGACGATGGCTGAATTAGAGCGCTTGTTCGAAGAAATAGCGCGTAAGCATGGCGACTTGACTGCAAAGCAGGTACGCTATGCAATACGCGAAATTGGCCGAATACGGGGCGATATTGCCGATTTGCTGGCGGATTTTGAATCGGGCGACGGTACGATTAAACGTCAGCGATTAATGCGCCTTTTGCGCGAATTAGAGCAGATTGAAAAGTCGATGCAAATATACGGCATGGACGCGTTGATTAGAGTCATCGAAGAATCGGCGGACTTTACTATCACGGAAGAAAATAGCGCGCTAGTCGCGTTAATTGGCTTGCCGCTAATTAAGCGGAATAAACGGGCTTCTGTTCGCGGCGAGGTTACTAAACTGGTGATTAAACGCAAAGGCGACGACGGACTTGCGCTCGATGACCGCATATGGAATATGTCGGGCATTATCCGCGATTCCATCGCAACGCAAATACGGTCGGACGTAATTAAAGGCGTGTCGGTCGGTACAATGGTTCGTAATGTGCGCAAAATATACGACGGCGAAACGTGGATGATTAAGCGACTTGTGGTGACGGAATCAAATACGGCCTACCGCACGGCGACCGCAAAAAGCATCGAACGAAGCGAAGTGGCGGATTGGTTGCGGATAGTCGATAATGGATTCCGCCATCCACACCATAAAGAACACCGTTGCTATGAATTAGCACAAGAGGATCGATATAATATGGGGCGTGGAATTTTCCGTCCAACCGATACCGAAATTTACAGTCCACATCCGCAATGTTCTTCGTTTTTGATTCCGGTCTTAAAGTCGGAATACTTATAGGAGGTGACTAACGCATGCTAAACGATTATGACATCGAATTTATGCGCCAAACTCGAAGTGAAGTAATCGCCAATCGCACGTCAAAAATCAACGTAAAATATTCGGACGTCACCGAGCGCGATCCGTTCACGGGCGAGCCAATAGGCGAATCAGAAGTTACTCGTCAAGTTGACGCGGTAGTCACCGAAATAAGTACGGGTGTTGACCGTGATTTAGACGGCGGAATTGAGGTTCAAACTGGCGACTTGAATGTTTCTATATCGATTGAGCAAATCGCCGATATTGCCGATAAAATCACGGCTATTTTGTACGACGGAAAAGATTACGAGATACTAGCAATAGATAAAAAAGGAATCGGCGTTGACAATCGCTACGAAATAATTGCGAGGTTAATAAGCTGATGGCGAACTTCAACGTAAAAATAGACGGATTGGGCGACGTGCTAAAAATGCTCGATAATGTTGGCGGACAGCAAGCGGTGAATGACATAGATAAAATTACGGAAACGTATGCGCGTAAAATGGCGAGCGAATCCGCGGAAATGGCGCCGGTTGATACGGGAGCGCTCAAAAACTCGTTGGCGTCGTCGCCGCGACAGGCACCCGAACCGCATACATGGCAGTGGGGGTCGGACAAAGAATATGCGACGCGCCAAGAATACGAGCACAAAACGAAAAAAGCATTTGTGCGTAAGGCAATCTGGAATAACGAAAATGATTATATTGACGCTGTGAAGCGCCGAATAACGAAGGGGTGACGGAATGGCTAATCTATACGACATACAAGCGTCACTCAAAACGTTTTTGGAGCAACAAACGGGTTACACGTGCGTTTGGATTTATGACGGCGTTAAGTTGCCGACAACCAAACCGTTTCTGACAATCGAGGACTTGCAAACGCAACACGCAACGCTCGATAAAATGCGCGAGGTTGCCGAGTCAAATTACCGGTTTCAAGTCGGCGTTTATGCCAATTCAAGCGCACAAAAAGCGAAGTTGCCCGAGGAAATTAAACGGGCGCTTACCTTCAATCAAATACCGTTATTAGAAACAAGTCAATCCGGAGTTCCCGCGGTTGGCTTTTTTGTTGCGGACGTTGAACGAATAACTCCAATACCAAACGAAGACATAACAAGTCAAACGAACAATCACCGCGTTTATCTCGATGTTTCCGTCGAGGTTACGCTTTATAAATAGGCAAAGGGGCGAATCAAATGGCAATTTTGAAAGGGAAGGATATTGTATACGCCGTGCGCGTGCCTGACGAGGGCGGCACATCAACCACACTGCGCGTCCTTTATCAGACTACCGGTAGTCGGTCGAAAGAACGCGACGAAGTCGATGTCAGCACGAAGGACATTAGCGGAAGTGCTTATGGGCTTAAAACGGAAACAATTAGCTTCGAAGGACTTATGTCCGCGGATGACCCGGCACTGCAAGCGTTAGAGGACGCAATCGACAACGCAAAATATCTGGAAATTCTTGAAATCAACGTGAACACTATGAATGCGACAGTTGGCAAATATATGATTTCTTCGTTTGAAGTAGAGTATCCGGGCGATGACAACGCAACGTATTCGATTGAAGCGTCACTTGCCGGCGACACAACCGAGGAAACATTGACGACCGTGCCTGCTGGCGCAGACGAAATTTAATTCAGGCGGGCGACTTTGCCCGCTTAATACATGAAACGGAGGAATTGCGGAATGGCAACATTTGAAATCAACGGAAAAGAATACGAATTAAAACTGACGTTTAAAGCGGTACGACATTTAAACAGTCTTTACGAAGGCGGCGCATACGCGCTTATCGGCAAAGCAATCACGGGCGACCTTGACACTTTTATTAATATCGTCCACGCCGGGCTATTGCATACCGGAGAAAACTTTAAGTTAAAAGATGTTGAAGGCGCAATTCAGCAACTTTTTGACGAGGAAAAACTCGATCAAGATACTATCACAAAAATCAGTAACGAAGTAGTCACCGAAAGTTTTTTCTACAAGAAAACCGTCGACAAGCTATTGAGGGACAACCCGCAAGCGAAAAAAGCACTCGAAACCCTTATGGCATAACAGACGAGTGCGACGTCGCGATAGCGGATGGCTGGCGGTATCTCCGCCTCACACCGCATGAGATAGAATCGCTGACACCGCGCGAGTTTGCGATTCTCATGCAAGCGGAGAATGAACGTCGCTTTGACGAGTATGAGTTGATGGCTACTCAAGCGATGTGGAACCGTGCGGCATATCACGCAAAACGGTTGAAAAAGTCGAACTTGTTCAAGCGACCAAAAGACGGTGAGCAAGTCGACCCGAAAACAATCGAAGAACGACGCAAGGAAGTTGACGAGATGAACGACTGGCTTGCGACTTTAACGGTCGAACGGAAGGGGTGAGACGGTGGAAGAAAATATACTCGTCAAGGTTGGCGCTGATATAAGTGATTTGAGTAGCGGAATGGCAAAGGCAGGTAAAGAGGTTCAAACATTTAGTAGCCGTATGGAAGGCTTTGGCAAAAATATGCGCGACATTGGTGGAGGGATTGCGCTTTCATTTGGCACAATTGCAACCGGAATTACCGTGCCGTTGAAACAAGCGGTACAGACTTCGGTCGACTTTGACAGCGCCATGCGACGGGCGGCGACGATTGCCGGGGCAACGGAAAAAGAATTTGACGCTTTGAAGCAAACGGCGCTTGACCTCGGAGCAAAAACGACCAAGTCGGCGCAGGAAGTTGCGGTTGCGATGTCGGAGATGGCCGCGAAAGGCTACGACGTGAACCAAATTATTGCGGCTATGCCGGGCGTCATTGCCGCTGCCGAAGCGTCAGGCGAGGACTTGGCGCTAACGGCTGATACGGTATCAAGCGCCATTAATGCGTTTGGCTTAGAGGCAAAAGACGCTTCCAGAGTTGCTGACATACTTGCCCAGTCAGCAAATGACACGGCAGCAGGGATAGCCGACCTCCAATATGCGTTTAAGTACGCGGCTGGCCCAGCGGCGCAACTTGGTTACTCTATAGAGCAAGTAACGGCAGCGGTTGGAATCATGGTTGACGCAGGACTTGCTGGAGAACAAGCTGGTACATCATTGAGGGCGGCACTGATACGTTTAGTTGATCCCCCTAAAAAGGCTGCGAATACATTGAAGGCTCTTGGGGTACAGGTCAAAGACCAAAACAATGAAATGAAACCGCTAAGTCAGATTATTGGCGAACTATCAAAAGCAATGGACGGGTACACGGACTCGCAAAAAGCGTCAGCACTTGCGGCAATATTCGGTACGGAGGCAGTTTCGGGCATGATGGCGCTCGTTGCAGCAGGACCGGAAAAAATCGACGCCATGACGAAATCGCTAGAAAATTCGGCTGGCGCGTCTGCAAAAGCCGCTAAGAAAATGATGGGCGGACTTGGCGGAGCCATCGAGCAAATGAGCGGTGCGTTTGAAACAATGAAAATAATCGTAGGCGACCATTTGACGCCAACTATTCAGCGGTCGGTAGAATGGATAACCAAGCTGATTGAGGCATTTAATAATGCACCGCCAAAATTGCAAAAGTTTATATCGGTTGCGGCGTTAGTGCTTGCGACGCTGACTGGATTCATTGCGGTTGTTGCAACAGCAGCCGCTGGCGTTGGACTATTCATGATGTCGATAGCGCCGATTGTTGGGCTATTTACGAAAACTAACGCAACCGGCAAAAAGACTAGCGGAGTTTTGCGAGTGCTTGGCGGAATTTTTAGATGGCTGGTCAGTCCGATTGGGCTTGTGATTGGTGCGATTGTCGGATTATCAGCGGCTTTTGTTACGTTATATAAAAAATCCGAAACATTCCGCAATACAATCGACAAAATCGTCTCGAAGTTAGAAGGGGCGTTTTCCGCAGGTGTTATAAAAGCAGGTCAAGCACTAACAAAATTGAAAAGTGTATTCGTCAAACTTGTAAATACTAAAATCAATCCATTTTTCGAAAATCTGGCGGATGTATTTCGCGGGGCATGGATAGTGAGCGTTGAAAAAGCTAGCGCTGTTTTCAGTAAATTTAAAAATGTTTTGCTCGATATAGCTGAAACAAAAGTATTTTCGTTTTTCGAAAGATTAGCGGGCGCTGTTTCATCGGCATTTCACGGAGACTTTAGCGGTATGGCGCAAATATTTGGACAACTCGTACCTACTATCATCAGCGTTATGGTTGGCGGAATTCCGGCACTGATTTTGACAGCGGCTCGTTATTTACCGGCAATCGCAGAGGGTTTAGAGAGTAGTATGCCTGCTGTTTTGAGTGGAATTACAAAGGTCATAGACAGAATATTTGACTCAATGACCATTTATTTGCCAATGTTTATACAGTCAGGCGTTGATATATTGACGAAGATAATCGAAGGCTTGGCAAAAGCAATTCCGTTAGTATTGATAATAATCCTTAATATTGTTACGACGATAATCACGGCAATTGCAAAATATTTACCGGAGTTTGTAAGCGTAGGAGTTGACATACTGACGAGCCTAATCGAAGGAATATCGAACACAATACCGCTCATTCTGCCTATAATTCTTACAGTTGTAACAACGTTGATTACTGCGATTGCTGATTTCCTACCTGATTTTATACAATCCGGTACAGAGATTTTAATTAGCTTAATTAACGGATTAGTTTCATCTTTACCGAAAATTGTTGGCATAGCACTGATGGTTGTAACGACATTATTACGTGTAATAACAGATGCCTTACCTGTAATTATTAACACCGGTATAACTATTTTAAATGCGCTAATCGAAGGAATTATTATACTCTTACCAGCCTTAATTGACGCCGCACTTTCAATTGTTTTAACCATCGCGCAAGCTATTACTGACAACTTACCTAAGCTAATCGAGGCAGGCATACAAATACTCGACACACTAATTGACGGTATTATGTCGATTTTACCGAATCTACTTGAAATGGGAGTCTTAATTATATTAGCGTTATTCGTTACGATAATAGATAATCTTCCAAAAATTATTGTAGCAGGCATTAAAATAATAGACGCATTAATCAACGGGATTATGAAAATTTTACCACAGCTACTTGAAACAGGTATTATGCTGATTTTTACTTTATTTGGTTCCCTAATCGACAACTTACCGAAGATACTCGACGCGGGTGTCAAAATTTTAGTCGCTTTGATTGACGGAATCATGAAGATTTTGCCACAACTTTTGCTGGCTGGCTTAACGCTTATTGTCAAATTAGCTGGCGCTTTAATACAAAATTTACCGAAAATCTTGGAGGCAGGCGGGAAAATTTTATTGGCGTTGCTCGACGGTATCGCGAAATTAATTCCGAAGCTGCTATCGCTTGGCTGGGATTTAGTTAAGAAATTGGCTGGCGCTATTGACGACAAAGTCGGCGACATGTTCAATGTCGGCGCGAACTTGATTAAAGGGCTGTGGAACGGTATTAACTCAGTTAAAGACTGGATCATCGGAAAAATCGGCGGTTTTGCAAGCGGCGTTGTAAAAGCGGTCAAGGGATTCTTTGGTGTGCATTCGCCGTCCCGTGTATTTCGCGACGAAATCGGTAAAATGCTCGGACTTGGGCTTGCGGACGGTATGCTCGCAATGAAAAGCGACGTAATTGGAGCAGCGGAAAGGCTGTCCGAGTGGGCAACGCCTGAACCGCCGGACGTATCGCTCGCTTATGCAACACCAAGCAGAGCACGTGCGGCATTGTCAACGACAATAGGTACAGTGGAACGAGGTTCATTCGCTAACAGCCCTAGCGGCAGGTCACCATCTGTTTTGGAAGTCCACGTCTTTGCGAATATCGACGGAAAAGAACTGTCCAAGGAAATTGCGGAGCCAGTGAGGATCGAGTTGGATAAACTTGATGTTCGCAGTCAGATTATTAAAACCGGGAGGAGGAAATCATGACGGAAAAGTTAACAGTTAGCTTTGGTGGACATGACCTGTCTAGTTATTTAATCATCAATACGTTAGACCGCGGCATTGGCGTGTCTAAAAAAAGTCGGACTCAACAGCGTATTGGCAAACTCGGTGTTCAATTTCTCGGCACCGAGTCCTCCTTGTACTCCTTTCCGATGGGCTTTTCTTTGATTGACGACCTAGGAACCAAGAGGCGGAAGTTAGCCGAAATCTTAAACGTTGACGAACCAAAACCCTTGGAATTCTCGGATGAACCGGGGGTATTTTATTTAGCCTATCCGAGCATTTCCGGAAATATCGAGGAAGTACTTAAAGTCGGCAAAGGAACAATCACATGGGAAATCCCCGACGGTGTGGCGTACTCGAAAGCGGAATATGTATTCTCGAATGAAGACTCTGATGGGATTTTACAAGACTTTATTATCGTAGACAATCCCGGTACAGAGACCATGTTGCTAGAGATGGAAGCAACATTTAATAGCGATAATGGATTTCTTGGTTTAGAAAATGACGACCGGTCAACGTTGGTGTTGTTTGGAAACGTCGAGGAAGTGGACGGCTATCACTACGAAACGAGCGACCTATTGTTTGACGACCATCTCACGAAAGATAAGGGATGGATATTGAACAACGGTGTAACTCCGCCGGTCACGCCAGAACGCTTGCAAGTCGGAACCGTCACTTATGTTGTCGAGGATTCGGCGACAGACGAAGGATATGTAAAGCCTAGTGGCTATGGCACAGGCACAAGTTGGCACGGTCCATCCTTAACGAAGATTGTACCCGCAGACAAAAACGGAAAATACGCTAAAAACTGGCGGTCAGACTGGCGCTTTGATTTTAACACAGACGGGAGCACAGCCAAAGGTCAAGAGGTCGGGCATAACTCGATTACCTATATCGACCAAAACGACGAAATCATATGTTCGGTTGTGTTTGAGGACAATAACCCGTCATACGAACGGTCAGACATAGCGGTATATATCCGCAATCAACGGGTTTGGGATACCCGGGAAACGAATCAGTTTTATGTGACCGGTCGAGGTGGTCAAGGCCCAATTTGCCGCGTCGAAAAAATCGGGAATCAGATTACGGTTAGTACGTGGTCGGGGGTTAAAAAAACATTTATAACGGACAACCCGGACGCAGAATTACGCAAAATCACTTGGTATAGCGCCGCGTATGGTAGTAACCGACCCATCACAAACAACTTGTTGCGGGCGTTGCACGTGTACAAACATAACGTGGAAAACTGGCGGGATATACCCAACAAGTTTGGCAGGGGAGATACGCTCACATACGGAAAAAACGGGATGAACATTTTTTGCCAAATCAACGGCATGCAAGGTCTGCAATATCGCGACCCGGGAAGTACGCTAATCAAAGCGCCGCCCGGACAAAGCGTGATCTATCTCGCATACAGTCCGTTTGCAGAAACTCCTCTTGTAAGACTAAAAGGAAGGGCGGTGTATGTCATATGATTTTTACGCTTACAGACCGTCACTATAACGTATTGGACGCTTATGAGACAGACGACTATCTGATTGGCCAGTATATAGGCTCGATACTCGAGACACTCGAAATCAATGTTCTAGTAAAAAGCCTAAACGCTGAACACTGGGTCGAAGGTAACTATATCATGTGCCAGGACAAAAAAGGGAAAAAGCGTTGGTTTACGATTTACGATTGCGAGGATTCCAACACTGGAGACTCCAAAAGCCTTTTTTGTTATAGCGGCACAATTGATATTGTCGCAGAGGACGCGGCGCCAATCAGCGCACCGGATCCGAAACCTTTTAAATGGTACTTTGACCAAATTTTTTATGATACTGGGATTGTCCTAGGCATTAATGAGATTTCCGACTTAACTAGAAAGCTAGAATTTACGTCTGAAAACGCGTCAAACGCTGAAATGTTGCAATACGTGCTGAACGGTTTTGACAATGCCGAAGCAAGTCTGGATGTGGAATTTGACGGTGCAACGCCGACAAAGCTCGTACTTAACGTTTATAAGCGAATCGGAAACGAGGAACCGCAAGCCATCCTATCAGATGAAGATGACTCTTTGACATCACTTGACCGGAAAGGCAGTATAAGCGACCTTGCGACATGTATAAACCCGACCGGTGCAGAGGATGATAACGGAAATCCGATTACACTACTTGGCAAGTATTACGAGGAAAAAGACGAAAACGGAAATATCCTTTACTACTCACCGGTGGATTCTCCACGGGTTTTTTCCGTTGTTGCACGACAAAACTTTTACGTGCAACTGCCGGGCAAAGCCAACGGGGAATTTGACGGATACATCAACAGGCGGTACGAGTCGCAAGCAACAACACAGGACACGCTTTGGCAAGAATCTTTAACTCAATTGAAGAAAATTGACCATGTGGCGGTCACCTACGAAGCTAACGGGTATATCAATTGCTCGATTGGCGACAACGTGCAAATCGTTTCGCACGAAATGAAGCCACCTGTCATGATTGCTGCTCGAACGATAGAGTACAAGTTTAATGACGACGACCCAAGCCGAAACGTTTATAAATTTGGGAATTATGTAGAGTTAACGTCTAATCTGGACGAATTGTCAAAGATTGTAGCCGACCTAAAGCAAAAACTGCTGATTGTGACCGTTGTGGCAAGTGCCGGCACTGTGTTTAAAAACGGAACTGGAGAAACCGACCTTACCGCCGTAACCATCCTTGGCGGAAAAGAAGTAGACACAGACGGGTTGTTTTATAGCTACGTGTGGTCCAAGTACGACAAAAACGGAAACTTTGTTGGCGCAACGTCCGGAAAATCAATTACGGTTTACGCCCAGAACATCGACGAAAAGGAAACGTACATTGTGACGGTTGAAAATCAAGGCGCAAAATCAATCGGACAAATCACAGTGACAAACGTCAATGACGGGAGTGAAGGAGCACCGGGGAAATCAGTTGAAACAATTACCGAGTATTATTTAGCAACAAGCGCTAACAGTGGAGTTACAAGAAGTACTACGGGTTGGACAACGACATTTCAACCGGTAACAAACGAGAAAAAATATTTGTGGAGTTATAAGAAAATAACATATAAAAATCCTACTGACGAGGAATATACAGACCCGGTTATAGTAGGTGTATATGGTGATAAAGGCGAACAAGGTCCCGCAGGTAAAGGCGTGTCATCCATCCAAGAGCAATACTACTTGTCGACGTCAAACACAACGCAAACGGGTGGCAGTTGGAGCAACACACCGCCTGCATGGCAAGACGGTAAGTACATGTGGACAAGGAGCGTCATCACATATACGGACGGCACATCTGTTACTACAAATCCCGTATGTGTCACCGGTGCAAAAGGGCCTACAGGTGCAACTGGTAACGGTATCCAGTCGGTAGACGTTGAGTACTATTTATCAACGTCGGCAACCGCATTATCCGGCGGTTCGTGGTCCACAACAGCGCCAACATGGCAGGATGGTAAATACATGTGGAGTCGGACAAAAACGGTTTACACAAACGGGACGACGACATACAGTGACCCTGCCTGCATTACCGGTGCAAAAGGACCACAAGGACCACAAGGTGTACCGGGTCCAAAAGGTGCGGACGGACAAACGTTGTATACGTGGATAAAATATGCGGATAGTCCAACGAGTGGCATGTCCGATACACCGGACGGCAAGAAGTACATCGGATTGGCGTATAACAAAACGTCACCAACCGAATCAAGCAATTATGCCGACTATAGCTGGTCGCTTATTCAGGGTCCGCAGGGCGTGCAAGGCCCAAAGGGCGCCGACGGGGTAACGACTTACACATGGGTCAAGTATGCGGACGATGACCGTGGGAACGGTATGTCGGACAGCCCGAATGGCAAGCGTTATTTGGGGCTTGCATACAACAAAACAACGCCTACAGAAAGCAGCAATCCTAGTGATTATAGCTGGAGTCCGCTGTACGATAATGTGAAGGTTGGTGGGAGGAATTTAATTAGGAATAGCGACTTTTCACAAGGAAGAACTTATAGATGGTCTGGTGTTACAGAACTTGTTGATGGTCATGCGAATGGATTTAAGGGTGCGGTATTAGAAAGGACAGGATATGAAGGAACTATTAGGGCTTTTTTATATCAAGGCAATTACGATGAAGACATAATTTTTTCTCCAGAAGAAAATTATACTTTATCAGGATGGTTTTATATTGATTCATCAGTACCGTTAGATGGTGATAATAATGCTATTTTTGTTAGAAAATACAAAGAAGGTACTGATGGCAATCTTATTGATTTTATCAATGTCCCTATAAATCTAAATAATTACAAATACGACACGTGGTACTATTTTGAAAAAACAGGAAAATATCCTGTTGGTTACACTGGTTTTGAACAAATTGCTTTTGCCATGAGTAAAAATGGTAGAGTGATTATAAGCGGGTGGAAACTCGAAAAAGGCAACGTCGCAACCGACTGGACACCTGCACCTGAAGACGTCCAAGCCGCAATCGACCAAGCCAAGCGGGACGCAGAAAACGCACAAAGCACCGCAGACGGAAAAAACACCGTATTTTATCAAGCAACCGCACCGTCGACGGCGGGGCGAAAGGTTAACGACTTGTGGTATGACACAGATGATGGGTACAAGCCATATCGGTTTGATGGGTCGAATTGGGTTGCCGCACCTTTTGGAAATGCCGCAATCGCGAATTTGGACGCGGGGAAGATTACAACGGGGTATTTGAGCGCAGCCAGAATCGCGGCAAAGTCAATAGATGTAAGTAAATTAAACGTATCGACTCTATCCGCAATTACCGCAAATTTAGGTAATATTACAGCCGGTAACATTAGTGGGGTAAATATAACCGGCTCGACACTGACGGCAACCGGAAGTAACAACGCGTCTGTTACGATCGACGAGAACGGGTGGTACGTTAAGGATGAAACAGGCAATGTAAAGCTGTGTGTAACGACAAAAGAAACCGATTTTGCGGTGCGTCAGCCGTCAGCCATTCAGTTTTTTACCCTCTCAGGCAGTCGCGCCGGGTACGTTGGTATGTACGAAAATCAGGACATAATGAGTCTTTACAGCGGTACTAGGTTGTATATTACCGCACCAAGATTAGAAATGAGCGCTAACGACTTTTATATCAGTGGCGAAGCTAGATTTTACACAACAACATATACAGATCCAGAACCGAATGTGATGAAGGCAATCAAAGTATCCGGCGGCATATCGACCGACTCGCTCTATGCAAACGCAGGGTCAGTTAACAAAGACGCCATCAGGACGAACGGAAAAATCAACGTTGGCGGAGAAGGTATCGAGATAGTGTGGCCAGGTGGTATGCCTTACATTGATTTTACTCGAGTTTCAGGTGCAGACTACAATGCACGCATCATTATGCAAAGTGATTCTTCCTTAGCATTTATGTTTGACAACAATGCTGCTATACGTCATCGCTTTTATGCAAACGGCACGAAATCCGGCGGATCTATCGAAGTTGACGGGAAAAACCTTGGAATGTCACCGATTGACAGCCCACAGGTACTTTTAGAAACAATCGAGTTTGATGTACCGTTGACCGAACAAGGCACAAAGGTGTTACTCGATAGCCGTTTTGCAAAGGCGGTTAACTACCGATTTGCGGTGTTTCCGAATAATGGACGAGTAATCGAAAAGGGCCCCGACTATTTTATTATTGCCGGTGATGGGTTAGCGGATATAAGAATCGTCGGCGAACGTGTTGGTTATGCAGGGGTTTACTTCGATGACATGACCATGGAAGGAGTGGTTTAATGTGGCATGGATGAAACGGGAGCCGAGAATTACGGCTCTTATAAAAGAGAATGAAAAAGAAATTGTCGTGGTAGGTCCAAAAAACGAAGTAGAAAAAATGGAATCGGGGGAAAAAGAAAATGAAACCGATAAATTATGACTTTCAAAACGTCCAAAACTTGTTGGCTACAAAGATTGCTAATTTAGAAGTACAGTTAGCGAACGAACAGGCGGCAAGACAAGCAATTGTAGAATATGCGGAATCACTAGAAAAGAAACTTGAGGAATTACAACCGAAAAATGAAGGAGGTGAGACAGAATGAACGTGCAAATAACGAACATCAATATAAGCTACAATGAGGGGAAAATTAATACCGTACAGGTGTATTTTTCAGCGACAACCAAAAATCACGAGATTAATATCAGTGGTTATGTGCCGTTGACCGCGGAAGAATACCAAGGCAACGAGTCAATCGATGTATTAACGGGCATTGTAAAACAAACAATCATAGACAAATTAAGTCCTGCCGATTAAGGTAGGGCTTTTTATATTAGGAGGTTTAATATGAACTGGGAAATACTTTATAAAACTATAATAACAGCCGTCGGCGCAATCGTCGGATATATTTTCGGGGAGTGGAGTGTATTGCTACAGATATTACTTGCCTTTGTCATCATAGATTATGTCAGTGGATTGCTCGCGTCAGGGGTCGAGGGCAAGTTGAGTAGCAAAGTAGGATTCAAAGGGATTGCGAAAAAAATAATGATTTTTGTGTTGGTGGCGGTCGGTCATTTAGTAGATAAAGCAATCGGAGATGGTAACATGATACAAAATGCAATCATCTTCTTTTATTTAGGCAACGAGTTATTATCAATCCTCGAAAATGCCGGTCGGACAGGATTGCCGGTGCCGGAGCAGATTAAAAACGCAGTGGATGTACTAAAGGGAAAATCAAAGTAGTAGAGTGGCAATTGCTGCTCTTTGTTTATATTTAAAAGGAGATGTTATATATGGCAAACAGTATCGCAATTTCAAGCGGACATGCGCTTTATGTACGTGGAGCAAGCGACATAATCGACGAGGTAACAGAGGCAAGGAGAGTTACCAATAAAACAGCAGAATATTTAAGACAATTAGGCGTCACTACCTATGTGTTTCATGATGATACGTCACGCACACAAAATCAAAACTTAAGTACGATTGTAAATTTTCACAATTCCAAAAATCGGGAGCTTGATGTGTCTGTACATTTTAATTCGTCCGCTCGTACAAATAATCCACTCGGTGTTGAGGTACTTTACTATGACCAAAGCGGTTTAGCGGCAAACGTATCTCAAGCAATCGCAAATGCAAGCGGACTTAAAAATCGAGGAGCAAAACAGCGGAAAGAACTGTATTTTTTACGAAAAACGTCAAAGCCTGCCATTTTAATCGAAGTTTGTTTTGTTACAAGCACCGCAGACGTCGAACTTTATCGAAAAAACTTTGACGCCATTTGCCGGGCGATTGCGGAGACGTTGGCAGGTAAAAGGCTTTCCCAACCTGCACCGCAACAAACCGCCGCGCCGGTCACACCATCAACCGGCAGTAATATCGGCGTTGGCTCTATCGTCACTGTAGCCGCACACGCAACGCACTATCAAACCGGACAACCGATAGCCTCCTTTGTCAAGGGCAACCGGTATAAAGTCCTGCAAGTAAAATCCGTCAATCAAAGCAACAGTAAAAAAGCGTATTTGTTGGACGGTATTATGTCGTGGGTACTCGAACAAGATATTGTCGAGGCAGGAGGGCAAGCGGCACCACAACCACAAGCCGCAAAGAAACGGTATATCGTGCTACCTTCTAGCGCTACTACGTGGACGGTGTACAAGTTGGATAGACCGCCAGTCAAGGCGAACAAGGCGAATATTGCAGGGACGCTAAAGCCGTCAAAATTTGGCGGTTTGGAGTATGAAATTCTCGAGGACCTTGGCGGTTGGGTATTTAAAATCAGAACGGGCGATTTTGGTACGGTGAAAATTTACGGGGCGCCTTCGACTGGGGCGCAGATTGTCGAAAAATAAAAAGAGGGGAGCGAATCCTCTCTTTTTTTTATTTTTACAAGAGGAGATTTGGCAGAAATAAAGAATTATTAATGTGAAAGGAGGGAAGGATTTGAAGCAAGTAGCAGACAGGGAATTATTTGTAGTTAAAGGGAAAACGATAGAAATATTTACAATGGAAGATAATACTTATCTGGCTTTTGCACACGCAGATTATAATGCTGATGATGAAGAAGCAATAATAGGTATGGGAGAGGGGGACGAAAAAGAAACGGCAATAAAGCTAGCACTCCAGGACTTACATATTAAAACAAAAAACACCCGGTGAGGGGTGTTAGTTTTTTACGATAAAATTGGTTATATCTTTTTCGATTATACAATACCTTACCATTTTCCTACTTGAATTTAACACTTCCTTTCCGCTTATTTCGTATCGGAATAATTGACTCCACTGGCGACGCTTTTTCGTGTATATCCTTGACTTCGCTCTTGGCGTACCTTACATACCGCTGTGTCATCGCCATATCCGTATGCCCAAGTATTTTCATGAGTGCGAACGGGTCGCCGCCATTTCGTAAAAATTTGACTGCGAAATAGTGCCGAAACGTATGCGGACTGACCCTCGCCTTTATCGGATAGCCCGACTTTTTCGCGTACTTTTTCAGCATTTTCGCGAAAGTGTCACCGTAGTAACGCTCGCCGAACTGCGTCAAAAATATATGCTCGTCCGGCTGACTGTCGTCGGCGCCAATCATGTCGAATAGTTCGCCGAGCGCTTTGGAGGTCGTTGTACTGATTGGCACAACGCGCGCCCTTCGCGTTTTGGTTATTTCCGCGGGCAATACAATTTGGCGATAAACCAAGTCAACGTCGCCGCGTTTCAGCGCCGTTAACTCGCCAACCCGAACGCCCGTATCGACAAGCACCAACATCATGACATAGTCGCGAAAACCCGTGTAGATTCGCTTGTTTGGCGCGTCAAGCAACGCCTTGACTTCTTCGTCCGTAAACACGTCAAAACTTTCTTCATCCTCGGTTTGATAGCCTACATGTGCCGCTGGGTTATGGTCGATTAACTTCTCGCTCACCGCCCAGTTGTAAAATATTCGCATGTTGCGAATGATGTTGTTGACTGTCCGCGCCGACACGCCGATTTCGTCAGAGTGACTCGTCGGGTGGTCGTCCCACTTCGTCTTATTAAACGACATATACTCGATGTACCGCTTAAAACAATCGTCCTCAGCGCCAGTTAGCCCGTGGTCGGCGCAAAATTTGGCATAATGTTGTAGCGTCTGCTTGTACGTTTTGATTGTTCGCTCGCTGCGCCGTTGTAACCGCTTGGCGTCCAAGTATTGCGCAATGGTTTGTTCGAGGTTGAATTGCCGTTGGGCTGCCGTCGATTTTC
>Ga0207865_100903_pt1 | contig 26420 bp, 24 predicted proteins | sample HigsolmetaAR204D_FD_184836 | JGI IMG/M metagenome (GOLD analysis project Ga0207865, IMG submission 184836) | Ionic liquid and high solid enriched microbial communities from the Joint BioEnergy Institute, USA - AR20-4-D (SPAdes) (version 2) ...
TTCGATCGCGTACCGTTCCTTCTGATCCAAGTCATTCATTGTGATTCCCCGCTTTCCGCCGTCTTGGCCGCTTTGGCCGCCTTCGCCTCTTCCTTCCAGGACAGCAGCGAATCGAGCAGAATAAGCCCGACCCCGATGACGATGGCGGAATCCGCGATGTTAAAGATCGGATACTGGTATTCAATCTCCCGGCCGAACCAAGGAAACCGGAATGTAAAATGAAAGAAATCGACAACCTCGCCGAACAGCAGGCGGTCGATGAAATTGCCGATCGCTCCGCCGAGCACGAGACTGAGCGCGACGGGCAGCAGCTTGCGGCGCTCTTTGACCATTTTGGACAAATACCAGATCACGCCGACCACCACAAACAGGGTAACAATGATGAAAAACCAGCGCTGGTTTTGCAAAATGCCGAATGCGGCGCCTTTGTTGCGGTGCGACGTAATTTGAAAAAATTCGCCGATGACCGGGATCGATTCGTATAGCTCCATGCGGTTCACAACGATCCGCTTGGTAGCCTGATCGATCAGCACGACAATCGCCGCGTAGATGTAGTAAATCAGCATGCAGTTCCTCCGATTCAAGGATTTACCTAGCTAAAAACAGTGGGAATAGCAAAAAATACGGCCATATGCAGTCTGATCCGTAAACCGTAAAAGGAGGCGCCACCACCCGTGAACAACGAGAGCCACTCCCGCTCCGGCAGCCTGCTGCAGCCTTCCCATCTTGCCGAGCTTCGCCAAGCATTGATCGACGAAAAACAATGGCTGGAAAGCCGCATAGAGTTAAACGAGCATGACGGCCTGGGCGACTCGCTGCGCTCCCAGACAGGCGAATTGTCCGCTTACGATAATCACCCGGGCGATCTGGGCAGCGAAGTGTACGAACGCGGGAAAGACATCGCTTTGAACGAAAATGCCGAGCGCCATTTGACCGACGTGCGAGAAGCGCTGCAGCGGATGGAGGAAGGGCAGTACGGCCTTTGCCGCACATGCGGCGCCCCGATCCCTTACGAGCGGCTGCGCGCTTATCCTGCTGCCGCGTACTGCGTCGAGCACGTTCCCGATCCGCATGCCTTGGAGCAGCGGCCGGCGGAAGAGCGGCTGCTCACACCGCCGTACGGGCGAACCAGTCTGGACGAGCTTGCGGAGCAAAATCAGTTCGACGGCGAGGACGCCTGGCAAATCGTCGAAAGCTGGGGCACCTCCAACACGCCGGCAATGGCGGAAAACCCCAACGTATCGAACCATTACGACGAGATGGAAGTGGAGGCAGACGAAAACGACGGATACGTCGAAGCGTACGAAAGCTTCCTGGCGACGGACATCTATGGCCGGCAAGTTAGCGTCATCCGCAACCGGCCTTACCTGGACTATATGCGCTCCGGCGAGGGCGAAGGGCTGCTCGAGCCGGAGGCGCCCCGCGAACCGGAGCTCGAATAAGCTTCAAGCAAAAGCGTAAGCGCAGCGGAGCCCGCGCGAGCCCGTCGGCGCGGCAGGGCGATACGGATGCTGCCGGTTTGCGGCTTCGCGTATTTTGCTTTTGCCGAGGTCAAAGGTTTCCCGCAAGCCAGCAAGGCCCGGCGGCAAAGGGCAAGGCGGCCGCGCCGGCCGCCTCCCGCTTCGCCTGCCCGGTCAGGCCGGATTAATGCGCGTGCGCCGTTTTCAGCACGTCCGAGCAGCGGCGGCAAATCGTCGGATGCTCCGCATCGCTGCCGACCTCCGGGGTCACGATCCAGCAGCGCTCGCATTTCTCGCCTTCGGCCAACGCCACTTGAACGGCCAGGCCTTTGAACTGGTGCGCGCCTTCCGGAGCCGCGCTTCCCGCCTCATGCACCTTCACCTGCGAGACGATAAACAGCGTCTCCAAAGCGTCGAAGCCTTCGAGCAGCTGCCGCGTATCGGCGTCGGGGTACAGATGCACGGCCGCGCTCAGCGAATTGCCGATCCGCTTCTCCTTGCGCGCATCCTCGAGCGCCTTCAGCACGTCGTCGCGCAGCGCGCTGAACTTTTCCCATTTGCTCTCCAGCGCTTCGTTAAGCAGCGCTTCGTTAACTGGCGGGAGTTCGGCCAGCTGAACGCTCGGCAGGCTCGTGCCCGGAATGTATCTCCACACCTCGTCTGCCGTATGCGGCAAAATCGGGGCGATCAATTTAGTTATTGCCGTCAGCGCATCGTACAATACCGTCTGCGCGGCGCGCCGCGCAGGGTCCTCGGGCGCGCTGGCATACAGCCGGTCCTTCAAAATGTCGAGATAGAACGCGCTCATCTCGACCGCGCAAAAATGATGCACGGCTTGATACACCGTATGGAATTCGTAGTTGTCGTACGCCTTGACGACGCGGTCGATCATCCGCTGCAGACGAAGCAGCGCGAAGCGGTCGAGCTCGTTCATCGCCGCCGGATCTACCCGGTCTTGGGCCGGATCGAAATCGGACAGATTGCCGAGCAGGAAGCGCAGCGTATTGCGGATTTTGCGGTACACTTCCGAAATTTGATTCAAAATGTTGTCCGAAATCCGCACATCGGCCTGATAGTCGACGGAGGATACCCACAGCCGGAGAATGTCCGCGCCCAGCTTGTCGCTTACCTGATTCGGATCGACCGTATTGCCGAGCGACTTGGACATTTTGCGCCCTTCTCCATCCAGCGTAAAGCCGTGGCTCAAAATGCCCTTGTAAGGCGCCTCGCCGCGCACCGCCACGCCGGTGATCAGCGAAGAGTTAAACCAGCCGCGGTATTGGTCCGAGCCCTCCAGATACAGGTCGGCCGGCCACTGCAGCTCTTCCCGCGTCTCCAGCACGCCGACGTGGCTGGAGCCCGAGTCGAACCACACGTCCATGATGTCGGTCTCCTTGCGGAACTCGGCATGGCCGCATTTCGGGCAGACCGTTCCAGCCGGGAGCAGTTCCTTCTCGTCGCGCTCGAACCAGGCGTTGGAGCCTTCCTTCTCGAAGATGCCGGCAACGTGCTCGATCGTCTCCTGATTGACGAGCGGCTCGTTGCAGCTGCGGCAATACATGATCGGGATCGGCACGCCCCAGGCGCGCTGCCGGGAGATGCACCAGTCGCCGCGGTCGGCGATCATGTTGTGCATGCGCAGCTCGCCCCAATTCGGCGTCCAGCGAATCCGCTTGATTTCGTCCAGCATCTGCTGTCTGAACTTGTCGATGGAAGCGAACCATTGCTCGGTCGCCCGGAAGATGACCGGCTTCTTCGTCCGCCAATCGTGCGGATACTGGTGCTGAATCGTCTCAGCCTTGAGCAGATGGCCGGACGCTTCCAGCTTTTCGATGACGACCTTGTTCCCCTTCTCGTAGAACATGCCCTCGAAGCCCGGCGCTTCCGCCGTAAAATGCCCTTGATCGTCCACGGGGCAAAGCACGCCGAGATTATACCTCTGGCCGATGACGAAGTCGTCCTCGCCGTGTCCGGGCGCCGTGTGCACGCAGCCGGTACCGGCTTCCAGCGTCACGTGTTCTCCTGTCATGACGAGCGAGGTCCGGTCGTAGAACGGATGCTTGCACAGCACATGCTCGAGCTCCGCGCCCTTGACTGTCGACAGCACGCGGACATCGGTCCAGCCGATCGTCTTGGCGGCTTGCTCCAGCAGCCCTTCGGCCAAAACGTATTTTTTGCCGTTCGCCTCGATGACGGCATAGTCGAAATCCGGATGCACGCTGATCCCGAGGTTGGCAGGCAGCGTCCACGGCGTCGTCGTCCAGATGATGATAGCGGCATCGTCCGGGAGCTTGCCCTTGCCGTCCTGCACGTCGAAGGCGACGTAGATCGAGGAGGACGTCTTGTCCTTATATTCGATCTCGGCTTCGGCCAGCGCGCTCTCCGAGGACGGCGACCAGTAGACGGGCTTGAGGCCTTTGTAAATGTAGCCTTTGCTCACCATTTGGCCGAATACGCGAATTTGCTGCGCCTCGAACTCGGGCTTCAGCGTGACGTAAGGATTGTTCCAGTCGCCGCGCACGCCGAGCCGCTTGAACTGCTTCTTCTGCCGCTCGACCCACTCCAGCGCGTAATCGCGGCAATAATTGCGGAACTCGCTTAGCTCCATCTTCTTGCGGTCCACCTTGCCGCTGTTGGCAATCGCCTGCTCGATCGGCAAGCCGTGCGTGTCCCAGCCCGGAACATAAGGGGCGTCGAAGCCCTGCATCGTCTTGAAGCGAACGATGATATCCTTCAAAATTTTGTTCAGCGCATGGCCGATATGAATGTCTCCGTTGGCGTAAGGAGGACCGTCATGCAGGACGAATTTCGGCCTCCCCTTGCGGCTCTGCTGAACGAGTCCGTAGATGTCGATCTCGTCCCAGTGCGCCTGCATTTTCGGCTCTGCCTGCGGCAGGTTGCCCCGCATCGGAAAATCGGTTTTCAGCAAATTCAGCGTCTTTCCATAATCCATATTCTTCACTCCACTTTCGTTTTGACCTTGGGCGCACCACTCATTCCGGGTAAACAAAAAAGAGGCCGCTCATCCCTAGGGACGAGTTGCCTCGCGGTACCACCCTGATTAAGCGCCATGCGGCTCCAGCCCGCATCCGAATGCCGGGAGCATGACAGCTTCACTCTCTGCGATCGATAACGGGATCAACCGAGTCTCCTTACCGGCAAGGGCTTCTTGGCCCCGGCGTTCGGGAGACCGCTCACGGGTGATTTTCCACAGCTGCTTGGAAGTCCGGGCTCGCACCAGTCCCCGGTTCGCTGGCTCCCGCTTCTGCCATGTACTCGTCCCGATCAACGCGTTCGAATCTTGCCTTATTATTACTGGAGTATAGCGAAAATTGCGCCTCGCGTCAACTTCCTCCAAGCCGTCTGCCCGAGCGAGAGCTTAGGACTCTTCGGGCTCCGTCCGTTCCAGCGACGTCCAGTCTTCCTTGCTGAGCAGCTCCAGCTGCGCTTCGATCAGCGTGCGGAAGCGGGTGCGGTAGATCGAGGCCTGCTTCTTGAGCTCCTCAATCTCCAGGGCGATCTTGCGCGACTTGGCGAGCGAATCGTTAATAATGCGGTCGGCGTTCTTCTCCGCTTCCTTAATGATCAGCTGCGCTTCCTTCTTGGAATTGTTCCTCACTTCATCGGCAGCTTCCTGGGCAATAATGATCGTCTTGCTGAGCGTCTCCTCGATATTCGCGAAATGGTCGAGCCGTTCCTGAATCGCGGCGAGCTGGCTTTGCAGCTCTTTATTTTCACGGATCAGCGCCTCGTAATCCTTGATCACCTGATCCAGAAATTCATTGACCTGATCCTCGTCATACCCGCGGAAGCTGCGGCTGAATTCCTTGTTATGTATATCAAGCGGCGTTAAAGGCATGGTGCACCTCCTAGAATGTTGGCGACAGGCAAGCTCAATCCTATTACGCTATGCTATATTCGACGGCTTCCCCGTTTTTCCTGCTGCCGCTCATGAAAAAAAATCGGCATTTTAGACATATTTGCCGATTTTTACGCGAATCCTGCCTTTTTTGGTCGTGCCCTCGACTTCCATGAGCTTGAATCTGCCGAATCCCTGGAGAGAGACGACATCGCCCTGCCTGAGCGGATGGCTCGGGTCCTCCGTCTGCTTCCAGTTCACCTTGCAGCGTCCGGCCTTGATCGGAACGAGCACCTTGGCCCGGCTCAGGCGCCATACGTCGCCGGCAATACCGTCCAGCCTCATGGAAGCGACGGTAAAGCTCATTTCCTCAAGCTGCGTCTGAACGATCCGGAGCTGATCCAGCGGCAACAGCTCTGTCCGCACCTGAACCCGGTGAACCTGCGACAGATGGAGACGGATGAAATCGGCCACCTCGGACGCCGCTACGACATGGCAGCCGTCCGGACGCACATGAATGTCTCCTATCTTCTCCCGCTTGATGCCGAGGCCGAGAATCGCTCCCATGTAATCGCCGTGATCCAGCTGCCCCAGCTTCTCATCCGGCGATTCGACGGAAAGGAGCCGAATGCCCATATCTTCGCCGTCCAGCACCCTGTAGTCGGGCGCAACGAGCGCCCGTCTCCGCTCGGCGTCCGGATGTCCGCCTTCGAAGCGGACGTGAACATCCGCGCTGCGCTGCACCAGCGTCGTCAAAATGTAAGCTTGCCGCGGGTCCAAAAAATCGGTCAGCTTGACGTCGTGCTGCTCCGCCCGCGCTACCCATTCGGCCGCTTTGTCGACGAAGCGGTGCTCGTCCGGATGAAAATGCGGATACAAATGCTCGTTCGTCAAATTCTCCCACCCGTTATAAAGCTAATCACCGTGACGAGTCCGTATCCGACGAAGTGAAGCGCGATCAGCGCTACGATCGGGGAGATGTCGATCATGCCGAGCGGCGGAATGAACCGACGGAAGATCGACAAATACGGCTCGCACAGCTTGCCTAAAATTTCGCCGATAAAGCTGTCCCTCGCGTTCGGCAGCCAGGACAGGAGGATATAGGCGATCAGCACGTACCGGTATATTTCAACCAGTGTCATTATATAGCCTGCCACTAAGTTCACCTCGTTTTCTGGAGCATCAGTCTTCGGGGTTCATCATTTCCGAGATGGAGCCGTGAATTTCCACCGTATCCGGCGTACACAGGAAAATGTTCGTTCCGATCTTGGAAATCGATCCGTTCAGCGCATACACCGTCCCGCTCAAAAAGTCGACGATCCGCGTCGCCTGCTCACCTCTCACCTTGTGCAGGTTGACGACGACCGGTCGTCTTGAGCGCAAGTAATCGGCGATCTCCTGCGTCTCTTCGTAAGATCGGGGCTCCGTCAGCATGACGCGAACGTTCTTTTGCGAATGAATGCTCACAATATTGGCCTTATTCTTAGTACGCAGCTCCGTTGCGTGGGTTTCATATTCCTCATCGTGAAACGCCTCCGCCCCCCGCTCCGGATCGCGGTCCCGCACCCGTTCGCGCTCGATGACCTCTTCCTCCTCCTGCAAGCCCAAAAAATTCATGACCTTGTTCATCACGCCCATCTTCCTCTCCTCCTTCAAAGACGTCATTCTCTACCTACGAGCGACGAACCGAGCCGAACCCAAGTCGCCCCTTCCTCGATCGCCACTTCGAAATCGTTTGACATCCCCATGGACAAATGCGGCGCTTCGTAGCCGAGCACGCCCTCCCGGTTAAGCCGGTCGCGCAGCTCTCTGAGCCCTCTGAACACCGGCCGCGTCGCTTCAGGCTCCGCTTCGTACGGCGCCATCGTCATGAGACCGACGATCCGCAAATGCTCAAACGCTCTCAATTCGCCGGCAAACTCCAGCAGCTTGTCCGGGGCCAGACCGTACTTGCTCTCTTCTCCGGATACGTTCACCTGGATGAAGCAGGGAACCGTAAGTCCCAGCTGCCCCGCTTTCTTCTCCAGCTCTTTGGCCAGCGAGAGCCTGTCCAACGAATGGATATAGCGAAATTTGCCGATAACGTCCTTCACTTTGTTCGTCTGCAGATGACCGATAAAATGCCATTCGGCCGCCTCCCCGTATGCCTGCAGCTTCGGAGCGGCGTCCTGCCACCGGTTCTCGCCGAGATGGCGCAGTCCTTCCCGGATAGCTTCGCCGGTCGTCTCCAGCGATACGTACTTTGTCACCGCAATGACTTCCACTTCCCCGCGGTCCCGGCCGGCTCTGGCGCAGGCCGCGGCGATGCGCGCCTCCACGGCTTCGATCCGATCTTTCATCGACACTAAGGTTACACCTCTTCCCGCAAGCCGATCCATGCCGCCATTCGTCCGGTTGCGCCTCCCTCCTTGCGGTGGGAGTAGAACAAATCGGTACGGCAGCTCGTGCATAAGCCACTTATTTCGATATGTGACGGCAAAATTCCTGCTTTTATCATAATTTGTCGGTTCAATTGTTGCAAGCTTAACATCGCTTTGCCGTCCGGCCGCAGCTGGTAGACGGAATCCGCTCCGTCCCCCTCGCCGCGAATTCCGAGCTCGGCCAGCACCGCGTCGACGCGTCCGATGACACTCCCGTCGACCTCGTAGCAGCACGCCCCGATGGACGGCCCGATCGCGGCGCGAAGCTCGCGCGGCTTCGTGCCGTAAGCCGCGCTCATCGTCTCCACGGCGGCTCTTGCGATTTGCAGCACGGAGCCCCTCCAGCCGGCGTGCGCCAGGCCTACGGCGCGGCGCACCGGATCGAAGAAGAACAGCGGCACGCAATCGGCGAACAGCGCGTGCAGCATGACGCCCCGCTCGTTCGTGACGAAGCCGTCCTTCGCCTGCAGCGCCGTTTCCCGCGAATCGATGCCGGCGCCGCGCTGCTTCCGCGTGACGAGCTGGACGTCTTTGCCATGCACCTGCTCCGCATAGACGCAGTCGCCGAACGGCACCTGCACAGCGGCGGCCAGCCTCCGCCGATTCTCCACGACGCTGTTCGGCGCGTCGCCGACATGCAGGCCGCAGTTCAGGCCTTCGTAGGCGCCTTGGCTCACGCCGCCCAGCCTGGAGCTGAATCCCGCGGTCATATAAGGGTACTCCCGGGTCCATCCGGCCAGCTCCAGCACCGTGCAGCCGTTCTCTCCCGTTGCCTGCACGAACGGTTCCATCTTCCTTCCCCCTGCCTTCGCAGGCCGCAAAGGCTGGCCCGCCTGATTGATTAGCTCCAGTATACACGAAAATCGGAACCGGCGGCTACGCCGTCCTAAGGCAGCGTCCCATCCCGCCGGAGCGATGCGGCCGATTCGGCGCGCAAGGAACGTTAGCCGCGATAAGCGCGCACCGGATCGTAAGGCTCGCCGACATCTTCCTGCGGGCGATACATCCGCGCGTCGTCCAGCTTGACCAGCACGACGTCCATGCCGATTTTGACAATATTTCTCCATGGAATGACGAACCCGCCCCCCGGCCCGAACAAGCCGAACCATTTGCCGCCGGCCGGCACGACGATCGCTTCAATCCGGCCGTGAAACAGATCGAGCTCCAGATCCGTTACGTGTCCGAGCTTTTTTCCATCGACAATGTTGATCACATCTTTGGTTTGGAAATCGGAAATTTTCACTCGCAGCCACCCCATTTCTCATCGGTTCGGAGCGCCGGCTTTCCTGCCGAATGCTTTTCTGATTACTCTATATGTATGTACCACCTGGGCAAAACATCCTCTTCCGGCATCAACAATTCCCCAAAAATCGCTTCATCCGATTGTCCGAATGAATAAAAAAAGACCTTTCCCGCAGGGCGGGTCGGGTCGCTCAATCGATTGCGTGCGAAGCTGTGCGCATCGTGTTTGCAGCTATTGCTTGACGTGCTTTTGCATCTGGGAGATCGCTGATTTTTCCAATCGCGATACTTGCGCTTGCGAAATGCCGATCTCGTCGGCCACCTCCATCTGCGTCTTTCCGTCGAAAAAGCGCATGGACAAAATCATTTTTTCCCGGTCGTTGAGCTTGCGCATCGCTTCCCGGAGGGCAATGCCCTCGATCCAGGAAATATCCTTGTTCCGATCGTCGCTGATCTGGTCCATTACATAGATCGGGTCGCCGCTGTCGTGATAGATTGGCTCGAACAGCGAGACCGGGTCCTGGATCGCGTCCAGCGCGAACACCACGTCCTCCTTCGGCACGCCCAGCGCCTCCGAGATTTCGTAGATCGTGGGCTCGCGGGAATTTTGATTCGTGAGCTGATCGCGCACCTGCAGCGCTTTATAAGCGATGTCCCGCAAGCTGCGGGAGACGCGAATCGGATTGTTGTCCCGGAGATACCTGCGTATTTCCCCGATAATCATCGGCACCGCGTAAGTGGAGAATTTCACGTTTTGGCTCAAATCGAAATTATCAATGGCTTTCATCAGTCCGATGCAGCCGACCTGGAACAAGTCGTCCACAAATTCCCCGCGGTTGTTGAAGCGCTGAATGACGCTCAGAACGAGCCGGAGATTGCCGTTCACCAATTTCTCTCTTGCAGACCGGTCGCTGTGCGACTGCAGTTGAACGAACAGCTCGCGCATTTCGGCATTGGTTAGAACCGGCAGCTTCGATGTGTCCACACCGCAAATTTCGACTTTGTTTCGGGTCACCGTGTATACCTCCCAAGGAGAAACATTACTGTTAATTATCTCCTTGGTCCTGTTTTTTATGCGCTTCCCTTCCCCGCCCGCCTGGCCGGCAGGCAGGGCGTTCGCCGAAAAAGCAAGCCGGACAAGGCTGCAAATGATGCGATGCGAACATAATTTTTTTATTGCCAATTTAGACCATTTTATTGAATTCCTTGCGCAGCCGTTTGATGATCCGCTTCTCCAGCCGCGATATATAGGATTGGGAAATGCCGAGCATATCGGCCACGTCCTTCTGCGTCTTCTCCTCACCGTCGGTGAGGCCGAAGCGCAGCTCCATGATCGTCCGCTCCCGCTCCGACAGCTTGTCTAGCGCTTTGTGCAGCAGCTTGCGGTCGACCTGCTCTTCGATGTTGCGGTAAATCGTATCGTTCTCCGTGCCCAGCACATCGGACAGCAGCAGCTCGTTGCCGTCCCAGTCGATGTTCAGCGGCTCGTCGAACGAAACTTCCGTACGGATCTTGCTGTTGCGCCGCAAATACATGAGGATTTCGTTCTCGATGCAGCGGGACGCGTAGGTAGCCAGCTTGATTTTTTTCTCCGGATCGAAGGTGTTGACCGCCTTGATAAGCCCGATCGCTCCGATCGAGACCAGGTCCTCGATATTGATGCCGGTGTTCTCGAACTTGCGGGCGATGTACACGACGAGCCTGAGGTTTCTTTCGATAAGCATGCCGCGTATCGCCGCATCGCCGGATGGAAGCCTTTCCAGCAAATACTCTTCCTCTTCGCGGGTGAGTGGAGGCGGCAGCGCTTCGCTTCCTCCGATGTAATAAATCTCCTCCCCTTTCAACCCCAGCAGCAGCAAAAGGCGGAAATAGAAAATTTGCATGATCAGCTTCCACTTGACCCACATGATTCGCGTTCCTCCCATTTCGTTAGTCGGTATTTGTCGGATTTATGCCAGGCAGCCGTCCGTCGCCAGGTGGCGGATTTAAGGCTGGAGCAGCGCCGGATGAATGATGGCCTGGTACGCTTGGTCCGCGCTCAAGCTCCCGCCGTCCAGGCCGACCAGCACCTTCATCGCCTCGATCCGCTTGTCTCCGGAGGTGATGATCACCCGGTCCGGCTTGATGGCCAGCATAAATTGCGTATTGCGGTTCACCCCCCGATAAGGCACCAGCCGCAGGCGGTCCTGCCACATAAAGGCATCGTCCGTCCCGATGGCGGCAATGATCCGATCGACTTCCGCCCTCCTGATCTGGCGCAGCCACGCTTCCGGAATATGGTCGCCCCATTGGGCGGCCTCCATCACCATGACCGGCGTCTTCGTCAGAGGATCGTAGAGCTGGTTGCCCGTATCGATCAGTCCCGCGCAGCTCGCGGAGACATCGCCGATCTGCACCTCCACCTGGGCGATGAACTGTTCCACTTCCTGCCTGCGCTTCGCCGTCTGAAGCACCTTGCGCAGCAGCCAAAAGCCGAGGGCGAGCCCGAGCAGCACAACGGCGGGCAGCGGCTCGATCACCCGGGCGTCGACAAGGCCCGCGAGCACGTCGTCGGACGAATCACGGATGTAATAAAGCCCCAATATCGCCCCCGCCACGGCAAAATTCACCGCGTAAAAGGCGGCCGTATTGCGGGCAAAATGCTGCAGGCCTCCGAAGCCGAAGGCGATGAGCAGCATCAGCAGCGACAGCGCTACCTTCACGCCGAGCGTGTAAAGAAACGACAAGGGAGGGAAGAACAGGAACACGACGTACGCCCCGCCGAGAGCCGCAGCCGCCGCCAGCCTCCACCAGCGGAAGCGCAGGCTTCTCGCGCGAGCTGTCGCCCATAGAAGCGCTCCGTCGATCAGCACATTGACGAGGAAAATGATATCGAGATAAACGACCATTCTCCCAGCCTCCTTGCCGCAGCTAACCTCTCATCCAACGATTGAGACAAGTATAATTCAATCATATTCCAAAGTCTGTTGAAACTTGCCGAGGGAAACGATCTTTTTTTGTCGGAGAACCGCTGCGGAAAAAGAGAAAAACGGCGCTTGGTGGAGACTTTTGGGGACGGCACACAAAGCCTCCGGCCCGCGCTTGCCAAGGGGGCCGGGGCGATCCGCATGGCGGCTATGGTCCTGCCATAACCTGACAACGTTCTCGCCGCCGTGCGGACGCTCCTATAGCTGCGGCTACTTGGCGCTTCTTCAATAGGAGAGAGCGCCTTGCTGGTTCCTTTCACGCTGTTCAAAAGAAAAACCGCCTTTATGGCCAATTCTCAGGCCAAAAGGCGGTTTCCGATATAGGAGCTTCCAAAATATATGATATGAGATTATAGCGTCTTACTTATCAAAGCCGCCGCGGTTGCGGTTGCGCAAAAATGCCGGGATATCGAGCTGCTCCGGAGACGTCTGGCCGCCGAACGGACGCAGGTTGTTCAGGCGGTTGTCGATGCTTTCCTGCTTGCTGCCTTGTCCCTGCGATGCGCCCGCTTGCGAACGCAGAGGCGGCGCGTCGGCTTTGTGCTCGAAGCCGGTCGCGATGACCGTAACCTGAATTTCATCCTTCAGGTTCTCGTCGATGACGGCGCCGAAAATCATATTCACTTCGGGATCGGAAGCGTTGGCTACGATATCCGCCGCTTCGTTGACCTCGTACAAGGACAGGTTCGAGCCGCCGGTAATGTTAAGCAGCACGCCGCGTGCGCCGTCGATCGACGTCTCGAGCAGCGGCGACATGATCGCTTTCTTCGCTGCCTCGGCGGCGCGGTTCTCGCCCGTCGCCGTGCCGATGCCCATGAGCGCCGAGCCGCGCTCGGTCATGATCGTCTTCACGTCGGCGAAGTCGAGGTTGATGAGTCCGGGAACGGCGATCAAGTCGGAGATGCCTTGCACGCCTTGGCGCAGCACGTTATCCGCTTCGCGGAACGCCTCCAGCATCGGCGTCTTCTTGTCTACGATTTCCAGCAATCGGTCGTTCGGAATAATGATCAGCGTGTCGACCTTTTCCTTCAACGCGGCAATGCCCTGCTCCGCCTGTCTGGCGCGCTTCATGCCTTCAAAGCGGAAGGGGCGCGTCACGACGCCGACGGTCAGCGCGCCGCACTCCTTGGCGATCTCGGCAATGACAGGCGCCGCCCCTGTTCCTGTGCCGCCGCCCATGCCGGCGGTGACGAACACCATGTCGGAGCCCTTCAGCGTATTGGCGATCAGCTCGCGCGATTCCTCAGCCGCCTTCTTGCCGACCTCCGGGTTGGCTCCGGCTCCGAGACCGCGCGTCAGCTTGTCGCCGATCTGCAGCTTTTGCTCGGATTTGGCCAAATGCAGCGCCTGGGCGTCCGTGTTCACCGTAATGAATTCCACGCCCTTGACGCCGTTGTCGATCATCCGGTTGACGGCGTTGCTTCCGCCGCCGCCGCAACCAATCACCTTTATTTTTGCTAAACCTTCCATATCCAAATCAAATTCAAACATGTGAGCGTCTTCCCCCTCAATTTGCATTCCTGCTTCGGACCGAACCCTAAATGAATTCCTTAAGCCAGTTTTTAAATCGTTCCATCATCGACGCTTCAGGTTCGGCTGACGGAGACGACGCTTTCTTGCTGCTGTTGACCAACTTCTTCACCATGCTGGGCGGCTTGGCGGAATGGCGCAAATATTTCGAAGCGTACTGGATAATGCCCACACCGCTCGTAAAGGACGGGTCGCGCACTCCGATGTAATCGGGCACAGCGATGCGGACTGATGCAGCCAGCTCGGCCTGGGCGACGGCGAGGATGCCGGGCATGGAAACCGTTCCACCCGTCAGCACGTAGCCGCCTGCGAGGTCGGAATAACCGAGGCGCTGCACTTCCAGACGAATCAGATGGAAAATTTCTTGGACGCGGGGTTCGATAATCGAAGCCAGATCGATTTGTGAAAATTCCTTGTCCACGTTGCTGCCGATCCTGTTCACCTTGAACACTTGATCGGCAGCCGCATGCTCGACGATCGCGCAGCCGAACTTAAGCTTGATCTTCTCGGCGATATCGGCCTGGGTTCTTAACCCGTAGGCAATATCGTTCGTTATAAATTCGCCCCCGATCGGCAGCGTGGACGTGGCTACCATGTTGTTCTCGTTGAAGACGGCGATCGTGGTCGAGCCGGCGCCGATGTCGACGAGCACCGTGCCCATCGCCTTCTCGTCCTTCGACAGCGCGACGTGCCCGCCGGCCAGCGACATCAGAATGAGACCAGCGACGCGCAATCCCGATTTCTCGACGACGCGCAGCAAATTGTGAATCGCCGTCTTGGCGCCGGTCACGATCGTCGCTTCCACTTCCAGACGAACGCCGATCATGCTGCGGGGATCTTGAATCTGGTCTGTTCCGTCCACGACATATTGATTAGGCACAACACCGATAATCTCCCTCTCGGGCGGCAACGGGATGACTTTCGCGGCCTGAATGACGCGCTCGATATCGTCGTCCCCTATTTCTCGGTCCTCGTTCGAGACGGCTACGACGCCATGACTCGATTGCAGGGCGATATGATTGCCGGAAATGCCGACATACACATCTGAAATCTGAATGCCCACCATTCGTTCTGCATGGTCAACCGCATTGCGAATCGATTGCACGGTCTGATCGATATCGACAATGGCTCCCTTGCGAATGCCTTGCGAGTCGGCGGATCCAACGCCAATTATATTAATGGTGCCGTTAACGACTTCCCCAATAATCGCTCGAACTTTGGATGTACCGATGTCCAAACTAACAATGATGTCATTGCTGCTCAACCCTTGGCACCTCCTGTAAGCTAAATAATCCAAACACGCCTGGTTGAAAAAACCTTCTGTTATGTATTCAACGCGGGTTTAGATTTCCCTCTTTTTTTAACAAACTTTTTCTGTTAACCCATAATGATAATTTTATCATTCTTTTCATAGGTTGAGTAGGGGGGCTTGTCAATTTCCTGGTACTTCCTTTTCACGGTCGGAATCCCCTTCCAGTCCGTTCTTCGGATCTTCCTGGCCGTCCTGCCGGGCGTCCTGCCGACCCTTCGGATCGCCCTGCTGACCCTTCGCATCCTCCTGCCCGCTCCTCACGTCTTCCTGCAGGCTGTCCGTCTCCTGCCGCGTCTTCCTGCCGGCCTGCGGATCGTAAGGCCCGTGAGAGTCCGCCTCAAGCAGCGTCAATATCCCTCCGATCTTGTTGTCTTCCTTCAATGTGGCGATATAGGAGTTCAATGCTTTCATCTTCTCGGGCAAATAGGAAATCAGCGTATGCACTTCATATTGGGAACGCGTATACATTTTGATTTTATCGGGATAGGATGAGCTGGGAAAAGGCAAAATTTCCGACACGTCGCTGAACAGGTCCGCCGGAATGTCGGCCATCGTCCGGCACAGCTCAAGCTTCAGCGGGTCGTTATCCGCCCAGCCGGTAAGCAACGGCATGTCCAGCGCCACGCCCGTCCGGGCGGTCACCGGTATGGCGCTGCCATCGGCCAGAAGCGCCTCGAGCCCGCCGCTTTCGCCCATCTGGTAAGCGACCTTCCGATATTCCTTGACCTCGATGCGAATCTTCCCGGGAAAATGCTTGCTGACCTCGGCCGACTCGATCATCGGCAGCTGCTCGACGCTCTGCTCGATCTGGCCGGAAGGGACGGAGAAGAAATGATCGCCGAGCTTCACGCCGGAGGCTTGTCCGATCTCTTCCGCGGAGACGAGCTCCTGGCCTACAATCTCGACCTCGGTCACTTCGTTTAGGCTGGATTGAAAGAACAGCACGAGAAGCAGCGTAACGAAAAAGATAAACAGAAACAGAAGCAGCTTCTTGCTGCTGCCGGTTCTCGCTTTCGGCTTCTGAATCACGGGAAGTCTGTCTTCTGCCGACATGAATACCCTCCTCAAATATGTAAACCGCCGGATATCCCTTTCTCCTATATTCGGAAAGGGATATTTCAGCGGCGATAATCATATGGATGAAATAAGAGCACGAACACGCGATTATTCGGTAGTGACCGGAGACGTCCTGACGATATTCGCTCCGAGATGTCTCAGCATCTGCTCGATCCGGGCGTATCCCCTGTCGATATGATGAACCTGCTCGACAACGGTCGTGCCTTGGGCGGCAAGGCCGGCGATGACCAACGCGGCGCCGGCCCGAAGGTCCGTCGCTTCCACCGTCGCGCCGTACAATCTCGGCACGCCCCGGATGAACGCGGAGCTGAGATCGATCCGGATATCCGCTCCCATCCGCGTCAGTTCGTCCACATGCTTGAATCTTCCTTCGAATACCGTTTCCTTGATGATGCTGACTCCGTCGGCAAGAGACAACAGCACCATGATCTGCGATTGAAGATCGGTCGGGAAGGACGGGTGCGGGGCGGTAACGATGCGCTCCACCGGCTTGGGCCTGGTGTGACTGCTTATATTCATTATATCATCGTCGATCGCGATTTGAACACCTGCCCGCTTCAGCACATGGATCGCCGACGTCAGATGCGCCGGGCAGACGTTCTCCAGCGTGATGTTGCCTTTTGTGGCCGCTGCGGCGATCATCAGCGTTCCTGCCACAATGCGGTCGGGAATAATGCGGTAAGAACAAGGCATCAGCTCGGGAACGCCATCGATCGTTATCGTATCCGTACCCGCGCCGATGATGCGCGCCCCCATGCGGTTGAGGAAATGCTGCAGGTCCTGAATTTCCGGCTCGCGCGCCGCGCCGGCGATAATCGTTCGGCCCTTGGCCATGACCGCGGCCATCATAATGTTCTCCGTCGCTCCGACGCTCGGATAATCGAGGGCGATTTCGGCGCCGGTAAGCTCTTCCGCCGTGCAAACGATTTTGCTGCCGCTTTCTTCGATCGCGGCGCCGAGCGCTGCCAGCCCGCGCAGGTGAAGATCGATCTTTCTTTCGCCGATGGCGCAGCCGCCCGGCTGGTACAGCTCTACCCGGCCAAGTCTGGCAAGCAGCGGTCCCATCAGGAAGATGGAGGATCTCATCTGACTCATGAGATGCTCCGGGATATGATGCTCGCATACCTTGAGCGCATCGACGATAATTTGCTCGCCCCTGCGCTCCGTTCGGCAGCCCAATGCCTTAAGAATGTCCAGCATCACATCGATATCCGACAAATCGGGAACGTTCTCGATCGTGATTTCCCCTTCCGCCATAATGCAAGCGGCCAGAATGGGCAGCGCCGCATTTTTGGCCCCGTGAATGCGGACCGCACCCGACAGAGGTTTGCCGCCTTCGATAACCAGCTTTTCCAAAGTCCCACCTCCGATTTACCGCTCCCCCACCACCAATACTTCAGGAATGAGCTTCACGCCGTATTTTTGCTCTACCGTGCGGCGAATCTGCTCAATGAGGGAAAGCACATCCTGGGCTGTTGCCTGCCCGGTGTTGACGATGAAATTGGCATGCAGCGGCGAAACCTCGGCACCGCCGACCCTCAAGCCTTTGAGGCCGGCTTCTTCGATCAGCTTTGCGGCATAATGGCCTTCCGGATTGCGGAACACGCTCCCTGCGCACGCCTGCTGCAGGGGCTGCGTCCGCCGCCGCCGGTCCTTGTACGCAGCCAGGGCGGCGGCGATTTCATTGCGGTCGCCGTGCTCCAGCTTGAATACCGCTTCGGTGACGATGCCGGGCCTCGTCTGAAGGATCGAATGTCTGTAGGCATAAGCCATATCGTCCTTCTGCAGCACAGCCAACTCTCCTGTCGGCAGCAGCACTTCAGCCCTCTGTAAAATACGCGACACGTCGGACCCGTGAGCCCCGGCGTTCATGTAAACAGCGCCTCCCACCGTTCCCGGAATGCCTGCAGCGAACTCCAGACCGGTCAGACCCGCCTTGCCGGCCAAGACGGACAGCTTGATGAACGAATAGGCGCCGCCCGCCGTCACGGTGTCTCCCTCGAAGCGCGCATAATCGAGACCGTCGCCGAGCTTGATGACGACGCCGCGCACCCCTTTGTCGGAGATCAAAGTGTTGGAGCCCTTTCCGAGCATCATCCAGGGCGTTCCGTGCCGGTTCAGCAGCTTGACAGCCGCTGCGAGCTCCTCCTTGCTGCGCGGAATCAGGAGCAGGTCGGCGGGACCGCCGATCTTCCATGTCGTATAGGGAGCGAGCGGTTCCTGGATTTTCGGTTCGCCGTATTCGCCGCTTGACAGCTCGGCAATGACCTGTTGCATGGGAAACCTCCTTACACAGAACGACTGGGCGCCTCTTCCGGCGCGGGCCGGCCGTGCGCACGGGGGCTGCCAGGTGCAGCCTCCTGCCCGGAAATGCCGCTTCCGGACGGCGGCACGGCTTGCCGGCTCCAAGTCTCTCTGTCACGGTTATAGTGTAGTTTATGGTCCAATCGGATAGAGTGTGACAATCGCCCATGTCTTTTTCGCCGGACTTCAGCGCAGGCGGAATTGCTCGATGAGCTCGATGATCGCGTCCGTGCCGTCGCGGTACGGAGCGGCGGCCATTCGCTCGGCCATCGCCTCGCGGCTGCGGTATGCCCGCTCCGCTTCCCGGACGAGACTCTCCGGCGTAAGCTCCTCCTCCTGCAGCACATGGCAGAAGCCCTGCTTCTCGAACGAGGCGGCGTTCCAGATTTGATCGCCGCGGCTCGCCTGTCTGGAAAGCGGAATAAGCAGCATCGGCTTGCGCAATGCCAAAAATTCGAAGATCGAGGTTGAACCCGCGCGGGAGACGACCAGATCGGCGCTGGCGAGAAGATCCGGCAGCTCCTCGCTTACATATTCGAACTGACGGTAACCGCGAATGCCGGTCTTCGTTTCGTCGACCATGCCCTTGCCGCAAATATGGGCGATCTGAAACCGTTCCAGCAGCGGCTCCAGCGCGCCCCGGATCGCCTGATTGATCTTCTGGGCGCCCAGACTGCCCCCCATGACGAGCAGCACCGGCTTTTGCGAGTGAAAATCGCACAGCGACCGGCCTTGAATCGCCTTCCCCCGGTAAATATGCTCGCGAATCGGCAGGCCGGTACACTGCGCCTTATCCCCTGCGCCCTCAAGCGTTTCGGGGAACGTGACGCACAGCCTGGAGACGAACGGCATCGATATTTTGTTGGCGAGGCCTGGCGTAAAATCCGATTCGTGGGCGATGACGGGGATACCGCACAGGCGGCTCGCAACGATGACGGGGACGGAGACGAAGCCGCCCTTGGAGAAAACGATGTGCGGACGAAGACGCCTGAGCAGCCTGTACGCCTGAAGCGTCCCTTTAAGCACATTGAACGGGTCTTTCGCGTTGCGGAGATCGAAATAGCGGCGCAGCTTGCCGGAGGCGATCGGATGGTACGGGATGGCCTCGCGCCCGATAATATCGCGCTCGATGCCTCCCTGCGAACCGATATAGTCAATCTGCCAGCCGAGCGGCTTCAGCCGGGCGATGAGCGCCAAATTGGGCGTCACGTGCCCGGCGGAACCGCCGCCGGTGAATACGATTTTTTTCATGAAGCTTTCGTCACCTCGAATAGCGCGAAATGTTGAGCAGCACCCCGATCGAGGTCAGCATCAAGGTCAGCGAGGAGCCTCCCGCGCTGATGAGCGGCAGCGTGATCCCGGTGACGGGAAACATGCCGATGACGACTCCGATATTAATGATGACCTGAACGGCAATCATGCCGACGATGCCGGCGGCGAGCAGACTGCCGAACTTGTCCGGAGCGGTAATCGCCGTGCGCATGCCGCGCCATATCAGCAGCATGAACAGCACGAGCACGAACGATCCTCCGATAAAGCCGAGCTCTTCCGCAATAATAGAGTAAATAAAGTCCGTTTGCGGCTCCGGCAGGTAGCTGTACTTTTGCCTGCTCATGCCGAGGCCGAGGCCGACGAGCCCGCCGGGGCCGATCGCATACAGCGATTGAATCGCCTGATAGCCGGCGCCGAGCGGGTCCTGCCACGGGTCGAGAAATGCCGTAATCCGCTTCAGCCGGTAAGGGGCGGCAATGATCAGGCCGATGAGGCCGGCCACCCCGACCAGTCCGAGCGCGGCCAGATGCAGCAATCGGGCGCCTGCCGTATAGATGATCAGCAGCGAGGCGCCGACCAGCACGGCGCCGGTGCCGAGGTCCGGCTGCAGCATAATGAGGCCGAAGGCGGCCCCGACCAGAGCGAGCGGCGGCAGCAGCCCGCGGGTAAAATGCGTGATCGGATGCCGCTCCTGGGACAGCCAGGCGGACAGGAAAATGATCATGCCCATTTTCATAAATTCCGACGGCTGTATGCCGAACGAGCCGATCCCCAGCCAGCTGCGCGCGCCGCCCCGCACGACGCCGATCCCCGGAACGAGCACCGCGGCCAGCAGGACGAAGCAGACGATCAGCAGGGGCCTCGCGTATTTTTTCCACACCCAGTAATCCGCGTTCATCGTAAAGATCATGGCGACGATGCCGAGCGCGGCAAAGAGCGCCTGCCGCTTCAAGTAATAGAAGGCGTCGCCGAATTCCCGGAAGGCGAGCACTGCGCTTGCGCTGTAGACCATCACCACGCCGATGGCGAGCAATAGCAGCGTCGCCGCAAGCATGATCACATCCGGAGCCGACCGTGCTTTGACCATTAAGCCACACCTCTAACCTAAAATTAGGGAGGGCTTGGTCCCCCCTTGTTACAGGTTATGCACGGACTGCTTAAACATGCTTCCCCTTTCCTCGTAGGACGGAAACATATCCCAGCTTGCGCACGCCGGAGACAGCAGCACGACGTCTCCCGGAGCAGCCATGGCGTAGGCTGCCCGGACCGCCTCCGCGACGGTGTCCTGCACTTGCTCTCCAGTATCGACCGTTTTGACGTTCGTCAACCCTGCGAGGCCGGCGACCTTGCGAATCTTGTCGCGGGTCTCGCCAATGACGACAAGGCCCTTGACCTGCCGCTGAAACGCCGGCAGCAGCTCCATATAGTCCATTCCCCGGTCCAGACCGCCGGCGATCAGCACGACGCTTTGCGTGAACGCCTCGATCGACTTGATCGTGGCCGCCGGATTCGTCGCCTTGGAATTGTTATAGAACTCGACGCCGCCCACGGTCCGGACGTATTCCAGGCGGTGCTCGACGCCGCGGAATTGCTTCAGCACCTTGGCGATGACCTCGGCCGGCACGCCGCTGGCGAGCGCCATCGCCGCCGCGGCCAGCGCGTTCTCGACATTAAAGCTGCCGGGAATGCCCATCTCGGCGGCGGCCATGATCGGGTGAAGCTGCCCTTGCCGATCGCGATATACGATCCGGCTGCCCTCTCCGCTTCCGCCGGCCAGCGGCGGGCTGGTGAAGACGCCAAAATCGAGCTCCTCGCGGATGGAGAAGGGGACGACAGACGCGCTGATCTGCTGCATGGCCTTGCGGCAGACGGGATCGTCCCAGTTTAAGACGGCCGTATCGCTTTCCGACTGGTTGGCGAACAGCTTCAGCTTGGAGGCGACGTAATCGTCCATCGTGCCGTGATAATCGAGATGCGTCTCGTAAACGTTCAAAAGACACGCGATCGTCGGGCGAAAATCGCGCGTCCCTTTTAGCTGAAAGCTGCTGAGCTCCACGACCATGCGGTTGTCCTCGCCTGCCGAAAGCGCCGCTTCGGTCAAGGCGCGCCCGATGTTGCCGGCGACGATCGGCATAAGGCCGGCCTCCTCCAGCATGCGGGCCGTCAGCGTCGTCGTCGTCGTCTTGCCGTTCGAGCCGGTGATGCCGATCATCGGCGCCCGGCATATGTGATAGGCCACCTCGACTTCGGTGACCGTCTCGATGCCGAGCACGCGGGCGCGTTCGACCGGATCGATGGAATACGGAATGCCCGGATTTTTGACGACCAGGGCGACTCCTTCGTGAATGAGTCCGGCGGGATGCCCGCCGCAAACGACCGATATCCCCAGGGCTTCCAGCTCGTCAGCTTCAGGGCACGAGGAGCGGGGCTTCCTGTCGTTCACGGTGACGATGGCGCCATGCTCGTGGAACAGCTTGGCGACGGCAACGCCGCTGCGGGCCAGCCCCAGGACGACGACCGGCAGCCCGCGGTAAGCGGAAGGATGTTTCATGGCTACAACACCTCGTTAATATATAGTCCGAGTCCCGCCAGAACAAGCCCGGCCGTCCAGAACGAGATGACGACCCGCCACTCGGACCATCCGGACAGTTCGAAGTGATGGTGAATCGGACTCATTTTGAACACGCGCTTGCCGCGGGTTTTAAAGGATGTTACCTGGATGATGACCGACAGCACTTCGACGACGAAGACGCCGCCGATGATGGCCAGCAAAATTTCCGCCTTGGTCAAGATCGCCACCGCCGCCAGCCCGCCGCCGATGCCGAGCGATCCGGTATCCCCCATGAACACCTTGGCCGGATGCGCGTTGAAGACGAGAAAACCGAGCACGGCGCCGACCATGGCGGCCGAAAAGATGGCGATGTTCGGCTGCGTGTTGTTCAAGGCGATCACGGCATACGCTCCGAAGGCGATCGCGCTCGTGCCTGCGAGCAGTCCGTCCAGCCCGTCGGTGAAGTTGACGGCGTTCGAGGTGCCGAGCATCAGGAAGACGACGAACGGGAAGTAGAGCCACCCCAGATTAAAATCGATGTCAAAATACGGAATGTGCAGCGACGTGCTGTGCTCGCTCATGACGAGCATCACGCAGACGATAGCCGATACGATCAGCTGGCCGAGCAGCTTCTGTTTGGCGGTCAGGCCAAGCGAGCGCTTGAACAAGATTTTGATGTAATCGTCGAGAAAACCGACGAAGCCGTAGCCGAGCGAGGCGACCAGCAGCAGGGCGGTCTCCATGTTTTTCTCGCCGAAGCGGAGCACGGCCAGCGCCAGCGCGAGCATGATGATCGTGCCGCCCATCGTCGGCGTCCCCGCCTTCTTCAGATGACCCTGCGGTCCGTCGGTGCGGACCTGCTGGCCGAATTTGAGCCTGCGCAGCAGGGGTATCGCCAGCGGTCCCATAATGACCGACAGCAGAAACGCGACCCCTAGCGTCAGCATGACTATACTGAAATCCACGTTTACCGTCCCCCTAATTGCAGCAAATGCGCGGCAACGGTCTCCATTCGCATGCCGCGCGATCCCTTGACGAGCACTGCATCGCCCGCCGCCGTGCGGCTGGCCAGCTCGCGGGCCAGCGCCTCTTTGTCCTCGTAATGGAATACCCGCTCATGCGGAAAGCGCTCGCGCGCCCCTTCGGCGATGTGCCGGCCCAGCGGGCCGTAAGCGAGCACCGCCTCCACCGCGGCCGGATCGATCGAGCGGCCGACCTCGCGGTGCAGCTCCGCTTCCTGCGGTCCGAGCTCCAGCATATCCGCCAGCACGGCGTATTTGCGCCCCTTCGCGTCCAGCTCCGCAAGCAGCCGGAGCGCGGCGCGCATCGAGGTCGGGCTCGCGTTGTAGGCGTCGTTCAGCACGGTGACGCCGCTTGGCGCGACGGCAACCTCGATGCGCATGCCGGTCATGACCGCGGCTGCCAGCCCCCGCGCGATCGCCGCGGGGCCGAGGCCGAAGCGCTTGCCCGCCGCCGCGGCCGCCAGCGCGTTGATCACATTGTGCACGCCGAGCACGGGAATGGCGAATCCGGTTCCGGGCAGTCCGTCGATCTCAAAGCGGGTGGAGGTTCCGTCCATCCGTATGTTCAAAGGCTTGAGCTCGTTCGACGGTCCTGCGCCGAACCGGAACGTGCCGAACCGGCGGCGCCCTTCGTCCGCGGCTTCCGGCCGTTCGGACAGCGCTTGTTCGATCAGCGGCTCGTCGCCGTTGTAAATCAGCAGCCCGCCTTCCCGGAGGCCTGCGACGATCTCCGTCTTGGCGCGGGCGATCTCGATGCGGGAGCCGAGCTGCAACAGGTGAGCTTCGCCGATGTTGGTGATGATCGCCACGTCCGGCGCGGCCAAACGGGACAGCAGCTCGATCTCCCCCCGCCCGCTCATGCCCATCTCCAGTACGGCGATCTCCGTCCGTTCATCCATCTGCAGCAGCGTCAGCGGCAGCCCGATGTGATTGTTGTAATTGCCCTCGGTTTTATGCACGCGGAAGGCGGCCGCCAATACCGCGGCCGTCAAATCCTTCGTCGTCGTCTTGCCGTTGGAACCGGTGATGCCGACCACCTTCGCGCCGAGCTGCCGGCGGTATGCGGCGGCCAGCCGCTGCAGCGCCGCAAGCGTGTCGTCGACGTAGACGAGCGGCGCACCGTGCGGAGCATGGGCGCGGCCCTGCTGCCACAAGGCGGCCGCAGCCCCCTGGGCCAGCGCGCTCGCCGCGAATTCGTGCCCGTCGAAGTTGTCCCCGACCAGCGGCACGTACAGATTCCCGCGGGTCAAGGCCCGGGAGTCCCGGGATACGCCGCAAATCTCGATATCCCCCATGGCCGGGTCCGACAGCCGGCCCCCGGCCATGGCGGCGATGTCAGCCAAGGTCCGTTTAATCATGATATCTTCCCCTTATCGCTTGCTTGGCGACGAGACGGTCGTCGAACTCGTGCCTCACTCCGGCGATTTCCTGATACGTCTCGTGTCCTTTCCCCGCAATCAATACTACATCGCCCGGGGCCGCCCGATCAATCGCTTTTTGAATTGCGCTGCGCCGATCAACGTCCAGCTCGTACCGGTCCGGCGGCAGACCTGCCCGCTCGATGCCCGGCACGATATCGCGGAGAATCGCTTCCGGGTCCTCGCTCCGCGGATTATCCGAGGTGACGAGCAAATAATCGGCCAGCCGGGCCGCCGTCTCGCCCATCCGCGGGCGCTTGGTGCGGTCGCGGTCCCCGCCGCAGCCGAAGACGCAATAGACGCGGCCTTCGGCAAACTGGCGGATCGCCGTCAAGGCGTTGTCCAGCCCGTCGGGCGTATGCGCGTAATCGACGAGCACGAGGAAGGGCTGGCCGGCGCTGACCACCTCCATTCGCCCTTCGACCGGGGAGGCCTGCGCCAGGGCGGCGGCGATTCGCTCCAGCGCGATCCCTTCCCCCAGCAGGGCGGCGATGGCCGCCAGCGCATTGTATACATTGAAGCGGCCGACCAGCTTCATCTCGATGTCCGCCGCCCCGCGGAACGTCGCGCAGCGGAATCGGGTGCCGCGTGCGGTCAGCGCGATCCGCTCGGCGCGGACGTCCGCCGGCCGCTCGATGCCGTAAGTCACGAGCTGGGCGGCAGTTCTTGCAGCGTACACGGCAGAAGCGTCGTCGTCCGCATTCAGCACGGCGAACTGGCGGCGCTCCGGCACGCTGGCGAAGGCGTTGTCCATCCGCTCGAACAGCATTCCCTTGGCGGCGCGGTAGCGCTCCATCGTGCCGTGAAAATCAAGATGATCCTGCGTCAAATTCGTAAAGACGGCGGTGCGAAATCTTGCGCCGTGCACTCTGCCGAGCTCCAGCGCGTGGCTGGACACTTCCATCACGCAATACTCGGTGCCGATATCGGCCATCTCCCGCAGATGCTTCTGCAAATCGTTGGCGTCCTGCGTCGTGCCGGCCGTGCTCAGCGTGCGGGAACCGATCTTGGTGATCCCCGTGCCCATCAATCCCGTCTTCATGCCGCAGCTCGCCAGCATTTGTTCGATGAGCGAGGTCGTCGTGCTTTTCCCGTTCGTTCCGGTCACGCCGATCAGCTTCATGCGCTCGCTCGGATAACCGTAAAAATGGGCGGACAGCTCCGCCAGGGCGCGCCATCCGTCCTTTACGTACAATTTGGGGACCTCCGCCTCGACGTCGCGTTCGACGACAAGCGCGGCGGCGCCTTGCAGAACGGCCTGCCGGGCGAATTCATGACGGTCCCGAATGCCAGGCTTTCCGGACACGCACACGAACAGATCTCCGGGACGGACGCGCCGCGAATCGAATTGGATGCCGGAAATTTCCGTATCTCCGTCGCCGGTCAAGCGGCAAACCGCAAGCTGGGATGCCAGCTCCTTCAGCTGCATAAGGTCCCCTCCCCTTCTTCAGACATGGTATCTATTATGGACAAAAAAACGCGGCGTGAAAAGCCCTATTCTGATAATTTGACGATGATATCCAGCAAATTTTCAGCATCGCAGGCGACGGCCGATGACGTGATTCAGCGCTCGTTATGGGCGTCTATCTCGTTATTGGCGTCTATCTTGAAAATAGCCCGGGGCTCGCTGCCCCTTCCTGCGCTCCTGCCGAAGCTTCCAAATCTCTAACGATCGTGACAAACGCTATTTTGCTGAATCGTACCGTTTTTAAAATGTAACGAAACGTAGTAACGCTATTTGGCCAGAAACGCTGAATCGGGTAGCTCAAAATGCCAAATAAGGCTGCTCACTTGCGTTAGAATGTCAAAACGATCGTTTCGAGCTAAATAAGCTCTCTGGCTAGCGTTAGCCCAGGCAAAACAGCACCCTAGACTAGCGAGCATGAAGAGACGCTCCACGTCAGCGTTCGAGCTCCGCATTAGCGCGGTCCCTCCCCAGGCACACCCAGGCGCATGAGGCGACAAATCATGCAAAAAATGCAACTTT
>Ga0207865_100905_pt1 | contig 26395 bp, 17 predicted proteins | sample HigsolmetaAR204D_FD_184836 | JGI IMG/M metagenome (GOLD analysis project Ga0207865, IMG submission 184836) | Ionic liquid and high solid enriched microbial communities from the Joint BioEnergy Institute, USA - AR20-4-D (SPAdes) (version 2) ...
ATTTTTGCAGTTCTTCAAAGGAAAATAGGCTTTCTTGTAGAATATACAAAGTGACTTCCTCCTTTTGAATTTTTGTGGTTTCGTCACTTCAAAAATTCTACATTTTAGGGGTGAAGTCCTTTTTTATGTCTTTGAAATCCTTATGGCTCTTGGGTCAAAAAATATGCAAAATGCTCAATTAAAAAGCAGCGTATTATGCTGCTTTTTTTATACTTACTTTAACACCTTTGCAAAACGAAGCCCAGCTTTCGGTAAGTATGCCATTCTTTATTTGGAGGCCGGAATTGTAATCAAGTAAGAGGTGTTAAATCAAGTTTCAAATGATAGAATTGTTGATCGGTACACGTGGAACACCTGTTTTAAACATAATAAAATTTGTCGTCGACCCCCAATCGTGCAAAAAAACTGGGGGATCGACGACTCTTTCAAATCTCCATTGAGCCCGCACAAATTAAAGGATTGATAAAATATAACTCCTTCGTTAAAATGAAAATAACCAATCAACCATTTAAAACGAAATGCTTATCTACCAACAATTTTTGGGATTTTTATCTTAACTATGAGGAATTGAAACCTTCGCGGCGTGGCGGTGAGTGGTAATCGTAATTGGGGCATTTTTATCTTAACTATGAGGAATTGAAACAAACCCGCAAGGGGTCATTGCGTTGACTTTGCGCCAAATATTTTTATCTTAACTATGAGGAATTGAAACGCCAAAGACCGCAAGAAGAAGCTATTAGACGTATATTTCGATTTTTATCTTAACTATGAGGAATTGAAACTCCAAGAGTATCTACTATACTTTTCAAAATGTCGGCATTTTTATCTTAACTATGAGGAATTGAAACACGAAAATCGGAATTGGAAACGCATGGAAATTTTTCTCCGTTTTTATCTTAACTATGAGGAATTGAAACTTCAAAACGTCTGTTTCTAATTCAATGACCAATTGGTTTTTATCTTAACTATGAGGAATTGAAACGTGATCAACGGATATGCCGAACCTTCGACCTATCCACCGTTTTTATCTTAACTAAGAGGAATTGAAACGGATTCGGGTCAGGGTTCGGTTTTTATCTTAACTATGAGGAATTGAAACTGAAGAAGCTTTCTTACCTAAAGAAGTTTGGGATGAGTTTTTATCTTAACTATGAGGAATTGAAACACCAGCGCTCATCCCTTTTTGTAGGATGTATGGCGCCTGTTTTTATCTTAACTATGAGGAATTGAAACGCGCTTTATTCAGTAGATTCTTCGCGAATCCTCGGCGTTTTTATCTTAACTACGAGTATTTGAAACTACCGAAATGGAAAATAGGAATAAGTGGCGGTCAATTTCGTCAAATGTTAACCGAGAAAAAATTTTAAACAAAAAGCAAGATCAATGTGTTCGTAATCACTGGAAAAACGGCGGTCTTTATCATGGTCCCCTTTAATTGATAGTTCGACTATCTTTAGATCGCTCCTCCGTCAAAGTTAATTTGACCCATTCAGCTTTCATAAGTCGGCATCTTGCCAATTAATGAGCAGGAACGATTGCTTAGAGAGGAAGTGGCAGGAAATGAGGAGTGATTACCGAACTTACCAATGACATTTAGAGACATCTCAAAGAATGAATCAATTACTCATTAACTTTTTAAAACTATCGAAAGGTGAGGAAGATAACATCAAAGAAACGATAAACGTTATTGCTGTCATAGATGAGTTATTATCTCATTTAAGAAAAAAAATGAAAGATCAAGGGATTCAGGTCATCAAACAATATGCAGAGAAAAAAGTATATTCCTTGCCAACAAAAACGGATTAACACAAGTGTTTCTAAATATTTTGATAAACAGTATGCAAACTATGGAACAAGGAGGAACTTTGCTGATTAAAGTCGAAAAATTCGAAAAAAATTGCATGGTTCAAATAGAAGATAGCGGAGTCGGAATTCCAGCGTCAAAGCTTCCGTGGATTTTTAATCCTTTCTTTTCTACAAAGAGAGAAGGAACTGGATTAGGACTTTCTATAGCTCACGAAATTATTGTCCAGCATAACGGAAAAATATGGGCGGAAAGTGTGGAAGGGAGCGGTACTAGTTTGTACGTCCAACTTCCCAGATTAGAACAAATAGGTGATGGCAATGAGAAAAATCTTATTGGTTGATGACGAAGTGAAGCTTTTAAAAATAGTACTTTCTGAAAACATTATAAAAATGTGTTCGAACACACGCATTTTAACTGGTACAACTGTTATTTTATTTCAAAAAAATTTGATAATATAAATAAAGGAAATTTTGGAATTGTGGTGGGAAAGATGCTAGAAAAACTTTTAGTTGAACTCGCTAAACAGATAGATTGTATTTACACATTAAGCTCCAACAACCCAAATTGGATAACAAAAGTTGATTCAAATGGGTTTTATGTGGAAACAGAAAAATCGAGAGAGAAATTTAATAATGGAGAACAGGATAAGCCTTGGGAATATATCCCCTTTGACTTTATAAGAACAGGCTGGAATGAATTTATAGAGCTACGGACGGCCAATTCAAATGATTTTCTAAAAACAAAAGAAAAATCTTCTTTTTTGATGGCCTTTTTTCATCAGCTTCCATTTGTCACGAAAACAGTCAAGGAGAATGCAGTTGCCATTCAAATAAAAGAATTTACAACCGAAGATTTACCATCTGAACAATTTCATAAAGTGATTACTTTTTTAGAAGAAGTGATAAATGGGATATTTGATCCTAAAAGATTAAGTGAACAAACCGATAGCAATTTATATAGAATTAAATCAAGAGCGATACAAGATTTAAGGCTACTAGGCTTCCTAAATGATGAAAATGAAAAAAATGAAACGCTTTTTCATGAATATATCAATTCGGAAGATAAATATGAAGTGATAAAAAAACAAATGGTAAAACATCCTTACAACAAAACCGTATTGGAGGTTCTGAAACTATTAAGTAGTGTTGATAAAAACGAGAAAAAAGCAATACTTGTTGAGTTAGGAAAGCTAATTGTTCGTAACTCACGTGGAGAAAATCTCATGGTTGATTTCGTCGCAAAAGAGCGAACAACGAATTTGTTAAATTGGTTGAAAGCCGTGGGAATTGTTGATGATGAATGGAACTTAATCCAACAAAATCCTGAAAATGAATTGTTGAATTTTAAAGATTTTAAACAAAATATTTTCCATAGCTTTTTTATTAAGCTAAGAAGATACCGTGCGAAACAGCTGAAAGAGTTATTAAATGGAAAAAACAATATTTCCTTACAACAATTTAACGAGGAAGTTTGGAATATCGGTTATGCAGTCTTAAATGACTCGAAAGTTAACGTATTTAACTTAATACATAACAAGGATTTTGATACGTTAAAGAAATTAAACGAACAATTAGAAAAAAAGGAATTAATATATAGTGGGAATTCTATCTGGAGCACAGCAACTAGAGTTTTTGGTGCTCAATTAAAATTGACCGATCAAGAAAAAGAACAGTTAATCAATAACGCTGTTGAAATATTAAATAGAACCGATCTAACTCCTTTGGAGAAGGTTAAAAATTTGGTAGATATAAAGGGATTTGGTGAAAATATTGCAACAGGTCTCGTCATGGTATTTCATCCAGATGAATTTGCCATCTATAATTCTCAATCTATTAAAGCCTTGAAAAAGCTAGGATTTTCACCAGACACATTAGAAGCTTTCCAAAAAGATATCGCTCATTTGAAGGAAACCTTACATGCAGCTGATTTTATTGAATTGGATTGGTATTTATATTGGATAAATCAAAATGAGGAGAGAAAAAGTTTGAAATATTGGTGGGTTAACCAAGGTCAAACACATAAAGAGGAAAAAGAAGGCGGCTATTTGTGGGCGCCAAAACAAACAAAAAGTGGGACCATTTTTGCACATCATCGAAATCTCGTTTATGCAAAAGTAGGGGATCTTGTATTTGCATATTCGGCAGGAGAAATTAAAGCAGTTGGAATTGTTGAAAGAGAAGCAGAAGAGCTTCCAAAGCCTAAGGAAATATCCTCTGGAAATTGGGAAGAAGAAGGAAATCTTGTTCGATTAACATATTATGATTTAATCTCACCTATTAAAAAAGAAGAGATTCCAGAAAAGTGGCGTTTGAATGAAACCGGACCATTTGATCGGAACGGAAATGTTAAACAAGGCTACTTTTTTGAAGTATCAGAAGAATTTGTAGGAAAACTTTTAGGAAAATTTAAAAATCATTTCCCAAAAGAACTCATAGAGATAATCAACATTCCAATTCAAGAGGAAGAAAAAGCATTAACATCCGAACAAATCACTCACCACATCCATTCCTATATTTCTAGTAAAGGCTTTTACTACACTAAAGAAGAAGTGATCAATCTATTTTTATCATTAAAAACAAAGCCGTTTGTCATTCTTTCGGGGATTTCAGGCACTGGGAAAACGAAAATTGTTCAATGGTTAGCAGAAAGTGTGGGAGCCACCGAAAAAAATGGAAGATTTACGTTAATCCCTGTTCGACCCGATTGGAACGATGGGTCAGATTTGTTAGGGTATGAAGACATTAAAGGAGAGTTTCGACCAGGTCCGCTTACGAAAGTAGTGCTCGAGGCGGAACAAAATCCAGAATATCCATATTTTGTTTTGTTAGATGAAATGAATTTAGCGCGTGTCGAGTATTACTTTAGCGATGTTTTAAGTGTAATGGAAAGTAGAAGGTGGGAGAATGGAAAAATTGTGTCCTCGAACCTTCTTTCCAAAGAGGTAGCGAGAAGAGAGGTCACCTTTCCATCAAACGTTTATATCATCGGAACGGTTAATATGGACGAAACTACTCATCCATTTAGTAAAAAGGTGTTAGATCGGGCAAATACGATTGAGTTTAATCGTGTGGACTTGTCACATCTTGAATTTTTAAAAGGGCTCGAGGAAGTTCATCCAATTACATTAAAGGATCAAGCTTTTTCTGCGAAATATTTGCATTTAAAAGATGTTTATCAGGAGTATCCACATATCGTTGAGCAAGCAACGAATGAGCTTGTACAAGTGAATCAGTACTTGCAGCCACTTGGGGCTCATGTTGGTTACCGTGTGCGGGACGAAATTTGTTTTTACCTTGCCTATGCTGAAGAAGGAAATTTGATGACATATAAAAATGCGTTTGATCACTGTCTTCTTCAAAAAGTCTTACCAAGAATTTCTGGAAGTGATACGAGGGTACAACGGGCATTGGAACAGCTGTATATGTTTTGTACAGGTGCTGAATTACATGAGAATTACGAAGATCTAGCCAATTTTTCCTATGCCAGATATCCGAAAAGTGCAGACAAAATTTTAGAAATGTTAAGGAGGTTAACGGACGATGGCTTTACGTCCTTCTGGATTAGCTCATGAGGATGTAGAGCTAGTCCACATTGAAACTGAGCTGTTAACACTCGTTATGAAAGGGAAACCTTATCATGAGCGGTATCAAGGTTTGAAGCAATATCGAAACATGGATGTTCACGAACAAATGGAATTTTCGGTCGATGGGGAAGGCATTCAAGAGATAAAAGTATTTGATGTAGATCAACAAACATTAGTCGACTGGTCGTATCATCGCCCAATCTTTTTTGAAAACGGAATTTACCAAGTCATCGTCTCTCCGAAAGTCGATACAGAATTATCTTTTTATCATGAACACCCTTCATTAAGAAGAGCGGTAGACAAAGTAAAGATCGGACAATCTTATGTGTTAATGGGGAATCTCCAGTTTCAAAATGAAGTGGGGCTTTCAACCTTTGAAATTAGAAATGAAAACAAAACTGTGTTAGAGGTCACAATTGAAATTTTTCCAACGAAATTAAATTACAAAGATGATTATCTCAAACTATTACAAGAAGTAAACGATGAAATTTATAATCTCGCCTTTCACTTTATCAAAAAAACGTATCAGCGGGCCAAAGTAAAGCTGGAGGGAGCCCCATCTAGAAGTGAATTTTTTCGCTTAATGGATGTTCATTTTCACTCTTTTATTCAAGCGATCAAACGAATCGAACAGCAGCCTCACCACCAGCTTGTAAAAACTCATGTCAAGGCAAGAGGGGATCAATTAGGACGTCTCGATCAAAAAGGACGACATTATTTGCGCAAACGTCCGCAGCTTTTTCGAGATGTGCCCAATGGTATTGCGATCCATGACCGTCTCGTCATGCCTGTTTCCGGATTAAAAATCAAAAAAGATCTCACGTTTGATACGTTGGAAAATCGTTTTGTCAAATGGATGATGAACCGATTAATCGATAAATTAGCGGATTTACTAGAAAAAATACATTCAAAAAACAAGCGCTATGAGGTTGAGCCTGATCAGGATCTAATCGAAAAGCTTTCAAACATGAAAAGAGAGTTAGAAAAGAAAGTAAATAGTTTCTTTTGGAAAACGATCGGGATACTCGATCGCTCTGTCATGAGCCTTGTATTGCAAATGGCTCCTGGCTATCGCGATGCCTTTCAAATTTATTTATTAGTGACAAGAGGTCTTGCACTGCATGGAAAACTGTATCAAATGTCCGTCAAAGATGTCGCGACCCTTTACGAATATTGGACGTTTTTGAAATTAGGTCAAATCTTAGATAAAAAATACAAGTTAGTAAGTCAGGATATTATTCGTGTCAATCGAAACGGTTTATTTGTCAACCTGGAGAAAAATGCTTCAGCTACACGAATATATAAGCATCCGTACACAGGTGAAAAAATTATTTTAACGTATCAAAAATACGAAGGGAAATTACCAACCATCCCGCAAATCCCGGATACAATGCTATTGATCGAAAAGAAGGGAAAGGATTACACATACAATTATATATTTGATGCAAAATACCGTATCGATTTTGCGATGGAAGGGAGCAGCTATCATCGAAACTATCAGCTTCCAGGACCAACAGAAGAAGATATAAATACGATGCACCGTTATCGAGATTCACTAGTTGTCCGCCACCAAGGACCATACGAACGAACCGCTTTTGGCGCTTACGTTTTATTTCCTTGGTGGGATGAAGACAGCTATCAAGAGCACAAGCTTTATAAAAGCATCAATGAAGTCAATATCGGCGGCTTGCCGTTTTTACCAAATGCCACACGCTTAGTAGAACAACTGATCGAACGACTAATTGAAAAAAATCCTGAAGAATTACAAAAGGAAGGAATCCTCCCAAGAGGAACGATCGAGGAATGGCAATCTTCTCTTGAGGAAAAGGTCCTTGTCGGTATGGTCCCAAGAGAAGAAAACTATCGGGTGCATCTTCAGCATCGATTTTACCACATCCCTGTCAAACGTCTTAATAAAGGCTGGCAAGAAGCTAAATATGTTGCCCTTTATCCGAAAAAAGGAGCTGCACCGACAAACGGTGTGACGTGCTACGGAAAAATAACCGACGTCCAATTTGTGAAAAGATATGAAATCACCGAATTACCGAAAAACAGTGCAGAAGAATATGTCAAATTCGAAATCGAAAGCTGGCATTTTCTCAAAGAAATTATTAAACCTGTTGGCTATGGAATTTCTGTCTACACAATGACAACCTTAAATACCTTAAAAGATGCGAAAGAATTGCCAGAGCTTTTCATGAAATCGAACGAAGAAGTCACATTATGGCGCATGTTGCGCAGACTATCCAATCGCATCCGCTTCGACCTTGACGCCCGTTATCTCGACAAAGCATTGAAAATCGAGGCGTATCGCATCAAAGATATCGCCATTCAACTCGATGGCCGACAGCTTGTGATTACGAAAGGGAACTTAAGAAAAACGTTGCCAATCGATGAGTTAAGAAAACAGCCGGCGTTTGTGTTTAAGGAGATATTGAAGGTGATGGGATGAGATGATAGAGGGAAAAATGTGTTTTTAGATGGATTTTTGAGCAAAAATGGTTAGGACTACTCGGATATGTCACTTTCGATTACAGATGAACAGGATATTGAAGCGAAAAGCGAAAAAAGTTAAAAAAATCAGAATTTTTCGTTGTTTAGGGATAACAAAGGATATGATTATATTTGCACAGTAAAATAAAGAACATATATGCTATAATGTAAATATATTCAAGATAATCAATATGACGAATCTTTCAGTGGTCTTGATTGATGTAGTGATTCTCTAATCAATGCTCAATTGAAGAAAGAGGATTATGTTCATGAGTTTGTTCGATGTTAGTCATTGGGAAAAAGATGAGAAAAGGCAAGCTTCTAGAACTAGACAAAAGTTTTGGTTGATTAACCCATTGGATAAACAACGGTAATTTATTTAAGATTCCTAAGGAGAATACGGGTGAAGCTTGGGCAGAAGTTATTGCCTCGAAAATCGGACAACTAATGGGATTAAAAACAATGAAAGCTGATTTAGCAGTCTATAATGGTATATTAGGTATTTTATCAGAAAACTTTGTCCATGATGATAAGGAATTTTATGAAGGCGGAGATTTATTTTTTACCATTGCCGAAGATTTTGATAGATACAGCTTAAAGTATTACGATTTTCCAAATATAATAAAAGTATTATCCGAATTTAGTTTTGAAAGAAACTTTATTCAAATACCCATATTCGATGCGCTAATTGCAAATCAAGATCGACACTGCGACAATTGGTGAATCATTGTTTATCAAGCAGGTTATCAGCTTGCCCTATATATGATAACGGAGCATCATTAGGGTATCAATTACAGGAAGAGCGTATCCTAAAAATGTTTCAAGATCAAAGAATGTTTACAGCTTTTACAAACCGAAGCTACTCTTTAATCGGGTTGCCTGACAAAAAGAAACCAAAATATAGAGAGTTATTAAATTTTATTTATCAATTATATCCACAAGAAACAAAAGAAATGGTTGAAAGAATAAGTCAAATAAATGAAAAGCAAATACTTGTCATTTTAAGTGAAATTTCAGAAGAAGCAATGAGTAAAGTTTATAAAGAATGGGTATTAAAATTATTACAATATCGAAGAGAGTGGCTAATAAATTGGTATACGGAGGTGAAATAAATGACCCGTCCTTTTGTACTTTGGCTTATTTGGCAAAACGAACGTACGCGCCAGCGATATCATATTGGGAATTTAGTACATCACGAAGGCAAATATGTATTTTATTATGAAAAAAGCAGAAAAAGAAGGGGATTATTAGACGCATTAGAAAACGGATATCAGCCACATTTAGCGTTTCGCGATATCGATAAAATATACGTTTCTGACAGGCTATTCGGGCCTTTCGAACGACGTTTGCCTGATCGTCGCCGCCCTGATTTCCCAGAAATTTTGCGGACGCACAGCTTGTCAAGTGATTATACGGAAATGGATTTATTGCGAGCTACCGGCGGCAGGCTTGCGACTGATTCATATGAGTTTGTAGCACCTATTTATGTGTACGGAAATCACTTTGACTTTGATTTTTATATTGCTGGCTGGAGATATTATGAATGGGAACAAATCCTTAAACAGCTAAAAATCGGAGAAAAGGTACAGTTTCAACTAGAGCCAGAGAATGAACAAGATCCGAAAGCAGTGATTGTATTAACAAGCCAAGGGCGTAAGTTAGGATATATTCCAGCCTTTTATAGTGAATTTATGTTTAACTTTATTGAGAACGATGGTGATTATGAAGCAAAAATTCACTCCATTCATTTAGAAGCTCTCCCACAATTGAAAGTAAATATAAGCGTTTGTGGGAAACTGATTCCGTCTTTAAAGGAACGGAATTTAAATATGGTGCATGATTTGCAGTTAGAAATGTAACCATTTTGTAAATTCAGTTTTAGGTTGCGATGTCGTTGAAAATAAGTGCATTGCTTTTCATTTGTCCCTCGGTTTGGTGGAAAAGAGTTTTTTAAAAAACAAATAAGGAGCGAGATGCGGCGGGTAATAGACGAGATGTTATGCTGGAGCATTGGCGAACGGAACCTTGATTTCTTTCTTCCCAGTCCTCTTATTGCCAGTGCTGGGTGTGCTCGGGGGTGAAGTTAAGTTTTTGAATTACTCGTTTACAGAAAGCTGACTACAAGGTGGAGAAAGGAGAACCATTGTAGTCAGTTTTTTTATTTATTGGTGAAATGTGTATACTCACATAAGTTTTCGACAAAATTCATCAAAATTTTTTGTTGTTGTTTTAGTATAATTTAATTATGCTGAAATAACGATATGGTCTTCTGTCTCAGCACGTTGAATAGGTATTTTAATAAAGGAGTTCAGACTGAAACATGTCAAAAGGGATTATTGATAATAAACAATCTGGTTTAGTAGGAGATGTCTTGAAAGAATACATAACAAAGGGCAGTAAGCTGTCTGTTGCGGCTGCTCATTTTACGTTATATGCGTTTGTCGAATTAAAGAAAGAGCTTTCTCAGTTAGAAGAATTTCGCTTTATTTTTACAGAACCTGCTTTCGTGCAAGGTGACAATTTATTAAAAGAGCAAATAGAAAAAAACGAGGCGTTATTGTACGGAGTCGAAGAAGAGCAAAAGTATAAAACAAAATTAAATCAAGCATATATCGCCAAAGAATTTGTCAAATGGCTGAAACAAAAAGCACAAATTAAGTCAGTCACCAATCAACGGATTCAAGGCGGGTTATATCATGTCGAAAACAAAGACGGAACGCAAATCGGCCTTGTTGGCGGGGCGCCATTCTCAAGTCCGGGATTAGGCTACAGCAACTCCTCAAGTATGTACATTAATAATATCGTTGATGATGCGGCGACAAATGCCCAGCTTATCAGGAAATTCGATGCGATTTGGCAAAACGAGTACGCCTTGCAGGATGTAAAAGAACAAATATTGCGTCGTTTAGAAGTATTGTATAAAGAAAATTCGCCGGAGTTTATTTACTTTGTTACACTCTACAATCTTTTCAAAGATTTTTTACAAGATACGAAAGATTACGAGGCGTTACAAACGAGAACCGGATTTGAAAATACAGTGATTTGGAATAAACTGTACGATTTTCAGCGCGATGGTGTAATTGGGGCCATCAACAAAATCGAAACGTACGGCGGCTGCATTATTGCCGATAGTGTCGGCCTCGGAAAAACGTTTGAAGCGTTAGCGGTTATCAAATATTATGAACTCCGTAATCACCGCGTGTTAGTTCTTGCACCGAAAAAATTACGGGAAAACTGGATGATTTACCGTTCCAATGATAAGCGGAATATATTAGCTGAAGACCGTTTTTCTTATGATTTGCTGAATCATACCGATTTATCGAGGGAGAGCGGATATAGTGGCGATATTAATTTGCAGTATGTGAATTGGGGAAATTATGATTTAGTCGTCATTGATGAGTCGCATAATTTTCGCAACAACGATCCAAGGAAAAGCCATATCACCCGTTATGCCCGGTTAATGAATGACATTATAAAAGCTGGAGTTAAAACAAAAGTGCTGATGCTTTCCGCTACTCCAGTGAACAACAAGCTGGATGATTTAAAAAACCAAATTGCTTTTATTACAGAAGGAAATGACAAAGCGTTAGCGGAAACAGCAAACATTAAAAGCATCAGCCAAACGATTCGGCGGGCGCAGTCACAGTTTAACAAATGGAGCAACTTGCCGGAAGAAGAGCGAACAACGGAGCGGTTATTGGACATGTTAAGCTGGGATTATTTTACGTTGCTTGATTCGTTGACGATTGCCCGTTCCCGCCGTCATATTGAAAAATATTACAATGTTAAGGATATCGGAAAATTTCCACAACGCCTAAAGCCAATTAATATGAAAGAGAAGATTGATGTGGAAAATGAATTTCCGCCTCTTTCCGTAATTAATAATGATATTTTGCGCTTGCGCTTTGCTCTTTATTCACCAATGAAGTATATTTTGCCTCATATGCAGGCGTTTTATCACGAAAAGTACGATACGAAAGTGGCTAATGGGCGCGTATTTAAACAAACGGACCGAGAAAACAACCTCGTCTATTTAATGAAAACAAATTTATTAAAACGGCTTGAAAGCAGCGTTTATTCTTTTTCGTTAACGTTAGAAAGCATTATTGCTCAAATTGACTCTTGCATTGCTAAAATTGACCATTATTCAACAAGTGACAGCATCGGCGAGTTCGCTGACATGGATACAGAAGAACCAGAATTGGAAGATGCATTCATTGGTGCAAAAGTAAAAATTTTGCTTCGTGATATAGATCTCATTCGTTGGAAACAAGATTTGTTATATGATCGGGAAATTTTGCTGAAGTTATTGCAGCATGCAAAACGAATCAATCCAAATCGCGATCAAAAACTATTAGCCCTTAAAAAAGTTATTCAAACTAAAATCGAACATCCAATCAATGGACAAAACAAAAAACTACTCATTTTTACTGCATTTGCCGATACAGCGAAATATTTATACGAAAACTTACATCAATGGGTTTCTAAACAATTTGGGCTTCATTGTGCAGTTGTTACAGGTAAAGATCGGCCAAGAACAACATTTAACGTACCGAAAGCTGACTTCAACAGCATTTTAACGCACTTTTCACCTATTTCCAAAGAAAGAGCAAAAGTCATGCCGAATATGACGGAAGAGATTGATATTCTCATTGCCACCGACTGCATTTCCGAAGGGCAAAACTTGCAAGATTGCGATTATCTCGTCAACTATGACATTCACTGGAATCCGGTGCGCATTATTCAACGATTTGGACGAATTGACCGGCTTGGAAGTAAAAATGAACGCATTCAGTTAGTGAACTTTTGGCCGTCGATGGAGTTAGACGAATATATTAATCTAGTCGGCAGAGTGAAAGACCGCATGACCATCCTTGATATTTCTTCCACCGGGGAAGAAAACGTCATCGCTGACAACAGCAACGAAATGAAAGATCTCGAATACCGTCGTAAACAACTCGAAAAATTACAAAACGAAGTCATTGATTTAGAAGATATTTCTGGGAATATTTCATTAACGGATTTCACGATGGATGATTTCCGAATGGATTTATTAAATTTCATGAAGAAAAACAATGATGTAATCGAGAAGGCTCCTTTAGGTTTATTCAGTATCACAACGAATAAAAATGAAAAACTGAGTGCGGAAATTCAACCTGGAGTTATTTTTTGCCTAAAACAAATTAACAACTTTACAGCTTCTAATGAACAAAATGCGCTCCATCCACATTATTTGGTGTATATAAAAGAGGATGGAAATGTGCTTTATAACCATGTTCACATCAAAAAAATTCTTGATATTTATCGCTCGCTATGCAATGGGCAAAAGGAAGTCGAAGCACAATTATATGCGGCGTTTTATGAAAAAACAAAGAACGGCAAAGACATGGGGCAATACAAAATATTGTTAGAAAAAGCGGTGGAAGAAATCGTCGGGAAAATTGACCAACAACTGACATTGAATATTTTTAGCTTAGGAAATTTAGATAGCCTTGTCACAAATGCGAATACTAGCTTACAAGATTTTGAGATTATTTCTTATCTGATTATTAAAGGGTGAGAATGATGGCTGGATTAACGTTTTACCGTATGATTGGACTTGATGATAAAGTCCGCCCGCTCCATAAAAAATTAGATAAAAAGATGTTCTACGACTTCGCCGATTTAAACAAAAAAGAAAAAGACTATATTACAAAATACGTTGAACGTATTGAATTAACCTATTTATTAACCCCGAGCACCATCAACATCCAGCCATTTATTAATGAAAACTACCATTATGAAGGGGTTATGTTTATCACGATTAAACTAAGGGAGGAAGCGAAAGACAATCATCTGCCGGTCATCGGTGAAATCATCCAAGGGGCGCTTCCGAATCCCGTGGTGATTGTTTTTGAGAAACAAGAGCGAATCCAAGTCAGCACATGCCTAAAACGGTTAAATAAAGTCGATTCATCTCAAGTCGTACTAGAACATTTTCATTACACTCCTTGGATTGATTTACATGCTCATGATGAAACGGTTGAGAAGTTTTTGCGTGCTGTTCATATTACGAGCATCTCGTTCTATAACTTTTTTGAGTTCTACAAAGAATTTGACTTAGCGGTACAAGCATTACAGCAAGCCGATATTACGGGGACGTTTTATCTTATTAAAGATGAAAAGCAATATGCCAAACAACAGCAGCTCATTGCGCAAATCCAAGCACACGAAGCGGAAATAACGAAATGGAAAAATAAAATGAAAAAAGAAACGCAGTTCAATCGAAAAGTCGAATACAATATGAAAATTCAACAGCTCACAAAGCAAGTTGAACAGTTAAAGCAACAATTGCAATGAAAGGAGAGCCATCATGGAAAAACTAGACGGAAAATCGCTCGATTTAGTGAAAACAAATATTGAAGCGTTAAAGCAGTTATTCCCGGAAGTCGTGACCGAAGGAAAAATCGACTTTGAAAAATTAAAACTTGTGCTTGGGGAAGAAATTGAAAAACGCAACGAACGATATGAATTCACATGGCACGGCAAAACGCAGGCAATGAAACTCGCGCAAACGCCGTCGACAGGAACATTGAGACTCGACAAAGAGTCAAGCAAAAACTGGGATGAAACCGAAAACCTTTATTTTGAAGGAGACAACCTCGAAGTACTAAAGCTGTTGCAAAAATCGTACTTCGGCAAGATTAAAATGATCTATATCGACCCGCCGTATAATACGGGGAAAGACTTTGTGTACAAAGATGATTTTCATGACAATATTAAAAATTACAAAGAAATGACTCGGCAAACAACAAAAGCGAATTCAGAAACGAATGGAAGATTTCATACTGATTGGTTGAATATGATGTATCCGCGGTTAAAGTTGGCAAGGAATTTGTTGAGAGAGGATGGAGTTATACTAATAAGTATTAACGATTCAGAGATTACTAATCTGAAAAAATTGTGTGAAGAAATTTTTGGAGAAGAAAATCATATTTGCGATTTTGTTTGGCAAAATAAAAAGGGGGGAGGAAACGATTCAAAGTTTATCGCAGTTGAGCATGAGTATATTGTCATGTTTGCAAAAAATCTAAATGTGCTCCCTCCTTTCTTTGAAGCATATTCTGAAGAATATTTAAAACGATACAAAGAAGAAGATGAAAAAGGAAAGTTTTATTGGGATACATTTAAAAGAAAATCAGGAAAGCAATATTATCCAATTACTTGTCCAGATGGAACAGTATTGGAATATGATGAATATGGAAATAAGATTAGTTGGTTAAGATCGCAAGATAGATTTTATAAAGATTTAGAAGAGGGAGAAATACGATTTGTTAAAACTGAAAATGGTTGGTCGGTTCAATTTAAACAAAGATTACCAAAAGGAAAAAAGCCTAGAAGCATTTTGGATGATAAAGGAAACACTAGTACTGGAGCAGAGGAAGTTTTCAATCTTTTTAACCGCCATGTGTTCTCAAATCCAAAACCTGTTGAATTAATTAAATATTTTATTGAATTTTTAACTGATGATAATGATATTATTTTAGATTTTTTTAGTGGTTCAGCCACTACTGCCCATTCAGTAATATTGTCGAATGCAAAATCAACAAGTAGAAAAAATAAATTTATATTGGTTCAGTTGCCGGAAATACTCAAAGAAAATGACGAAGCATATAAAGCCGGTTATAAAAATATTTGCGAAATCGGAAAAGAACGCATCCGTCGAGCAGGCGATAAGATTGTCGAGGAAACAGGAAAAACGGATTTAGATATCGGCTTTAAAGTGTTTAAGCTTGATTCTTCGAACGTGAAAACATGGGATCCTGATTTCGACAACTTGGAACAAACCCTTTTCGATCTGCAGGATAACATAAAAGAAGACCGTACAAAAGAAGACTTGTTGTATGAGATTTTACTGAAAATCGGTTTGCCGCTGACAACGCCAATCGAAGAGATTGACTATAACGGGAAAACGATTTACAACGTCGGATTTGGTTCCGTTTTATTATGTCTAGAAGATGAGATTGATTTAGACATTGTTAATGAGATGATGAAACATCAGTCAGAGCACATGACACCAAAAGTGATTTTCAAAGAGTCTGGTTTCATCAATGATTCAGTGAAAACAAATGCGATTCAAACATTGAAAAAGAACGGAATCACGGACGTTAGGAGTGTATAAGCCATGAAGTTAAAGTTTATTTCTGACTTAGACTACCAAAAGCAGGCGATTGATTCCGTTGTGCAAATTTTTAAAGGCCAACAAATGAAACAGTCCAACTTTACTGTATATTATGGTACGCAAGAAGAAGCAGGGATGATTCAAACAGCTTTAGGCGTAGGAAACCGTTTAGACCTTACGCCTCAAGAAATTTTAAAAAATGTCCAATCCATCCAAATGAAGAACGGTTTGCCGCGCAGCGAAACGCTCGATGGGATGAATTTTACGGTCGAAATGGAGACGGGGACCGGGAAAACGTATGTGTATTTACGGACGATTTACGAATTAAATAAACATTACGGTTTTACAAAGTTTGTCATTGTCGTGCCATCTGTGGCGATTCGCGAAGGTGTGTATAAGTCATTGCAAATTACGAAAGAGCATTTTGACGAGTTGTACAACCGTACGCCGTTAGAGTACTTCATTTATGATTCGCAAAAGCTCGATAAAGTGCGTAACTTTGCGACGGCAACAACGATTCAAGTGATGATTATTAATATCGATGCCTTCCGTAAAAGTTTTGAAGACCCGGAAAAAGAAGATAAAGCAAACGTTATTCATCGGACGAACGACCGACTAAACGGTTATCGGCCAATTGAATTTATTCAACAAACGAATCCGATTGTCATCATCGATGAGCCGCAAAGTGTCGATACGACACCGAAGTCCAAAGAGGCGATCGCATCGCTAAATCCGTTATGTACTTTGCGTTATTCGGCTACCCATGTCGATAAATACAACATGGTGTACCGTCTTGATGCAGTGGATGCCTATAATCAAAAACTCGTAAAGAAAATTGAAGTAATGTCCGTCCGTTCGGAACCATCCTTTAATTTGCCTTATATTAAATTAATCGAAGTAAAAGAAGGAAAAGCAAAAATTGAGCTTGATGTTGAATCGCGCGGAAAAGTAAAACGAACAACGAAGACAGTCAAATATGGGGACGACTTATACGATATTTCTGGAGAACGGGAATTGTACCGCGGTTATATTGTTGAACAAATTGATTGGACAGAAGGAAATGAGTCCATTGAAGTAAACGGTCATTATTTACGGGTGGGCGATGCCATTGGCGACATAGATGACGATACGATTAAACGATATCAAATCCGCAAAACGATTGAGGAGCATCTAGATAAAGAACTGCGTCTAAGACCGCGCGGCATTAAAGTGTTAAGTCTTTTCTTTATTGATAAGGTGGCCAACTATCGTGATTATGACAAAGACGGCAACCCGGTCAAAGGAAAATATGCGGTCATGTTTGAAGAAGAGTATAAGAAATTAATTCAAAAGCCAAAATACCGGACGTTATTTAATGATATCGATGTCGATATCGACATAGAGAAAATTCATGATGGATATTTTGCGCAAGATAAAAAAGGAAAGCTGAAAGATTCACGAGAAGGTAAGAGCACAGAAGCGGATACGGATGTATATAATTTAATTATGAAAGATAAAGAGCGCTTATTAAGCTTGGACGAGCCGCTTCGCTTTATTTTCTCACACTCTGCACTTCGCGAAGGCTGGGACAACCCGAACGTGTTTCAAATCTGTACATTAAAAGATTCAGCAGGGACATATGTATCAAGACGGCAGGAGATGGGCCGCGGCTTACGTTTAGCGGTAAACCAAAACGGGGAACGTGTCCAAGACTATAACGTCAACACGTTAACGGTTATGGCGAACGAATCGTACAAAGAATTTGTCTCGACACTGCAAAAAGAAATCGAAGAAGATACGGGCGTCAAATTTGGCAAAATCGAAAAACATATATTTGCCAAGCTCGTCTATGTCGACGAGAAGACTGAAGAGCCGGTGCAAATGGGTTACGACTTATCGGTAAAATTATATGAAGAATTAAAGCGAAACGGTTATATCGACAAGCATAGCATGGTCACCTCACAATTGAAGGAAGCGATAGAAAACTATGACTTGCGCTTAAGGGCGGAGTTTCAGCCATGGATTTCGGTGATCGTAAAAGAAATAAAACGCCACTTGCAAGCATTGCCGATCAAAGACGCAACCAAAAAGAAAAAAGTGAAATTAAATATGTCCGTATTCAATCAGGAAGAATTCAGACAGTTATGGGACAAAATCAAGTATAAAACGGTTTATTCCGTCGATTTCGACAGCGAACAATTGATTCAAACGTGCATCGAAAGCATTCAAACGATGCCGCGTATAGAGAAAATTCGAATTTTAAGCCGCAAGGGAAAAGTGGAAATCGACCGCGTGACAGGAGTACAGGCACAAACGGTAAGCGAAAGCGTCGAAGATTACGTCAGCTTGCACCATACGCTTCCAGACGTCATTACCGAGCTGCAAAACCGCACGAATTTAACGCGTAAGACGATCGTCCGCATCTTAACCGGCTGCAAGCGGCTTGACGATTTCAAAAACAATCCGCAAAAGTTTATCGAAGAAGCGACAAAGATCATCCAGCGCGAAATGAAGCAACTGTTAAAAGACGGTGTGAAATATTATAAAATCGGTGACGATGCGTATTATGCGGTCGAATTGTTCCAAAACGAGGAATTGCTTGCCTATTTAAACGACAATGCGATTCCGAGTGAAAAGTCGCTGTTTGACCATATCGTCTATGATTCGGATGTGGAAGAACGGTTTGCCAAACGCTTTGAAAACGACGAAAAAGTAAAAGTATATGTGAAGCTGCCAAGCTGGTTTAAAATTGACACGCCGATTGGCTCCTACAATCCTGACTGGGCGCTAGTCATTGAGAAAGACGGGGAAGAAAAGCTGTACTTCGTTCTAGAGACAAAAGGACAAGAATGGGAAGGAGATTTGCGCCCGGGCGAATCGGCAAAAATCGAGTTTGCCCGCAAGCACTTTGAAGCGATCGGCACGGATATTGAATTTGTTGGGCCGGAGAAAGATGTTAACCGGTTTATGTTGCGGGCGATAAGCCGTTAATAATTCATCTAAGACAGAAGCTGTAGGGCTTCTGTTTTTTTTTGGTTTTGTGACAGGGTTCGACAGGATTTTTTATGAAATTTATGTAGGATAAGGATGAGAGGCTTTTATACGAGGGGAGAGGTAAGTGGTGTCAAACAAAAGCTCTACAAGCAAAAGAGAAATTCCGAACATCTTAACAGAAAAAGATTTACTGATTGATATTGAAACATTTGTTGAGGGAAATCCTTTGGCTAATTCAGTAGAGAAGGGACATCTTTTTACAGAATGGATTTTGAAGTTTTTATTTGAACGATCAGACGATGAGATCGAATTTGATATGGAACTTTCTGGTTCTGGAGATAATTCCGTTGACGCTTGGTTTGAAGATGGACAAACGCTACATATCATTCAAACTAAATATAAAAAGGCACATAATAAGGACGCTTTTGCTGGATTTTTATCAGATATGGAACGTTTACTTTCAAACCCTTACGCTACAATTGGCAACAAACAAGATTTTGATGAATTTTGCAATGTACTCAAAATGTATATTGATGATGATGAAGAAAACATAGATGTAGATGGAGAAAAAAGGATACAACTTCATTATGTGACGAGTTCTCAATTAACAGACGATTTTAATGCTAGGGTAACTTATGAGAAAGAAAGAATTGAAAATCATTATCCTAATGTATCTCTCAATGTAATGTAAGGGGAGCGGAAAGGGGAGCGGTGCCTGGCACGCCCCGAAGTATGTCGAAGATGATTAGATTATAAGAACACGGTTAAGAACACGGTGCCTGTCACCTGTCGAAATAAACGCTTGGCAGAAAAAAAGTGGTTATAGTTGGTTTGTTTCTCATTAGTTTTGAATTTTTAATTTGTCTATTACCAGATTGGTATCTTATTTTTATATTGGTTGGAATAGCAGGTTTTGGATCCGAACTTGTTGAATCAAGTGTTGGAACTATTATTTTAGAAGTTACCAAGAAGAAACAGGCTATGACTATGAGTAAACTGGAGGTAGCTTATGGCTTAGGTGCACTTTTAATACCTTTATTGGCTAGTTTATTAATAAGTAAGGGAATATGGGAGTTTTCATTCCTTGTTTTAGGAGCATCACCTATTTGGATCACTTGGCTTTAAAAACACTGTTTGGACGAGTGGAAAGATGGACAGAATCCAAGGAAGAAAAGAATCCTCCGAAACATTATGTTGAAAAGGTGACAAGCACAGTTGGAGAAGCCACAAGAGACAATCTCCTATACTTGAAAGGCAAAGCCAATACCCCCATATACAAAGCCCTAAAAGCACTGACTGGTTTTTAAAAAAAGAAGATTTTTTTACCAAGAGAGTACTCTGAAAAAGTGAATTCGCTTTCGAAAAATAGCGATTAAAAAAATTGCCCACAAATACTTGACTCAAAATTATTGTCGTTTTTTGTTGATTTTTGTAGGTAAAAAGACTTAAAATCAAATAGATTAATTTTATATTTTCATGGTGGTAAGCAAGGAATCCATATCTGTATTTGGCCGCTTGGATATGGGGGAGCGAATAGCAAAACCGAACCCTTGACAACAATGGCAATGGGGGATCCAATGAGCGAAGCCATGTATCATGAAGGTCATGAAATTCAACTGAATACTCCCAACATAAACTTTTTCAATTCTCTTCATCCGCATCAAGATTTTCTGAACCATACAACCACAGGTATTTGTATATTTGATTCAAGTGGTGAAGTTTAATGTGTGAATGAAGTGTTTCATGAGCTTTTTAAGATATCAGATAGGGAGATTTTGGGGAAAACGATCTTTTTATCCGTACACATCCCTCATGCATATCGATTTGAAGCAGATAAAATATATCATCACATTTGCCGATCAACCGAGCGGATTCAATATGATGCTATCAGACAGCGTACAGTTGGATTTCTCATTCATGTAGGTTTAGAAGCCTCTCCATTTCAAATTCTAAACACCAAGTTTTACCTCTTAAAATATAGATTTGAATGTGTAGCAGGAAGCATTGATTTTCAATAATCAGTGCTTTTTATATATGTAAATCGAAAATGGTAAACCTGTACGAAAGACAGGGACGTAAAGCCATAGGTTTAAGGTACATGTTATTGACGGATGGGTTGTTAAAGGAGGAAATATGTATGGGTATATTGGAGCATTCCAATGAAAAATTACAATTAGAAATGGATTTGAGGAACGCACTGGAAAGAAAAGAATTTCGTTGATTTCTTTTTTACGTGCAGCAATAACTTTTCTGGGAACGCACTGGAAAGAAAAGAATTTCGCCTCTTGTATCAGCCAAAACTGGATTTCATTTCAGGAAAAATAGTGGGAGTAGAGGCGTTGATTCGATGGATACATCCAGAGAGAGGGATCGTGTCTCCATTAGAATTTATTCCACTTGCTGAAGAAACAGGGATGATAATATCTATTGGTGAATGGGTGTTACGTACGGCTTGTATACAAAACAAGGAATGGCAGGAAGCAGGTCTATCACCGATGATTATGGCGGTTAACCTTTCTGCACGTCAATTGTATCAACCGAATTTGATTGAATTGGTTCAACATATCTTAGAAGAAACAGGACTTGCCCCTGAATATTTGGAACTGGAGATAACGGAGAGTATGACGATGAAAGTTCATCAAGTTCTCCCAATTTTGCAGGAATTAAAACGGATTGGTGTCTACATTAGCTTGGATGACTTTGGGACGGGCTATAGTTCTCTGTATTATTTAAAAGAATTCCCGATTGATAAAATTAAGATTGACCAATCGTTTGTTCGCAATTGTACAACAGACACGAAAGACTCCACCATTGTAAAGACCATCATTGCCATGGCTCATCAATTGAAGGTGGTAGTCGTAGCTGAAGGAGTGGAATCCAAAGACCATCTGATTTTTCTTCAACAGAACCTTTGCAACAAAGGTCAAGGCTATTTTTTTAGTCAACCGTTACTTCCAGAGGAGTTGGTTCAAAGATACGATGAGATAGAGCAAATTATCCATCGGCAAGGAATCCCTCAAGAGCTCAATAGACAGAAGTGGTTGGAAAAAGCGTTAGAACATGCTCGTCAAGAATTGCGGGATACGGTAAGACAACAACAAGGAGTGATTTTTAAGTTTAGGGAACAGAACGGAAAATTCATACATACATTATGTGATGGTGAATTGCTATATCGGTTGGGTTTTACCTCCGAACATATAGTAGGCAAGGAACTACATGATTTTCTTCCCTCTTCAGATGCCGAAATAAAATTGCAATATTATCGCAGGGCATGGGAAGGTGAGGAAAATGTCACTTACGAAAGACAATATAACGGCATCTGGTATTTAGCCACTTTACGTCCAATTCGCAGAGGAGGACAAATCGTAGAGGTTATTGGTTCCTGTGTAGATATAACTAAGCGAAAAGAAAGTGAAGAACGTTATCAAAGATTATTCAATCTGTGCCCAGAACCAATTGTTGTACACAGTCAAGGAATCATTAAAAATATAAACCAATCAGGAGCAGAAGTTTTTGGCTTTAGTAACCCTAAAGAACTATTAGGGAAATCCATTTTAGAATTTGTCCATCCTGATTCTAGAAAGAAGGTTAACCAACGGCTACAAAGTTTACAACATGGAAGAGAACGTCATATCGAACTTTTGGAGCATAAAATGGTTAGGCAGGATGGTACTACTTTTTTTGCAGAGGGTACAGCCATTGGAATGATGTATGATGGGGAGCCAGTGATCGAAGGAATATTTAGGGACATTACAGCAAGAAAACAAGCTGAAGAAATACTCCGTCAAAGCGAGGAAAAGTATCGTCTCATTGCCGAAAATATGCAGGATTTAATTGGAGTATTAGATACGAATGGCGTTGTTCAATATGCTTCTCCATCTCATGAAACCGTATTAGGGTTTTCGCCTGAAGTCTATGAAGGTAATCCGGCTTTTGATATGGTACATCCTGACGATATTCCTCATATTCAACAAGAATACATGAATATGGTTTTATCGAAAACACCTTGCCGAGTGGAATTTCGCTATCAACATGCAAAAGGTGGATGGGTGTATGTGGAGGCATTTGGAACCCCTGTATTAGATGAGCAGGGAGAAGTCCAACATCTGGTGGTGGTAGCTCGTGATATTTCGGAGAGAAAGAAAGCGGAAGAATTCATCCTAAAATCAGATAAGCTTTCTGCAGTCGGGAAATTAGCCGCAGGGTTGGCACAAGAAATAAGGAATCCGCTAACTTCTATAAAGGGATTTCTTCAACTTATGCAAAAGGACGTTAAACCGAATTATATTGATATCATGTTGGCTGAGATCGATCATATGGAAGGAATTTTAAAGGAGTTTTTAACCCTTTCCAAGCCGCACTTTGTGCAAATGAAATCAATAGATATCAATGCCCTTATTCAGAAAGTGATTAAATTGTTTAGCACACAAACGATACTAAAGAATGTTGCAATGATGCAAGAGCTTGATGTTGGGTTGCCACTGATCCGTTGCGACGAGAATCAAATCAAGCAGGTATTTATCAATGTGCTTCAAAATGCTGTGGATTCCATGCCCAATGGAGGAACCATCCATATCCAAACGATGAAAGACGGTACAGACTATATCAAAATTACGTTTATGGATCAAGGTATAGGCATCCCCGAAGAACGACTGAAAAGAATTGGAGAGCCGTTTTACAGTACAAAAGAAAAGGGGACAGGATTAGGGTTGATGATCAGCCACAAGATTGTTCAGGAGCATGGAGGAACAATCAACTTTGAGAGTATCGTCAATCAAGGAACTAAGGTTGATATTGTTTTACCGATTCAGCACTCTTTTATAACTGAACTCCCTTAAATAGATTCGTTTTGAAAAGGGATTTTATGGGGGTGGAAAAGAATATCATTCCATTTCCGCCGTTATCCATTATGTTGCAAATTACTAATCGAAAAAGGCAACCCTGTACGAAAGGCAGGGAAGTAAAGTCATAGGGGCTAACATCACCAACGTGTGATCATGACAGCCAGTTGACGAAGGAGAATCCAACTATGAACAAATTATTCGATGAATCGCCTATCGAAATCTACCAATCTATTATTCAAAATAATCCTGATGCCATCTTTATTCTTTCCACAGATGGAAGGTTTGTGGAAGTCAATCGAATTGCAACAGAAATGTTTGGGAAGGTGAAAGGGGATGTTCTCGGACGTTCATATACAGAGTTGACTTCCCCTGAACATGTAGAGAAAGTAAATCGCTATTTTGATGATGCATTAAAAGGGCTACCCTCGGAATATGAGACAGATGCGGTTGATAAAAATGGAAGCACTTTGCATCTGCTTGTGAAGTTCATACCGTTGGTTGTTAGGGAAAAAGTGGTTGGTGTTTTCTGTGTTGTTAAAGATATCACAGAACTACGTCAAACCAAGGCATCCTTAAACCATATGGAAGAAAGGTACAAAGCCCTTTTTAACTCTACTGGAGATGCGGTACATGTCTTGGATTTGGATGGGAATATGATTGATGTCAATCCCGCATTTGAGGAAATCTATGGCTGGAAAAGGGAGGAGATCGTCGAGAAGCCGTTGCCAATTATACCCCAAGATCGGTTAGCGGAGGTTCAATCATTGCTCGAAAGGGTAATAAATGGCGAATATATTAAAGGGTATGAGACAACTTGCATCCGAAAAGATGGATCACTCATCACCATAAGCTTAACCCTTTCTCCCATTCAGGATGACAAAGGAAAGATTGTTGCCATATCTGGCATAACCAGGGATACGACCTCTCAAAAAGCATTGGAAAGATCTCTGAAAGAGAGTAGAGAACGGTACAAATCGTTATTTGAACACAATTTCAACCCGACATATTCCATGGATTTATACGGACGCTTTATTGATGGAAATTCTATGTTTGAACGGGTTACAGGATACTCGGTAATGGAGCTGTGCGGAGTTTCATTTGAGCAGCTGGTTGTGCCAGATTATCTGGAATCAACCAAAGAAAAATTCCTAAAAGCAACTCAGGGGGAGGCTCAGCTTTACGAGTGTGCGATCTACAATAAGCAAGGAGAGGTCATTCCATTGATGGTCACAAATGTTCCCATTATTGTAAATGATCAAGTGGTCGGGGTATTTGGAATGGCTCAGGATCTAACCGAATCAAAAAAAGCAGAAAAGGCATTAAAGGAAAGTGAAGAACGGTATCGAAAAGTCGTTGAACTTTCTCCAAAGGGAATTGTGATTCATCGAGAAGGGAAAATTCTATACGCGAATCGAGCCGCTCGAAAAATTGTCAAAGATGCGAATCCAATTGGTCAATCGATATTTTCCTATATTCATCCTGATTACCATGAATTGTATAAACAAAGAGTGTCAGAGGTGGAAATAGGTGGAGACCTACCCTTTATCGAATTCGAGTTGATCGGAAAAGATGGAACCGTCATCGATGCTGAGGTTGGGGGTGCGTTGCTGGTGTATGACGGAAGTCCAGCCACGTTGACCTTGTTTAGAGATATAACAGAGAGGAAACGGATCGAAAAAGAGCTAAGAGAAAGCGAAGAACGATATCGGTTAATTGCCGAAAATATGCGTGATTTAATATGTATTATTGATAAAGATGGGTATTTCAAGTATTCTTCGCCTTCTCATGAAAAGGTTTTAGGATTTCCTTCTGAAGCCTATGAAGGAAGTCTTGTTTTTAGTTGGATGCATGAAGAGGATATTCCAAAAGCTCAAAAACATATCAAAGAAATGCTGATAACAAAGGAAGATTGTATTTTTCAATTCCGATATAGAAATACCAAAGGTGATTGGATTTGGTTAGAAGCCAAAGCCACACCTATATTCGATGATGACGGAGAATTTAAGCATTTCCATGTGGTATCAAGAGAAATTATGGAAAGAAAAATGTATGAAGAAAAACTTACGTATTTGGCATATCATGATCCGCTTACAGGTCTACCAAATCGCAGGCTCTTTCAGGAAAGAGTAGAACAATCTTTAAAAGAAGCTGAACGATATGGGCGAAAGATGGCAGTCATGTATATGGATATGGATAAATTCAAACACATCAATGATACGTTAGGACATGATGTTGGGGATGCACTCCTTAAACAATTTGCTGAAAGAGTACAGGGATGTCTTCGAGAAAGTGATACCCTGGCAAGACAAGGTGGAGATGAATTTACCATCCTCCCTCTATAAATGTTGATATATCAACGGTTGTAGCCGTTTCAGGGGTGTCAAAAAAATATTTTTCGACAAAGTTCCTAACATTATTTCTTAAATATGTGTATATCTTACATTGACTGGGTACGCTTCGCGGCCACTACTGGTTAAATTTGGTTGTAGTGGGGGAAGCGTATGGGATGCACCGTGGATCTCTGCATCGCTGAT
>Ga0207865_100907_pt1 | contig 26333 bp, 18 predicted proteins | sample HigsolmetaAR204D_FD_184836 | JGI IMG/M metagenome (GOLD analysis project Ga0207865, IMG submission 184836) | Ionic liquid and high solid enriched microbial communities from the Joint BioEnergy Institute, USA - AR20-4-D (SPAdes) (version 2) ...
GGCAGAGGCGGGCTCCGGCGCGGCCGCTTGGGAGGCCGGGCGCCTGCTGTTTCGGCTGCCTGTGCCTTACGCCGCTCCGTCTGTCCGCGACATGAACGGGGACGGACGAGCGGATCTGGTCGTCGGCAACCTCGAGGGCGACCTGCGCATTTATGTGCAGACCGAATCCGGAGGCTGGGAAGAGGCCGGCGTGATCGAAGGCGCCAGCTTGAATCAGGTCGGCAATCACGCCCTCGTCGGCGGTCACAACAGCGTGCCGCTCTGGTACGATCTGAACCATGACGGCAAGGACGACCTGATCGTCGGCCAGCTGGAATTCGGCCTGCCGACACCGCTCGACAGCCCGCACTTCGCTTATGCCGACGAATTGAACGAATTTATTCAATACGCCAAAGAGCATCATCTTGAGCTGTATCCGCATCTGTTCTTTCATAATTACAGAAGCGACGAGCAGGAGAAGCAGGAGATCGCCCTGCATCGCGCGGCGTTCGACAAGCTGGGCATCCCGTGGGGCATGACGGGAACGAACCAGCATACGTGGCGGGTCAGCCACGGAGACCGGATGCAGACGCTGAACAACGAGCGCGATGCCGGCATCTGGTTCAACTTCGGCTTCCGGCCGCCATACGATCCGAACGAGCCGCGGCTCGGGCTCGAATACAACTGGGGCCTGCCGTTCCTGCTGACGGACAGTACGGGCGAGCCGCAGCTCGACAAGCCGATGGTGCTGCATACACCGGCGCCGGTGCTGCGGACGGACCCGATCTATTCCACCAAAGACATCTTTACCGCCTATGCCCGGCTCGATATGCCGATCGATTATTTCGAGCATATCGAATATCATTTTCCGTCGCGAGTCGGCGAGCTGCTGAACTTCGTCCGATACATGGACGAAATCCGCGATACGTACAGCTACAATTTCATGACCGAACCGCAGATGGCCCGCAGCTTCCTGAATACGCTGACGACAGACGTCAAGCTGTACCGTCCGTGGCGGGCGGTCGTATCCGAACGATTGCGCAAAGCCTTCGGCCTCGCCGTCGAGCCGTCCTTCGTGGTCAAGCCCGATACGTCGCGGGTGCCGGCGCAAGCCGCGGAATACAAGGGCACGCTCGGCCTGGTCGTGGAGCCGGGCATCCCGTACGCCGCGCGGCAGCCGGTTGCGGACGGCAGCGTCTACGATCTGCGCGGCGGCAAGCTGTACTTCGGGGCTCCGGCTAGCATTAACGTTCGATTTGCCGCTCCTTCGGAAGGCGGCAACCCCGCGGGCGGACAAGCTGCGGCGGACAAGCCGCATCTGACGCGCATTAACGTCCCTTACCGGCTGGATCGGAAGACGGACGTATGGAAGCTGGAGTTGCAGTCTGCCGGCATGCAGCAGCTGCAAGTGTACAGCCGCCGCACCGTCACCGCGGAAGGCTCGGAATGGAAGACGGAATATGACGAAGAAGAGCATCTCTATACATTTACCCGCTACGGCGACGCGGCTTCCTTGACGCTCCGCTTCGGCCCGTAACCGTAACCGGACGATCGATTTTGTAAGGTCCGCAGCACAAGGCTCGTTCCACGTACGGCCCGGGCTGCGGCCTTCCTTATTTTTACAACGTCACTTATTTTATAACGATACTGAGGTTCGCAATCGCTGCAAAGGCTGCAGAGCAAGGAGGAAATGATTGATGGCAGACATTCTCCAGGAACTGGAGGCGCATATCCGCGCCCGTTACGAGATTGACGAGGACGACGATGAATTTACGCCGGACGTGCATTTGTTCGATTACGGGTATATCGATTCCATCGGCGCCACGGCGCTGATCGCCCATATCGAGAAAACGTACGGCATCCAGGTGACCAACCAGGATCTGATGCTGTACCCCTTGAATACCGTTCGCGAAATCGCCGACTTCATCCAGAAGAAGCGATAACGGCGAGGGCGGCATTTCGCTGCCCTTCCCTATCTTGAAAATAGCGCCCAGGGCCCGCGGCCCAATTTTCACCATCTGATGGTGCTGCGCAAGCCGCATGGGCGTCTATCTTGAAAAATTGGACGGAATCCTCCGGCGAATTTTTCAACGCCGAAGGTGACGACCGATGACGGCAGGAGTTGTTCGTCATAGGCGTCCATCTGGAAAAATCAGCTTTATCTACAAGCTGATTTTTCAATACCGCAGGTGACGACCGATGGCGAAGGAATCGCTCGTCATAGGCGTCTATCCCAATCCGAAGAACTGCGAGGTAACTGCCATGGACTGTGTTATTTCCCTGGAGGGTCTCGACCCCGGCCAGTACGGCCAATTGAAATATGCTGCGGCCTTCGTTGACGAACATATTCAGGACATCCGCATCGAGGATGGCCATATTCATATCGCGCACCAATCGCCCAAGGGCGACGAGGCGATCCGCGAGCGTGTGCAGCGGCTGATCGAGCGCTTTTCCCACGGCGATTTCGGCTTCAAGGAGAACGTGCTGTTCGAGCACCGCGTGCAGACGCCGTACGAAGGCGACATTGTCGCCGAGCTGATCGAACGCAAAATCATCAAGGTGCTGGAGCCCGGCCTGTTCATTTTCCGCGAGCCGTTCAGCAGCCTGATGCGTTTCTTCGATTACTCGTTCGTAACGAAGATCGCCAGCCGCTTCGAGGGCGTGAAGGAGGAGTCCTACCCGGCCGTCATTCACTGTACGACGCTGGATAAGACGAATCATTTCACTTCGTTCCCCGAGCACATTCATTTCCTGTCGCATCTGCGTGAGGATCTCGACGTCATCGAGGCGTTCTCGCAATCGGTCCGCGAGGCCGGCGGCTGGAAAGAGGACGCGCCGCTCGATCTGAACGCGAATATGCCGAAGCCGCGTTTTACGATGAATCCGTCCACCTGCTATCACTGCTATGAAGGATTGCAGAACGAGACGCTCGACACCGACGGCCTGATCGTCAGCGCCATCGCCAAATGCCACCGCTTCGAGTCGAGGAACCATGCCGATTTTGGCCGGCTGCTCGATTTCAGCATGCGCGAGATTATTTTCGTCGGCAAGCCCGACTTTGTGAAGGAGAACCGCCTGCAGGCGATCGAGTATTTGAAGGAGCTGGCCGCCGAATGGAACGTGGACAGCCTGCTCGAAATCGCCAACGACCCGTTCTTCACCAACGATTTTCAGGTGAAGGCTTCGTTCCAGCGCAACCAGGAGATGAAGTACGAGCTGCGCCTGTCGATCCCGCATCTCAAGAAGTCGATTGCCTGCAGCTCTGTCAATTTCCACAGCAATACGTTCGGCAATGCCTTTAACATCAAGGTCGGCAAACGGCCAGCGGTAACCGGCTGCGTCGGCTTCGGCATCGAGCGCTGGACGTTCGCTTTTTTGGCACAATACGGTTTGGACGAGGAGCAGTGGCCGGCATCGTTCCGCGAGCAATACCGGGCATGGCAGCAAAAAGCGCTGTAACCGGGAGGGGCCCTGCCGCCGGCGGCAAGCCGCACCGGTTCAATCTCCCTATAAAGTGTGGTTTTAACCGATCATGATCGCTTTTATCCGCAAAAGCAGCTTTGTGCTGCTCCTGCTCGCCGCGTTCGTCGTGTCGGATGTTCTGATAACGATGTGGGACCCGATGGTGACGTCGCGGCGCTTCTATAAGGACGATTTCACCAAAACGTTATACCATCACGACTGGCGAACCAGCGGCCCGACGTTCTACGGCAACTCCGCCGTGACCGGCGCTTATATCGAGGAGCAGTCGACGTCCGGCTTGATCGAGATGGGTCTGTCCTACGGCAAGCTGACCGATCTGAAAGCCATTTTGGAGCAGGACTTGTTCCGGCCGGAACAGCAGCTGGTCATCGGCATCGACGTGCATACGATGCTCGACATCCTGCCGACCGACCCCACCTACCGCTGGTTCAAGCCTTGGTACCAGCCGTACGTATACTTTTACCGCGATTATTTCCGCGATTCGGGAACGGAATTCGTGCGCAACCTGCTGCTCAAGCGCAGCCTGGCCTATGAGCCTCGCTGGATCGACAAGCTGCTGTACTTCGGGCGCATGACAGGCGAGGACCTGAACAAAAAGTGGCATGAGTACGAGCAGCGTTTCAATTGGGCTTCTCCCCGGGAATACCAGGATAATTTGCAGGCGCTCGATTGGATTTTGGCTTACTGCCAGGAACGCGGCTTGCCGCTGCGAGTCGTCTGGATGCCATGGAATCGCGATTACGAGCTTCCCCGTTACATGCCTGGTCTTCGGGAAGAGGTGGATCGCCGGCTGGAGGCATACGGGATTCCGGTACTTGACAAGCTCACCGCCTATGATCCGAAATATATGCACGACCTGGTTCACCTGAACCGGGAGGATGGCGCGCCCCTGTTCACGAAGGAGGTGGACGCATGGCTCGCTTCGCTCGCAAGCTCTTCGAAGTGATTCTGTACTTGGCCATGCTGATCATGGTGCTCATTTATTTTACCGGCAAAGGGCTCTTCATCTACGAAGGCTTCTAATGCCTTGAACCTGCAAGGGAGCAATCGGTTATGTGGTATTTGAACATGAACGCGGTGATGGCGATGGCCGGTATCGCCATCGTCCTCGGCCTGACCCGGCGGTGGCAGAGCAACAAGCGCTGGCTCATGCTCGCGTTCAATCTGTGCTTTCTGCTGCTGTTCAGTCAGAAGCTGTTCGCCTTCTATCTCGGCTATACGGCGCTCAATTACCTCGCTTTCCTGTGGCTAAGCTATGCGAAGCGAATGCGCAAGCCGCTGTTCATTGGGCTGATCGCGGCGAATGTAGCTGCCGTCTCGTCGCTTCGCCTGCTCGGCATGGAGGTGTGGACACATCCGGCCTTTGACGCCGTCATAACGCTCGGACTGATCTATAATATGCTGAAGGTCATCGATGCGCTGTATTTCGCCTATTTCTTCGGTACGGAGGCGCGGGCGCGGGTGCTGGACTATTTCAACTACATTTTGTTTATTCCTACGTTCACTTCGGGACCGATCCTGAAGTTTCGCGATTTTATGGCCGATGCGAAGCAGCCGTACCAAGTGGACGCCCAGCAGACGGAGGCAAGCATCAAACGGATCATCCTCGGCATGTTCAAAAAAATCGTCGTCGTCGCCTGGATGACGGAGGTATTCGATGATGTCCTGGCAGGGGGACTGCACACGCACGAATCGCTGTTTCTGATGATCTGGTTTTATGCGCTCATTTATTTCGACTTTTCCGGTTATTCGGATATCGCGGTCGGCTTCGGCCGGCTGATGGGCTACAATATCCCGGAAAATTTCAAGAAGCCGTTCCAATCGCCGACGCTGACGCAGTATTGGCGCAATTGGCACGCCACGCTCGGCGACTGGTTCCGCGACCATATCTTCATCTTCTTCTCCCGGCAAACGCCGACCAAATGGACGGCCGCCGGCCTGTCCGTGCTGATTATGGTGCTTATCGGACTGTGGCACGGCTTCACCTGGCTGTATCTGGCCTGGGGCGTCTATCACGGCATCTTGCTCGCGCTGGAAAATTTGCTCGGCAAGACGACAGTCAACAAGCGCAAAGTGTCGCGCGCTTATTTCTGGTTCCGCTGCGCCCTTGTCCAATTGTTCGTCACAGCGGCGGTCATCGTCTACGGCGGGACGGCCGAAACGGTGGAGAAAATCTACCGAGGACTGCTGAACTGGCCTTGGTAGGCTAGCGCGGCGGTTTGGTCTAAAGGACCGCCCGTCATCGGCGCGGTCCTTTTCGTCATGCCCCGGCTTGCGTTCTCGCAAACCCAAAGAGGCCGTCCCCCTAAAGAGGACGGCCTTGCATTGCTGGCATTTCCATATCGTCTCATTATAGCTTGAATTTCATCGCCGCTGCGTTCAGCTCCTGAGCGATGGTCGTGAGCGAGACGGTCGATGCCGAGATCTCCTGCAGTGAAGCCAGCTGCTCTTCGCCGGATGCCGCAACTGTCTGGGCATGGGCCGAAGCCTGCCGCGCGATGCCGCTCATCTCGGCAATGGAAGCCGACACTTCCTCGGAGCTTGCTGCCATTTGCTGCGCGGCGGCTGCCACCTCCTGAATCTTGGAGGCAACCTCTCCCGTCGAGTTGACGATTTGCCGGAAAATGTGATCCGCCTCGTCGACCGACTGCAGCCCCGACTGCACGTGGCCTGCGCTCGTCGCCATGCTACTTTGGACACGCTCGATACCTTGCTGAATTTGTGCGATCAATTGCTTGATACGCTTGGCGGATTCGGCCGACTGCTCGGACAGCTTTCTAACCTCGCCCGCTACCACAGCAAAGCCTTGCCCGTGTTCGCCTGCCCGCGCTGCCTCGATCGCCGCATTCAGCGCCAACAGATTCGTCTGGTCGGCAATGTCGGCAATCATCTGCACAACGAGTCCGATGTTGTCGGAATGTGCGGCAAGCTCGTGTACCTCTTGATTGACGTTCTCGAACGCTTGATGGAGCTGCTCCATCCCTTCGGTAACCTTGTTCATGGAAGCATTCCCTTGTCCGGCCAGCTTGGCCGCGTCAGAGGACGCTTCGGACACATCGGAAGACGCCTCGGCGATGCGCTGCACACCCGAAGACATCTCTTCCATTGCGCGGCTCGTTTCTTCCGCACCGCTCACTTGATTGTCCGCCCCGCTCGCTACTTCCTCCATCGCCTTGGCGACTTGGGCAGCTGCCTCCGACGTTTGCTCCGAGGAAGCGAGCAGCTGCTCGGACGATGCGGCGACTTGCGCAGCGTTATCCTGAATTTGCCTGATCAACACCCGCAAATTGGCCTGCATATGGTTCAAGTTGGCGGCGAGATCGGCAATTTCATCGTTGGCGCGAGTATGTATCTGCTGCTCGCTAATATCGCCTTCGGCCATCTGCTTGAGGACGCGGGATACTTTCCCGACCGCCCCCGAGATGTACCGTGTCGTGATCCAAGCAAGCGCGACGCTCAGAATGATCGCTACGCCGATGAAGACGATCACGCTGGTCCGGGCGGATTTAAACACCTGCTCGCGTGCCAATGTGCTTTGAGCCGCTCCGGCTTTATTGAACTCAATCAGCTCGTTGGTATGCGACCGCATCACTTCAAAAGTTTGCGTCGCCGTGTTCAGCAGCGTATTCACCTCGATCATATGATTTCCGGCACCCTGCAGCAAGTTTACTTCCTCGGACAATTCGGAGAACTCGGAGTGGAAATCGAAAAATGCGAGCCATTGGTCAAGCATTTTATCGAAGATTTCCCTCTCTTCTTCTCCGTCAATCAGCTTGGCGTATCGGCTGATCGCGTCATTGATCTTGTCGAAATGTTGCTGCATCTCCAATTCGATCTGCTCGGCGATCGCCTGATCCGGCTCGATCAGCAGCTTGAACTCGAGATTCATAACATGCTCGGTCAAATAGTTGAAGTCGTTGATCGCTTGCATCCCCGGCATCCACTTTTGCGTGATCATCTGCGTCTCCGCTTGGATGACCCTCATCCTGTCAAACGCAAACAAGCCCATCGCCACCGAAATGAGCACGACGGCCAAAAAAGCGGCGAGCAGCTTTCTCCCGACGGTCCAGCGAATCGATTTCAGCTTCTCCTTCCATTTCCTCATGAGTATCATATCCCCTTGCTCCTAGTACAGTAGTCCATTGGTACCAATAAAATCTAACATAAAGAGTTAAGGTGCACAAGTCCCAAACTGTCAAAAAATAAGTCATTTTCTTAGCAAAATACTTCCCTTTGAGAAGCTCCAAAACAGTGCTATAATTTGGGTGAGCGTGTTTGTACACGCGTTCATTTCGGAAATCATTATACGGAGGTGCCTCATGAAATTAGGAATTTTTACGGTGCTGTTTCAGAACAAGCCATTCGAGGAAGCGCTGGATTACATCGCTTCGAAGGGCTTGGAGGCTGTAGAAATCGGAACCGGCGGTTGGCCGGGCGACGCCCACTGCAAGCCGGACGAACTGCTCGCGGACGAAGGCAAGCGGAAGGCGTTCAAGCAGGCGGTGGAATCCCGCGGCCTTATGATCAGCGCGCTTAGCTGCCATGGCAACCCTCTGCATCCGCAAAAGCATATCGCTAAAGCGCATCACGATACGATCATCAAAACGATCGATCTGGCCGCCAAGCTGGACATTCCGGTAGTCAATACGTTCTCCGGATGCCCCGGCGATTCCGAGGACGCCAAATATCCGAACTGGCCGGTCGCTCCTTGGCCGCCGGACTTCCAGGAAATTCTCAACTGGCAGTGGGAAAACAAGGTGATTCCGTATTGGAAGGAGACGGGCAAATATGCCGAAGAGCGCGGCGTGAAGATCGGCCTGGAGCTGCACGGGGGCTTCTCGGTACATACGCCGGCCACCTTGCTGCGGCTACGCGAAGCGGTCGGCGAGGTCATCGGCGCCAACCTGGACCCCAGCCATATGTGGTGGCAAGGAATCGATCCGGTCCAGGCTGTGCAGATTCTCGGCCGCGCAGGGGCGATTCATCATTTCCACGCCAAAGATACGACGATCGATCCGGTCAATGTGCACAAGCATGGTTTGACCGATATGCAGCCTTACACGAATATGCTGGACCGCGCATGGCAGTTCCGCAGCGTCGGCTTTGGTCACGATTTGAAAACGTGGGCGGACATCATCAGCGCACTCCGTCTGGTAGGATATGACTACGTCGTCAGCATCGAGCACGAGGACGGTCTCATGTCGGTAGAGGAAGGCTTCTCCAAAGCGGTGCAAAACCTTAAACAGGTGCTGATCCGCGAGCCGCTCGGCGAGATGTGGTGGGTCTAATTCGGCCTCAATAACGAACCTCTTATGGAGGCTCGGGAGGCTCGCTCTGCCGCACAACGAAAAGCCCCGAAAATTCCTGAGCAGAATTCTCGGGGCTTCTTGTTCTCTCTTTCCCATTTAGAAATTCGCGAAAGTCCCATCCGCTTCCGTCAGCTCATCCATCCTCTGACCATGACAAAATCCAGAATCAGAAAGACGATCAAGCTGACCAAGCCGAAAGCAATCGCAAACGGATTCTTCTTCGGAGCCGCCAATTGGCGAACCACTCCGATAGCTATAAGAATCGTGAACAAAATCACGAATACGTCAAATCCGTTAAATTTACTCGCTTCGGCAGCTGCTTCTTCGGCCAAAAACATGGAGAGACCTCCTTCAGTATACGAAAATGCTATTATTTATCATATCTTTCAACAAGCTCAAGTGCAAGCGGTTCATTTTAAGTGTAACAACTTTGTCACCATTACCAAGAAGGATTTTTGGAAGCTTGCTCCGTATGAACCGCACCGATTGTTCTATAAAATGCCCCATTGCTCCAATATTTATAACCTTGCCTTACATGCTGCATTGTCCTGTCCGGCATAAGCATCCGCTAATGCGAAGATGCCCGCGACCGCGGCATAGAAAGAGCCTCCGCCGCAATACGCTTGGAGGGCGGAGGCTCGTCGTTCGCTGCCCGGCATTCATTGAACCTTCCTGCAGCACCAGGCAAGTCTTATCCCTGAATATGTTAAGCATCCTTTCGGCCGAAGCATTGAGCGTTGAATCGCGAATCGCTGCCAGGCCGATGACGAAGCAGGTTTCGTCACTGGTGGCTGCAACGATATCACACCGCCGCGTTCTCAACCTCGGAACTCGCTTCCGACTCGGCTGTCCCTTCCAGTTCCCGCAATCTCATGGCATAATCCTGCGAACGCTTCGTATCCCGCTCCAGAATCGGTTTCAGATAACGGCCGGTATAGGAAGCCTCCACATTGACGATGTCCTCCGGCTTGCCGCAAGCGACGATCGTGCCACCCTTGCGGCCGCCTTCCGGTCCGAGGTCGATAATGTAGTCGGCCGTCTTGATCACATCCAGATTATGCTCGATCACCAATACGGTATCGCCATTGTCCACCAATCGGTGTAGCACCTTCAGCAGCCGGTCGATATCGTCGATGTGCAGACCGGTCGTCGGCTCATCCAATATATAGATCGTCTTGCCTGTGCTGCGGCGATACAGTTCGGCCGCCAGCTTCACCCGCTGCGCTTCGCCCCCAGACAGCGTCGTGGCAGGCTGCCCCAGGTTCATATAGCTGAGGCCTACATCCATCAGCGTCTGCAGCTTGCGGTGGATGCGGGGAATGTTCTTGAAGAACTCGGTAGCGTCCTCAATCGTCATCTCGAGCACTTCCGAGATGTTCTTGCCTTTATACTTTACTTCCAGCGTCTCCCGGTTGTAGCGCTTGCCCTTACATACTTCGCAAGGCACATACACGTCCGGCAGGAAGTGCATCTCGATCTTGATGATCCCGTCGCCCCGGCATGCCTCGCACCGTCCGCCTTTGACGTTGAAGCTAAACCGGCCTTTCTTGTAGCCGCGTACCTTCGCTTCGTTCGTCGCGGAAAACACGTCGCGAATATCGTCGAATACGCCGGTATAGGTAGCCGGATTGGAGCGCGGCGTCCGGCCGATCGGCGACTGGTCGATGTCAATGACCTTATCGACGTGCTCCAGCCCTTTGATCTCCTTGAACTGACCCGGCCGCGTCTTCGCTCCGTTCAGCTCCTTGGCCAACGTCTTGTACAAAATTTCGTTGATCAGCGTGCTTTTGCCGGAACCGGACACCCCGGTCACGCAGGTGAAGACGCCGAGCGGAATCTTCACATTGACGTTGCGCAGGTTATTCTCCTTCGCTCCGCGAATCTCCAGCCACTTGCCGTTCGGCTTGCGCCGCTCCGGCGCGATCGGAATGAACTTCCTGCCGCTCAAATATTGGCCGGTGAGCGACTTCTCGTCCGCCATGATCTCCTGAGGCGTTCCCTGGGAAACAACCTGGCCGCCGTGAATGCCTGCGCCCGGACCGATATCGATAATATAATCGGCTGCCAGCATCGTGTCCTCGTCATGCTCGACGACAATGAGCGTATTGCCCAGATCGCGCATATGCTCGAGCGTCTTGATCAGCCGGTCGTTATCCCGCTGATGCAGGCCGATGCTCGGCTCGTCCAAAATATAAAGCACGCCCATCAGACTCGAGCCAATCTGCGTCGCCAGCCGAATCCGCTGCGCTTCGCCGCCGGACAGCGTCCCCGCTGCGCGGCTTAACGTCAAGTAATCGAGGCCGACGTTGACCAGGAAGCCGAGACGGGCCCGGATTTCTTTCAAGATCAGATGCGCGATCTGCATCTCCCGATCGCTGAGCTGCAGCGATTCCGACCATTCCGCAGCTTCTCCGATCGAAAGCGCCGTGACATCCGCAATGTTGCGGTCGCCGATCGTAACGGCCAGCGTCTCGGGCTTCAGCCGATGCCCTTTACACTTTCCGCAAGGCTTGGCGCTCATAAACTGTTCGATATGCTCGCGGATGCCGTCCGAAAATGTCTCTCGGTATCGGCGTTCCAGGTTGTGCACGATGCCTTCGAAAGCGACCATCGCTTCCTTGCGCTGGCCGAAGTCGTTCTCATATTTGAACCGGACCTTTTCCCCGCCTGTACCGTAGAGCAGCTTGTTCATCTGCTCCTTGCTCAGCTCGGACACCGGCACGTCCTGCGGGATGCCGTAATGCTCGCAGACCGCGGCCAAAAATTGCGGGTAGTAGTTCGACGTGCTTCCGGCCCAGGCTTCAAAGGCGCCTGCCTGAATACTCTTGCCCGGGTTCGGCACGAGCAGGTCCGGGTCGACGATCATCTTGCTGCCGAGGCCGTCGCATTCGGGACAAGCGCCGAACGGACTGTTGAACGAAAACATGCGGGGAGCCAGCTCCTCCATGCTGAAGCCGCATTCGGGACAAGCCAGATTTTGGCTGAACAGCAGCTCCTCCCGGTCGATGATATCGACGATCACGCGGCCTTCGCCAAGCTTCAGCGCCGTCTCCAGCGAATCGGCCAGCCGCGCCTCCACATCGCTCTTGACGACGATCCGGTCGACAACGACCTCGATATTATGCTTCTTGTTCTTCTCCAGCTCGATCTGCTCAGACAGCTCGCGCAGCTCGCCGTTGACGCGCACGCGCACGAAACCCTGCTTGGCGATATCGGCAAGCAGCTTCGAATGCTCTCCCTTGCGGCCGGATACGACGGGAGCCAAAATTTGCAGCCTCGTACGCTCGGGATATTCCATAATCCGATCTACCATCTGCTCGACGGTCTGCGAGGTGATCTCGATTTTGTGCTCCGGACAGTGCGGGCGTCCGATGCGGGCAAACAGCAGCCTCAGATAGTCGTAGATTTCCGTGACGGTGCCGACGGTCGACCGCGGGTTGCGGCTCGTCGTCTTCTGATCGATGGAGATCGCCGGCGACAGCCCCTCGATGGAATCGACGTCCGGCTTATCCATTTGCCCGAGAAACTGTCTGGCATAGGCAGACAGCGACTCCACGTAGCGCCGCTGCCCTTCGGCATAGATCGTATCGAAGGCCAGGGACGACTTGCCCGACCCGCTCAGCCCCGTCAAGACAACGAATTTGTCGCGGGGAATGGTGACGTCGACATTTTTCAGATTGTGCGCTCTCGCGCCTTTGATGACGATGTGGTCTCTGCCCACAAGGAATACCTTCCTTTCGTTACAGCTCTGCCTTGAGCTCCATAATCGCGTCACGCAGCTCCGCAGCGCGTTCGAACTGCAAATGTTTGGCCGCTTCCTTCATCTCCTGCTCCAGCCGCTCGATCAGGGACAAGCGGTCCTTCTTCGACATCTTCGCCATCTTCGCCTCGGCCAAATACTCGGCCTTCTGCTCGGCGACCTTCGTCGCCTCGATGACGTCGCGCACCTTCTTGCGTATCGTCTGCGGCGTGATGCCGTGCTTCTCGTTGTAAGCGATCTGGATGGCGCGGCGGCGGTACGTCTCCTTGATCGCCTTGTCCATCGATTCAGTGACCTTGTCGGCGTACAGAATGACCTTGCCGTTCGCATTGCGCGCTGCCCGCCCGATCGTCTGAATGAGCGAGCGTTCGGCCCGCAGAAAGCCTTCTTTATCGGCATCCAGAATGGCGACCAGCGATACCTCCGGCAAGTCGAGCCCTTCCCTCAGCAGGTTGATCCCGACCAGCACGTGGAAGGTGCCAAGCCGAAGATCCCGCAAAATCTGCATTCGCTCCAGCGTCTTGATGTCCGAATGCAAATAGCGGACCTTGATGCCAACGTCCTTGAAATAATCGGTCAAATCTTCAGCCATCTTCTTGGTCAGCGTCGTCACCAGGACGCGCTCGTCTTTGGCGATGCGGTCCTGAATCTCCGCCAGCAAGTCATCGATCTGCCCTTTGGTCGGCCGCACGTCGATCTCCGGATCGACAAGCCCCGTAGGACGGATAATCTGCTCGACGACCTCCGGACATTTCTCCAATTCATAAGGGCCCGGCGTCGCCGAAATATAGATGATCTGCTTGATCTTCTGCTCGAACTCCTCGAAGCGGAGAGGGCGGTTATCCAGCGCTGACGGCAGGCGAAAGCCGTGGTTGACCAGCACCTCCTTGCGAGCTCGGTCTCCGTTGTACATGGCGCGTATTTGCGGCAGCGTCGCATGGGATTCGTCCACAATCACCAGCATATCGTCCGGAAAATAATCGAACAGCGTATAAGGCGTCGCGCCCCGCTCGCGGAACGTCAGCGGCCCCGAGTAGTTCTCGATGCCGGAGCAGAAGCCCATCTCCTGCATCATCTCGATATCATAGCGCGTGCGCTGCTCGAGCCGCTGCGCCTCCAGCAGCTTGCCTTCGGCCCTCAGCTCGGCCAGCCGCTCCTCCAGCTCCCTCTCGATGTTGACCAGCGCCCGCTTCATCTTCTCCTCGTGCGTGACGAAGTGGGACGCCGGGAAGATCGCCGCATGCTCCCGCTCTGCGAGAATTTCCCCGGTCAGCACATCGATCTCCGTAATACGCTCGATCTCATCGCCGAACAGCTCGACCCGAATCGCATGCTCCCCGTGCGAGGCCGGAAAAATTTCCACAACGTCGCCGCGCACGCGGAACGTGCCCCGGGTGAAGTTGATATCGTTGCGCTGATACTGGATATCGACCAGCCGATGGAGAATCTCGTTGCGCGAGCGCTCCATGCCGACACGCAGCGACAACACCAGATCGCGGTATTCCGATGGAGAACCGAGACCGTAGATGCACGATACGCTGGCGACGATAATGACGTCCCTCCGCTCGAACAGCGAGCTGGTGGCGGAGTGGCGCAGCTTATCGATCTCGTCGTTAATGCTGGAATCCTTCTCAATATAAGTATCCGAAGACGGTATATACGCCTCCGGCTGATAATAATCGTAGTAGCTTACGAAGTACGAGACCGCATTGTTCGGAAAAAATTCCTTCAGCTCGCTGCACAGCTGAGCGGCCAGCGTCTTGTTGTGGGCGATCACAAGCGTCGGACGATTCAGGCGAGCAATCACCTGAGCCGCCGTAAACGTCTTGCCTGTCCCCGTCGCCCCCAGCAGCGTCTGATGCTTCTTGCCGGCAAGAACGCCCTGCACCAGCTTGTCGATTGCCTGGGGCTGATCCCCCTGAGGCTTGTAATCCGATACCAGCTCGAATTTCCTGTCGCTGACGATCACTTCGTTCATCCTATCACCCGTTTCCGAAAAAGATCGCGTTATTCTAAACTTTCGCCCTTCGGAATCCGATTAAATAAATAGGCGTCCGAGGTCGCGTCGCTGCTGTTTCAGCATGGTTATGCATAGGAATAAATGTTCCCATCCATTATACCTTTTTTCTCCGTTCGTTGCAAATAGATTCCTTTTATTTCTATTTGGTGGACTACCTTTGCAGATATACAGGGACCGTTAGTGAATCGACAACATTACTCAGAGGGGGAACGTTAGTGGATATCACAACAATTATCGGTATCATCGCAGGCATTGCCGCCTTGGTCGGCGGTTACCTGTGGGATGGCGGCCACCTTGAGGCGCTGTTCGTGCCGTCCGCTCTGCTGATTGTAGTCGGCGGGACGATCGGCGCCGTCATCGTCAGCTTCCCGATGGCCCGGCTGAAGGAGATCGGCAAGGCGCTGAGCATGGCCTTCAAGGAGCCGAAGCGCGATCAAGGGGCAACGATCGATGAGATTGTAGACATGGCCACCGTCGCCCGGCGGGAAGGCGTGCTCGCGCTGGAGCAGCGGGCGCTGGAGCACCCGAACCCGTTCCTCCGGGACGGCCTGATGATGGTGGTCGACGGCACCGATCCGGAGCTAACCCGTCAAATCCTCGAGCTTGAGATAGACTCCATGGAGCGCCACCATGAAGGCTGGGCCAAGATCTTCGAGGCCGCCGGAGGGTTCGCCCCGACGATGGGCATCATCGGGACGGTAATGGGCCTCATTCACGTACTGGGCAACTTGACCGATCCCGAGGGCCTCGGGCCGGCGATTGCCGTTGCGTTCTGCGCCACCTTGTACGGCGTAAGTACGGCGAACGTCATCTATTTGCCGATCGCCAGCAAGATCAAGATCCGCAGCAAAGAGCAAGTCGCCGAAATGGAGCTCATGCTCGAGGGCATTCTCGCCCTTCAGGCCGGCGAGAACCCCCAGCTGATCAAGAAAAAGCTGCATTCCTTCCTGCATCAGGAGCGTAAACCAACGGAGGGAGCGGGTGAAGCCGTTGCCAAGGCGTAGGAAACGAACGGAGACTCCAGACAACCACGAGCGCTGGCTCATCACGTATGCCGACCTGATTACGCTCTTGCTCATTTTCTTTATTATCATGTATGCCATGAGCAAGCTCGATCAATCCAAATACGAAGAGCTGGCGCAATCGTTGAAGTTCCAGTTCCAGAGCGCGGACACCGTTATGCCGCAAGGATCGGGCATTATGGATCGGCTCCGCCCGATCCCAGAGCCGACAGCTCCGGATACGGCCAGAGACCAGGAGGCGTTGGAACGCGAGAGGCAGCTGGAGAATTTGCTCGAGAAGGTGCAAGCCTATATCGAGCAAAACAACCTGCAGGGGCACGTATCGGTCGGCGACACGCCCCGAGGGGTCGCCGTATCGCTGAACGATCTGTTCCTGTTCGACCTGGGCAAGGCGGAGCTGAAGCCGGAGGCGTATCCGATCTTGAATCAGCTGGCTACGCTATTCCCGACGCTGAACGCCTCGATCAGCATCGAAGGGCATACGGATAACTTGCCGGTGCTGACCGGTTCGCCCTTCAAAGACAACTGGGGCTTGTCCCAGGCCCGCTCCTTGTCCGTTCTGAGATACTTCGTGGACGACGCGGGGCTTGATCCGAACAAGTTCGTATCTACCGCCTACGCGGACACCCGGCCGATTGCCCCCAACGATTCCGACGCCAACCGGCAAAAAAACCGGCGCGTAGAAATCGTCGTGCTGCGCGAAATCATGAACGATACCCGAAAAGCCGTCCCCTGATCGGTCAGGGGGCGGCTTTTTCCGATTCCTGCGAGCGTTTGTTGGCCACAAGTCCTACCAGCCGGCGGCGCACATATGCGAAGATCGATAGCGGCCTGGACTCCGCGTAGTATAGGGCATTCTCGTCCGGAGCCAAAATGATGCCCAGTTGATGATGCTCGCCCGAAAACAGGGCTCGCTTCAAAAATTTGCTCTCGCCGGCAAGGTTGACGACCTCCAGCTTGCAATAAGCGGCGTTCAGTTGCATCGCCTCATACATTTCCTGCTTCGTCCGCACCGCCACGCCGTTCACCTTGCGGATCGCTTCTCCCGCGACAAGTCCGAGCTCCTCAGCCGGACTGCCCGGCAGCACGCCTAATATTTTCAGCCCATTCCCGCCATGCACGTAAATCGGCGACCTTCTGGACTCATCCCAGCGGCTGTACCAAATAATGCCCTCATGAAGCAGCACGCACATTAGCGATGCGGTCAGCGTCAGCGCCGCCGCCAGATGGGCAAGCCAGGCGAAGAGCAGCATCGCCGCCGCATACACCATCAGCAGATTGGAGCTGATGCGCACCTTCTCCGCCGGCAGCCGGGACATCGTCAACTCGGTAAAGCCGATCATCACCGGAAGCCCGAGCAGCGCCCAGCCGTGCTGCCAACCATCGCCTCCCAAGAGAGGCGTCCATGGAAGCGCCTCCCCCCCGGCATACGGGACGAGCAAAACAAGCGGAACCGGCCAGAACCCCTGCAGCTGGTAGCCGCCTACGATCTTCCCCCGCTTGCTTTCGTAGAACATAGGCGTGCCGAAGCGCGAGCCCTGAAACCGGACGAACAGCGACTCTATCAAATGGAGAATCGCAACCAATGCCAGCATGGCGGGCATATGAAGGCCGAGCAGAGGCTTGCTGAGCCAAGCGAGCGGCGCCCATTCGCCAAGCATCGGTACGGAGCCGAACACCGCCTGCAGAACGCCGATCGTTCCGACCGCATAAGCCGAGCACAAAAATCGCACTCGAATAAGGATCAGCAGCAGCGACACCCCCCAGATCAGCCATACGGCTTCCGGCTGCAGCGTCGCTCCGATCCCCCCCATCACCGCTGAAGCTACGAGGCCTCCTGCCAGGCCCCAAAGCACCGTGCGGCCCGTCTCCCCGGGCAGAGAGTGCAGCTTGGTCGCGTACAGCCTCCGTTCGAAGGCGATCTGCCGCCGATAATGCAGCAGGATGAAGAAAATTCCGACATAATAATAAGGATGCAGCAGCATGTGCAGGAAGGCCCTGCCTCCCTGGGCTGCAATCTCCATAACCGCGCTCATGGCGTACTCCTTCGACAATCAAAAATGAGAAGGCGTCTTCCGCATGCCCGCGCAGGGCGGCGGTGATGCCTTCTCATTGAATTCGACGCCGGCCGGCCAAACTCCTGCCGTACGCCTTAAATTGCCAAGCGGCAGCGCAGCTTACTTGCCCGTTACGCTGAGCATATATTCAAGCGCCGCTTTGAGCTGAAGATCGTTCTTCGGATCGCGGATGGCTTCCACGATCGCCTTCTCCACCTTGGCCGCCGTATCCTTGTCGACCTCTCCGGTGACGGGCAGGTCATTCGCCTGCTGGAACGCCTTGACCGCCTTGGCAGTCTGCGCACTGAAATATCCGTCCGTCCGATCGACCTGCAATCCCAGGCCCTGCAGCATAATCTGCAGGTTCTTTACGTCCTCGCTGGACGTATCCGGCTTCAGCGTCTCCTTCTTGGTGAGCGGAGCCACTTTGAAATAAGCCGGCTGCTCCACCTTCATGTCCGGCTCGATCCCCGTCTTGTGGATCCATGTGCCGTTCGGAGTGAGCCACTTGTAGACGGTCAACTTGATATTGCTGCCGTCGCCCATCTCTTTGGCGAAGGTGACCTGCACCGTGCCTTTGCCGAACGTCGTCTCGCCGATCAGCTTGCTGCCCGCCGAATCGCGCAGGGCTCCGGCCAAAATCTCCGATGCGCTGGCGCTGCCTTTGTTGATCAGCACCGAGACCGGATACGGCTTGCCGGTGCCGTTCGAAGGCGTCATTTCCTTCTTGCCTTGGCGGTTCTCGATCTGCACGATGCCCTTGCCCTTGGCAATGAACGGCTCAACGATCTCGACGACCTCTTGAAGCAGTCCTCCCGGATCGTTCCGGACATCGATAATCAGCCCCTTCATCCCTTGCGACTCAAGCGATTGCAGCTCCTCCGCAAAGCGCTCGGCCGTATTGCTCGCGAACTGGCGAATCTCGATTTTGCCGATTTGCCCTTGCAGCATCTCGGCATAGACCGTCTCCACATCGATATCGTCCCGGACGACGATCACCTCGATCGGCTCTGTCGTGCCGGCCCTGAGCACCTCCAGCTTCGCCTGCGTGCCTTTGGGACCGCGAATTTTCATGATCGCCTGGTTCAGCGTTAAGCCCTCGAGCTTCTCCCCGTTCACGGACAGGATGACGTCATTGGCATGCAGGCCAGCTTTCTCCGCCGGCGATCCTTTAATCGGGGCGACGATGACCACCTTGCCGTCCTCCGAAGTCACCTCGGCTCCGATGCCTTGGAACGAAGACGTGATATTTTCGTTAAACTGCTCGGCCTCCCGCTGGTCCATATAGACGGTATACGGGTCGTCCAACGTAGCCAGCATGCCGTTGATCGCGCCGTTCACGATCTTGTCCTTGTCCACCTGCGTTAAAAAATTGTTCTCGATAAGCGAGTAGGTCATGGCAATCTTGTTCAAATCCTTGCTGGACAGGCCCGACTTGACCGAGCCTGCCTGATCCCTTCCTCCGACCGCCGCCAGAATGGAAGGGTTCACCAGGGTCAGCGTCAAAATGCTGCTGGCAAACATCGATAACAACACAAATGCCAGTACCGTACGACCTTTAAACATTCCACACCGCCTTTGCTGCTCTTCACGACTCTGAAAGACTTGTCTCTATAGTATACGACAAGCCGTTGGAAAATATGAACAGGCAGTTTAGCGGAGATACGGCTTCGGATCGACGGGAGTTTCATTAACGCGCACTTCGAAGTGAAGATGGTTGCCAGTGGAGCGTCCTGTGGAACCGACCTCCGCGATCTTCTGGCCGCGCTTCACGTAATCGCCTTTCTTCACTTTGATGCCGTCGTTGCGGATATGTCCGTATAACGTCCAAACATTGTTGCCGTGGTCGATAATGACGGCGTTGCCGTATCCGCTCCACCACTGGGCCAAAATCACATATCCGTCCTCCGCGGCCAAAATGTCCGTGCCCGCCGGCGAAGGCAGGTCGATGCCGGAATGGCTTGACGTCTTGCCTGTGAAAGGATCGCGACGTTTGCCGAAATCCGATGACATATTGACGACTTTCGGCAGCGGGTAAGCGAATTTCCCGCCGCTGAAGGCTACTGTCGGCTGTGCGGAGCTGCTGCCCTTGCCGCTCGCCCGGGCCGCTTGGGCCGCCTCCGCCTGCTTCGCCGCGCGAAGCCGCTGCTGCGCCGCCGCGGTTTCGCGGGCGAGCTTCATCAACTGCTTGTCCTCTTCCTCGCTGAGAAGCTCCAGCTGCTTCTCCTGTTCGGAGAGGCTGGCGATCTTGACTTCCTTCTCCTTCTCTTTCACTAGCAGCTCTTGCTTAATCGCGGAGGTCTGGGCGTACAGATTCTTCACCAGCTCGAGCTGCTGTTCGATCTGCACCCGCTTCTCCGCAATCAGATTGCGGTCCTTCTTGTTGTCTTCCAAAATCTTCTTGTCTTGTCCAACGATCGACTTGAGCGCATTCAGGCGGTCCAGGAAGTCGCTGAAGCTCGTCGAGCTGAACAACACGTCGGCGTAGGACACGACGCCGTTCATGTACATCAGACGAATTCTGGAGCGCAGCAGCTGATCGCGGGCAGCGACCCGCTCCTCCGCTTCCTCCAGCTGAATGGCGTTTTGCTCCAGATTGGCGGTTTCGCTCTCGATCTGCTCATTCAGCTGAGTCAGCTTTTGGTTCGTCGTGTCGATTTGCTGCAGGATCGTGTTGATATCGTTCGTCACTTGCTGCTTTTCTTGTTGTATGCGGTTAAGCTCCTGCTCGGTCTGGGCGTTCTTCTTCTTCAGCTGGGCTTCCGAATTTTTCAGCCGGCTTAGCTCCTGCTGGATTCGCTGCGATTCGCTGAGCGCCAGTCCCTGCTGCGGCACAAGCAGCGTCGCCAGGAGACCTGCGGTCAATACAACGGGCAAAACAGACTTTTTCAACACGTGGTTCCTCCTCTAGGCTCGTGGCTATACAATCAAACGGCATGAACGACAGTCAGACTCGCAAAAATTTGCGCACGGAAATCACGCTTCCCCAAATTCCGATGATGACGCCGATTCCGATCAAAAGTCCGCCGACCTTCAGTCCGATGGCCTCGAACGGCAGCAGCTGGATGAGCATCAGGTTCAGGTCGATCTGAATCGACCGCATGAGCTGCCAGTAGCCGTACAGCAGCACCGCAACGGGGACGATGGACCCGAAAATGCCCAGCAGCGCCCCTTCGATGAAGAACGGCCAGCGAATGAATGAATTGGTCGCTCCGACGAGCTTCATGATGGAAATTTCCCTGCGGCGCGCGATGATCGTCAGCTTGATGGTGTTGGCGATCAGGAACATCGCCGTCAGCGCCAGCCCGGCGACAAGCACCAAGGCGACATTGCGCACGATGGCCGTCGCTTTGAACATCGACTCGACCGTTCCTTGCCCATAACTGACCCGATAGATCGGCTTCGGATCTTTGCCGTCATTGAGCTGGCCGATCTTCTGGGCGACGGCCGCCACCTCTCTCGGCTCCGTGACTTCGATCGTGAACGAATCGTTCAAGGGGTTGTTGTCCCCGTCGAAACCTTCCAGCAGGTCATGTCCGCTCTCCCCAAGCTTCTCGCGCAAATAGACGAGCCCCTCTTCCTTGGAGACGAACTGCACCTTCTTGACGTTCGGAATGGCGGCAATCTCGCCATTCAGCTGCGCGATCATCTCTTCCGTCGTACCCAGCTCCAGATAGACGCGAATCTCCACCTGATTCTCGATCTGCTGCGCCAGGTAGTTCACATTCAGCGACAACAGCAGAAAGACGCCGAGGATAAACAGCGAAATCATAATGGAGCTGATGGAGGCAAAGGACATCCAGCCGTTGCGGATAACGCTCTTGCTGCCTTCCCGGAGATGGCGGATTCCCGTGCTAATCCTCATAGCCGTAATCCCCTCTCCATTCGTCGCGCGTGATCTGCCCCTGCTCGATGGCCAGCACTCTTTTGCGCATCGTGTTGACGATTTCTTTGTTGTGCGTCGCCATGACGATCGTCGTGCCCCGGAAGTTGATCTCTTCCATCAGCTTCATGATCTCCCACGACGTATCCGGGTCCAGATTGCCGGTCGGCTCGTCCGCCACGATGACGGACGGATTGTTGACGATGGCTCTGGCAATGGCGACCCGCTGCTGCTCACCGCCGGACAGCTGCGTCGGCAAGGAATGGATCTTATCCTGCAGGCGGACCAGCTCCAACACTTCCATCACCCGCTTGCGGATGATCTTCTTCGGAGCCTCGATGACCTCCATGGCAAAAGCGACGTTCTCGAACACCGTCAGCTTCGGAAGCAGCCGGTAATCTTGAAATATGACGCCGATATTGCGGCGCACATAGGGGATTTTGCGCTGCCTGAGCTTTTCCAGATTAAATCCGTTCACAAAGATGCTGCCCTTGGTCGGGCGCTCCTCTCGGTACATAAGCTTCATAAACGTTGATTTGCCGGCTCCGGACGGGCCCACGACATATACGAATTCATTGCGGTCTACCTTGACGCTGATTCCTCTCAGCGCATGTGTGCCGTCGGCATATGTCTTCCACACGTCCTGCATTTCGATCACATTATCACATCCTGAATCGTCGTTGAAAAAAGCCTTGGATCGAAGCGGTGCTTGCCGCCTGACATACCGATTTCCGACATTTTCCGCCGCCTTCGCCGTCCTTCGTCGCATGTTGGCGAACTGCAGCGCAAGGGACGCGTGCAAAGGCGCATGCTGCGACTTAGCCTTTATAACTTCGACATAAAGAAAGAAATTCCTTTATCGATCCGTCAATTTCTACACAGTTTTCACATTTCGCCGGTTTCCGGACAAACCTGCATATGCGCGTCCAAACCGCATATATATGGAAAAAAGCGCAAGCTTACTCGGAAAAGGAGTTTCGGCCATGCCACAGCTACATATCCGATGGGTTCGTGCGGCGGCGTTAGCGCTTGTCATGGCGGCAGCGGCCATGCTGTCCGTCGCCTGGTACGGGACGAGGCCGACGCTGCCGGCCGGGATCACCGTCGGCGACTGGGCGGTCGGCGGCCTGCCGATCGACGAGTTCGAGCGGCAGCTGGCCGCCAAGCAGCGGCTGCTGATGGCTGAGCGCGTCCGGCTGAGCGCCGCTCCCGCAAGCGTCAGCGGGCCGGCCGCCGCCCCGCAGACGCTGACCGCGGAGCGAACACTGGAACAGCTCGGGCTCGAATTGGCGAGCCAGGAGCTGCTGTCCAAGCTCGCTCCGCTGCGCGAAGGCTCGCCGCTCCGCCGGGCGATATACCGCTGGGGACAGCGCGGCGCCGACTGGACGCCGCCGGCCCGCTTCGCCGAGGCGAAGCTCGCCGCCGCGCTGCGCGAAGCTTTCGCGCCGCTGTACGCCCGGGAGCCGGTCGATGCGCGGCGGGTCGTCGAAGCCAACGACACCATTCGCTATATCCCCGAGGTGCCTGCCGTGCGGATCGACGAAGCCGCGCTGCTGCGCGAGCTGGAGCGGCTGCTGCCGGGGTGGGGGACCATGGAGTGGACGGCCGGGTTGCCGCTCGGCCGGGGCGAAGCCGGCCCGGATGGCGGCTCGCCCGCCGGCGAAGCGGTTCAGGCTGCCAGCTCCGGCAGCTCCGACACGGCCGACGCTGACGCCGACGGCGGGGTGATCGCAGTCGCCGTGCCGCTGCGGCTGGTGCAGCCCCCGGTTACTGTAGAGACACTGAAAGCGCAAGGCATCGAACGCAAGCTGGCGGAGTATACGACCCGCTATCCGCCCAGCGCGCTACCCGCCTCAGGCTCCGCCGGACGGCTGCATAACGTGAAGTCTACCGCGGCTTCCATTCAGGATGTCGTGCTGAAGCCCGGCGAATTGTTCGACTACGCAACCTTCATCGAGCAGACAGAGAAGCGCTTCGGCTTCCGGGAAGCGCCCGTCATCCTGAACGGCAAGCTCGTTCCGGGCATCGGCGGCGGCATCTGCCAGGTGTCCTCCACCTTGTACAATGCCGTGCTGCGCGCCGGACTCGCCGTCGTCGAGCGGCGCAATCACTCGCTGCCGGTCAGCTATGTGCCGTTAGGGCTGGATGCGACGTTCGCCAGCGGTCACATCAATTTCAAGTTCCGCAACAGCACGGAGCATCACTTGCTGATCCGCACCTACGCCGACGATACGAAGCTGACAGTGAAGCTGTTCGGCCAAGCGCCGCAGGACGTTGCGTACGAGATCGAGTCGAAGACGCTGGAAACGCTGCAGCCGCCCGTCAAATACGTCAGAAATCCGAAGCTGCCCCAAGGCAAGCAGCAGCTCATCACCCGGGGCAAGCCCGGGTATGTCGTCGAAACGTACCGCCACAAAAAGCAAAACGGAGTCCGCGTGGCGACTGAGCTCATCTCCCGCGACACCTACGCCGCCCAGCCGACCATAATGGCCAGCAATGTCGGCGACGGGAAGGACGGCCGCTCCGATCAGCCCCCGCCTTCCCCGAGCAAGCCGCTCGTGGAGGACGGCCTGAAAGGACCGACTTTCCGTTAACGGCGTCATACCTTTCATGACAACGTCACGCCGAAGGCGGAGCCGCCAAGGTTCGATAACTGCAGGAGATACTCAGCCGGCGGCCCCGAAACTTCGCGTTAGCGCTGCGAGCTCCATGTTAACGGTCGACCTTCGCGTTAGCGCGCGAACCCCATGTTAACGGTCGACCTTCGCGTTAGCGCGCGAACCCCATGTTAACGGTCGACCTTCGCGTTAGCGCTGCGAGCTCCGCGTTAACGCGGCCCCTCCCCAGGGCATGAGGCTCTACAAATCCTGCCAAAAATGCGACATTTTCCGTATGTTTCGCCCACATTATCATTTCTAACGCTAGCGACAAACGCTATTTGGATGAATCGAACCCTTTTTAAAATGTAACGAAACTGAGCAGCGCTATTTGGCCTGAACCGCTGAATCTGGCAGCCAAAAATGAGGAATAAGATCACCCACAAGCGTTAGAATGGCAAAACGACCGTTTCGAGTGAAATAAGCTCTGTGGCTAGCGTTAGGCTGAAGCTTGGACACCAGGCGATGGCTGGCGAAGCGAGCGATCCATTGCCGGCAGCTCGATCCGTCAACCGCGAATGCCGGCGATGCTCGGTTGCCGCGATATGCTAAAGAAGCCCCGCAGCTGCATGAGGCAGCGCGGGGCTTCTTTCACGACTCTATATGGGACAGTTAACGGCTCTTTTCGAAATACTCCTCGAACCAGCCGTTCGTCTCCTGCAGCTTCGCTTCCGCCCGGTCGATGGCAGCCGCAACCTGCGGCGCCGCCGTGCCGCCGTAGACGTTGCGCGCGTCGACGACATGCTCCGGCTGAAGCACTTCATAGATATCCTTGTCAAACAGCTTCGAGAATTGATGGAATTCCTCCAGCTTGAGATCAAGCAAAAATTTGCCGTTCTGGATGCAATACAGCACGGTTTTGCCGATGACTTCGTGCGCTTGGCGGAACGGCAGTCCTTTGTTCACCAAGTAATCGGCGATATCCGTCGCGTTAGAGAAGTCCTGATTGACGGCCTGGCGCATCCGGTCCTTGTTCACCTTCATCGTGGCGACCATCGGCGCATACAGCTGGAGTGCGCCCTGCAGTGTCCGCACCGTATCGAACATGCCTTCTTTGTCTTCCTGCATATCCTTGTTGTAGGCGAGCGGCAGCGACTTCAGCACGGTGAGGAGGCCGATCAGATTGCCGTACACGCGGCCGGTCTTGCCGCGCACCAGCTCGGCGACGTCGGGATTTTTCTTCTGCGGCATAATGCTGCTGCCTGTGCAGAACGCGTCGTCCAGCTCGATGAAATGGAACTCGGTGCTGGACCACAACACAAATTCCTCGCTAAGCCGCGACAGATGCGTCATGATCAGCGAGGCGTTGGCGAGAAACTCCACGATGAAATCGCGGTCGCTTACCGCATCGAGCGAATTCTCGTACACGCCGTCGAATCCGAGCTGCTCAGCGACAAAATGGCGGTCGATCGGGAACGTCGTTCCGGCCAGCGCCCCCGCGCCGAGCGGCAGCACGTTGATGCGCTTGTAGCTGTCCTGAAGCCGTTCGATGTCGCGCTGGAACATGGCGACGTACGCCATCAGGTGATGGGCGAACAGGATCGGCTGCGCCCGCTGCAGATGCGTATATCCCGGCACGATGGTGTCCAGGTTGTTTTTGGCCTGCCCAATCAGCGCTTCCTGCAGCTTGGCCAGCAGCCCGACGAATTCGACGACCCGCTTGCGCAGCCACAGATGCATGTCCGTTGCCACCTGATCGTTGCGGCTGCGTCCGGTATGAAGCTTGCCGCCGACCGGGCCGACCTCGTCGATCAGCGCCTTCTCGATGTTCATGTGAATGTCCTCGTCGGACACGTTGTACTCCAGCTCGCCGCGGCGTATCATCCCCTGCACGTGGTGCAGCCCGTCCTTGATCTTGTCCACATCGTCGGCGGACAAAATGCCGCATTTGCCCAGCATCGTCACATGCGCCAGGCTGCCCTGAATGTCCTCTTCCGCAAGCTCCTTGTCGAACAGGATCGACGCTGTATATTCCTCCACGAGCTGATCCGTTTTTTTCGTAAATCTGCCACCCCAAAGCTTTGACACGTTATAGACTCCTCCTGTCCACGCTCCTGCGAGAGGAGCGACGCATTCCCTTCCTGTCCACGCTCCCGCCAGAGGAGCGACGCATTCCCTTCCTGTCCACGCTCCCGCCAGAGGAGCGACGCATTCCCTTCCTGT
>Ga0207865_100919_pt1 | contig 26183 bp, 24 predicted proteins | sample HigsolmetaAR204D_FD_184836 | JGI IMG/M metagenome (GOLD analysis project Ga0207865, IMG submission 184836) | Ionic liquid and high solid enriched microbial communities from the Joint BioEnergy Institute, USA - AR20-4-D (SPAdes) (version 2) ...
GCTTGACCCGAATTTCCTCGCCGCCGAGCTGACGCGTCAAATCAGCTACAATCCCGAACTCTGCGACGAGGCGCACGGAGAGACGCCGGTGCCGCCCGTCTGCCTGAAGCAGACCGACCTCAAGCCTGCTTACACGATTCAGACGGCATTGTCCGCCTACGTCTACTTCAACTTTTTCATCCACTCCTGGTCGCCGAAGCAAGTCTTGCAGATGTTGAAAAAACAGGCGGAAATCGCCTTTGAAAACGCGCTCGCCCTTTTGCGCGAACGCCACCGCCATTTTTGCCAGCGGAGCGGACAGGCCTGGAGCGAACTGCCGTGGAAGCCGCGCGTGCTCATCTACGAGGAGATGAAAAAACAGCTGGTGGAGGAGCATGGCGAGGCCTTTTTGAACCACATGAAACAGTTCAAGGAGCGGCTGTTGCAGGACAAGAGCCTGGATGTGCGGATGTTCGCCTGCCGCGTCGTGGAGGAAGAGTGGAAGTGGATGAAGGACAGAAGCCCGGCCATCGTCCTGTTTTACTCGTCTCTCTACTCGCCGCGGATCGAGCTGACGGGCCGGGACGAGCGGGAGCAAAAGCTGATCGCCGCACTGGAGCGCGCGGTCGAGATCGTCCAACCCCACTATCCGCATCCCATCGTAACGCGCAATTTCTTTCCGTTCGTCTGTGACATGAGCTTTGTCTCGCTTTCCGACGACGAGGAAGGAATCCGGGCGGTGGCGGAAAACAACCCGGCCTGGGGGACGAAACATTTTGTGAATTACCGGGATGTCCGCGAACTGGATGTCCCCTGCATCAATATCGGTCCGTACGGATACGACGCGCACAACCGGTACGAGCGCATGGAGATTCAATACTCGGCTGAAGTGGTGCCCAATCTGACGAACGAAGTGATCAGGCAATTGTTGGGGTAGAGGGCCGCTTCGTGTTTTCTTCTTTTTTGTGTATACTCTGTGTATACTCAATGAGAGGGAAAAAGCTTTTTCTCACTGCACAATGAACCAGGAAAGCGAGTGAAGGCAAGGTGAAAGTGGCATCCATCCAATTGGAGATCAAGGACACGGAAAGCAAGGAACAGCGGATTGAGCGAGTGGACGCCTTGCTGGATACCCTGAAAGGACAAGACCTCATCGTGCTTCCGGAAATCTGGGCGACGGGCTGGTTTTCGTTTGACCGCTACATCGAGGAAGCGGAACCGATCGACGGGCCGTTCGTGCAGCGGTTTTCCGCCAAGGCCCGGGAACTTGGCGCCTACCTGTTTGCCGGCAGTTTTGTGGAGAAAGAAGGGGACAAGTACTACAACACCAGCATCCTGTTTGACCCGGAGGGAAAGACGGCGGGCACCTACCGGAAAATCCACCTGTTCCGCTACAAGGCGCGGGAAGGGGAGATTTTGACGCGGGGGGAAAAGATCGGCGTTTTCGATACAAGTTTCGGAAAAGTCGGACTGGCCACCTGCTACGACCTGCGTTTTCCGGAGCTGTTCCGCCAGATGGTGGACCTGGGGGCGAAGTTCTTCCTGGTCACTTCGGCCTGGCCGCACGCCCGGGTGAGCCACTGGAATCTGTTCAACGCGGCCCGCGCCGTGGAAAACCAGTGTTACCTGATTTCCAGCAACTGCGTGGGAACGACGCACAACGTCATGATGGGCGGACACAGCCAGGTCGTGGACCCGTGGGGAACGGTGGTGGCGAGCGGCGGACTGCTGGAAACCGTGGTGAAGACGGAGATCGATCCGGCTGAAGTCGACCGCGTGCGCGAGGTGTTTCCGCAGCTGAAGCACCGGGTGTTATAAGAAAAAAGACAGAATGTTGAAAAAAGGAGAATGTGCATGCAGCTTAGATTCGGTGAAACGACGATCAACTGGGTACCGCAGAGACTGGTCGTAGCAGGATACACGGGGAAGGACCAGGAAGCCGTAAAAAAACATATTGAAGAGTTGAAAGAGCTGGGCGTTCCGGCTCCCCCGAAAGTGCCGATGCTGTTCGACCTTTCGCCTGAACTGCTCCAGACGACGGAGACAATTACAACGGTAAAAAACGAGACCAGCGGCGAGGCAGAAGCGGTGCTGTTCAACATTGACGGAATCTGGTACGTCGGTTTGGGCAGCGACCATACCGACCGCGCCCTGGAAACGGTCTCTGTGCAAAAATCCAAGCAGGTATGCGCCAAACCGGTCGCAGCGGAAGTATGGAAGCTGGCGGAAGTGGCCGATCACTGGGACCAAATTGAACTGAAAAGCTGGGTGCAGGTGAACGGGGAAGAGCGGCTCTATCAATCAGGAACATTGCAGGAGTTCCTGAATCCGCAGGAACTGCTGGAGATCGTCACGAGAGAAGGGTACGCAAGGGAAGGAATGGCTCTGTTTTGCGGAACGCTCGCGCTGATTGACGGCGAATTCCAGTACGGCGCTCCCTTCCGCGCGGAGCTGCACGATCCGGTTCTCAAGAAAACCATTCGTCTCCGCTACCAGGTCCAGCAGTTGAAAGATGCCGAGGAAGCATAAACCCTTTTCGGAGGAAATGGTCAGGGCAAACAAACTTCCTTCGTCCTGACCATCCACATATATCAAAAATCCAAAATGGAAGTCATTAAGGAGGTTTTCAAGAATGAAAAAGCTGAACTCATTGCTCAAATTGGTAAGCACGGCCTTTTTGGCAGTCTCCCTGGCGGCTTGCGGCAGCGGCGGAAGTGACGGCGGAGGGCAGTCGGCTGGCAGTGGATCAAGCGCAGGAAAAAGCGACAGCGCAGCCGGCACAGTGACGATCAAGCTGGCTCACACCGGTTCTGAAGCCCACCAGTATCACATCGGGGCGGAGCTGTTCAAAAAGGAAGTGGAAGCGCTCAGCAACAACACCATCCAGGTTGAGATTTTCGCCAACGCCCAACTGGGAAATGAAAAGGACGCGGTGGAAGGCATCATGAACGGTACCATCGACATGACGACCGTGGCAGCAGACAGCTCGCTCAGCAACGTGGTGCCGGAGATGAACGTTTTCGGGATCCCGTTCCTGTTTGAAGATGCTGAGCATGTCTACTCCGTTCTCGACGGCGAAGTGGGGAAAGGACTGCTGCAAAAAGCGGAAGAGAAAGGCATGAAAGCCCTCGGTTTCTGGGAAGTCGGGTTCCGGAACATGACGACGAAGGACAAGCCGATTGAAAAGCCGGAGGATTTGAAAGGATTGAAAATGCGCGTACAACCGGCTCCCGTATGGCAGGCGTTCATGGAAAGTTTGGGAGCAAACCCGACTCCGGTCAACTTTAACGAGCTGTACAGCGCGCTGGAGCAAGGCGTGGTAGACGGCCAAGAAAACCCGATTGCCACCCTGATGTCCATGAAGTTTTATGAAGTGCAAAAACAGGTAGCCATGACTTCCCATACCTATACCCCTGCTGCCGTGCTGATGAGCAAGAAGAAGTACGATTCGCTGTCGGACGAGCAGAAGAAATGGGTGGAGGAAGCGGTGCAAAAAGCGGCGCAAGAACAGCGCAAGGCGCTTGCGGATGCGGAAGCAAAATCGCTGGAAGAGCTGAAAGCAAACGGAGTCAACATCACCAATCCGGACCGCGCCGCATTTGCCGAAGCGACCAAGGATGTGTACAAAGCGCTGAGCGACAAGGTTCCGCAAGAGCTGATCGACAGCATCAAAGCGGCTGCCAAGTAACCGATAAGGACTGCCAGGCAGTCCTTATCCCCGCATGGGAGGGTTAGCATGAAAAAGTTGGTTCAATACTGGTTGGAATTATTGACCGGCATTTGCCTGGCGGTCCTGGTCATTGCCACGTTCCTTCAGGTTGTCTTTCGCTTCTTGCTGAAAATTCCCGCTCCCTGGACAGAAGAGGTGACCCGGATCGCTTTTGCCTACATGGTGTTTTTGGGAGCGGCCCTGGGGGCCAAGTACAACCGTCATCTGAACGTGGATGTCCTCGGGGCGGTCCCCGCTGCCCTGCGCAAGTGGATCGTGACGGCAGGCTATGTGTTTTGCATGGTGTTTGTTGCCGTATTTGCCTACTACGGCTGGGTGCATACGGTAAACTCCAGCATTCAGATCACGCCTACCCTGGAGATCCCCTTGTCCTGGCTGTACGTGGTCATGCCGTTCTCCGGCATCATCATCCTGTACTACCTGGGCAAGAGCATGCTGGATGAGTGGCGCGGAAGGGATGTGAACAAGCCGTGATTTGGCTGATAGCCCTTTTGTTTGTCCTGTTTTTGTTTCGCATTCCGATCGCCTTTGGGATTGGGATCACCTCCCTGGTCGGCTTGTGGCTGAGCGGTACCGACCTGATTGTCGTTGCCCAGAAAATCTTTTCCGGCATCGACTCGTTTTCCCTGGTGGCGATTCCGCTGTTCATTCTGGCCGGTGAAATCATGACCGCGGGCGGAATTTCCAAAAGGCTGGTCGACTTCGCTGCGCTTCTGGTGGGACATCTTCCCGCCGGGCTGGCAATGGTCGCAGTGCTCGCTTGTACGTTTTTCTCCGCCATCTCCGGTTCCGCCATTGCGGATGCGGCGGCCATCGGGGGAATTCTGATTCCGGCGATGATCGCGCAAGGGTACGACCGCCGCTTTGCCTCCACTTTGGTGGCGTCGGCTTCCACCATCGGGCCGGTCATCCCTCCGTCCATTCCAATGATTTTGTACGGGGTCATGGCCAGCGTTTCCATTGGCGATCTGTTTATGGCCGGGATCGTGCCAGGATTCTTGATGGCAGCCGTCCTGATGGTGTACGTGTACTATTACGGCGTGAAGAACAACATCAAGGGGCGCGCGACCAAGCCAACCTTCGCGGAAGTCATGCGAGGGTTGAAGGACGCTTCCCTGGCGCTGCTCTTGCCGATCATCATTATCGGGGGCTTCCGGACGGGCGCGTTCACGGCGACGGAATCCGGTGTGATCGCGGTGGTGTATGCGCTGCTCGTCGGAACGTTCGTCTACAAGGAACTGAACTGGAAGGCGATGCCCAAAATCCTGTTCGAAACGACCGTCAGTTCGGCCGCCATCCTGTTTGTGATCGGGAACGCCACACTCTTTACCTGGTTGCTTTCCTACCACCAGATTCCGGATCAGGTCAGCAAGATGGTGACCGCGATCTCATCCGAACCCTGGGTGTTGCTGCTCATCATCAATATCATCCTGCTGATTGCCGGCACGTTTATTGACACGACCAGTGCCTTGACGATTTTTACGCCGCTGTTTTTGCCGATGGTCCTGGCAGCGGGGATCGATCCGGTTCACTTCGGCATTATCCTGATGGTAAACCTGACCATCGGGATGGTTACGCCGCCGTTGGGGGTATGTCTGTTTGTCACTTCGTCGATTGCCAAAGTCAACCTGGCGCAGATGGTAAAGCCGCTGTTGCCGCAACTGGTGGCGCTGCTGATCGTGCTGGCGCTGGTGACCTACTGGCCGGATTTGAGCCTGTTCCTCCCCCATCTGATCAGAAAGTAGCATGAACAGGGAACGGATTGCCATCCTCGCCAACGGGATATTGGCTTCGATCATCGGCATTGCTCCCGTTTTGCTGATCATCAGTGCGGCCGTAAACAAAGGTTTGACGGAAACGCAAACTTCTTCCTGGGTGTTTGGCAGTTACGTGATTGCGGGGTTGATTGGCATATGCCTCTCCGTGTGGAAGCGAATGCCGATCTGCGGTTCCCATTCCGTACCCGCAGCGGTGCTGCTGGGCGGCGCGCTCATGTCTTTCACGCTGGAAGAAGCGGCGGGCAGTTACCTGATCGCAGGTCTTTTGATGCTCATTCTGGGGTTGAGCGACGGTTTTCGCAAAATGGTGGCGCTGTTGCCGATTGAAATCGTCATGGCGATGTTTGCCGGAACGATGATGAAATACGCCGTCGGCATCGCCGCCCTTACCGTGGAGCACGCGGCAATCGGCGTTCCGTGTCTAATTGGCTTCCTGTTCGTCTACCTGTTTTTGCGGCCGTTTCCCCCAGCGCTCGGGGCGATTGCACTGGGCAGTCTCGCCTGCTGGGTCACGGGAGAGTTTTCCCGCTTGCAGACGGGAAGTTTTGTCCTGCCCCAACTGCTGATGCCGGAGTTTTCCTGGCAGGGTGCAATCTCCTTGACGTTTCCGATGGTGGTCCTGATTCTGGGGACGGAAGGAGTGCAGGGCGTCACGGGACTGCAGATGGGAGGATACAAACCGCCGGTAAACCAGATGGTGATTGTCTCCGGGATCGGCACGATGCTCTCCAGTTTTTTTGGCGCGCACAGCGCCAACACGGCCGGGATCATGACATCGGTCTGCGCTTCTCCTGATGTGGGACGGCAATCGGAGCGGTACAAGGCTTCGCTGATCAGCGGCGCCATCATGCTCGGCTTTGGCGTCTTCGCCGGCTTTTTCATCCCGGTGGTGATGAGCTTTCCGCGCCATGTCCTCGACTTGTTTACCGGATTTGCCATTCTGCCGGTGCTGATGCAGGCACTCTCGATGTCGTTTTCGGGCAAACACATTTCTCTAGCCAGCTTCTCCGCTTTTGTCGTCGCCCTGTCAGGCGTGACCATGTTCCAGATCAATGCCCCTCTGTGGTCGCTGTTGATCGGCAGTGCGATGATGGCGGTGGAAAGGAACCTGAGGCGGAGTGAGGCAAAGGAAGACAACTGAGAGAAAGTGAATAGTGCATAGATTGGAAATGGATTTCAGGCCGTTATCCTTTTTTGGGGATGACGGCCTTGTTTTGTCTTTCTTACAAGACAGAGACTTTTCTTGCGATCATTCGGGTCATCGCGTGCTTGTGCGGGATGCTGGAGGAGTTGCAGTCGAAGACGACCTCGTCGCTTTCCTCCAGCAGCCAATCGTGGTAGTAGCCCAGCAGTTCGCCGGAACGCCAGCTGTAGGCGTTAGGCTCCTTTTCCGGCGGCGGGGCGATGAAGGGCTTTTGCACGAATACATTGAACACGTGCAAGCCGTTTTCGTTGGTGAACTGCTTGTAGTTGGCGAAAATCTCCGCCCGGTATTCCGGTTTGATGTAGTGCAGGACGCCGCTGGAAAACAGGATGTCGTAGCGGGAATCCAGGCGAAAATCCAGCAGGTCTGCCTTGAACGCGCGGATGGATACGCCCGCCTTTTCCGCCAGTCGCTTCGTTTTCTCAATTCCTGCCGAGGAGATGTCGAAGGCGGTCACGTCATAGCCGTTTCGCGCAAAGAAGACGGCATCTTTTCCTTCGCCGCAGCCGATGTCGAGGAGTTTGAGCGGGCGGGTCGGGGGCAACAGCTTCAGGACCTGGTAGCAAGCCGAGTTGGGCTCCGTGCCCCAATAGTACCCGGTGGTTTTGTACTCTTCTTCGTAGATGGTCGTCAGCTTCTCCTGCGCCCGGTAGCCCAGGAGCCTGTCGATGCTGACCTCCAGGATTTGCGCCAGCTTCGGCAGCAGGGCAAGATCCGGCATGGTCTGGGCGTTTTCCCATTTGGAGACAGCCTGAAACGTCAGCCCGAGCTTGCGGGCCAGCTCTTCCTGGGTCATTCCCTTTTCCTTCCGGTATCGGCTGATGTTTCGCCCCAGTATTTCCTTCAATGTTCTCACCCTCCTTTGCCTTTCATCGTACGGGTTGGCCGGGGAACAGACAATAACCGCCTGCTTGAGCGGGGAGCCGGATTCAACCGGCCGTTGAGCAGCCGGCTTTTTCGGCAAGCGGTGAACGGTTGCAGCGGAATTTTTGGCAAAGCAGCATTGGCCGGGATGCCTGGGCCGGCGAATGCGCCGGGCGCTGTTTCACAGACTTTATCAAGAAGATTTTTTTGTGTGAAAATTTTAGTATAGAAGATTCAGAGTTTCGATGCTAGAATCGTGATTAACGTGCTTTGCCAAAGTGTGGAGGAAGTGCGGGCCATCACGCAGAAAGGAAGGATATGATTTCCAGTGGGGAGGGATTTGAATTGTTCAAAAAACTGACGAGCGCACTGCTCATTACCGCATTGCTGAGCCCGGCCGCGGCGTTTGCCCAGGGAGCGGGACAGACGGCGGCAACGGGAGGCGTTGCGTCAACCGTGACGCAGCCGGCTGATCTGGTGTTGACCAACGGAGTGGTCTACACGGTGGACCGCAACCGCAATTTTGCCGAGGCGGTAGCGATCCGCGGCGACCAGATTGTCTATGTGGGAAGCGGCGAAGGCGTCCAGGCGTACATAGGCAAAAGCACCAAGGTGACCGATTTGCAGGGAAAGATGGTGCTTCCGGGATTTATCGACAGCCATACGCACGCGAGCAAAACCACGGGACTGATCTTCTCCATTGATTTGTACGACGGCAGTTCTGTCGAGGAGTACCTGGACATCGTCAAGAAGTTTGTGGAGGAGCATCCCGACGAAAAGGCGCTGCAGGGACGCGGCTGGAGCAACCCGGTTGTGCCGGGCATCGGTCCGCGCAAGGAAGATTTGGACAAGATCGTTCCGGACATTCCCATAGCGCTTACCTCGGATGACGGCCATTCCCTGTGGGTAAACTCCAAGGCACTGGAGTTGGCCGGCATCACCAAGGATACGCCGAATCCGGAAGGCGGCATCATCGAGCGCGACCCGGAGACGGGCGAACCGTCCGGAACGCTGCGCGAAAACGCGATGAATCTGGTCCTGGATCTCATCGGCGGCTACACGGTGGAGCAGTACAAGGCAGGTATTGAAGAATACCAGCGCAAGGCTGCCGAGCGCGGCGTCACAACCGTCCGCGACCCCGACCTGCTCCGCTATCCCAACGTGCTGGAAGCTTATGAACAGCTGGCAAAGGAAAACAAGCTGAAGATCCGTTTCCGCAACGCCATCACCGCTTTTCCGGAAAAAGGACCGGAGCAAATCGAGGAATTTGTGAAAATCCGGGAGCGCAACCAGCATCCGCTGTTCCAGGTCAACGCCGTGAAGATCTTCATGGACGGTGTGGTGGAAGGTTCCACCGCTTACCTGGAAGAGCCCTACAAGCACAAGGATACCCACGGGGAACTGATCTGGGATCCGGAAGTGTACAAAAAAACCGCCGCGGCGGCAGACAAGGCCGGCTTCCAGCTTCACGTCCACAGCATCGGGGATGCGTCCACCCGCATCGCGCTGGACGGCATGGAGTACGCCGCCGGGCAAAACGGCCTGCACGACGCTCGCCACTCTCTGGTTCACCTGCAGCTGGTCAATCCGGAAGACATTGCCCGCTTCAAGAAGCTGGGAGCGGTTGGGGTAGTTCAGCCGTTCTGGTTCATGCAGGAAGAAGGCTTTTACGATGAAATCGAAGTACCCTACCTGGGAGAGGAACGCGCGAAGCGGGAATATCCGATGAAAAGCTTCATCAACCAAGGGGTGCGCGTGGCTTCTTCCAGCGACTACATCGTAACGCCGGAATTCAATCCGCTGCACGGCATCCAACAGGGCATTACGCGGATCGCGGAAGGGGAAACCGATCCGGCGAAAATTGCCAACCCTGCCGAACGCGCCACCCTGCCTGACATGATTGCCAGCTTCACGATTGACGGGGCTTATGCCAACGGCGTGGATGACATTACCGGCTCCATCGAGATCGGCAAAAAGGCGGATCTGATCGTCCTGGACAAAAACCTGTTCGACATCCCGCTGGAAGAGATCAAAAACGTGAAGGTGCTCCTGACGCTGGTGGAAGGCAAGGAAGTGTACCGTTACCAGGAGAATCAGTAAGAAGATGAACAGACGAGGGTGTCCCATAAGCCGCATGATGGCTTGTGGGGCATCTTTTTTCTTTGAATTGGTTTGTGTATAAATTATTAAATTATCTTTTGCAGCTTAGTTTTTCCGAACAGATCCTTGGTGTAATAGGTCAATCGCAAAACTCAATGCCGGAGTTTACAGAAAATGTAAGACTTGGTATGCGCAAATTTCCAAGGTTCGAAAGTTTGATGTATAATAATAATTCGCAACAAGTGGAATATATAAATTGTTTTATTTTTTCAAACAATATATTGACGGCCGGACAAGCTTTTTTGTATACTTCAAACCAAGGATCTATCTTGTATGGTATATGGTACATGGTAGGTTGCGCACCCAAACATTTGGCGAGGTGTTGAAATGGATAAGTCTATTCCTACTGAGTTAGCCATCGAGAGTATTCATACACAAGTAACGAACGCGCTGCGAAAATCCATCGTCTCTGGTTATTTTCGCCCAGGGGAAAAGCTTTCGGAAACTGCACTGGCACAGATGTTCGGCATCAGCAGAACACCGGTCCGCGAAGCGCTGAAACAACTTCAGCGAGAAGGTCTGGTAGAAATTATTCCCCGGGTGGGGACATGCGTAACCAAACCTACGAAAAAAGAAATTGATGACCTTTTTACCGTAAAGGAGGTGTTGGAGGGACTGGCAGCCGCGCTTCTGACCCAGCGTGGAGAGGTGCCTGAACTGGCCGAACTGGAACAGGCGATGGCTGATTTGGAAAAGGCCGTGAAAGAGAACAACATCGATGATTACGTGGAAGCAAACAGTCGTTTCCACGATGCAATCATGAGAGGTTCCAACAACCAAAAGCTGCAGGATTTGTTTCAGATGTCAAGTAACCAGCTTCCTTACAATCGATACGTTTACTTCACCCTGTCCCAGCCAAACCGATTCCAACAGTCGCTGAAAGAGCACTATCAAATTTTTGAAGCGATCAAATCCGGAGATGCGCAAAAGGCGGAAAACGTAATGAGACAGCACGTCAGAGCGAGCGCGAACGAGCTGAGGGAGGGTCTTGAGCAAAAACTGATCGAACTGGGGCTTGCTGACCATGACTGAAAACTCTTTAAAAACTTTTCCCAAAAATGATTGAGAAGGGTGAGTGGATCTGACATGAAATTCGGATTGTTTGCCAACCTCGCCGGCCCTGGCCGTCACGAAGAATTCCAGAAGGTGCTCGAGGAGGCGCGCGAGCAGGCTGTTTACTGCGACGAGGCCGGTTTTGATTCCATCTGGTACACCGAGCACCACTTTGGGCACGAAGGTTATGAGCTGATTGCCAACCCCATTCTGATGGGAGCCGACATCGCGGCGAGAACCAAGCGCATTCGCATTGGTCAGGCCGCCAACATCATCACGTTCTGGCACCCCCTGCGCCTTGCCGAAGACATTGCTTTACTGGATCAGCTGAGTGGCGGCCGCGTGGAAGTCGGAATTGGCCGAGGGTTGTACGGACGTGAAGCGATGAATTTGAATCAGTTGGCCGACCCAAAAGACCAGGAACAAAACAGGGCGTTGTTTGAGGAAACATTTTCGATACTTAAGAAAGCGCTTTCTGAACGGTTTTTTTCGCATCAAGGAAAATTTTACGAGTTCCCTGCTCCGGGATTGAAGTGGAATCATCCGCTTAGCCCGCAAACTGACGACTACATGGATATGGAGAAAGGCGAGATCAAAAAAATGTCGATTATGCCGCCGCCGCTCCAACGGCCGTTGCCGCCGCTCTGGCAGGTGATTGACTCGCCTCGTTCGATTCAGTGGGCAGCCCAGAACGGTGTAAAAGGGATTTTCTGGATGCCAACTGTAAAAGAGCTGAAGGTGCGCTTTGAGCTCTATCGGCAAACTGCGGAACAGGCGCAAGGGACTCCGGTTCAATTGGGCGAAGGAATTGCCCTGGTTCGTGACTGCTATATTGCGGAGACGATGGAGGAGGCAAGGCGGGATGCAGAAGAAGCGATACTGCATACGTACCGCTGGATTTGCCACTGGCGCGGTTTGGGCAACCTGCTCGATCCGGGAGAGGAATTGAAACCGGGAACCGAACTAAGTTTTGATTTCCTTTTCCCGCGCAATCTCCTGGTTGGTACGCCGGATTACGTGGCGGAAAAGATACAGGAACTGAAGGAAGAGTTGAATCTTGAACACTTGTTGCTGTGGATGAACCACGGAAGTCTGGGACATGACAAAATCATGCGCAGCCTGAAGCTTTTTGCCGAAGAAGTCATGCCTCGATTCAACAAATGATAGGAAAAACAGTTGGGGATAGGGAGGACAAAAAATGCTGGAAGTCAGAAAAGTGTATACAGCTTATGAAGAACTGCGCGAAGAGGGAGGAAAACAGGTAGATCCACCCATATCCATGGTTGCTGTAGCGGCGGTTATCAAAAATCCGTGGGCAGGCAGAGGCTTCGTAGATAACCTGAAGCCGGAGATCGATGCGGTTGCTCCCAAACTTGGGGATTTGCTGGTGGAGTATCTGTTCAAGCTGATTGATTCAGCTGAAAAGGTGGAAGCGTACGGAAAGGCAGCCGTCACAGGGCTGAATGGGGAAATAGAACACGCCAACGCCCTGATTCACACGTTGAAGTTTGGCAACAAGTTCCGGGACGCGGTACAAGGGACAAGCATTCTTCCCTTTTCCAACAAACGCGGGGGAGCCGGAGCTACCGTCACCATCCCGATGGTCCACAAGACAGATGAGTCCAAGCGTTCCCATTACCTTACCTTTGAATTCAACATTGCCGATGCACCCATGGAAGATGAAATGATTGTGGCGATAGGAGCTGCTACTGGCGGACGGCCGTTTGCACGCATCGGGGATCGCCATCAAGACATGAAGGAAATGGGGCTTGTGTGACATGCCGTTTGTCGGTCAAGCAAACGCCTGCACGTACTATACCGATACAGGCAGCGGTTTTCCCCTTGTTTTGATCCACGGCGTAGGTTTGGATCACACGATGTGGGAACGGCAAGTAAGCGAATTGTCCAGGGTTTACCGGGTCATCGCATACGACATGCAGGGACATGGACAGTCTGCTTGTCCCCCCGGACCTTATTCACTGGCCCAGTTTGCTGACCAACTGCTTGCCCTTCTGGACGGCCTGGATATCCCGCAAGCACATGTATTGGGATTTTCCATGGGAGGCCTTGTTGCCCAGAAATTTGCGATCGAGGCTCCAAACAGGGTCAAAACGCTTGTGATCGCCAACTCGGTTGCCAACCGGTCGCCGGAACAGCGAAGCGGCGTGCTGTCCCGCGTACAGGAGGTAAGGGAGAAAGGACACACTGCCACGATCAGCGCAGCGTTGACGCGCTGGTTTACAACTGAGTTTTTTGAAGCAGAACCGGATGTCATCGAGGCTGTGAGAAAACGCCTGGAGAACAATGACCCGGCTGCCTATCTCGCTGCGTATACGCTGTTTGCCACTGCGGATACGGAGCTTTACGATCAGCTTCCGAAAATTGCCTGCCCGACGTTGTGTCTCACCGGTGAAGAAGATGTTGGCTCCACGCCGGAGATGGCGAGAATGATGCATCGCCGGATCAAGGGGTCAGATGTGGAGATTTTGCCGGGTGGAAAGCACATGATGCCCGTGGAGAGGGCATCCGAGTTTAACAGTATCCTGCTTGCATTTTTGAGAAAGCACGGGTAAGGAAGGAGGTTTTAAGCATGGAGAAGCAATTGAAGAGATACCGGATGTACATCAACGGCCAATGGACGGATTCCGTTTCCGGCGAAACCTTTGAAAGCTACAATCCGGCGACTGGAGAGCCGTGGAGTATCGTACCGAAAGGGAATTCCGAAGATGTGGATCGGGCAGTCCGCGCTGCTTATCAAGCGTTTGAAGATTCAAGCTGGTCGCGAATGACTTACACCCAGCGCGGGAAGCTGTTGCGCCGGCTGGGGGACCTGATTGCAGAGCGCGCGGAAGAACTGGCCAAATTCGAAACCCTGGACAACGGAAAACTGCTCCGCGAAATGCGCGGCCAACTAAATTATTTGCCAGAATTCTACTACTATTTCGCCGGTCTGGCGGACAAAATCCACGGGGAGACGCTGCCGATTGACAAGCCCGACATGTTTGTTTTCGCTGGGCGGGAGCCATTGGGCGTGGTAGCGGCAATTACGCCATGGAACTCCCCGCTTTACCTGACAACGTTGAAGCTGGCTCCCGCGCTTGCCGCCGGAAATACAATCGTGATTAAGCCATCCGAGGCGACCTCTGCTTCCCTGTTGGAGTTGATGCCGCTTGTGGAAGAAGCCGGTTTCCCGCCAGGCGTGGTCAACGTGGTCACCGGCTTTGGGGATCCGGTGGGAAGTGCCCTTACTTCACATCCGCTCGTCAGTCGCGTTGCGTTTACGGGCGGTCCTGAATCGGCACGCCGCGTGGTGGTAAACACCGCGCAAAATTTCGCCCGTCTCTCATTGGAACTGGGCGGCAAATCCCCCAACATCGTCTTTGATGACGCGGACCCGCACAATGCGGCGATGGGGATTGTCGCAGGCATTTTTGGAGCAGCCGGCCAAAGCTGCGTTGCCGGTTCCCGGGCCTTTGTCCACGCGGACATATACGACAAGGTAATGGAACATTTGGTGAAGAGGGCAGCAGCCATCAAAATCGGGGACCCGTTTGCAAGCGAGACGGAAATGGGCCCGTTGGCCATCCCGGCCCAGCTGCAGCGCGTGGAGGAGTACGTCCAGGCAGGGTTGGAAGAAGGCGCCCGGCTCGCCCTCGGCGGAAAACGGCCCGATGGAATGGGAAAGGGCTGGTACTATACGCCGACCGTATTTGAAAATGTGCAAAATTACATGAAAATTGCCCAAGAGGAAATTTTCGGCCCTGTTCTGAGCGTAATCCCCTTCCGCAGGGAAGAGGAAGTAGTACAGATGGCCAACCAGAGCAAGTACGGGTTGGCAGCCGGCATTTGGACCCGCGACGTGGGCAGGGCGCATCGCGTAGCCAAGGCCATCCGCGCTGGAATCGTCTGGGTAAATACCTATCGCAGCATATCACCGATCGCACCCATCGGCGGAATGAAGTACAGCGGCTATGGCAGGGAAGGCGGTATGGAGGCCATCTACGAGTACACACAAAGCAAGGTGGTTTGGATCAATACGTCTTCTGAACCGATGCCGGATCCATTTATCATGAGATGATCTGGCGCATGGTTTCATTTGTGGAATATAGGGGGGTCATGTATGAGGAGAAACAACAATATCCGGATCCTTTTCAAACTGGGGATTATTTCGCTGGCGATGGCCGTGGTAGCAGGCTGCGGAAGTTCGGAAAATTCAGCCGCTGAAAGTGCACAGCCATCCGCATCCGGCAATGAGGCGGCCGGTTCGGTCACTTTTGTCAGCTGGGGCGGGACAACGCAGGATGCCCAGATGAAGCGTTGGGGCAAACCCTTTGAAGCAGAGACGGGAATCAAGGTCCTCCAGGATGGGCCGACCGATTACGGGAAGTTCAAGGCAATGGTGGAAAGCGGAGACGTGAAGTGGGATGTTGTGGATGTGGAAGGAGACTTCGCGTACCAGGCGGCCAAGGACGGCCTGTTGGAGCCGCTTGACTTTACGATTATTAACAAGGATGAACTCGATCCCGACTTTGTGTTTGACTACGGGGTTGGCAGTTTCGCTTATTCCTTTGTAAACGCGTACAACACCGATAAAATTCAGGGAACACCGAGCGGGTGGAAAGACTTTTTCGATCTGCAAAAATTTGCAGGAGATCGGACGGTCTACAAGTGGCCAACCGTCGGAGTTATGGAAATGGCCCTGCTGGCCGACGGAGTAGAGCCGGACAAGTTGTACCCGCTCGATATCGACCGGGCTTTCCGCAAGTTGGATGAGCTAAAGCCGTCCATCAAATGGTGGCAGACGGGAGCCCAGTCCCAACAAATGATGGCTACCGGAGAGACGAGCATGGGCCATGTATGGAACGGGCGCATGTATTCCCTGATCCGGGATGGAGCGTCGATTGAAATTGACTGGACGCAAAACATTCGTACCGGTGATTACCTGGTAGTGCCGAAAGGGGCCAAAAACAAGGAAGCCGCGATGAAGTTTATTGCTCACGCGGTAAGCGCAAAAGCGCAGGCCGATTTTGCCAACGAGACAAGTTATGAACCGATCAACCTCAAATCAGTTGATATGGTGGATGAAAAGCTTTTGCCTTATCTTCCTTCCCAACACAAAGATACGCAAATACTGCTCGATGTCTCCTACTGGGCGGAGAACAAGGATGCAGTGATCGAGAAGTGGAACGCCTGGCTCCTGGAATAAGAGCAGCGGAAATTGAAAAACGAGGGCTGTGTTTCGTTTACCTGTAGGTTTGCGGCGCAGCCCTTACCCTCAGCAAAATGTTTCCGTTACCGAGAACCGAGGAGGGCTTGTCATGAGTGCGGAATCTGTGGAAAGGAAGTCGAATCGGCTGCCGGCAGTGAAGTACAACAAACTGTTATTGACGGTTCCAGCCTTCATTTTACTCATCTTGTTCTTTATCTACCCGATTGTTACGATCCTGATTCGCAGCTTCAGCGAACCAGAGTGGGGTGTGCAGAACTACGTCACTTTTTTTCGGCAAACGGCCTATTTGGGGGCGCTGGCCAACACGTTCAAAATTGCAATTGTCGTTACGCTGATTACTTTGGTGCTCGGTTATCTGGTTGCCTATGCGATGACAACGGTAGGCAAGAAAATGCGGCAGTTTATCCTGATTGCCGTTCTGATCCCTTTTTGGACCAGCTTGCTGGTGCGGACTTACGCGTGGATGGTTCTGCTGCAAAACGAAGGGATCATCAATCGAACCCTGCAATGGCTGGGCATTGTCCAGGAACCGCTGCAGTTGATTCACAACTTTACAGGCGTGATTATCGGGATGGTCTACACCATGCTGCCGTTCATGATATTGCCCATCTATTCGACCATGACCAGTATTGATCCGGGGTTAATGCGGGCTGGAGCAAATTTGGGGGCAACGCCGTTTGTCGTGTTTACGCGCATCTTCCTGCCGCTGACCATGCCGGGAGTGGGCGCCGGCTCAATCATGGTGTTTGTGATGACCATTGGCTATTACATCACGCCTGCCCTGCTTGGCGGTTCCAAGGATACGATGATCGGCCAGTTTATTGCTGAGCAAATCCAGTCTCTCCTGAACTGGGGCATGGGAGCTACCGCAGCGATGGTACTGGTTCTCGCTACGCTGATCTTCTTTTTCTTCTATTTGAGAATCAACAGTTTGGAGAGGAGGTCCTCATGAAGAAGGGGGAAATTGCTTTGTCCGCGACGCAGGCTCATGCTGAATCCCGCCCCGAACGCCGGGTTGCCAAAAAGGTAAAATGGAGCAGGATCTTGCTCTATGTCGCAGTCAGTTTGATTTTGCTGTTTCTCTTGCTGCCGATTGTGATCATTCCCTTGCTGTCTTTCGGCTCCTCTCCGTGGCTTCAGTTCCCTCCTCCTGGCTGGACCTTGAAATGGTACGAGGAACTTTTTCAATCGGGTGAATGGTGGGGACCGATTGCAAACAGTCTGAAAGTGGGCGTTTCCGTCGTGATTCTCTCCCAATTGATTGGAATTCCGGTTAGTTATGCATTGGTAAGGGGCAGATTTCCCGGTCGGGACTTTTTGAACGGCCTTTTATTGATGCCGATGATTATGCCGTACATTATCTACGCGATTGCGATCTACAGCCTGTTTTTAAAACTGGGCATGAACGGAACGCTGACAGGGCTGATTATCACTCATACAGTGCTGGCGATTCCCTATGTTGTCATCAATGTCTCCAACGCGTTTCGCGCAATCAGTCTGGCTGTCGAATATGCGGCAGCAAGCTGTGGAGCAGGGCCGTTTCGTACGTTCTGGCATGTGATTTTGCCGCTGATCCGTCCGGGGGTGACGTCAGGTGCGGTTTTTGCATTTGCCATCTCATGGGATGAGGTGATCACCTCCATTTTCGTTTCGGATCCGGAAACCATCACACTTCCCGTAAAAATATGGTCAACTTTAAGGTTGGATCTGTCACCGGTGATCGCTGCACTCTCCACCTTATTGATCGCATTTTCGACGGTCATGCTTGTGTTAACCACAACAAGAGGCTCCGCGGATGTGTTCGGAAGTCCTTCCGGCAAGCGGGATTAGAAAGGAGAAGAGCATGATGACACAGCAACATGCGGGAAATTCGTACCTCGACATTGTTCACTTGCGAAAAGAGTATAAAGACTTTGTGGCAGTAGATGATGTCTCTTTAAAGATCCGCAAGGGGGAATTCATGACATTCCTTGGTTCCAGCGGATCGGGCAAATCTACAACGCTGCTGGCAATTGCCGGTTTTCTGGAACCGACCTCCGGCGATATCCTGCTTTCCGGGCAGTCCATTCTGGACAAGCCGCCCCATCAACGAAACATTGGGATGGTTTTTCAACAGTATTCGCTTTTTCCTCATATGACCATTGCGGAAAACATCGCGTTTCCCCTCCAGATGCGCAAGATGGACAAAAAGGAGATTCAACAGCGGGTAAACGATATGCTAAAGCTGATCGAACTGGAAGGTTTTGGCCAGCGCAAACCGCATGAACTGTCCGGCGGTCAGCAGCAGCGGGTAGCCTTGGCGCGTGCGCTGGTATTTCAGCCCGATATTCTGCTGATGGATGAACCGCTGGCTGCTCTGGACAAAAAGCTTCGGGAGACCATGCAGCTGGAGATTCGCCGTCTTCACAGCCAATTGGGACTGACGATTATTTACGTCACCCACGATCAGGAGGAAGCGCTGAAATTAAGCGATCGAATCGCTATCTTCAACAAGGGACGAATCGAGCAGACAGGCACGCCCCTGGATTTGTACGATCGGCCGAGTACGCGTTTTGTCGCGGAATTCCTTGGCGATTCCAACCTGTTTTCAGGCAAGGTTGTGGAAACCAGTGCACGGCAGACGGTAATTGCCGACTCTAGTGGAAAACCATTGTACGCATCAGCAGAGCCGGGAGTAAAAAAAGGCGATCAGGTTGTAGTTATGGTCCGCCCGGAAAAAGTGGACATCGAAACGAACAAGGACAGGTTGACAACTGCCAACTGCGTGGAAGCGAAAGTGGTCGAAGCCATTTTCCTTGGCGACAATTACAAATACAGATTGGAATCGGATACGCGGGAGACGATTACGGTTAAAAAGCAGATCCACATGATTGGGGAGCAGGTTCTTTCCATTGGCGACAAGGTGTATGTCACCTGGGAGCCTGAAAATGCCATTGTTTTGGCTTCCTAGTCGGTGAATCCGGCTAGAGCGGCAGTCGGCAAGAACGGCTGACAGAAAGGAGTGCGTGGGGATGAAATTGTTGGGGATATCAGGGACCATTACCGGTTCCAAAACAGGGATAGTGGTAGAAAAGGTTTTAAATGAGGTCAAGTCGCGTTTCCCTATGGTTGAAGTGGAATATTTGGATTTGAAACAGTACAACGTCCAGTTTTGTGACGGCCGAAATCCGTCCGATTACGAAGGGGATACCAGGCGGGTTATCGACATCATCTCTGAAGCTGATTTTTACGTGATCGGGACACCGGTTTTCCAGGGGTCGCTCAGCGGAGCTCTCAAAAATCTGTTCGACCTTGTTCCAGTTTCGGCCCTGCGCAACAAAGTGATGGGATTCATCGCCACCGGCGGAACCTGGCAACATTATCTCGTGATCGAAAACCAGTTGAAACCGATTGCCGGCTATTTTCGGGCTTTTGTAGCGCCTAGTTACGTTTACGCCCACAATAGTCACTTCCAGAACAATGAGATTGTCGATGAAGATGTGCTTGCCCGTATTCGCGGCTTGGCCGCTGAATTAGTGATGATGCAAATGGCATTGAAGGGAAGCTGAGCTCGGTCCTGTGCAGCGGACAGCGAGAGATGGCAGCCACAGGCGAGAATGCGCGCCACGTATGGAGGGAGTGCTCATGCAAACCATGGAACTGCCGGGAAAAACGCTTGGCAGACTTCAAGGAAAGGTTATCAAGGGGAGGCAGATCGCCAGGACATTGGGCTTTCCGACAGCGAATCTCCAGCTTGAAACGTTTCCGGAAGCGTATCGAATGGGAGTGTACGGTGTCACAGCAACTCATCGGGAGAAACAGTTCAAAGGAATCATGAACCTGGGTGTACGCCCTACTTTCCAAGATCTGGAGAGTGCTGTGCAATGCGAGGTTCACCTGTTTGATTTCAATCAAACCCTTTACGGCGACCGATTGGACGTGGAAGTTTGTTTTTTTGTGCGGGACGAGATGAAATTTTCCGGAGTGAATTCGTTGAAACGTCAGATTGAAAAAGATGTCTCCAACGTGCGCAAACGTTTTTGTCTGATGGACTCACCGGAAAAGGAGCTTCACCTGACGGACTTTGCCTTTTTCAAACTGTGCGAAGATGTCTACGGTGTAAATCGCGGGGTATACAATACGATCGATTCCCTGTTTTTTGACAGAGGAGTGACACAGATTACCGAGCGGAGGAAGACCATTCTGTCTTTTCTCGAATATCTCACCAGTCAGACGGGTGTCAAGCGTACATCCCACATCAAGTTCGGAAGCGGCGGGCTCACTGCCAAATTGCAGGAATTTTGCCAGTTCCATTTGGGAGGATTATGACTATGTACTATGCTGCCATTTTGCACATGCTCGATCCTGAGAAGAATGAAAAGGTGCGTCCTCGACACATCGCGTATTTGGACAAGCTACAGCAGGAAGGGAAAATATGGGGACGCGGCCCTTTTGCTGACGGCTCCGGAGGCTTGGTCGTCTACATCGCCGATAGCTGGGAAGAGGCAAAACAGCTGGCGGAGAACGACCCGCATGTCCTGGAAGGCTCCAGGCGGTTGGAACTGAAAGAGTGGCGTGCAATCAGGGGGACGAATTGAGTTATCGGTATGTCGGGAAAAACGCAAAAATGCAAATAAAATGAACCCGTTTCTGATTCAGGGTTTCGCATGGAGGGAGAATCCGCGGAAATCTGTTTTCGCGCCGAGCTCACTTTCCATGGAAAGCCCTGAATTTTTTTTGCCGCCGCGCTCCATCCCCTCAACTGTAACATTGTGGAACAGCAACTTGAAACTCCCTGCGCAATGATATAAACTAATAATTATATTAGAAAAAGTTAATATGTGTGGATCAAGGGAATGGATTTCTTCCCGTCAGAATCCGACTAACCTTTTTTACACTCATGGGAAGTTGCATTACATACACGATCATGGTGAGGGGGGTACGGATGGAGCACATTGTCTTTGAGGTAGGTACGGCGCTAATTCTCGTTTCAATCGCTGCTGTAATTGCCAACAAGCTGAATTTTTCCATCATTCCGTTTCTCATTTTGCTGGGCATGCTGGTCGGGCCGCACGCGCCGGAAATCGGAATTCTGGATTTCACGTTTATCGAAAGCCAGGAAATCATTGAATTCATGGGGCGGATCGGTGTCCTCTTCCTGCTCTTCTATCTGGGGCTCGAGTTTTCCGTGCCGAAGCTGATCAAATCGGGGCGGAATATTGTCTTTGGCGGAACGGTATACGTTGTCCTGAATTTCCTGCTGGGGTTGGCGTACGCTTTCGTGATTGGCCTGCCCGTGTATGAAATGTTGTTTGTCGCCGGGATGATGTCCGTTTCCTCGACCGCGATTGTGGCGAAGGTTCTGGTGGATTTGAAGCGGACGGGGAATTCGGAGACGGAATTGATCCTGGGCATGATTCTGTTTGACGACATTTTCCTGGCGATCTTCTTGTCTGTCATGTCCGGGCTGATGCTGGGAGGGGCAACCTCTGCCGCAGGAATGATTCTTTCAGTGGCACTCTCCGTCGGATACATGTTATTATTTTTTATCATTGCCCGAAAAGGCAGCAGGATGTTAAACCGCTTGCTGGACATTGGCTCCAATGAGATTTTCGTGATCGTCATATTTTCCTTGCTGTTTTTCATTGCCGGGTTTTCCGAAACCCTGCATGTCGCTGAAGCAATCGGGGCGTTGTTGCTCGGCCTCGCCTTGTCCGAAACGGAACACAGCAAGCGAATTGAAAAACTGGTCATCCCGTTTCGCGACTTCTTTGGCGCCACCTTCTTTTTCAGTTTCGGCCTCAGCATTGATCCGTTTTCGTTGGGAGACGCATTCTGGATTTCACTGGGAGCGGCGCTGTTGACGGTTATTGCCAATGTGGTCTCCGGGATGATAGCCGGACGAAACGCCGGATTGTCTCACAAGGCTTCTCTCAATATCGGCCTGACGGTGATGGCGCGCGGTGAATTTACCATTGTCGTGGCCAATGTGGGGATTGCCGCGGGACTGATGCCCGTTCTGAAACCTTTTTCCGCCCTGTACGTGCTGCTCCTGGCGATCATCGGACCTTTGGCCGCAAAAGAGTCCAAGCACATTTATGCTGCCCTGAACAAGGTAATGAAATGGAGTAAACCCCAGGAAAAAAGACCAGTGAATTCATAACAGGAGGATGTAGGGCTATGAATATCATTCGTGAGTCGGAACTGCCGGGAATCGGGAAAAAATTTCTGGTGGAACTGCGGTCGGGAGACAGGTTGGTGATTGTCGTTCACGACGACGGCAGGCGCGAAATGTATCACCTTGACCCGGATGACCCTGAGGAAAGCATTTCCATGGTGACGCTGGAGGATGAAGAGGCTCGCCAGGTTGCCGCCATCGTCGGAGGAATGGTGTACAAGCCGAAGACGCTGGAAACCATTGAAGTGGCGCTGGATGAGCTCATCATCGAATGGTACAAGGTGGAACCGCATTTTCAATGTGTCAACAAAACCATTGCCGAACTGCAGGTGCGGCAGCGCACCGGTGCGACCATTCTGGCCATCGTGGAAAAACACCGGCAAAAAATCAACCCGGGTCCGGAAGACAAACTGTTGCCGGACATGACGCTGGTGATCGCGGGGGAAAGAAAGCAGGTCAAGCTGCTGAAAGAACTGCTGGTCAACGGTTGAAGCACGCGCCTGCTGGAGAATCAGGCGGTTCAATACAGAGGATGGAAAAAAGAGTCAAAGGCGGACGGGGGTCAGGCCATTCCCCCGGCCTCTTTGACTCTTTTCTTTTTGCAGCGCTTCTTACAGCACTTCGGCATAGTGGATCTGGTTGCGTCCGCTGTTTTTTGAGGTGTACAGCGAACGGTCGGCCTGCTGAATGGTTTCCTTCAGCTCGATCCACTTCCACACTCTGGATACGCCAATCGAAACGGTGACGGGAATCTTTTCGTCTGTGGAGGTACGAAACGGGGTCATCTCGACATTGGCCCGGATGGATTCGACGGTGGCCATCATTTCCGCCTGGGAATGGGCGGCGAGAAAAACGATAAATTCCTCGCCGCCGTACCTGCCGATTACGGCGCGTCCGGCCAGATGCCGATTCAGCGTCTGCACCATCACCTGCGCCACATTCTGCAGGATGGCGTCCCCGGTCGGATGGCCGTACGCGTCATTGATCTGTTTAAAGTGGTCCACGTCAATCATGGCGATGTAATGCACCAGGCTGGAGTGCCTGTACTTCCGCACTTCCTCGAGGAAGGAACGGATATTCAGCAAGCCGGTCAGCGGGTCGTGGCTGGCGTGGTATTCCAGTTCCTTCTTGTGCTGCATCTCCATCTCGTGGTTCCGGACAAACGCGTACACGACCAGCGAAGGGACGAGAAAAGACGCGAAGCGAATCAAGCCCATTTCCTGAAACAGGCTCCATCCGTCCGGCATAAAGAAGAGGACCGGAACATCGGAGAGAAGCCAGCAGACGGTGTAGACCAACATCGTGAACAAGAGCGTGACAGGTCTGTTTGCGCTGCGGAAAAGCAGTGCGAAGACCACCGGCAGCACCATGCCAAAAAAGATTTCCGGGATTGCGTCAATTCCCCCCATGAAGAAGCGCCAGGCACTGGTGATGAGCAGGACGGCAAAGGCGGATTTCCATCCCCAATACACCGCGAGAAACACGAGGGGAATCAAGCGAAGATCGGAGGAAAAGCCGGAAAAGGAAACGGGAAGGTAATACATGCAAATGACGGTAAACGATGCAATCGCGAGCAAAACGGCATGCAGCAGGCGTGCCGACAGGTATTTTCGATAGGTCATCAGGATGTACGCGCACAAAAGCATGAAAAAGATCAGCGCGATATTGGAAAGGGAGGACTGGACAAATTCCAGCACTATGTTCACTCCATTTGCGATGGATTAAAGAAGAAATAGCATGCTCGTCAGGGTGTAAACAGTGTCACTTCTTTGGGGGAAGGTTTCGCGAAATGGAATGGCTGTTCCTGCAAGAAAATCTTGGTAAGTGTAACGAAACCATTAAAATTACGGTTCTTTTGGCGCAGTTTCACAAACTTGACAAATGTAATTTTGGTTAAAAAGTCCATGCCTAAATCTTCGGAAGCAGGTGAAAGGAAGTGAGGGTTCTCACTTGCAGGAAAGTTGCTTGGGCAAAGCGAACTCCCTTCGGAGTGCCCGCTCGTAAGTCAGAAGGGAGTGTTGGGGCAACATGAAACCGTCCAGTGCGAAAAAAGGGATGAATGGGGAAACGCGGCAAGCGAAATCAGCAGCGGAGCAGGCGGATTCGAGGCGGCTGAATCCTTTGCGATGTATAAACTCCCGCAACCTGTCTGCAGGAGTGATCTCGGGGACGCTGGCGATGACCGGCCCGCCGATGATTATTCTTGATGCGGCGGCACGGGGAAACTTTACGCAGGAGCAAACCATTGGCTGGATGTTTGCGGTTTACGTCTTCGGCGGGTTGTTCAGCATTCTCATGCCGTTGTGGCTGCGCATTCCGGTGACCGGGGGGCATTCCATATCCGGCGTTGCGTTTCTGGTTACCGTCACCTCGCAGTTTTCCTTCCCGCAGTTGATCGGCGGCTACCTCTTGTCAGGACTCTTGATCTTTCTCGTCGGAATCACGGGAATTTTTACGCGGATCATCAAATGGATACCCCGTGAGATCATTGCCGCCATGCTGGCGGGACTGGTGACCGGCTACGTGGTGCGGATGATCACGGCCATTCAGGAGATGCCTGTCGTGGGCTTGAGTGCGCTTGTCAGTTACTTCGTGCTGACGAAATGGGTCAAGCGCATTCCTGCCGTCATCGGAGCTGTCGCAGTGGGGGGCACGGCGCTTTTTCTCACGCAAGACCTAAATGTCGCCGCGTCTTCGTCAGCATTTGTGCTGCCTTCCCTCCATCTGCCGGAATTTTCGCTCATGGCCTTTTTAACCGTGGCGTTGCCGCTTGCGCTTTTGATTTTAAGCAATGACGCAGCTCCCGGAATCGGCGCCCTGGAAACCTACCAATTCAAGCCGCCGATTACCGGCATCGTGTCTTTCAGCGGCCTTTTCTCGATGGTGGCCGCGCTGTTCGGCGGACAATGCGCCAATATCGCGGGCATGATGACTTCGATCTGCGCGGATGAAGAAGCCGGAGAAAAACAGAAGCGCTTTATGGCTTCTGTCACCTCCGGCGTGCTGATCCTGTTTTTTGGCTTGTTTGCCTGGTGGCTGGTTCCCTTCATTCAAGCGCTGCCCTCTGTCTTTGTCACGATGTTGGCCGGCTTTGCGCTGATCGGGGTGCTTGGCACCAGCTTGCAGGGCGCTTTCGGCAGCAGCCGCTGCCGCCTGGGAGCGATTTTTGCCTTTGCCATCGCCCTGTCCAACATATCGTTTTTGCATGTGAGCGCTCCGGTTTGGGCGCTGATTGCCGGAGCACTGGTAGCCAAAGTGGTGGAGGGAGGAAAGTGACAGGACGCTGCAATGGCCGTCCCGTTTTGGAAACATTGGCGGGCGTAACCGCGCTTTCGCTTTAATACAAGCGGACCCGCTTGTTCACTTCGTAACGTTTTCCGCCATTGAGAGAAGTAATCTCCACGGCTTTTACCACCAGGTAAAGTTCCTGGGAAGAGTCGAAATAGCTGCTGACAAATTGCGGCCGCACATTGCCCGAATCAGTCAGTTCCTCGTCATCGATGTGTTCGTATACCTTGCCGTTTTCGTCTTCCAGATGCATCGTGTAGAGGATGCCGGTTCCGGCAGGGAGGTCTTCCGGGTTCAAAAACGAAATGCTCATGGCGGTCATCGTCGGATAGAGCCGGATTTCGTCCACCTTTAACTTCAACTGATGGGGGCCCGCGTTCATTTCAAAAGACTGGCCGGGGTACTCCAGCGGTTTGGCATTTGCCAGCCTGGGGTCGAGCGTGAAGGAAGTCTCCCACGTGCCTTGCAGGATTTCCCCGGTTTCCGGCACCGACAGCGAGGAGATGGACATTTGGATGGCCGGTGGAAAAACGGCGTGGGCGTCGGAAGAGACAATTTCCATGTAACCGGTGGCGACGCGCGATTCCCCCTGGACCGGGGAAAGCGAAGAGTGCCGAATTCTGTATTCCGTTTCGCCGATTTTTCCTGACAAATACTGCTCGTTTTCCTTCCCTGTGAGAAGCTCTCCCTCTCCATTCCGGATCGTGAAGCTGTTCAGGTCCAGATGTTTGATTTCTGGA